>Ga0308158_10000045_pt1 | contig 325026 bp, 275 predicted proteins | sample PhyBR2_FD_201038 | JGI IMG/M metagenome (GOLD analysis project Ga0308158, IMG submission 201038) | Phyllosphere microbial communities from UC Gill Tract Community Farm, Albany, California, United States - DLSLB.R2 | ecosystem: Host-associated > Plants > Phyllosphere > Unclassified | place...
TTGATAACACCGTCTGTAGCGGCCAGCTTCTTCCCTTTAGGAAAGTCTTTTGGAACCACCAGTGGTTCATCAACTGTTTTAGGGGCCACTGCTCTGCTGAGTCTGGTGTACTCGCGCACCATTACTCGTAAGAAGAACCTTCTTTTTTAAGGTCGGCAGGCGCCAGGTTAACTATAATTTTTTGTTTAGGCATTCTAAAGCCCGAAACCGTAATGGCACTGGCCACACGCCGCAAGCTTTCTTTTACAGCATTATCGGGCAGGCCTACCATGTAGTATTTGGTACCGGCACTAATATTCACTTCAATGGTTATGGTAAGTGCATTTACGCCATAAACAGCACTCCCGTATGTTTTTACAAGCATTCAATTTTTTTTAATAAAATAAAGTGGGATGTAAATTTATTCGGGATGAATATTTATTGACTAATATAAGAATTGTTTTAATAAAGTAATTACCATACTTTAGTTAAAAACACTTTTTTTACCATGAAAAAAACATTGATTACTTTTTACTTATTAATCCTGACACTTTGCAGCTTAGCTCAAAAAAAGAACGAATTTGTTGGAGTTACCGGACATATTTTTTTAGATGGTAAAAACACTTTAAAAAATAGTTCAATTAGATTATTAGGTTTGAGGGATAGGAAGAGCGGTATAAATGAAGACGGTACTTATTATTTATTGGTTCCAAAAAACATGGATGTTTTTGTGATAGCAGATGAAAAATATGTTACAAAAATTAATGCCAAAGATAAAAATGTCGATGTTTTCTTTTTTTCTGGAGAGAAAGATTTAACTAAACAGTATCTAAATGAATGGAATAAGACAAAAACTTTTTTTGATAATGTATATAAAAGCCTACCACCAGAAGAAGATTCAAATATTATTGGATCGCCAAGAGTAGATATTGCCATTCCCAATACAGCTACCAAAAATACACCAGTAGATTTTGGGAATAAAGTTTTTGATTTTATTAGTCTAGATTCCCAGCCTGAGTATCCAAAAGGCTATACTGAATGGAATAATTACATTAAAACGAATCTAAAATATCCAAAAGAGTCTGAAGCAAAGAATATTAAGGGAACTGTAATTATGTCATTGATTGTCGAAAAAGACGGTAGCTTTTCTGATATTAAAGTTAAGAAGGGACTCGATATCTATTGTGATAATGAAGCCAAACGATTACTAACAAGTTCTGAGAAATGGAAGCCAGGTGTTTTTCAAGGGAGTAAAGTTAGAACTCAATTAGATATCGCAATCAAATTCAATTAGTCACTTTTTGGAATAAGAGTTCGTTAACTTTATTATATGGAACTGCTTTTTACCTGCGTTACTGGATTAAGCCTGGGGCAAGGCTTTAACTAAACAAGAATGAAAAGCATATAAAAAAATCCCAACCATTTCTGATCGGGATTTTTTTATGTGCTATATATTATTCTCGCTTTAAGCTTTCAGTTAAACCCTATCTTCCAAACGGCATTTTAGGCATACCTTTCATCATGGCTGCTGCTGCGGCCGGGTTCGAAAACTGCTTCATCATTTTGCGCATATCTTCAAACTGCTTAATCAGCTTGCTTACTTCTTCTACTTTGCTGCCCGAGCCTTTTGCAATGCGTAAACGGCGGCTTTGCTGGATGGCATCAGGATTTTCTTTTTCGAATGGAGTCATCGAGTTAATAATGGCTTCGATTGATTTAAACGCATCGTCCTGAATATCTACGTTCTTCATCATTTTACCTACACCTGGAATCATACCCATCAAGTCTTTCATGTTACCCATTTTCTTAATTTGCTGAATCTGGTTATAGAAGTCGTTGAAATCGAATTTATTTTTACGGATTTTTTTCTGGAGTTCTGCCGCCTCTTTCTCGTCGAACTGCATTTGGGCACGTTCAACAAGGGAAACCACATCACCCATACCCAAAATACGCGAAGCCATACGATCAGGATAGAAAACATCAAGTGCTTCCATTTTCTCACCTGTACCAATAAATTTGATCGGTTTGTTTACAACCGATTTAATTGAAAGGGCCGCACCACCGCGGGTATCACCATCTAATTTAGTTAAAACAACACCTGTAAAGTCTAAGCGGTCGTTAAATACTTTTGCTGTATTTACGGCATCCTGACCAGTCATGGCATCCACTACAAATAAAATCTCGTGTGGATTGGTTTTAGCTTTAACCTCCGATATTTCGTTCATCAACGATTCGTCGATCGCTAAACGGCCGGCGGTATCGATAATGATTACATTATTTCCATTTTGTTTACCATGGGCAATACCTTCTAAAGCAATACCCACCGGATCGTTTGAAGCACGGTTGGCATAAACAGAAACGCCCACTGTGGTACCTAAAACCTCTAACTGATCAACAGCGGCAGGACGGTACATGTCGCCGGCAACCAATAAAGGTTTTTTGCCTTTACCTTTTAAATGCAAGGCTAGTTTACCGGCAAATGTGGTTTTACCCGCACCGTTTAAACCTGCTATTAAAATAATGGTTGGGTTGGTTTTGGTATCTAATTCGGTAACCTCGCCGCCCATTAAGGCCGCAAGCTCATCGTTCATGATTTTGGTAAGCAACTGACCCGGCGAAACCGCTGTAAGTACATTTTGCCCCAAAGCTTTTTGCCTTACCTCATCAGTAAATGCTTTTGCTGTTTTATAGTTAACGTCGGCATCTAATAATGCTTTACGAATCTCTTTCATGGTTTCTGCCACGTTGATTTCCGTAATGCTGCCCTGTCCTTTTAATACTTTAAACGCTCTGTCTAGCTTGTCCTGTAAATTATCAAACATCTTTTTTTAAGCTAAAGGCTTAGTGCCGGATGGCAAAAAGCTACTTGTTTTTAATAAAAGGCAAATGTATCAAATTTTGATTGTAAATCTTAGCAACTCAAAGTCAAAACTTTATGGCCGGGCGATTATATTTCTGTTTTGATGCAACATTTTCCCGGAGAGTTAGTCTTATACCCGATTAACTTAAACGAATGAAGCGCTGCATCCTCCCGGTTTTACTATTGATATGTGCTTTTTGCAAGGCCCAGGATATTACCAAACAAAAGCATTTAGCCGCTAAAAGAACGCTTGAAAGCCCTAAAATTGATGGTGTTTTAGACGATGCCTGCTGGAGAGATGTTCCGGTTGCTACCGATTTTTTTCAGATCAGGCCTCACCCTGGGAAGGTAGAAACCGCTGATCGGCGTACCGAAATGAAGGTGCTTTACGATGATGTGGCCATTTACGTTTATGCACGCATGTACGATAGCCCGGATAGTGTTTCGCATGAGTTGGTTTCGAGGGATAATATTGGAAATGCCGATTTCATCTCCATTATTGTCGATCCCTTTTACGATAAAATGAATGGCAATGGCTTTTTTGTTACCGCTGCAGGTGTGCAGTTCGATGCCAAATACTCGCAAGTAGGTAATGAAGACGAAAACTGGAATGCAGTTTGGGAAAGTGCAGTTAAAATCGACGATAAAGGCTGGACCTGCGAAATGAAAATTCCTTACTCTGCCCTGCGCTTTTCAGGCAAGGATGTACAGAACTGGGGATTAAATTTCAGCCGCAGGATACAGCGCAGCAATACCCAAACCTTCTGGAATTTTGTTGACCCAAAGGTAAATGGTTTTATCAATCAGGAAGGGCTTTGGACAGGTATTAAAGACATTAAACCACCCTTGCGGCTTTCTTTTTCGCCATACCTGTCTGCCTACGTAAACCACTACCCTATAAATCAACCGGGGGTTAAAAACACAACTTCGCGTTTCAATGGTGGTATGGATGTAAAATATGGTATTAACAACAGTTTTACTCTGGATATGACTTTGGTGCCCGATTTTGGTCAGGTGCAATCAGATAACCGCATTCTTAATCTTACCCCTTTTGAGGTAAAGTTTAATGAAAACCGGCAGTTTTTTACCGAAGGAACCGAGTTATTTAACAAAGGCGATTTATTTTATTCGAAACGGATTGGCTCTATACCGGCCTATTACAATTACAGCGGGGTTGGAAACGATAAAATTGTGAAAGACCAAACCGAGGCCAAGGTTTTAAATGCTACCAAAATTTCGGGGCGTACGGCAAAGGGTTTGGGCATCGGTATTTTTAATGCCATTACCAACAGCATGCAGACGGAAGTGGAAGACGCACAGGGTAACCTTCGTGAGGTAGAAACACAGCCCTTAACCAATTACAACATCCTGGTTTTCGATCAATCTTTAAAAAACAACAGTTCGGCCACTTTTATCAATACCAATGTTTTGCGGCAAGGCTCTGCTTACGATGCGAATGTGAGCGCGCTCCTTTTCAATTTAAATAACAAAAACAATAAATATTTCGTAAACGGTGGTGCTAAAATGAGCTATTTGAGGGGCGAAGAAAGCAGTACCGGTTACAGCTATACACTGCGGTTTGGGAAACAGAGCGGTAACTTTACCTGGAGCTACAACCAGGTATATGCCGATAATAAATTCGATCCATCGGATATGGGTTTCTTTACCAACAATAACTTTTTGGATCAGCGCATTGGCGTTGGCTACAACATATACAAACCCAGCAAATGGTACAATCAATTTGAAAGCTGGCTAAATTTAAACTATTCGCGTAGGGCGATTCCAGCAGCTTATCAAAAAATTGGTTTTAACGGAGGGTATTGGGTTCAGTTTAAAAACCAGTGGTCGGCAGAGCTGGATGTAAGCTGGGACAGAAAAAGCAACGATTTTTACGAAGCAAGGAACGGGCAGGTTTACCACGCTCCCGAAAATTATGGTGTAAGTTTGTACATCAATCCCAACCGCGCCAAAGCGTATAATTTTGGCGGAAACATACGCTTTTTTGAACAACAGCTTTTTAAAGGTAAAATGTATAACTTTTACTTTTTTCAAAACTTAAGGCTTAACGATAAAGTTGCGTTTGGATTGGATTTAAACTTTAACCCGAATTACAACTATGTAAACTGGGTTACTACACAAGGCAATCAAGCTATTTTTTCAAGGTATGATCGCCGAACGGTAGAAAACTCGTTCGATGCCAAATATACTTTTACCAACCTGATGGGGATTACTGTGGTGTTGCGACACTACTGGAGCGACAGAAGGAATAAGGAATTTTACCTGCTTAAGCCAGATGGTAACTTAACCGATTATCAGGGCGCATCATTAACCGGAATGGACCGCAATTACAATGTTTTTAACATCGATTTAATTTATACCTGGCAGTTTGCACCCGGAAGTACACTTTCGCTTTCGTATAAAGATGCTGCCGAAACTTACGATACTTTTTATACACAGCGTTACAACAAGAACCTGAGCGGGATTTTAAATGCTCCTCAAAATAACAGTTTATCGATTAAGGTTTTGTACTATGTGGATTATTTGGATTTGAAGAAGAAACGTAAAAAAAGCTAAAAACTTATATTCGATGGGGTTAAACCCATCGCAAATATTACCGCGCTTTGCCGGGGCTTAAGCCAAATTTCCGGGTAAAGGCCTTGTTAAAATGCTGTACCGATGAGTAACCTAAATCCTCAGAGATATTTTTAATGTCGACCTGTTTATCGGCCAAAAGCTCTTTTGCTTTCATGAGTCTATAGTCGCTCAGGTAAGCAAAAACAGAGTTGCCAAATGTTTCCTTAAAGCCCTGTTTTAGTTTAAACTCGTTTATACCGGCTATTTTTGCCAGTTCGGTTAAAGAAGGTGGTTTGCAGGCATTTGCCAACAAGTATTCTCTCGCATAATAAATCCGTTCTTTATCGTAAGCCGATTTTAATGCCGGGCGCTCTGTTTTCTTAGCCGCCTCTTCAAAAGCCTGTGCCTGTAGCGCCAAAAGCTCCAAACATTTAGATTGAAGGAACAATAATTTTAATCCACCTGTGAAATGGCAGTTCATAATATCGTTGATACAGCTGTGCATGGCCAAACTGATGGGCAGATTTTCCGATGAAATTTCTACCGAACGGTTATTCATGATGTTTTCGGCAAAATTCCTTAATAACGTACTGCTTTCGCTCGTTAAATCAATAAAGCGCGACCGTTCGAAGTTTACTTCAAAGAATTTATGCGGGCCACCTACCGTAAACTCGGCCATTCCATCAAAATCAGGGCTGTAGATAATATTGTGTTGATTGGCTTTAATATCCAGGCGTTTGTTGGTGAGGTAATTTTCCATAATCCCCCCTCCCATAATCGAAAAATGGAGCTCAACCATATCAGGTTCATCAAAAGATTTGATGCGCAGGCGGCTCTTCTTTACCAGCATATCGCCGTAAACAATATAAATTCCCGAAAAAGCGATCTCCACAATCTCTGCATCGCCAAACGGAAAGCTATATTTATCCCTCCGCTCGGTTACAAGGGCCTGATTAAGTGCATTATTGTCGAGTTTGTTCCCTACAACATAATATCTCTCGTCGCCGTCATAAATATTTAGGGCCATAAAATCCTTTTGATATAAACTTTAATCCTTTTGGTATAAAAAGATCCGTTTGTTAGACAACTACTTTTGTTCAAAGTTACTAAACAAATTAATACGATGCCTAAGTTACCATCATGGCTGGTCAACACAATGGAAAAGGTGATCAGCAACAAAATATACGCTGTAGAGGTTTTAGAAACAAAAATGCTCAGCAGCAACCTGAAATGTATCACCTTTAAGGGCGATTTTTTCGACGCGAAATTTATACCGGGCAACGAGGTGCTTTTTAGGGTAAATGCCAACGAGTACCGTCACTATACCTTATCGGCTTTCGATCATGAAAACGATACCTGCGAGGTTATTTTTTATTTAAACCAGCAAGGACCCGGATTTAATTTTGCCGCTAATATCCAAAAAGGCGATCATTTAAAGCTTATTGCCGACCGCGCAAGGGTAAAGTACAACGAAGCTTCCAATCAGCATTTCTTCTTTGGAGATGAAACCAGCATGGGGCTGTACGAGTCGCTGGGAAAAAAAGCATTAGATGAGGAGGTAGAGTATTTCGGTGTATTGGAATTGCAGGAAGAAAATTTCGATTCGGTTGATCACATTAACCTGTTGATTGATGTGGTACCATCAGATTTGAGCGCGCCGGCACAAAATGCGATAACCTGGATGGATAATATGCATCCTATGTGCTGGGAAATGTGGCAAAATGCTACCTTCTATCTCACCGGGCGCGCAAAATCGGTACAACAGTTTAAAAAATACCTTAAACAACGGGGTGTACGCTTCAGCCAGATGATTACCATGCCTTACTGGGAAATTGGTAAAGTTGGCGGCGGAGCTTAAAAAAATGGGCTAAAAAAAAGACCACAGTTTACGCTGTGGTCTTTTTTTAATTTATATACCGCTACCTCGGAAAGGTAAAGGCAAAGCCCAGCGCCAGGGTTTGACTGGCTTGAATATTTACATCAGTATCTTTATCAAATAATACTACTCCGGTTAAGCTGGTGTTCATAAAACGGTTAATTTTTGCAGTAAGCGCAACATCCAAACGGTGGTCAATTCGCGACCAGCCAATGTTTTCATATGGAACAAACATCAGGTAACGGGCCTTAAGGTTGGTATTGGTAAAAATATCCTTATCAAAAGCACTTACTACCTGGAAAGCGAGTTCGTTGCGGAATTTCTTGCCTTTATCAACCCCGTAAACATTTGGTTTTTTATCGTAAACAGCTGTATCGAGCACAAAGGTCTGCCTTGCGGTACCGGTACCAATACGGGTAGAGAAATATTTTACAGGTTTGTACTCAAAACCGATCGATTCGGTCAAATAACCCGGGGCCATAAACCTCGAAATAAGCACTTGTTGCTCATCGCCGTTACCGTCTCTATAGTACCTGTAGCCGCTATCAAACTGCGATTCGAAACTCACCGATCCGAAGAAATACCAGCTTTTTGATAATTGGAATGATGCTTTATTATCCCAGAAGATACGATCGTTGGTTTTCTTTTGCAGCTGGTCTTTGTTTTTAATCTTGCCATATTGCAAAACCACCTCACTTACGTAGCTATAGCTGTTTTTATTGTATTCTGCTTTCCAGTTAAGCAAACCGCCTACTGCAATAGAGTTTGTACCCCCACCTTTCCAGTTATCACTAAACTGCGCCTGGTTAATGTTAATACCAATATTGGTTCTGGTTTTCCAGTAACTTATTTTGGCATTTACAACAAGCGGTTTAATTTTTACGGGTTCGAAATTTAGCGGCCCTTGTCTGCTCGGCAGCGGACTGCGTTTTAATTTTATGTTCAGGTCTTTGGTATTGATCGGAATCGTATCAATTTCCTGAGCATATAATTTTGTAGAGCAGAGACTTAGAATAAGGGCTATGGCAGCTAAAAAGTTCTTCATTACTTACAAAGAAAAACAAAATTTTTAGAGATAAAAAGCATTTAACAAAATGATTGTCAGCATGACAATTGCATTTGCCAGTAAAACAGCGCTTTCATATCTTTTTCAACCAACCGTACCAACTGCCATTTTTAAGGTATTGCAGATTGTGCTCGTGGTTGTATGCTTCTTTTTCAAAAATGATGTTCCGGTAGGCCAGATGGTGGTTCCGGTATTTCATCAGGTTTACGAAATAGTTGAGCAGGTAGCAGATATAAAAAGGCAGAATAAGTAATTCGAGTTGCTGGCGCAGGTGGATTTTTTCGTGGTTAATGATTGTTGCATCGTTTTTAAGCCCTGCCGATTTAACCAGTATGAATGGAAACAGGGCCATGCCGGCGGCCGGCAGCTTTTTAACGATGAAGATGGGCGCTTTCACAGCTTCTCGATGGTTATTTTAGGCAATGGAGGCAATTGCAATGCTTTTGGATTTATCCGGTAACTTTTGTAGGCATTGCGGATAAACATATTAAAGGCATAATCATCCGCATCGAGTACAAACTGGTATGTTGGCCGGTATTGCTGCATAAAATCGGTAAGCTCATCATCTTTAATACCCAATACCTGACGTACCAAATTGGCATTAAAACGGTAATCGATCAAATCTTCGCGGTAATCTTTTTCGAGGATTTTTTGCAAATGACGAGCATTTCTACCTTGCCTGCTCAAGAGGTTGTAAATGGCATCGATACCTAAGCCTACGCCACCATTACCTAAGTTTAACAGGTCTTTGCTGCTGCCCTTCATGGTTTGGTAGCGGTATTCCTGAACATTTTTTTCGTACAGTTGCTGTGGCGTAAGGCGTTTCTGCTGGATAACCACATCACGTAAACGGATACCCAGCGATTTAAGCTGGAAGTATGCTGCCGTTTGACCTTTAAATACTATTGTATCTACGCCGTAGCCCGATAAAGCGGCAACCAGGGTATCGCCCGGAATGGCAAAAGTACTAAACTCGCCTTTAGTGTTGTTATAGAGCCCGTCGCCTGTGCGGATGTTATAGATGTAAACTTTCGCCAGTCGCTGTTTGGTTTCTTTGTCAATAACAATGCCTTGCACAGGTTTGGTTTGTGCATAAAGTGCGGTACTGAAGCCGAAAGCCAGAATAAGGATAACAAAAAATTTCATCAGATTACAAAACTACAAATATCTGGCAGGCCGGGTTTGTACTTAACATTATTTAACCTTAAGCACCTGACCCAGTTTAATGCCATCGGCACTCATTTCGTTCAGCATTTTCAACTGATCGACGGTTAAGTTAAAACGTTTTGCAATATTATACAAAGTATCGCCTTTTACAACAGTATAAGTTCCGTCGGCTAAAATAGGCTTGGCACCTGCCGGAGGTGTTTCAACTGGTGTAAATTTGGCTTTCTCTTTGGGGATATTTTGGTTAATTTCTGAAAAAACACGGTCTTCGCGGGCAATCTTCTGCTTTTCGCTCTCTGCCTGGTCGTACTGGTAAAGCTGGTATTTTTCGATGGTGTTGATCAGTAAATCAGGATAGCGTGGGTTGGTGGCATAACCAGCCGTTTTTAATCCTTGCGCCCAGCTTTTATAGTCGTTTTTATCCAATTGAAAAAGGAAGCTGTACCGCTTGCGTTTCAGAAATTCTGAATGATCTCTGAAAGATTCGCGGGCATCTTTATACACCCTGAAGCAGTCGTTTTTCTGGTCATCATCGCGAAAATAGTTTTTGCCTTTCCATTCAGATGTACACTTAATGCCGAAGTGGTTGTTGGCATATTTGGCCAGGTCGCTGTTTCCGCTACCAGACTCCAAAATACCTTGCGCAAGCGTAATACTGGCCGGGATGCCGCTCTGGTTCATCTCTTCAACAGCTACCCCTTTAAACTCATCGATATAACTTAAGGTATTGTAGCTCTTGTAATTGTTGTTGTTCGCTTTATTGGCTTCTTTTTCGATTTGCTTATTGTTTTTCGAAAACTTTCTGGTGCCGCATGAGCTAAAAAAAACAAGGATTGCCGCAATAATGATGAGATGATTAGCTGAACGCATGGGGATGTTTATGGGTTAATTGTTTAAATTGGTTAACTAAAAACTGAAAATTGCAAACTGTATATGGTTAATTGTTTAAATCGGTTAATTGGTTAACTGTGGAATTACAAACTGACAATTGAAAATTGCAAACTGACTTAAAACTTAATTTTCTGCCCTGGTTTTAAGTTTACTTTCTTCATGCCGTTTTTCTGCATCAGCGCCTTAACCGTAGTGCCTTTCTTTTTGGCAATTACACTTAGGTTATCGCCTGTTCTAACCGTGTATGTTTTTGACCGGGCTGTACTTCTTTTCCGGCTGCGTACAGGACTGGCATAAACAGGCTCTTCGTAACCTTCCGGGCGTTCGTCGTACTGGTACAGCTCATACTTTTTAATCAGGCCGATTACCTGCGAAGCCCAGCTCCTGCTGTGGGCGTAACCACAACGTCTGATCCCGTATGCCCAGCCTTTATAATCGTACTGATCATATTTGGCAAAAAGGTTGTTAAAAGGCTCGCGCGTTTCCATAATTTCCACAAAATGGCTGTAAGATTCGTCGGCATTTAAATAATCGCGGTATGAAGAACGGATTTCGGCGTTATTGTTTGGACCTTTCACCCCAAAATGGTTATTGAGGTGCTGTGCAATTCTGCTATTGCCCGATGCCGATTCGTGTATGGCAACTGCAAGAATTATACTTGCCGGGATTTTATGATCGCGCATTAAATCCTGTGCGTATTCTACATGCTCGGCAATATACTCGTCTGTATCTTGTGCTTTTACAGCAATTCCTGTTAAAAGGAACAGACAAAAAGTAAAGATTTTCTTCATTTCTTTAGTATTTCCGTCATTGCGAGGCACGAAGCAATCCTACTACTATCGCTATTCAACCCAGCGCTTTAAGATTGCTTCGTGCCTCGCAATGACGATCTGTTATAACTTCCTGATCACAAACAAACCATCCCTAACGGGTAATATTAATTTTTCAACCCGCTTATCGTCAGCTATTTTATCATTAAAACTAGTAATATTTCTGGTGTCTTTGTCTTGTTTCTCCTGAAGTACTTTTCCACTCCATAGCACATTATCCACAATGATTATTCCACCGGGGCGTACACGGTCAAAAATCAGGTCGTAATAAGTACCGTTATTTTTCTTGTCGGCATCGATAAAAACAATGTCGAAAATTTCGTCTAAATCATTTATTGTAGAATTGGCATCGCCCAGGATGTACTTAATCTGGTGGTTAAATGCCGATTTTGCAAAATTGCCACGCACCATATCTTCCAGCTCCTCGTTAACATCCAAAGTATAAAGTATGCCATCTTTGGTTAGCCCTTCGGCCAGGCACAAAGTGGCGTAACCGGTAAAAGTGCCGATTTCTAAAATCCGTTTAGGCGAAACCATTTTGCTGAGCATACTCAAAACCCTGCCCTGGTAATGGCCGGAAAGCATGCGGGGCATTAACACTTTAAGATTGGTTTCGCGGTCTATGTGCTGTAAGAGCTCGCTCTCAGGCTCGCAGTAGGCAATTAGTAAATCTTGTAAATCGTCGTTTATCAGGCTCATTTGTTGGTTATAAACGGTTGGTTTCCATAAAATATTGTAGAATAATGGTTGCGGCAATGGTATCTACCCTTTCTTTGTCGCGGCGGTCTTGTTTTTTTAGCCCGCTTTGCATAATCGCCTGGTGTGCCATTTTAGAGGTAAAGCGCTCATCAACCCAATGCCTGGGGATATCCGGAAATGATTTTTTTAACAAGGTAGCAAAGCCCTTTACATGTTGCGCCGAATCGGAAGGTGATCCGTCCATTTGTTTCGGATCGCCGATTACAAAGGCCTCAACCTGCTCGGTAAGCATATATTTTTTAATGTACTCAATTACATCTTTTGGGTGGATTGTATCCAGGCCGGTAGCAATAATCTGCAATGGATCGGTTACTGCAATGCCGATACGTTTGGTACCGTAATCAAAAGCTAAAATTCTGGCCATAATCTTGCTTGGCGTTAGGGGTTTGGCGAAGCATACTAGCTTGCCTGTAAAATTTAAAAGTCCAAAGGTAGTGTTTTTTGCGAAATGGGTTTTTGGGCTTTAAGCTAGTTCACCGTTTAGCCTTTTTACTTTGATTTGGTGCCACCCATGGTGGGAAGGTTTCAAAGTTACTTTGATTTGGTGCCACCCATGGTGGCGAACTTTCATATAAATATCGTTTAATCGGTTTTTTTGGGTTAACTGCTTAAATTGGTTAACTGGTTAATTGTGTTGTCGATGAAACTGAGAATTGAAAATTGAGAACTGTCAACTGAAAACCGCTCAACTAAGTCCCTGCCCTGTTAATTTCATCAGCTGCGCCTCCGGCCGATCTTTTAGCCGCCTTTAAAGGTTTGCCAAAGCGGTAAGTAAAGGCCAGGTTAACTACCCGGCTATCTCTGGTGAGGATAAAATATTCGCTTGCTGCAGGAAAATCGGTTAAGCCTTCCATGGCCTGGGTGTAAAAAATATCTCTGGCACTAAGTTTTAAGCTCCCCTTCCCTTTAAATAAGCTTTGCGACAGGCCTGCCGATAGTTGCCCAGTTGGGTATAATAGTTCCTGAAGATCGTTACGCGCCCTGGTAATATAGAAGCCCGAAATTTCGGCGCTTAAACCTTTGTTTATGGTAAACTGATTGTTTATGCTCGATTGCAGCTGGTTAACCGACGAAGCATAATTGACGTTTTGGTAACCCTTTAACTGCTTATAATTAAAAGTGCTTTGCGCATTTAACGACCACCAGCTAAATGGCGAAACCTGTAAAGAAACAGATAAGCCTAAATTGTGCATCCTGCCAACATTACCCTCTGTGTACACCAAAATATCGGTTCCTTCTGACAGGAAAAGCTGCGAGAAATAATTTTTGATTACGCTATATGATAAAGTTGTGGTTAAAAGTTGCTTAAACTGATGCGTTAATTCTAAATTCCAGCTGTACTGGGGTAAAAAGAAGGGATTGCCACGCTGGTAAGTGTACTTATTGATAATAAAAACGAAAGGATTTAATTTCTGATAGGCCGGTCGGTCGATCCTGCGGCCAGCAGTTAGGCTAAAAGTGTTGGCAGAATCTGCTGCATAGCTGATGTAACCCGACGGGAAAAGGTTGCTGTAATTTTTAGAAAATGCAGAATCCCTGCGGATGCTGTTCCCCAACTGGTTGGCATCGTAATGCGTGTTTTCGTAGCGTATGCCCGCCTGTGCATTAAATTTTCCAAACTTACTTTCAAAGCTGCTGTACAGCGCATTGATATCTTCCTTGTATAAAAAATGGTTGCTTTTGTTTAGGTCTTCGGAAAGATTGTTCCCGTCAAAAAGCTGGTAGGCTGCAATGTTATCGGTACTGATGCTGGATGATTTAAAACCCGATTCGAGTTTATGGTTTTTACCGAAACGGATAGTGTAATCGGCTTTGGCCGATAATATTTTCAAGCTTGATGGGATTTGCGCAACCGAGCCCTTAACGTATCCGCCGGCAGCGAGTAATTTATTGGTAAAAACCTGATCGTTAGTTATATCATATTTTAAGGCATCTAAATCAATGGCAAGATCTTGTGTTTTGCTTAAAACCTGCCTTAAATTTACATTAACAGCGCCGTTTTTGAGTTTGAAATTGGTTGTACTGTAAGTGCCGATGGCAGAATCTATTTTGGCCGAATTGCCTTTCCAGGTGGCGATAGCCTCACTCCGGCCATTGCGTTTGCCTAAATTGCCCGTTAAGGTTAAGCCAATGGTCGTTTTATCAGAAACATAATAATCGAGTCCTGTTTTTAACAAATGGCCACTGTTTTTTGACTGGAAAGAAGACGACTGATCTAAAAAGGGGCTAACCGAAACATTTGCCCCAAAATACTGTCGGTAAGCGTAAATATCGGTAAAGTTCTTACTTAAGTTAACACCGTAATTGGCAAAGGTATTGATACGGCCTTTGCGGTAATTAAGCAATAAACTGTTGTTGTTTTTGTAGTATTTTCCTTGTCCGAAAGCAGTAATTATGGAGCCGTTAAAGCCTTCCTGTCTGTTCTTTTTGGTTTTAATGTTAATAATCCCGGCGTTTCCACTGGCATCGTATTTTGCTGAGGGGTTGGTAATCAGTTCGATCTGGTTTACCTGCGATGAACTCATGCTTCCCAGTAAATTGCTCAGCTCAGTTCCCGATAAAAAGGTTTGCTTATCGTCAATCAGTACCAGCACACCCGCTTTGCCTTGCAGGCTAATGCCTCCATTCTTATCTACAATAACGCCCGGCGATTTCTCCAATACCTCTAACACCGTTGTGCCTGTGTTAGTAACAGCGGCATCGACATTTACGATCGTTTTTCCCTGAACATGCTGGATAAATTGCTTTTTGCCCTGCACATTTACTTCACCCAGGCTTTTTTCGGCTGCTGGCAGGTTGATGGTGATGGTTTTATTGGTAAAGGGCGATAAAAGTGAAACTGTTTTTTGTGTGCTATGCCCAATTGCACTTGCGCTAAAAAGGTAGGCTCCGGCTACTGGCTCTGTAAAATTAGCAAAGCCGTTTTTATCCGTTATGGCTGCCTTAATTAAAGTTTGGTTCGGTGCTGTAAGAAGTTGAACGGTGGCATTTTCTATACCCTGCCCTTTTTGGTTAAGCACAATAATTTTAATGGTCTTATCCTGGCCATAGCCGAAAACGGAATAAATGCTCAGGGCGAGCAGCAATATGTATTTAGAGAAAGTCATTTAGTTTAATCGTTAGTTGGGTAAATATATTAATCTGTCTTAACAAATAGGATAATCTGCTAACAGATAAGAAATTAATCTAAAATTAAACTGGAAGGTGGTTTGGGAAATATGCAAAAAGCACTTTTCGCTAATGTTGAACCGATATTGTTACAACAACGGATTTGAATGTCTTTACAATCTAAAAAAGAACAATAGGATAAGAAGATGAAGCCTACTAATGTAAGAATCTCATATCTATTTCTTATTTTGCAGCAAATGCAGTTTAAAGAAATCATAGGACAGGAAAGAGTAAAGCAACAATTGGTGCAAACGGTTAAAGAAAACCGCATTAGCCATGCGCAGCTTTTTTTGTCGCCTGCGGGTTCTGGTGCTGTGCCGCTGGCCATTGCCTATGCGCAATACATCAATTGTTTGGATAGGAGAGAAAATGATAGCTGCGGCGAATGTTCGAGTTGTAGAAAATACGAGCGGTTAATTCACCCCGATCTTCATTTTTCATATCCTTTCTTTGCCTCGGCCAGTGTAAAAACTGCTGTTGATGTATTGGACGAATGGCGGAACATGGTTTTGGGCGATCCTTATTTTGATATGGATATCTGGCGTTCTAAACTGGATGCAGCCAATAAACAAGCCAACATTAACATTGCCGAATGCCACGATATTATTAAAAAACTGAGTTTTAAAGCCTTTGAAGCCGAAACCAAGGTTTTAATTATGTGGCTGCCCGAATATCTGGATAAAGCAGGTAATGCTTTGTTAAAACTGATTGAAGAACCACCGGCGAATACGCTTTTCATTCTGATTGCCCAAAGTCAGGACCAGATTTTAACTACTATTCTATCGAGAACACAGATCGTTAAAATACCGAAACTTACAGCAGAAGAAGTTACCGGATATTTACTAAATACCAGCGGTTTAACCGAACATCAGGCTACCGATTATTCCTTTCTGGCTGATGGCAATTTAATTGAGGCCAAAGCATTGGCTGCCGATACGCAAAACGATAGCTCGGGTACATTTACCGCCTGGTTAAGAATGGGTTTTGGCAATAAAGTGCCTGATCTGATTAACTTTACTGATGAAGCCGCCAAATGGGGCCGCGAGAACCAAAAGAATTTTTTAAAGTACGGCGTAAATTATTTACGTGAGTGTTGTTTAATTTTAAGCGGAGCCGAAGAACTGGTGAAATTACCCCCCTTAACCTTCGAAACGGCAAAAAAACTAAGTATGCACGTGCTTACCTTGCCTATGGCAGAGGCCATAATTGGCGAACTGGAAAAGGCACATTACCACATTGAAAGAAATGCAAACCCTAAAATTCTGTTTTTAGATGTATCTTTACAACTGGTAAAAATTATCAAGTTTAAAACGCTCCCTGCGGGGACTCAATATATATACAATTAATATGGGATGTGGAAGTTGTTCAACAGGTGGTGGTTGCACCCCTAATGGATGCAAGAGTAATGGCTCATGCGGCTCCGGTGGTTGCCAGACAATGGAAGTACACGATTGGCTATCCAACCTGGATATGCCTGCTAATTATAAACCTTTTCAGGTTACCGAAATCAAATTTAAAGGCTCTCGTAAAGAATTTTTCTTAAACAGCGATAATATTTACCTGGAAATTGGCGAACTGGTTGCCGTTGAAGGACCAACCGGAGGTTTTGATGTGGGGCATGTTTCGCTTACCGGCGAACTTGTGCGTATACAGATGAAACGCCGCAAAACTTCAATCGATCAGGTAGTTAAGAAAATTTACCGTAAGGCTACCGAAGCAGATGTAGAGAAGTGGAATGCCGCAAAGGGAATGGAATGGGAAACCATGCATAAAGCCCGTAAACTGGCACTAGATCTTCGTTTGCAAATGAAAATAAGCGATGTAGATTACCAGGCCGATAAAACCAAAGCAACGTTTTTTTATACTGCCGATGGCCGCGTAGATTTTCGTGAGCTGATTAAAAAAATGGCCGAAAGTTTCCGCATCAGGATCGAAATGCGCCAGATTGGGATGCGCCAGGAAGCCGGCCGTTTAGGCGGGATAGGTTCTTGTGGCCGCGAACTGTGCTGCTCTACCTGGTTAACCAATTTTAAAACGGTGTCTACCGCTGCGGCGCGTTACCAAAACCTTTCGCTCAATACTTTAAAGCTTGCCGGCCAGTGCGGTAAGTTAAAATGTTGCTTAAACTACGAACTCGATACCTATTTAGATGCCTTAAAGGACATTCCGGATAGAATTGAGAATTTAGATACTGAGGCAGGTTATGCCCGCCACCAGAAAACCGATATTTTTAAAAAAATAATGTGGTTTAGTTATCAGGGCGATGAAAACTGGATTCCGGTTAAAGCGGCACGCGTAAAAGAAATTATGGCTTTAAACAAAGCCGGAAAAAAAGTACCAAACCTGAAAGAAGATGCGATCCAGATTGCAGCTCCGGTGGTGGTAGAGAAATCTTTCGATTATGAAAATGTGGTTGGTCAGGATAGTTTAACCCGTTTAGACGAGCGTTCGCGCGGTAAAAACAACCAGAACCGCAACAATAATCAGAAAAATAACCGCAACAACCAAAAAAACAACCGCGACAGAGTGCCTGCAGGCGAGAAAAGTGCGCAGCCAAACAATAAGCCTCAACCTCAACAGGGTGGCCAAAAGTCACAACAGGGCGGAAAACCACAGCAAAACCAAAAACAAAACGCTGCGCCTAAAGGTCAGGGGCAGCAGCAGGCTGTGCCTAAACCTGCGCATGTTAACGGCCCGAAGCCTCAAAACAATAAGCCTAAACAACAACAGCAACAAGCTCAGGGGCAAAAACCTGTTGTAAAAGCTGAAGGAAATGCTGTGCAGGGAGAAAAGCTAGAGCAAAGCAAAAATAAAAACAGAAATAATCGTAGGAAAAACAATAACCGTCGAAACAATAACAATGGTTCAGAAAATAAACCTGCTGCCGAATAAAATAAACCTGCTGGTTTTCGGTTTTTGTGTAATGGTATCGTTGTTGGCAGGCTGTACCAGTAGTAGTGTAATCGACAGTAATGTTGAGGTGGCCGATCGGCGCTGGACTTACCGTAACCACATTTCTACACCATTTGAGATTAAGGATTACACCAAAGGTTATAACATTTACTTCAAATTAAGGCATACTGCTGATTATAAGTATGCCAATATTTTTATCCTGGCGCACTTTAAAGACGGGAAGCAAAAGGTAACCAGACGCTACCAATACAAGTTAGCCAAAAATGATGGCGAATGGTTGGGAAGTGGATCTGGTAATCTGTTTAGCTATACCCTGCCTATGCTTACCAACTACCATTTTCCACGCAACGGAAAATTCGATATCGAAATTGAGCAGAACATGCGCGATAACCCACTGCTGGAAGTGAGCGATGTGGGCCTGGCTATTGAGCAAGCGCAATAACGACAAGTAGGGCGTAATTTTTTCTAAGACTTTCTTTGTACAAGGGTGATATTGACCTAAATAAATCTGTAATTTAAATTATTTGTCTTTATCAACAAGATGCGTGTTTTTTGCAAACAAAAAAATATATCTGCTATACACTAAATATGTAAGTGGGCCAATTAGTGGAATAAAAATAATCATCAAACTCCAGATGACTTTTGTTCCCTTAGTAGACTGATCTTTCATGAGATCCAGTAAAGCTCCTATCGGAAGTAGAAAAGCTATAAAAACCAAAAACAGATCAGTTAATTCCATAGATGAAGTTTATAAAAAATATCTGAAAACCATAAATCTATTCTGCTGGTAAATGAGCATATATCCACGTGTAAGTGTATTTATAGCTTCTTATTCGTTCAATAAACCATTTGGCAGAGATTAGCGATCTACAGATACGCAAGCAATTGCTCTAATTTCATTCCCCTCGATCCTTTTAGCAATACCAAATGATCCAGAACAGGATTTTGCTGTAAATAATCGGCCGCTTCTGCTGGTGTTTCGAAAAACAAGGCATTGGCCTCTTCTTTAAATGCGTAGAAGTATTTGCCGATAAAAATCAGCTGGTCTAATCCGCTTTCTTGTGCCTGGTTAACAATTAACTGGTGCTGAGTTGGAGATTCAGGGCCAAGCTCAAACATATCGCCTAAAATAGCTGTCTTTTTTGCGGCAGATAGAACAGCAATATTATTTAATGCAGCAGTCATACTGCTGGGATTGGCATTGTAAAAATCGCAGATTACCGTGTTTTTTTCAGTTTTAGTTAATTGCGAGCGGTTGTTTTTGGGTTGGTAGTTAGCTAAACCAGTATTAATTTCTTCAGGAATCATGTCAAAGAAATCGCCAATACAGATGGCCGCAAGTATGTTTTCGAAATTGTAACTGCCTGTTAAATTGGTTTTAACTGTAGATTCAGCTTCGTGGTTTGTCCATGCTACCTCAATAAAAGGATCACTGCTTTTTAGTGTTCCTTTAATCGTATTTCCGTTATCGGTGCCATAATAAATCAGCTTATTTAAGCCTGCATTAGCACTCATTTCGAGCAGATATGGATTATTCCGGTTGATGAAAGTGTAACCATTGTTTGCTTTCAGGTAAGCATAAAGCTCTGCTTTTCCTTTTTTTACGCCCTCAAAACCACCGAAGCCATCTAAATGAGCCATCCCAACATTGGTTATAATACCATGGGTGGGTTGGGCGATGGTGCAAAGCAGTTCAATTTCTTTCTGGTGGTTAGCGCCCATTTCTATCACGGCAATCTGCACATCGGCGGTAATCGCTAAGATAGATAGCGGCACACCAATGTGGTTATTGAGGTTGCCAAAAGTGGCAAAAGTTTTATAACGTTCGGCCAATACAGCATTTACCAGCTCTTTACTCGTGGTTTTTCCGTTACTGCCTGTTAAGCCGATAACAGGGATGTTGAGTTGCTTACGGTGATAACGGGCCAGATCCTGCAAGGTATTTAAAACATCATCTACCAATAAACACTGTGCATTTTCTGCATACTTTTCCTCATCAATTACAGCGTAGGCTGCTCCCTTTTCTATGGCCTGATGAGCAAATTCGTTCGCATTAAAAAGATCACCTTTCAAGGCAAAAAAGATACAACCGGGAGTAATGTTTCTCGTATCGGTAGAAATAACAGGGTTTTTAAGGTAATGGTCGTATAGCTTTTCGGTTGTGATCATGTGGTCGTAAAAAATGTGATGTAAAATTAAGCTTTAGCAACAACAAAAAACAAAATTAGTACATTAGGTAAAATTATTTTCGCATGAAAAGACTGTTAACGTTCTGCCTCATCTTGCTGAGCTCTGTTTTATGGGTACAGGCGCAGCTGAAAACCCCGGACGATTTTCTGGGTTACGAACTTGGCACGCACTTTACACCGCACCATAAAGTAGCCGATTTTTTCAGGCAGACTGCTGCGGCTTCTCCGAAAAACACTAAACTAATTGAATATGGCAAAACAAATGAAGGAAGGCCACTACTGGTAGCCATTGTTTCAACGCCTGAAAATATAAACCGGTTGGAACAAATCAGAAATAATAATTTAAAACTGACAGCCGGAACCAACAACAATGTTGATTTGACTAACCAGCCAGCCATACTTTGGTTAAGTTATAATGTACACGGCAACGAAGCAAGCTCTACCGAAACATCGATGAAGATGTTATACACGTTGGTATCGGGCACCAATAAGCCTGCTGCCGAATGGTTAAAAAACACTGTGGTGGTGATCGATCCCTGCCTAAATCCTGACGGACGTGATCGCTATGTGAATTATTTTAACAGTGTTGTTGGAAAAACACCTAATGCTGATCCTGCTTCTCGCGAGCACATTGAGCCCTGGCCGGGCGGCAGGCCAAATCATTATTATTTCGATTTAAACCGCGACTGGGCCTGGCAAACGCAAATAGAGAGCCAGCAAAGATTGGCTTTATACAACCTATGGATGCCTCAGGTGCATGTCGATTTTCACGAACAAAGCTACAATGAGCCCTATTATTTTGCGCCAGCGGCCGAGCCTGTTCACCAGGATATTACACCATGGCAAAAAAGCTTTCAGGTGGTAGTTGGGAAAAATAATGCCAAGTATTTCGATGCAGAAGGCTGGCAATATTTCACCAAAGAGCGTTTCGATTTACTTTACCCCTCTTATGGCGATACCTATCCGCTATACAACGGATCGATCGGGATGACCTATGAGCAAGGGGGCATCAGGGCGGGTTTATCGGTAGTAACCAACGATGGCGACACGTTAACCCTGAAAGACCGCATTGCCCACCATTTTACAACAGGAATGTCGACGGTTGAAATCACCGCTTTAAGCCACAATAAACTCTTAGAAGAATATAAGAAATACTTTCAGGAAGGTTTGACCAATGCGCCTGGTATTTATAAAAGCTACGTTATTAAGGCAAATAACCTCTCGCGTTTAAAAAAACTCGCCGAATTATTGTCCAAAAATAAGATTGAATTTGCTTTTGGTGGCGATAAACAAGGCCGTGGCTATGATTACGATACCCAAAAAGAAGAGAATTTTTCGGTTGGGCGGAATGATTTAATTGTAAACGTATTGCAATCGCGGGCTGTGCTGGCCAATGTGCTTTTAGAACCACATACCGTTGTAACCGATTCGAATACCTATGATATTACTGCCTGGGCGCTACCTTATGTGTTCGGATTAAAAGCTTATGCAAGTAAGGAAAATATCAAAGGCAAATTTTCTAGCCTCGATGAGCCTAGAATAGCAAGTAACGAGATCGATAAGCCACTGGCCTGGTTATTTAGCTGGGGTACGAGTGAAGACGCTCAGGTGTTAATTGCCTTGCAAAAAGAAAATATCAAAGTGAGGCAGGCCGATCAGCCGTTTTCGGTAAACGGCAAAGATTACCCCGCCGGGACCTTAATAATACTTAGGGCTGAAAATGAAAGGCTGATGAGGGGAGTAAAAGATAAGTTGGCTGCGATTGCACGGAAATTAGACAAGCCCATTCAGGCAGTTTCGAGCGGTTTTGTAGAAAAAGGCAAAGATTTCGGTTCTAATGTTTATCCATTATTAAAACAACCCAAAATAGCTGTTGTATCGGGCATGGAGGTTTCTTCGCTTGCTTTTGGCGAAGTTTGGTTTTATCTGGAACATAATTTAAATCTCTCACCCAGCATTATCAATGCTAAAGACATTAATAATTTAGATATCAATAAGGTAAATATCCTGATTCTGCCCGATGGCAGCTATGGCCCATATATAGGCGATGGTTTAACCGCCTGGTTAAATAAAGGCGGGAAACTGATTTTAATGGAAGATGCAGTTGAGAGTGTTTTGGATAAAAAGGGCTTTGATATTAAAAAGAGAGAAGCTGCGGTTAAGAAAGATGAAAAGCCGGATGCCAACAAACTTCTTTTTAAGGATAAAGACAGGGATGATTTCGAAACCACCATACCTGGTGCCATTTATAAAATTAACCTCGATGCTTCTCACCCATTTTCTTACGGGCTGGGCAAAACTTATTACAGCTTAAAAACAGATAGAAAAATATACGAACCATTTGCCAAGGGCTGGAACGTAGGCCTGGTTAACGAAAAAAGTTTAATGGCCGGTATAGTTGGTAAAAAAGCAAGAGAAGAACTCAAAAGTGGCTTGCTTATCGGCGTTCAGGATTTCGGTCGCGGGCAGGTAGTTTACCTGGCTAACGACCCCCTTTTCAGGAACTTTTGGGAGGGTGGGAAAACACTGCTAGGTAACGTTATTTTCTGTAGTTATTAACATACCCTATAAGTCAAAGTTGACCCCTAATTTTTTAGTTAACGAAAAAGTTACGCTTATAAAATCGGCCTTAGGGCGTGTTTAGGACAAGATTAGTTAAAAAACGTTAAAAATAATTTGCTTGAGGAATTAAGTAACTCTAATTTAGCGTATTATTTTTACACATTAACTAACCTATTCTACTATGAAAAAACTTTTACAGAGTTTGTTCATTCTCATGCTTTTTGCAATAAATGCAATGGCACAGGATCGAACAATCACAGGAACTGTTACGGCGCAAGATGACAAATTGCCCATTCCTGGAGTCAGCATCAAGGTACTGGGAACAACATTAGGAACATCGACGGATCCTAGTGGAAAGTACACATTAAAAGTTCCATCTACAGCAAAATCACTAGAGTTTTCGTCTATTGGTTTTACCACTCAAACTCGTGAGATTGGTACTCAAACCGTAATTAACGTAGTTCTATCTTCAGATTCAAAACAACTTGGAGAAGTTGTGGTAACTGCATTAGGGGTTTCGAGAGAAAAGAAAACCCTGGGTTACTCTTCTACACAGGTTGGAACTGAAGACATCAACAGAGGTGCCCCAACCAATGCAGTTGCAGGCTTACAAGGTAAGGTTGCCGGTGTTGATATATCTACTACATCGGGGTCTCCAGGTGGGTCGAGTAAAGTAATTTTAAGGGGGTTTTCATCTGTTGGAGGAAATAATCAGCCGCTTTATGTAATTGATGGAGTTCCGATTAACAATTCAAGGCCAGGTGGCACATCAGCAGAAGGTACAGTTGGAGACATTTCTGAGAATTACGATTTTGGAAATGGCGCAAACGATATCAATCCAAATGACATTGAAACAATCAGTATCCTCAAAGGTGCGGCGGCAAGTTCATTGTACGGTTCCAGAGCTTCGAATGGTGTAATCTTAATTACAACTAAAAAAGGTAAGGCAGGCGCCTTAAAAATTGATTTGAGCTCGGCAGCATCTTTTACAAATGTTGCTATTGTTCCAAGTATCCAGGATCAATATGGTCAAGGTTGGAGCAAGCAAAACTGGTTGGCTGAAAACGGAAGCTGGGGTCCAAAACTGGACGGTATGACAAGACCATGGGGTCCGATTATTAACGGCGATCAGGAAACAAAACCTTTTGTAGCTGTGAAGGATAATTTTCGCGACGCATTTGATACAGGGCAGGAATTTAACAACACTTTAGCACTAAGCGGTGGTAATGAAACATCCACGTTCCACCTTTCTTATGGCAACATCTACAGTGATGGTATTCTGCCAGGATCGAACGATATGTATAAGCGTAATAACTTATCATTAAATGGTTCAACCAAATATAAGGGGCTTACTGTAACTGCTTCTGCAAATTACGTAGGTAAAAATACAAGGGCTGTTCAAACCGGTCAGGCGGTATCTGGGATTGGATCTTCATTTTACGAAGATTTATTACAGATTCCTGTAGATTATCCGTTTACCAATTTTAAAGATTACAATAATAAATTCTACAATGTAGATAATTATTTTTCTCCTTTCGCGCAAAACCCATATTATTCTGTTTACGAAAATGGCTCACGTTTCAAAAGCGACCGTTTTTATGGAAACGTAGATGTTAAATTCAAAGCTACAGACTGGTTATCATTCCAGTTCCAACAAGGAGCCGATTTAACCAACAATGCAACTAAATTCTGGAATGCCAAAAACAATCCTGCAATTGGTAGCTGGGCTGGCGGCGGAAACGATGAAGGTGCGGTAAGACAAGAAAGTGTTGGTAACGTAGTTGAGGGTGCTGAAAGATATTTCGAATATGATTCGAAATTCAATGCATTGTTTACTAAAAAATTCGGAACAGATTTCGATATCAATGCTTTAATTGGAGTTAACTATAATGACCGGGGTTACCGCTCATTATACACAGGCGTTGAAAATCTGGCCATCCCAGGTTTTTATCAGATTAACAATAGTGCAAACGATCCAACCAGTACAAGTGCAGAGAGTGAGAGAAGATTGTTTGGCGCGTATGCTTCTGCTACATTAGGCTATAAAAACTATGCTTTCTTAACATTAAATGCAAGAAATGACTGGAGTTCAACGCTTCCATCAAATAATAGAAGCTTCTTTTATCCTGGAGCAAACCTGGCTGTAGTTCTTTCTGATGCATGGGATTTATCTGCTGCTAAAATCAGCTTCCTGAAAGTTAGGGCTGCAGTTGGACAAACTGGTAGTGATACTGATCCTTACCGTATTTTCAATACCTTATCGAGAACAAGTGCGGCGTTAGGTTTTGGTAACATTATCTTCCCGATTGCTGGCGTTCCTGGTTACTCGGTTTCTAACGTATTAAACAATCCGGATTTAAGACCTGAGATCAGTACTGAAACTGAGTTTGGTGGCGAAATCAGATTCTTTAATAACCGTTTAGGTTTAGATGTCTCTTACTATAATCGTGTAACTAAAGATCAGATTATCCCGGTTGTAACAGCACCATCGTCAGGTGTAACTTCGAGAGTAGTAAACTTTGGTAAGGTTCGTAACCGAGGTGTGGAGATCGCATTAACGGGTACACCTGTTAAAAATGAAAACTTTACCTGGGATATTGGCTATACGTTTACAAGAAATCGTAACCTGGTACTTGAGCTACCTGATGGCTTAGACAAATTAATTTTAAACACGGCTTATGATGCTCAGTTTGTAGCAAGAGTAGGTCAGCCATTAGGTGTTTTGGAAGCACCAGTTGCAAAATACGATCCACAAGGAAGAATAGTTGTTGGTAGTAATGGATTCCCATTGCTTGCTGATAACAATGAAAGCTATGGAACTTCGCAACGCGATTTTATTATGGGTCTAACTAACTCTTTCAAATTTAAACAGTTTACTTTAGGTTTTACCTTAGATTATCGTAAAGGTGGTGTGTTTTATTCGGGAACAGCAGATTTGCTGAATTTCGTAGGTAACGACATCAAAACTTTGTACAATGATAGAAGAACGTTTATCATTCCCAATTCAGTAGTGCAGGTTAATAATCCAGGCGGTGGTGTAAGCTATGTAGAGAACACTACTCCTATAACTGAAGGAAATGTAAATGCTTTATATTATACTAACAATGGTAAAGCAGTTGCCTATCAGAATAGAATTTTAGATAAAACATTCTTAAAAGTAAGAGATATTACATTATCTTATTCATTGCCAAAATCGATTGCTCAAAAAATCAGAGCAGATAGAGCTACACTTACTGTTTATGGACGTAACCTGATTACCTGGTTGCCTAGAGAAAACAGAACTATTGATCCAGAGGTTTCTAACTTTGGTAATGATTTAACCAGTGAGTTTGGAGAATTCAGAACAGGACCATCTGTTCGTAATGTTGGTATTTCTTTAAACTTAACCTTTTAATCGCATCTGAGTATGAAAAATATATTAAGAAAAACGCAAGTTTTAGCTTTTTCGACTTTGTTGATTATTGCGAGTTGTAAGAAGCTCGACATTAACCAAAGTCCTAATAATCCCCCTGTTGAATCTGCAACGGTTGAGACCTTGTTTCCCTCTGCGGTAATTTCAACAGTTTCCAGAACCGGAGGAGACTTATCAATCATTGGTGGTTTATGGTCTCAGTTTTGGACTCAAAACAGTAATTCAAGCCAATTCAGAACAGTTGATTCATATGATGTTCAGGCAACATCTAACTTTGTTAATGGGCCATACTCTGAATTATTTGCAGGTGCTTTAACGGATTATCAATTGGGCATTACCAAATCTGTAGCTGCTCAGGATTGGAGGTATAACCTCATGAATACTGTAATGAAAGCCTATACTTATGAAGTGTTGGTTGATTTATTTGATAAAGTTCCTTATTCGGAAGCACTTAAAGCTGGAGGAAATCTTCAGCCTAAATTTGATGACGGTTATACCATTTATACCTCATTAATTGCTGAAATTAATGCAGCTTTAGCTAAAGATTATAAAACAGCACCACTTACAGATGCGCAAATTAAAACAGATTTTGTTTTTGGTAAAAAAGGAGCATCAGCAGATGTTATGGCTAGCTGGGAAAAGTTTGCTAATACATTAAAATTAAAAATGTATTTAAGGATGGTGAATGCCAAACCTGCAGAAGCACAGGCTGGTATATTGAAACTTTATCAGGATGGCGCTAAGTTTCTTGATGAAGATGCCAAGGTAGATATATTTACGGATGTACCGAATAAAAGTAACCCTTTTTATGAATATAATTTCAGAAGGTTAAATACCCCTGATAACTTAAAAGCAAGTGTTACATTTACCTCATGGTTAAAGAAAAACCAGGATCCAAGAGCAGAAGTATACTTTGGTGAAGCCGATCCTATTTCCATTAATCAGGGAGATTATCTGGGCGCTGCTGCACACCCTGAATACAATAATGCAGTTAATGTTGTGGTAAATGCTACGGATGCTGTTCCCCTAATTTCAAAAGAAGAATCTTACTTTATGCAGGCAGAGGCTCGTCTACGTTATTTTGGAGGTGCAGGCGCAAAAGATCTTTATGATGCCGGCGTTTTGGCTGCATTTGCAAAACTTGGCTTAAATGGAGCTACTTTACTTGCAACAACTTATGCTTATCCGGCATCAGCTGATATAAATGTAAACCTTGAAGCAATTATTGTTCAGAAATGGGCCTCACTATTTGGCTCACATGCATTAGAAGCTTTCTTCGAACAAAACAGAACAGGCTACCCTAAAATCAGTGCAGTTTATTCAACGGATGCGGGCTATACCCCAGGTCTGTTGGTTTACACGCCAAATGGAGTAACTGGAGCAGGCAATTTTCCAAGAAGATTTGTATATCCTGATTTTGAGAAAAGCAGAAACTCTAATACACCAGCGCAGGTTCCTATCTATACTAAAGTTTGGTGGGGTAAATAATTGGTTTAACAATAAATTGATATCATGAAAAAGATTAATATAATATTCATTTTTATTGCGCTTGTTACTGTTGCAATAAGTGCTTGTAAAAAAGATCCTGAACCGGGAGGTACCGCCGTTCAGGATATGGCTGGAGATTGGCACGTTAAAGTAAATGAGGCAGGTGCCTACTCTACTTTGTATACTTTCAATACTTCAGAGAATACACCTAACGTTATGTGGGTGCAGGCAGCGGGTTTAAAATCAGGGGCTGTAGTTTTGGCAATTAAAGGAAAAACAGGGGTAGATTATCCGAATAAGCTTTTTTCTGCCAGTAATATTGCTAACATATCAACTGTTGCAGGCAAGCCAGCGACTTTTACTATTGCTAATGGAAAAATTATTCCTAATGGCACTAAAGGGCCGGTTTCTAAAACTCCGACTGATTCTATTTACTTCGAACTGAATGTAAGTGGTACAGTTTATAAAGTGAGCGGTTATCATAAAACCGGATTTTTGGAAGATCTTCCATAATGAAGCATATTTTTAATATTCTTCAACAATATCATAACAAATAGGCCCTTTATAGGGCCTTTTGTTGTTTAAGCTATTATCTACTATAATGTGCTAAATTTCTGACAATCATGAAGATGCTTTTCCTCTTGAAGGGTGACATGCAACCAATTTGCAAAGAATAGTTTTAGACTCACTAGCAAATAAAAACAGACAGCCTTCTGAATTTATTTCAGGAGGCTGTTTTGTTTTACGGTAAAAAGTTATTGTAAACAAGGTGTTAAATCGATCAGAAAACGGCGGTAGCATAGGAGAATTATTTAACAAAACTATAAAATATGTCTGCTTAATCATGCGAATTATTAAAACTAACATACTAGTTTTCATCTTTTTAGATGGGTTTCTGAGCTCTTAGAGTGTTTTATGACATTATTGTGTATAAAGTGTTAAAAATTGTTAAAATAAATTTGGTGTTAATCATAACTAACTCTATTTTAGCACTTAAATAATCATTAACTAACCTATTTTCAAATTATGAAAAAACTTCTACAAAGTTTGTTCATTCTTGTGCTGTGCGCATTCTCAGCGTTTGCCCAAGAAAGAACGGTTACTGGTACAGTTACAGCTCAGGAAGACGGACTACCGATCCCTGGTGTATCTGTTAAAGTTAAAGAGGTGCCAAACCTCGGTGCTCAAACAAGCGGTGACGGAAAGTTCACACTAAGAGTACCATCAAATGGAAAAACACTTGTGTTTTCTTATGTTGGATATGTAACTAAAGAAGTTGCAATCTCATCTGCAAGAATTTCAGTAGCCTTAGAATCAGACGCCAGGTCTTTAAATGAGGTTGTTGTAACAGCTGGAGGTTTAACAGCCACAAAAGCTCAGTTGGGTACTGCATCAACTACAGTTCGCGCAGAACAGTTAACACAGGCTAAGCAAACGAACGTTGCTTCTGCTCTTTCTGGTAAGGTAGCAGGTTTGCAGCTGAATGCAGTTAGTACGGGTGTTAACCCGAACTATCGTTTAGTTCTTCGTGGTAACAGATCGTTATTGGGTAATAACCAGGCGCTGGTTGTTGTAGATAACATCATTTCTCCTAACAGTATTTTAGGAAACATCAACCCTGATGATATCGAAGATATCCAGGTGCTTAATGGTGGTGGTGCTGCAGCTCTTTACGGTTCAGAAGCATCTAACGGAGCTTTGATCATTACTACTAAAAAAGGTAAGAACGGTGTAACAACTTACAAAGTTGGACAAACTGTAAATGCAGAATGGATTAGCTTCTATCCTGGCTTACAGAACAGCTTTGGTTCAGGTGCAGATTCTGATTTACAGATCTATACTGCGCACGAGAATCAGCAATATGGTCCTGCTTTTGATGGCACTATCCGTCCAATTGGTGATCCCTTAGAGGATGGTAGCTTGCAAACTGCAGTGTATTCGCCAAATGATTCTAAAAAACAATTTTGGGATACTGGTTTGACAAATACTACTGATTTTTCAATGACTACTGGTGATGACAAGTCGAAATACTACGTGTCTGCACAGTATGTTGATGTAGCAGGTACAACTCCAAAAGACAAATGGAACCGTTTTTCGGTACGTTTCAATGGTAGCCGTGATTTTGGTAAAGGTGTTAGCTTAGATTTCACTACTAACTATATCCAAAATCGTTACGATGTGACCACTGCAACTTCATCAATGTACGATCAGATTTTGCAAACACCAGCGCAAATCATGTTAACCGATTACTCAGATTGGCAAAACAATAAGTTCGCAAATCCAAACGGATATTACAATGCATACTATGCTAACCCTTACTTTACGTTAGACAATACCCGTCAGGACGTACGTAACGATTATTTAGCAGGTAACTTGGATTTGAAATACAAACCATTAGAATGGTTAAGTTTCTTATACCGTGTAAACATTACAACTCAAAATGCATCTAACAAAAACTGGACTGATAAATTTGTATTGTCTACTTACACTAAAAACCTTGGCCTATCTTCATTGAAAAATAATGATATTCCAGGAAGTGTTTCAGATGGTTCATCTTTCTCTACTCAGTTATTAACAGAGTTCCAGGCTAAAGTAAATAAGAAATTAACTGAGGATATCAAATTAGACTTAACACTAGGTGCTTCATTAAGAAATAACACTGGGAAAAGCATTGGCGTAAATGCAACAGGCTTAACTTTCCAGGGTTTATTTAACATTGCTCACCGTACTGCTGCAAATATTGGTGGTTCTGAAAGTAATTCAACAGCCAGACAGCAAGGTGTTTATGGTGATTTAAGATTGGGTTATAAAGACTTCTTATATTTACATGCAACAGCACGTAATGACTGGTGGTCTACTTTACCAACTCAAAACAGATCAATTTTTTATCCAGCTGTAGATGCTTCATTTATCGTGAGTAACGCTATACCAGCATTAAAAAATAGCAAATTTATTAACTCGTTAAAAGTTAGGGCTGGTTACAATGAGGTGGGTAACGTAAACTTAGGTGCTTATAACCTTTTAACAACTTTTAGCCAATCTGGTGGATATCCATATAATAATGTTCCTGGATATGGAATCGATTCGAGAGTAGTTAACCCTAATTTAAAAGCAGAAAGAACAAAAGGTGTTGAAGGTGGTTTTGATGCAGAACTTTGGGATAACCGCATTTCATTAAGCGTAACAGCTTACCACACAAGCACAACAGATCAGATTGTTCCCGTATCAATTAGCTCTGCTTCTGGTTTCTCAAGCTACTTAACAAATACAGGTGAAGTAACCAACTTTGGTTTGGAAAACACCTTGAATTTCGTGGCTTTCCGTAACAACGATTGGCAAATCGATATCGGTGGTAACTACACTTACTATGATAACAAGGTAAAATCAATCAGTGATGCTGTAAGCCGTTTAAACCTTTCAACTGGTGGTAATGTTCAGGTTGTTGCTGAAGCAGGCCAAACTTATCCGATGTTAAGAGGTATCGATTACAAGAGAGATCCTCAGGGTCGTGTAATTGTTGATCCTCGTACGGGTTATCCTTCTGCGACTGAAAGTGGTGTAATATTAGGTAATTCTAGTCCGAAACACATTTTAGGTACCAACTTAGCCGTAAGATATAAATCATTAAGATTAGCTGCTGTAGCTGAATACAGAGGTGGTTATATTGCTTATGCAGATGCGGGTAGTTTCGATTTCTCTGGTTCAGGCTTAAGAACAGTAGCGTATAACCGTGAGCGTTTTGTATTCCCGAACTCATCTTACCTAAATTCAAGCGGTCAATATGTTGCCAATACATCAGTAACAGTAAGAGATGGTGGTGCTGGTTTCTGGCCGTCGGCAGCATACAATACTGGTATTGCGACCAACTATGCTTTCAATGGTGCATACTGGAAAATACGTGAGGTAAGTTTATCTTATGATATTCCTAAAAAATGGTTAGGAAACAGTAAAGTAATTAAAGGAATCGTTGTAGCGGCTCAGGGTCGTAACTTATTCTTATTTACTCCAAAAGAAAACATTTTTACAGATCCTGATTATATGCTTGGTAACAATGCAATTGGTATCAGTACATTAAGTTATACACCTCCAACCCGTTTTGTTGGTGGATCTGTTACGGTAACATTCTAATTGATAATTAATATGAGAAAGATATTTAATATACTTATAGTGGGGGCGATAATTTTGTCAAGTTCAGCTTGTAAAAAGTTTCTTGATGTAAATGAAAACCCAAACAACCCAACTACCGACAATCAGGTTAGCCCGACGTTGGTATTGCCACAGGCGATTGTAACAGCTGCTTCGGCAATGAATAACTATGATAATGTTGGCGCATGGACGGCTGGCTACAAGGCAAATGCCGGCGGTTATGGCGGTTGGGGTACGGTGTGGACCTATGATTTCACTACAGGTGATTATGCAGGTGTTTTCACAGGAACTTTTGACGCTATTAACCAATTGAACTACGTAATTGATAATTCAACAGCCAATGGCCCATTGAAATATCATTATGCGATGGCAAAAATCATGCGTAGCTTTTTATACCAAAAATTGGTTGATCAGTATGGTGATGTGCCTTATTCTGAAGTAGGTAAGGGCCTAAATAATTTAGCTCCTAAATATGATAAATATTCGGATGTATATCAGGCTGTTTTTGCTGATTTGACTTCGTCTATTGCCATTTTAAATACTGCATCAGAAGTAACAACAGTAGCTGTTGCAGCTGGTCAGGATCCATTATTTGGTGGTAGTGCAGCTGCATCACTTACCAAGTGGAAACAATTTGCGAATACTATCAGGCTAAAAATGTTAATTCGTGCAAGAAACGTAAGTGCTTTATCAGCATGGGTTAGCACATCAAAAGCGGCTTTACCAACTGCATCTGCAGATTATTTAACCGATGATGCAATCGTTCAACCTGGTTACTCATCAAGTAACGCCAATCAATTTAACCCAAGATGGAGCGTTTATGCATGGAATAATGCAGGTACTTCGTTAACCAGTGGTTTGTCAAACGTGCCAACTCCATGGATACTTTCATTCTATAATGGTGGTAAATTAGCAGATGATGTTCGCGGCCAAATGATTTATGCTTCTTATGGTGCAACTGTAACGAACAATATCAACGGTAACAACATTAGCTTTGTTGGTCCTTCAACGAACCAATTGGGTTACGATACTGAGCCTGTTAAGCGCGGTGTTGCTGGTTCTTACTGGTATAGCGGTAAGCCACGTGCTACACGTCCTACGGCAACAACTGCCAATGCTGCAACTGATGTGGCAGGTGTGTTAAAAGGAGCAACGATGGGTACAGTACTTATTTTAGGTGCTGAATCTTATTTCCTTCAGGCAGAAGCTGCACTTCCTAGTGTAAACCTTGTTGCTGGTAATAGCGCTACTTTGTTCGATAACGGCATTTCAGCATCGTATAACTACTTAGGTAAAAACTCTGCAGGAACTTACATCTGGACAACTCCAGTTGCAACCTTGCTTACTAATTACAAAGCAGCTAATACAACTAAGTTAACGGTTAATTTTGGAGCTACTACAACTGATGAGCAAAAACTGGAAGCAATTATTACCCAAAAGTATATTGCGGTTAATATGATTACCAGTGAGGAAGGATGGAATGAATACAGGAGAACTGGCTATCCTAAAATTATAAATGGTGCAACTGGTTCAATCGAAACTTTCGCTTCTATTAAATCGGCAAAAGGTACAGTAGATAAACTTCCAAGCAGAATTCTTTACCCGGCTATTGAATTCCAGGTAAACACCGAAAATGTGCCTAAAGGAGTTACTACAACGACACCGATATTTTATGCCAAAACATTATAAAGCTTAAAAACATGAAAATATTTAAATTACTTATTCCGGCATTAGTGTTGACAACCACGTTGTCATCCTGCCTAAAGAATAAATTCGATCAAATGAACCCGGACAACAGCCCGAGTGTGGTTGAATTTGCGAACCCAAGTGCGCCTGCTTCAGAAACGCCAGGAGGATCAGCTTTTACTGTTTTTCCCGTTTCTTATGCTGTAGGAGCTGCTGTAGAGGCAACTTATGTAGTTCAATTGAGTGGTGCAAACCCTGCTGCACAAGATATTACAGTTAATGTTGGTGTTAACACTGCAGCTGTTGCTCAGTTAAATGCGGAGAAATCAATTGTTCCTTCTTATGTTCCATATGTATTATTACCAAGCAACTTATATACTATCTCTACGCCAACAGTTACTATCCCTGCAGGTCAGAGAAAAGCAACTGTAAAGGTATTATATAAAACAACTGACTTTAGTTTTACTACTAAATATGCGTTGCCAATTTCTGTAAGCAGCACAAGTTTTGGTAGTGTAAGTTCAAATTTTGGTACTATACTTTTAAATGTAACTGCTAAGAATCAGTGGGATGGTGTTTATGCTATGCAGACCGGAAGTGTGATAACACGTTATCTCTCTCCTGGAAATCCGGCAAACGATGCATTGAGTGGTAATATTTCAAGTAACTCTGACCTAACTTTAACAACCATTAACGGTTCAACTGTTGAAATTGGTAATTTAAAGTGGGCTGGTAATGCTTCAGGAGTGGGCGGTATTGATAATCTTCAGATTGTAATTGATCCGGCAACAAACCTGGTTACCATGAAGTCTTTAGGAACGCCTAATTTACGTAACACGCCAGGAAAGGATAATAAATACGATCCGGCAACCAAAACGTTCACATTAAATTTTGATTGGAATCAAACTACGACTCCAAGAGAGGCTACTGTTATCATTAAATATAAAAACGGTAGATAATCACTTCAAATAATTTTACGATCAGAAAAGAGAGCACTTAGCTCTCTTTTTTGGTTTATAACTGAATTGTTTTTAAAGTAATTGTTAAATTTGGTAAATTGAATTATAACTCTTTATTTATGAAGTATTTATTAGCTTGCCTGCTTAGCGTTTCGGTGTTCTCATCAAATGCACAAAACCTCCGCCAACAAAAAATGGATCTTCCTGATGGCTCGAGATTAACCTATCAAACAATCAATAATCAGCTCAATGGAATTTATACTATTGAAAAAAATGGTTTGACTGTTTTGAGAGGCAATTATGTAAATGAAAAACGTGTTGGAAACTGGTATCTTTTTAATAAGGATAAGAGTCTTTTTGCAAGATATAATTACGATGCAAAGAAACTACTTTCGGTTGATGCTAAAATGTTGGCGCTGGCGACCATAAATGTTAAATCGGGAAATGATGAGATTAATAATAAAGCTTCCGTAAGCTTCCCTCTGATCTCTTTAGAACAATATTTCCCAATGGTAACCCGACTTGCAGAATCCACGGTTCCTTTAGATGATATCTACAAATTAGATCAAAATACAGTTTATATTACTGCAAAGGTTGATGATACGGGAAAGGCTGAGTATTTCGTAAACTATGAAGTTAAAGGGAAGAAACAGGAATATAGGTTAAAGGTGGATAAAGAACCTTTCTATGTGGATTGGGTAGTATCTTCATACGAGGGGAAAAAATATCCATCTGAATTTATTATTAAATCTAAACTTAATGCGCCTTCTCAGGACGGTAATCATAAGAGATTTAACTGGCTATAATTTGCAATAGTTACAAATATTAAGGGGGCTTGTTATCAATTGATAGTAAGCCCCCTTTTCTTCAGGGCTAAGGTTCCTTTTTGTATAATTATATTTTAATTACTATATCCTTTGTGATACGATATTATCTTATATAATATATTAGCATTATTTAACTTAAACCCTATTAATGAAAACACGGTCATCAAAACTAGCGGCAATGGTATGTCTAGTTGTAATCGGTTTTGCATCCTGCAAAAAGGAATCAAAAAAAAGAAGAAACCCAAGCTGATTTTAAGCCAATTATCAATGTAATTAAGAACAGCGCATTAAACTACACGCCAGGCGATGCTCCGCCAAGTACAGGAGGAGATAATTGTACTCCAGTTTATCTAAATGGAAATGGAGAATACGCTACGGCTTATGGCGGAGGGATTACATTTGGAACCACTTTTACACACCCTTTTAGTATGACAGCCCAGGAAAATGGCCTTCTATGGGGGCCTGCTGTTAGTCATTTTGCGAGTAGTAATAACCTTTTTGGGTTATACGCTTAGTGGGCCATATTTTACCGTTCAATTTGGTACTTTCGTTAATGGTGTTCCTGTAAATACTGGACAGGCAATGTCAGATTATTATGCAGATTTTGCGAAATATATCAATGGTGACCCATCTGTTGCAAGTCTTCCATCTTTTGGTACCTATGTTTCACAGTATGGAGTTTCTTCTGATGGTATTTTAACAATTACCGGAAAATTTATTCTGGATAGTGCTTCTCCCACATACGTAGCAATTACCGCTATAGGTAATGTTAATCAACCGCCGATTATGATCGATTAATATTAAGAAAGAAACAACATTAAGATTTGCAAGAGCCCGTATTATAAATTATAATCAGGCTCTTTTTTTATGTGAATCTTTACTTCTGCTTTTCCACATTTGTTTCCACTAAAACTGAAGACAATTCAAAAAACGAAATAGAAATTGATGCGTAAAACATTAATGATTTTGATAATCTTGTCTTATAAGCGCTTATTTATGAGGTAATTTTCTAATCTCATTTTAATGTAATTGTATTTTATTCGTGCGAATTCATTTTTTTTAAAATCCCAGGTTCCTTAACCATTTTATTCGTTTCTGGCTCAATACGGTATATTTTGCCCTGATTTCTATCCTCATATCTACATTTTCATGCCATTTATGACAGCGCTTTTCTATCTGTAAAATTTGCATTACACATTAGTTAGTTTTATATTGACAAATTATTGACCTAAAACTAAACTAATTCATGAAAAAACTCCAACCGGGGTTGTTCATATTGGTGTTCATTGCTACCGGAGCAATTATGCCATATTGTACAATCATTAGCCCAATTGCGGCCAGAGAAGACCCACGTCTATTTCATTAACAATTAATAATTCGACTATTAGGGGTGTAACATACATTTTGAGTAATATTTATATCATGTTTTATGGCTGATTAATTATGTGTCAGTAATAATAGTTGATAGTCGTTGTAAAATCATTCTCCCTAAAAAAACAGATAACAAACACTAAAACTTTATTTAACAATCATTAACTAAACTAAATTTTCTTATGAAAAAACTTCTACAAAGTTTGTTCATATTGCTTTTTATTGCAAGCACTGCAATAGCGCAAGACCGAACAATCACAGGGGCCGTTACGGGTCAGGAAGATGGGCTACCCCTTCCAGGCGTAAGTGTTAAAATTAAGGGTGCTGCAGGCGGTACTATAACTGGTGCTGATGGTAAGTACACCATTCGCGTTTCAGGCAGGGCTACGGCGCTTGAATTTTCATTTATCGGGTATTTAAGCCAATCTAGAGCCGTTGGTGCGGCAAGCACAATTAACGTGGCTTTGGTAAGTGATTCTAAAACATTATCCGACGTGGTGGTTACCGGTTATGGTGTAACTAAAAAACGCGATTTCACTGGCTCAGCCGCAAGCGTGAAGGGCGAAGATTTAAAAGACAAGCCCGTTCAAAGTTTTGTGCAGGGTTTAACCGGACAAGCTGCAGGGGTAAGTATTATTCAACCCAATGGTTTGTTAAACAATCCGCCGGTTATTCGTGTAAGGGGTGTGAGTTCAATCTCATTAAGCTCGTTTCCATTGGTTGTGGTAGATGGTATTCCCTTTCCAACAAGTGATGCATCTGCAAACTCTGCTACCAACAATCCACTGGGCGATATCAACCCGGCTGATATTGAAACCATCGACATCTTAAAAGATGCAGCTTCGACTGCCCTTTATGGTTCGAGAGCTGCAGCAGGTGTATTGGTAATTACCACTAAAAAGGGAAAAAGCGGTGATGCTAAAATTACCTATGATGGATGGTACGGTGTGAACAATGCAGTACGTTTACCTGAGCTGTTAAATGCACAACAATACATGGATAGCAAAAATACCGCCATTGCAAATGCCTTGGTACTAAACCCTAACGCAGTACCAGCATCACAAAGAGATGCGAATAACAAAAGCTTTTTTCCAAGTTATAATGCTGATGGATCTTTGGTTGATACCAAATGGTACGATGAAGTTTACAGAACAGCACAATCACAAAACCATAACGTAACCTTAAGCGGTGGTACGGCTAAAACAACTTATTATTTATCAGGCGGACTTTCTGATCAGGATGGTTTCCTTAAAAATAATACTTTCAAAAGGTATTCTGCCCGTATAAACGCTACGCATAAAGCTACCGATTGGTTAAGCTTAAGCATGAACGTGAATTATAACAATAGCATTAACAAGGCACCTAATAGTGGCTCGGCTCCGGGTGCAGCATTTAACTCATCAGGTTTGGGGCGTATAGCCATCGCCATAGCGCCAAACGTGCCGGTTTATAATGCAGCAGGTGGTTATAATATTTCGGCCAATAACGTAGGTAATGCTGCAAACCTGATAACCAGTACCTGGGCACACCCAACTGTACTGATTGATAAAGATGTTAACAGCTCGGAAAATAACAGGTTCTTAACCAATTTAGGAGCCGACTTTAAAATTATAGATGGCTTAAACTTCAGGTCTAATTTCTCGTGGGAAAGAGCAAATACCGAAAATATTCAGTTCTGGAACCCGCTTCAGGGTGATGGATATTCGTTTAATGGTTATGCCTATAACAATACTGCCCGCAGAAATAACTGGAACTGGATTAACACTTTACAGTATCAGAAAACATTTAACGGCGTACACAATTTAAACCTGACTATCGGTAGCGATGTTCAGAATACGAGGACAGAAAACTGGGGCGCTATCCGTCAGGGATTGGGCGATCCTACTTTCTTTGATCAGTTTCAGGGTACATTTACTACAAACGTACCGGGTGGAAACAGTATTAACGAAATTGCGTTTCAGGCCTATTTGGCAAGCGCAAGCTACAATTACAAAGGAAAATATTACATCAGTGGTAACTTCAGAAGAGACGGAAACTCTGCTTTATCATCAGATAATAAATGGGGTAACTTTGGTGGCGGATCTGTAGGATGGACCATCTCAGAAGAAGATTTCTTTAAAAATTCGGCACTGGGTAAAACAGTAAATTCGTTAAGAATCAGAGCAAGTTACGGTCGCGTAGGTAATGCAAATGTGCCTGCGTATAGCGAATATACTACTTACAGCCCCGGACTTTACGGCGTAACGCCTTTTGCATGGATTTTTGGTCAGGCAGGTAACAAAGAGTTGAAATGGGAAACCAGTAATCAGCTTGATTTTGGTTTAAACGTTGCCTTGTTCAATAACAGATTAACCTTTGAGGCCGATTATTTCAAAAAAGACATTAATAATTTATTGTTAAATGTTCCTCAGGCTTTATCTAAAGGTATTCCGAACGACCCGGCCGGAACTATTCTTGCCAATGTTGGCTCGATGTACAATAAAGGTTTTGAGTTTGCATTAGGTGGTACACCCATTAAAACAGAAAAGTTTTCGTGGACAGCCAATTTAAACTTTACCACAATTAAAAACGAAGTAACTGCTTTAGATCCTAATGTATCGCAAATTATTGGTACAACAGGAGGTTTAGAGTCTGCAAGTGTTACAAGGGTTGGCGAATCAATTGGTAGTATTTATGCGGTGAGAACAAATGGTGTAAACCCAGCAAACGGACGCAGAATTTACATTAATGCAGCCGGACGTGAAGTTCAGTACCTGCATTTTGGGGGCGCTAACGCCTGGACTTACCTCGATGGAACCGCTGCCCCATCTCCTGCTGGCGATGCACAGGTAATTGGCGGAACCCTGCCTAAATGGTATGGTGGTTTTAATAACACGTTAAACTATGGCAATTTCGATTTAAACTTCATGTTTACTTTTTCGGGTGGAAACTATATCTACAACGGTTCGCGTGCCGGCTTGTTAGATCAACGCGTTTGGAACAACTCAACAGAAGTTTTAAATGCCTGGACAACTCCTGGTCAGCAAACCAATATTCCAAGGGTAGTATATGGCGATAACGTTTCGAACGGATCTTCATTTGCTATTGATGCCAACGTAGAGAAAGGTGATTTCTTACGTTTACAGGCAGCAACTTTGGGTTACCGCATTCCAAAAAGTGTTTTTGGCAAATCAGGTATAAACAGTGTGCGTGTTTACGCATCGGTAAACAATGCCTTCCTGATTACAAACTATACAGGTGTGGATCCGGAAATATCAACCAATGGTAACAGCAACCTGGCCAGTGGTGTAGAGCGTAACTCTATCCCTCAGGGCAGATCATTTACATTTGGTATTAGTTTAGGTTTATAATATTAATCAGCATATCCATGAAATTATTTCATATCAAAACATATAAATTGAAGTTGGCTACAGCAGCTATACTTGCAATTCCCCTAGTTGGAAGTATTTCTTCCTGCAAGAAAGAATTTTTAGAAAAGACTCCGGAACTTACCCTTCCCGATCAGGAAGCATTTGCAAACCCTACCCGAATTTTAGGACAGGTAAACGGTTTGTATGTATCATCCAAATCAGGTTCATTGTTTGGTGGCCGTTATCTGATCTATAATGATATCAGGGCAGAAGAATTTGTAAACAGAACCGGTAATGGTGTTACGGGTTACGATGTTTATCAGGGTACCAATAACTCAACCAATACCTATGTGGCGAGTTTCTTTTCGCAGGCTTATTTAACCATTAACAGGGCAAACCTGTTTCTGGATGGACTGGCTAAAAACAGTACGGTTTTAACACCTGCTATTAACGCAAACTATGCTGGCGAGGCTAAATTTGTCCGGGCCTTAAACTATTTTGCGCTGATACAAATTTTTGCAAAGCCTTACATCGCTGATAATGGTGCATCGAGAGGATTGCCGCTTCGTTTAACACCCGAAACATCTTTGGCTAATAATGCACTTAAAAGCAGTACAGTTGCTGCCATTTACGCACAAATTATTAAAGATCTTGACGAAGCTGAGGCGGGTTTACCTGATACCTACAGCACCCCTTTATTGCGTACTACACGTGCCCATAAAAACAGTGCTATTGCCCTAAAAACCCGTGTGTATTTAGCTATGGGTAACTATGCCAAAGTGTTGGAGGAAGGCAATAAACTGGTTCCGCAAATTGCACCATTTACCAATTCGGCAAGAACAGCCCATGCCTTGCAACCAAGTGTTGTAAGTGTTTTTCAGGCACCGTTTACTACTTCCGAATCGATATTCTCGTTCCCGATGGCCGATACCAATGCTCCAGGTACACAAAATCAACTTGGTTATTACTACAGCTGGGCTGGAAACGGAAACCTGGAGTTTTCTTTAAACAAAACGGGTGCAGGTATTTATGCAGATCCGGTATGGCCAACCTCTGATGCCAGAAAATCACTTTTAACGCAAGATGCAACCATTTCAGGTGTATTGCATTCTTACCCGATTAAATATGGTGCGGTATCGCCATTTATTGATTTTGTGCCGATTATCCGCTATGCCGAAGTATTGTTAAATGTTGCCGAAGCGGAAGCATTAGCACCAGGAGGTAACCTGATCCGTTCGAAAGCCTTATTGCAGGCCGTTCGTACGCGTTCTGATGCCGGTTTTGTATATGGCGTATTAATTACACCGGCCGCTTTGGAAGCAGCAATTTTAAAAGAAAGAAGAATAGAGCTTTTGGCAGAAGGTTTCAGGTATAATGATTTAGCCCGGAAAGCTGCACCACTTCCATCATTTGGAGCAGGTACTTCTATTCCCATTACCGATCAGCGTTATACTTTCCCTATTCCAATAGGCGAGTTAAACACTAACCCTTTGGTAAACACATTTTAAGCTAATATCCTTATAAAAAAAGGGTTCGGAGATTGACCTCCGAACCCTTTTTTATGATCCATGTTGGGCTATACCCCAACTATTTCTTATCTACGCTATACTTTCCAGGGCCAATAAAAATCAGACTGAAAAATACAATGCCCAATTCGATGGCATGGCTCGCGCCCGCCAGTCCGTCGCCTTTACCAAAGTGAACCAGAGCGGCTATAATCATCGTAAATACCAATAAAATACAGGCAGGACGATAAAACAGGCCTACGATTAATAGAAAACCACCAAAAGTTTCGGTAGCAGCAGCCATAAATCCCCAGAATATAGGTAAGAAATTAATACCGATAACCTTCATGCTGCCACCTAAGCCTGTCCAGCCATCGGGACCGCCGGCCAGTTTCGGAAAGCCATGTATAATAAACATCACCCCAATGCCAAGGCGTAAAAGTAAAATTCCTGTGTTTCTGTACTTCCCTAAATTGTCTAAAATAGCCATCTTATAAATATGTAAATTGAACGTTGTTTGTTTCTACTTCTAATGCTAACTCTGCCCCTAAAACCATGCTGAGGTTATTGTTAATGTGTCCCGTTGGGAAATTAAAGCAAACCGGATAATCGTATTCCTTTACAATATCCCAGATTACCTCATCGACAGTTTGCCCGAACGAGATCTTTTCTTCAGCAATTTCGTTAAAGGCCCCGACAATCAAACCTTTCAGGTTCTGCAGTTTACCTGCCCTTTTCAGCATGCGTAACATCCGGTCGATACTGTATTCGTGTTCGCCTATATCTTCCAGAAAAAGGATTTTGCCATCGTAATCCATTTCTGAAACCGAACCCTGCATCATGGCCAATAAAGTTAAATTACCACCAATTAATACACCATTAGCTACTCCTGTCCTATTTTTAAAGGTGCTTTGGTAGGTATAATGCTGTTTCACGCCAAATAAAGAATTTTGCAAAGAAAGCAGTGCCGCTTCTGTCGATTCGTCAAAAGTATAAGGCATTTGTGCGTGGATACATTGCGTATTGCTTTGGGCAATCAGGTGAGAAAGCAGTACCGTAATGTCGCTAAAACCAACTACCCATTTCGGGTGCTGATTAAAAATGCTAAAATCAAGTTCATCAATAATCCGGATGGTACCGTAACCACCACGGCCTGCAATAATGGCTTTGATGGATGGATCGTCTAAAAAACGCTGAACATCTTTAGCCCTTAATTTGTCGGTACCGGCAAACTGGTGGTGACTGGCATATACGCTATCGCCCAAAATAACTTCCAGTCCCCAGCTTTCTAAAAGCGCTATGGCATGGTCAATTGGTTTGGGTAATTTCTTTGCCGGACAAACCAGGGCAATCTTATCTCCTTTTTTTAAATACGGGGGCTGCTTAATCATCTTCAAAACACTTATCTTTGCCAAATTAATAAAAATTGTTTTGGATAATAGTAAAATAAAAAGATATACCGTAACCGCGGCACTTCCATACACCAATGGACCGGTTCATATTGGGCACCTTGCCGGTGTTTACATTCCTGCCGATATTTATGCCCGTTACCTGCGGTCGAATAAGCGCGATGTAAAGTTCATTTGTGGATCTGACGAAAACGGCGTACCCATTACTTTAAAGGCCAAAAGAGAAGGTATTACGCCTCAGGAAGTAGTTGATAAGTACCATAAAATTATTGGTGATTCTTTTAAGGAGTTTGGTGTTTCTTTCGATATTTACCACCGTACTTCATCACTTACGCACCATCAAACTGCGGCCGATTTCTTCGAAACGCTTTATAAAAAAGGCGTGTTTACTGAAGAAATTACCGAGCAATATTACGATGCTACAGCAAAGCAGTTTCTGGCCGACCGTTACATTACTGGTACCTGCCCTAAATGCGGTAACGAGAATGCTTATGGCGATCAGTGCGAAAATTGTGGTTCTACGCTTAATGCTACCGATTTAATTAATCCTAAATCGACCCTTTCGGGCGATAAACCCATTTTAAAGGAAACCAAAAACTGGTTTCTGCCATTAGATCAATACGAAGAACGTTTAAGAACGTATATAGAAAGCCATAAAGAATGGCGGCCAAATGTTTACGGACAATGCCAAAGCTGGTTAAATGCTGGCTTACAGCCGAGAGCCATGACCCGCGATTTAGAATGGGGCGTACGCGTTCCACTACGCGATGCTGAAGGCAAAGTGCTTTATGTATGGTTCGATGCCCCGATAGGTTATATTTCGGCCACTAAAGAGCTTTGTAACTATGCCAAACTGGATGTTTGGAACCCTAAAGCAGAAGAGTACTATATCAGCAGCTACGAAAGCGATAAATGCGGCTGGGAAGAATACTGGAAAAGTGATGAAACCAAACTCGTACACTTTATCGGTAAAGATAATATCGTTTTCCACTGTATTATTTTCCCTGCAATGTTAATGGCCCATGGTGAATATACACTGGCGGATAATGTACCTGCTAACGAGTTTTTAAACCTCGAAGGCCAAAAAATATCGACCTCCAAAAACTGGGCGGTATGGTTAAACGAATATTTAAGAGAGTTTGAAGGGCAGCAGGATGTTTTGCGTTATGTATTAACCGCTACTGCACCCGAAACCAAGGATAACGATTTTACCTGGAAAGATTTTCAGGCCAGAAACAACAACGAACTGGTAGCCATACTGGGTAACTTTGTAAACCGTGTAGTAGTACTCACCCATAAGTATTTTGGAGGCTCGGTGCCTACCTGTATGGAAATTACAGCGGTAGATCAGGCGGTTATTGATGAACTGGCGGGCTATCCGGCTAAAATATCGGCTTCTATCGAAAATTACCGTTTCAGGGAAGCCTTAACCGAAGTAATGAACGTAGCCCGTTTGGGTAATAAATACCTGGCCGAAACCGAGCCCTGGAAACTAATTAAAACGGACGAAGATCGCGTAAGAACGATCCTGAATATTGCTTTGCAGATTGCAGCCAATATCCAGATTTTAATCGAACCGTTCTTGCCTTTCACAGCCGAAAAGCTAATGAATATGCTTAAAAACGGTGGTCACGATTGGGAAGATGCCGGATCGGTTAACCTGCTTAAACGTGGTCATGAAATTGGCGAGGCGATTCTATTGTTCGATAAAATAGAAGATGCAGCTATCGATTTCCAGATCGAGAAATTAAACCAGAGCAAAGCGAGCAATGCTGCGGCTACGGCTGTTGCAGTTCCAGCTAAAGAGAATATCCAATTTGATGATTTCTCGGCTATGGATATCCGTGTAGCTACTATTATAGCTGCCGAAAAGGTAGAAAAAACCAAAAAACTGTTAAAGCTGACCGTTAATACCGGTATTGACGAACGTACGGTAGTTTCTGGCATAGCTGAATATTATAAACCCGAAGATATTATTGGTAAGCAGGTGAGTATGATTGTTAACCTGGCACCGCGCGAAATTAAAGGGATTTTATCGCAGGGTATGATCTTAATGGCCGAAAATGCCGAAGGTAAATTAACTTTCGTAGTTCCAGCTGAGAAGTTTCAGGAAGGTAGCGTAATCAGATAATCCTACTTTTAAATACCAAAGCCATTTGATCCAAAGTCGATCAAATGGCTTTTTGTTTGAATATCAAACCTGAATTATGGATTCATGCGGTTAAAATACTCGCTTATAGTATCGTTATTTGCTTTTGCCCTATCCCCACTTGTGCCAAAAGTTAATTCGGTTTTTCCTGCCTTCATCTGTTCAAATACCGACTCAACAAAATCCCTCACTGCAGGATGTGCATCATGGATGCCTTTACCACCTAAATCAGTATTTAAAGCAGGTGGAATCATTTCAATCACTTCTATTTTCGAGTCTTTTAAGCTGTGGCGCAAGGAAAGGGTAAAAGAACGCATAAAAGCTTTCGTTCCACAATAAACAGGTACTGCAGAAAGCGGAATGAATGCTAGGCCAGAAGTAACATTGATAATGGTATCGAGCGCATCTAATTGGGTAAACAGTTTGGTTAAATGAATAGGTGCCAAAACATTGGTAGTAATTTCATCATTTGCTTTTTCATAAAAATCGTCATCTCCAATGTTCATCCAGTTCTGGATGCCTGCATTGTTTATCAATACATTTAAATCTCCGTGGTTTTCTGCGATCCAGTTGTACAACTCAATCCTGCCTGCTTCATGCGATAGATCGCATGTTTTGGTAATTACCGAAGGTAATTTTGCTGCTGCATCCTGCAAAGCCGATTCGCGCCGGCCACAGATAATTACCGTATTGTTTTCTTGTATATACCTTTCGGCCAATCCCAGGCCAATGCCCGTTGCGCCACCTGTAATCAGAATTTTATTATTTGCTAATTTCATGTTATTTATAAATTGATAAGGCAAAGATGAGGCTATTCAAAAGATTTATTATGGTGAGTAGTACAGTTTTTTAATTAACTGATCTAAAAGATGTTTCTGTTAAAATGAGTTTGTTTTGCCTAACTAGAAGAATAGCCGTTGTTTCTTTATAAACAATTTTATTTCATTAAATGCTTCTTGTAATGGGCTTCGCTGCATCAAAACTTTTATTATATTTGCCGCTGTTTAAATGGCCCCGTAGTTCAACGGATAGAATAGAAGTTTCCTAAACTTTAGATAGCAGTTCGATTCTGCTCGGGGCTACTCAAAAAAACGCTCATCGTAAGATGAGCGTTTTTTTTTAAGGCTATGTTTTTTACTACGACTAGTGCTTTTCATCTTCAATTGATTTTTTAAGCTTTAGCAATTCTTCTTTTGTATACTGACTTGACAGACTTATTTTGTTTCCGGAAAATTTGCCAAAGATGCTTGAGACTTGAATAAGTTTGTTATTTATTATAAGTCCCACTTGCCTATCATTATTAAAACCCGAGGGTAATGATGCCAGTTTTGAACTTGCATCATTATCTAAAGTGAAGTTTAATATTGGATGATTCTTATTGCCATATCTTTCCGTAGTTATCTCCATATCTAGTATGCTTTTTACTGATATAAATATCTCCTTTTCAATCTTATAGACTTTATCAGATTTATTCAATTTAATTGAAGTAGCTATTTTATTATCCGTTATCAGATACCATCCAGATTGTAACTTGTTTTTAGGAACGTCATTTAGTGCATTACCAAAAGAAATAATTAGAATTAAAATAGTATTTACAAGCGCTTTCATAAGCTGAGTATAGTCAGTTAAGAAGATTTATAGCGGTACACTTTACAAACAGCCCTAGCGGGTAGCATCGCTAACCCCTTTAAAATAACCCACCGATTCAGCTATGCCTGCTAATGGGTCTTTCATGTCTTTTTCGTATTCTAAGCTACAGCAGCCCTTGTAATTAACTTTTCTCAGCATTTTTACGAAGGCAGGGATATTAATTACACCACGGCCGAGTTCGCAGGTAGTACCTTCATTTGTGGCTGAGGTTACATTCTTTAAATGCATATCAAAAATCCGTTTCGAGAATTTTTGAAGGTCTGCAACCGAATCCCGTCCGTCTCTTTTGTTATGCCCCATATCAAAGCAGATTCCCACACGTGGATCGAGGTTTTTAATCAGGTTATAGATACTTTCTGCGTTGGGATATAATTTATCCTGAGGGCCGTGGTTATGAATGGCATAGCGAATATTGTATTCTTTTGTCTTTTGGGCAACATATTCCAGATCAGCATGAGCCGGAATTCCGATCAGCAAATCGACACCTACCCGCTTTGCATAATCAAAAGCATTATCGATCTCTTCCTTGTTTTTGGTGTATATGGGGCCTACGGCATACCCTACTACATTATTGGCTTTAAGTTTAGCATGGAAGGCTGCAATTTCTGCTGCTGTACTTTTAAAGGGTAAATGAAAATCTTTTATACAGAGGTAGCGTACATCAACCTTTTTCATCATTTTAAGCGATTCATCCAGGTTAAAATTCAGAAAGCTATAGCCTGCAATGGCTAATTTAAAAGTGTCTTCAACAGCGACATTTGCTTCAACAGGCGCTGCGAAAACAGCCGGGATATTAACCAGCGTTGCTGCAGTTATACCTAATATTCCTTTTTGTAAAAAAAATCTTCTTGTTGTCATCTTAAAATTTTATCAGTTCATTAAAGTTATGATAAATTGGTATAGTTAAGCTTCACCGAAAGAAATGTTACAAAGGGTGGTTCGATAGTTCATTCGTCATTGGTTCATTAGGGATGGTTGATAGTTAATGGCTCATGGTTAATAGCCAATAGTTCAAGTCCATCATCCCTCCCCCCATCCTCTAGTACACCGCGTTCTCTCCGCTTAAATTATGCCATACGCCATCGTCGCCTTTAAAATCCAGTTTGAGGCTAGTATTGGTGCCTTTTAAGGCATAAATACTTAGCGGATGATAACCTGCTTCAAGGCTAACTGTTTTTTCAATTTCCTTACCGCTGGTATAACCAAAATCGGCATCAAGCAGGTTAATCTGGTGCAGCTTTACAAAAGCTTTGCCTTGTGTACTCAGCCTAAAGGTATAAGTGCCTTTTTTATCGATCTTTAACAGGCTTTGATATTGAACCAGTCCCTTATTTTTAGCCGTAATGGTAGCTAAAGATTGAACTATTCCGCTTGCTGCGGGCTTCGATTGGTTTGAAACCGACACATAATGGAAGATGCCCGGGAAGAACGACCATTTTAAGCCTGGTTTAGTACTTTTAGGCATTTGTATGCCTGGAATGGCGATGCTATCATAAGGGCGTTTCGCTTCCTGATCCATCATGCGCGATTGTAGTGCCCTGTTACGGAGCTGGTTCTGTAGCCCGCTTAAATCTGCGTGTTTAGCCAGGTTATTGGTCTGTTTAGGGTCTTTAACCACATTGTAGATTTCAAAATCGTCGGCTGCCGATTTAATGTTGTAGCGCACACCAACTAAATCGCCAATTCTCACCATCTGCATCTGGTTTCGTTTGCGGCTGGCATGGTTAGCTTCGAACTGACTAAAAGCGGGGGTACTGCCCGATTCGAAATACTCTACATATACATTGCCTGCTATTTGTTTGCCCGCATTGGTTAAAGCCGGCACCAGCGATACGCCGGTAACCCGCGCCGGAATGGGCGCGCCTGCAGCATCTGCAAAAGTGGGTAACCAATCTGATAGCATAGAGGGGGTATTCACCACTTTGCCAGCAGGGATGCGTTTAGGCCAGGCAATTACCGAAGGCATACGCAAACCACCTTCCCAGCAATCGCGTTTTATGCCATCAAAAGGACCATAGCTCTCAAAAAAGGTAGGGTGGTTAGGCACATATTGCTTAGGCAGGTACGATTCTATCGATGGCCCATTATCAGAGGTAAACACGATAATGGTATTGTCGGCAATTTTAAGGTCTGATAGTAAGGCACGGATATCACCTATTGCATCGTCCAATCGCCTTACAGCCGTTGCGTATCTTTTATAGGTATCTGGCCAGGGCTTATTTGGGGTAGCCGGATCGCGGTCATCATCGTAAGTGGCATTTGCATAATCGGGATGGGTATAGCTATCTACCGTGCCCGAAGCCGAATTAATCATGTTTCCTTTCTGGTTAAGCCATTGCAAACCGCCGTTCAGGCCGCCTCCTTTGGGGTAACTTTGTGTGGGTAGCTCCAATACGGCATGTGGTGCATCGTATGCCAGGTACATAAAGAAAGGTTGTTTAGCCTGATGCTGCTTTTCAAAGCCAATAATATAATCTTTGGCTTTTGCGGTCCAAAGGTCGGTGGTGTAGCATTTCTGCAAATCTGCCGATACCTCACTGTAATTGTCCCAAACTTCTTTTTTACCGCGGTAAACGCCTTCAACGGGGTAGTGCTCGTGGCCATCGGCATGGCGCATATAACCATAGTACTGATCGAAACCTCTTTTTAATGGGTGGGCAGGCCAGTTGGGACGCTGCTTTTCGTCAGTTCCCTGCAAGCCCCATTTCCCAATGGCTACAGTGGCATAACCGGCATCTTTGAGTACAGTGGCCATGGTGTGGTTGTTTTCGAGGGCCTTATCAAACTGATTATCCCTGATGTGGGCATTGCCCTGGTTTACTCCTGTAAGCAATGAGGCCCGCGAAGGTGCACAAACCGGTGCATTGGCATATTGTTGACTAAGCACTGCTCCTGCCCTTGCCATGGCATCGAGGTTAGGCGTAACTAAAGCCGGCAGGTTTTTATCTTTCTGGTTCTGGAAAAGGACACCGAGGTCGCCATAGCCCAAATCATCAACCAATACATAGATGATGTTTGGCTTTTGCTGGGCTTTTACTGCCGAAAGTGATAGTGTGCACCCCAAGATCAGGAAGGTGTATATGAGGACGTTTCTTTTGCTGCTTTTCATAAGGTAGGATCGGGATTATATTGGTTTGAGGTATTCGAACAACAGGAGCCTTTAGCAAGCTCCTGTTGTTGGGTAATTATATCTGAGGCTGTTATTTCCAGCCCGGGTTCTGTACAATTTTAGGGTTAAGCACGATTTGATTAGATGGAATAGGATAAAGGTAATAATAATCGGGAAAAGTGCCCGGAGGTACTCCTAAATAAGAAATATAGCCTGCCGATGCTCCGTTCTGGATGGGTATAATGCTATTGGCTGGTACATCCACACCTTTGGTGAGGTAACGGCCTAGTTTTTCTTTCATGGCATATTCCATTTTTTTCCACCTGCGCAGGTCATCAAACCTGAAACCTTCACCTACCAGTTCTACCGCCCTTTCGCGTCTGATCTCCCACAAAACAGGGTTTATGCTTTGGTCGCGGGTAGGGTCGGCTACTATTGAGCTTAAATTTAAGGCGGCTACGGCCCCTCTGGCCCTCAGTTTATTGATGGTTGCATCTGCTACGGCCTGACTAAACGTGCCCAGTTCGTAAGTAGCCTCTGCATGGTTGGCCAAAATCTCGCCCATTCTAAACAGCGGACAATCGCTAATGTCTTGTCCTTGCGCATCCTGTACCTGCTGGTTGTAATATTTATAAAACCTGTAACCTGTATAGGTAACCGAGTAAGGCTGTCCGTTCGGAAAATCTACGTAGTGTGGTTCTTGTCTTACCACAAAACCATTCCAGTTGCGGGTTGGCAATGTTTTGTGTGTGCCATCCGAAATGGCCTGCATTAAACCGAAGTACGAAGTATCAACCGGGTTGGTGGTATAAGTAAAAGTAAGGCTGGGTGGATTGGTATTTACATTAAAGGGCGGCGGCACGCAGTAGTACAAACGCCTGTCTCTGTTCCTGAATTCGGTAAAAGGCGATTTATCTCCCTGAAACAGCGGACTTGTAAAACGGGTTTCGCCATCTTTCATTAAAAACATATCTGCAGCGGCTTTAGTCAGATCGTAACGGCCCGATGAATTGCGGATTTGGGTAGACTGGCTGTGGGTAATCTGATTGGCAACATAAGCTTTGTACAGGATAATTCCAGGTGCTCCTGCTAACGATACGCTGTTAAAATCGAGGTCGTAGTTGGCGTTCAGTGTGGGGTAAGTAACCATTAGTTTGGTAGAAGCATCTACACTGGCCTGTAAATAGGTGTTGGCACCACTTAAACCGTGGTACTTACGCCAGGTACCTTCCCTTAAGCCAAAGCGCGAAAGGAGTGCCCTAACTGCATGCACGTTAATGGTGTTATCGCCGTCACCGTTTTTTAAGTTTGCCTCGGCGTATTGCAGGTCTTTTAAAATGTTGGCTGCTACCACATCCCTTGCGCTGCGTGGCAGGGTCAGTTCTTCCGATTTATCGTTTAAAGCATGTTCGGTGTAAGGTACATCGCCATACAGGTTAAGGAGGGTAATGTAATTGTAAGCCCTGAAAAAATAGCCTATGCAACGCCAGTGATCTTTGTCGGCAGCATTTAATGTAGACTGATCGATATTATCCAGCATCAGGTTAATGGTGCGGATATTGGCATAAGGCCTCGAGTACGAATCGGAAGATGAGGGAATGGTAACCTGTTGCCAGATCCATTGCGACTGCCCGTTCGGATTTGCACGTGCAAACATATCGCTGTTTAGCTCATCTTCCAGCATATCGTTGGTGTAGCCGTTAAAAGCATTGTAAAACTGCCACGAATAGGTTAAAAAGCCATTGTAATCAGAAAGGGTATTCTCGAGGGTTAGCTGGCCCTCGGGTTTAAGCGCTAACTTATTGCAACCCATTATTGCGATTAAAATGCCGCATAACATCAGGTGCTTAATGTGGGTTAGTGATATGATAGGAGTTTTCATAATTTTTTCTTTAAGGTTTGTACCTTGTTTATTCGTTTTCACCGGCATTAAAAGCTAATGTTGGCACCAAAACTATATTTCTTAATAAAGGGATAAATACCACCGCTGCCCAGGTTCGTTGCTTCTGCATCCAGTCCTTCTGGCAGATGATCGAAGGTAAACAGATTCTCGCCCGAGAAGAAGATTCTGGCCTTCATCTTATCCTTTAACCATTTGGCTGGGAGTGTATATCCTAACGAAACATTTTTTAATCGGATATAAGCGCCGTTCGATAAGTATTTGGTTTGTACCATCCGGCTGGTGCCGGTATTGCCCGATGCATTCGAATATGATCTCGGATAAAAAGCATTGGTGTTGGTGGGTGTCCAGTAATCGAGTTGATGGGCATAAATACCGCTAAACTGATCAAGGTAAGGGAAATAAACCTGGTTGCTGATCCAGATGTCGCGCTTGCCTACTCCGTTAATGAAGAAAGAGAAATCGAAATTTTTATAGGCGGCATTTCCATTAAAGCCAAACTGGAACCTGCGGTTGTTGTTACCAATAATGCTGCGGTCGCCGGGGTTGGCCAGGGTATTGTTGCCTGTAAAAATGGTACCATCGTTATTTAAATCAATAAAGCGAATGTCGCCCGGGTTTTGATTCACCCCACGGTAAGGCGCTATGCCTGGTAGCAGTGTTCCGTTTTGCAGGTTGGCATTAAGCGTTCCGGCGGCAAAATCGCCTGTTCCGAAGTAGCCCTGGGTAACGTAGCCCCATATGTCGCCAATTTTCTGCCCAATAAAATAATTGGAGATGGTTCCGTCGGCATTAAAATTCAGTAGGCCGCTCGGGTTATTGTAATTGGTAATATAAGCCTGATTATTAGAAACATTAAAGTTAACCGAGTATTTGAATTCGTTTATCTTATCGTTCCAGCCCAGATTAAGTTCCCAGCCTTTCACCTTTAAATCGGCCACGTTTTGTAAAGGGGCAGCAGTACCCAATATGGCCGGTAGCTCATTGCTCGGTGCCAGCATGCCCAGTGTTTTACGGATATAGGCATCGAACGATCCGGTTAAGCGGTTGTTGAAGAAACCAAAATCGAGCCCGATGTTTGAGGTTTGTACGCGCTCCCAGGTAAAGCTGGCACTTACCAGCGCAGGTGGCGGTACGGTTACGCGCAATACACCGGTTACGGGATCTATCCAGGTAGAGTTGGCTGGCGAAGAAGCCGGGATGTATGGGTAATAATTCTGATCTCCATTGGATTTTAACACCACCTGGTTACCAATCTCTCCGTAAGAAGCCCTTAGTTTTAGCGCTGTAACCGTTGTTTTGATGTTTTTCATAAACGATTCGCCCATGATATTCCAGCCGGCAGAGAAGGAAGGGAAAAATCCAAAGCGGCTACCTGAGGGGAAGCGTGAGGAACCATCGTAACGCCCTGTGGCTTCGAACAAATAACGGCCATCGTAATTGTAGTTTATACGGCCAAAGTAACCCGAAACCGCAAACGAAGAAAAAGCATCGGCACTTGTAATGTTGCCCGTACTGCCCGAAATGGATGGCGAGCTTTGGCTGATTACCCCTAACCTGGTTACCTCAAAGTTGTTTTCGGTGTTTTTCTCCTGGTTGGTACCCAGTACTGCATCGAAGTTATGTTTTTGCCCCAATACGGTACTGTAATTGGCATAAACGTTTACCGCATTATAGTTTACGCCATTGTTGTAGCGGTTATAGCTGGAGTTTACACTAATGGGCGATACGGTAAAGTTTAGCGGATTAATGTACTGGTTTACGGTAGTTTGTATCGTGCGGTTGGTGTTAATCTGGTTAAAAGTGTATTCGGCGTTTAGTTTAAGGCCGGTAGTAATGTTGTATTTTAATTTACCAAATAACCTTAAGTTGTTGTCTTTATTAATGTTATAAGGCTCTTTCTCTAAAATATTATTGGGGGTATTGTAGGGTAGCGACGAGCCGTTTGGCGCAATGCCGTAGCCTGTTGGTGCATAAGGACCAAATGTAATGGCATTATAAAAAAGGCCGTTGTAATCTCTGGGTGTGTTTCTAACCGAGTTGTGATAGAGCACGTTAATGCTGGCAATTAATTTCGAGGTTAGGTTGGTATTCAGGTAGGCGTTCAGGTTATAGCGGGTAAAAGCATCAGATTTGGTAGCTATAATCCCATCCTGGTTGGTATAACCGGTTGATACCCTGAAATTCGATTTTTCTGAACCGCCACTAAACGAGAGGTTGTGCAGCTGCTCAAATCCGCCCGGCATAAAAGACTGGTACAGGTCGCTCTGTGCCAAAGGGTACTGAATACCGCCCTGGGTGGCAATGCCTGATGCTGGAAACTGACCGGGGTTTTGTTCGTACTGTTGCAATAAGCCCTGCCAGGTACTTACGTTTTGCCCTGCCCAGTAAGAGGTGGTACCAAAATCGCTAAGGGCCTGTACAAATTCGCTTACCGTTGTTTTTTGTGGCAAAGTACTTGGAGTGGTAGTGGCCAGGTTACCCGAATATTCGAATTTAATAGGTTGGTTGCGGCCGCCTTGCTTGGTGGTAATTAATATTACCCCAAATGCTGCACGGGCACCATAAATAGACGATGCCGATGCATCTTTTAGCACCGTTACCGAAGCAATGTCTTTGGGGTTAATATCATCCATATCCATGGCCACATTATCAACCAATACCAGCGGCGAGCCACCGTTAATGGAGGTAAAGCCCCTGATGTTTAAATTGCTCCGTACGCCCGGCTGACCACTGTTGGTAGTAACCTGTAAACCTGGCGATGCACCTTGTAAAATCTGCGAAGTGCTGGTTACCGGCCGGTCGCCCAGTATTTCGTCCATTTTAACCGTAGCTACTGCACCTGTTAAATTTACTTTTTTCTGTGTACCAAAGCCCACTACCACCACATCCTGCAGGGTACTGTTTTCTTCTTTCAGTTTAGCTGTAATGGTAATCTGCTCTCCGGCTTTAAGGCTGTAGCCACTCATGGTTTGGGTTTCGTAACCTACCGATCGGATAATGAAGCTGTATGAGCCTGCAGGTAACGCTTTGAACTGAAAAATACCATCCGGATCGGTCTGTGTATTGAGTAAGGCCCCTCCGCTCAGGTTTTTGGCCGAAACCGATACACCGGGTAGCGGGAGGTTCTTTTCGTCGGTAACCAGGCCTTTCACGGTAGTGGTTTGCTGCGCAATAACGGGGTGGCCTGTTAACAAACAGAGCAGTAAAATGGACCCTGCAATGAGCGGATGTTTAATTTTGGAATAGTTGATTTTCATGTTTTTGTTATTTGGTTTTTTTGGCAATACAAATCCTGCACAGTATTGCTGCGGGATGGTGATTCGGCATTTCGGGCATGTCCTGATCTTCAGTCAGGACGATAAGCCCCTTGCCCGGTTTAAAGCATGGTGGAGTGCTGTTGGCCTGTAGGGCGGTTGGTGGTTAGTAAGTGTAACAGTTTCTCATAATCTTTTTGGTTGGTTATTGTACTTAACAGTGGGGCAGATCAACCGTGCACAGTCTCTCTGCTATTTTTATTACCGGGTAATAATATATTCGTTATCGTTTGGCCTGATCAGTTTAAGCCCGTTCACTTTCACAATATTCTCCAGAATATGCTGTATCGAATCAGACTGATCAAAACTGCCAATGTAATACATCTTTTCAAAATCGTCGTTGGCGTACTGTATGTGTACGTTATAGGTACTGGCCAGCTGATCAAAAACATCCGAAAGGTTCACTTTATCAAATACAAGCAGGTGCTGCTGTTGCGTAGCCATCTTTGCCTGTTGCCGGCTTAAATCAAATGAAGCCTTTAATTTGTTATAAGTAAGCTTATCGCCCGGATACAAATAATAACTCCGTTTGCTTGTTTGGTCCTTTCCATGTTGTTTTACTACCACTTTCCCTTCAAACAGTTCAACCGTTGTTTTCGGAGCATTTGGTAGGGCAGTTACTTTAAACTCTGTGCCCAGTGCTGTGGTGGCCAATCCACCGCTGTAAACGGTAAAAGGCTTCGTTTTATCCTTTGCCACTTTAAATACTGCCACCCCTTCCAGTAAAATATCACGTCTGCTGTGCTGAAAAGGTTCATCGTATTCCAGTTTAGCTCCGGGTGCTAAGGCAACAGTAGAGCCATCGGCAAGCCTAAGCTCCTTAACCTTGCCGGTGCTGTTTTGCAGCATCATGTGCTTAAAGGTACTGGCCACTTGTTGCTGAGGCGGCGTAACCGGCTCGTGGCGGGTAAAATATACCGAAGCAAAAATAACCAGGCCTGCTACAATGGCTGCGGCAATACCGTATTTTATAAAAGCATAACTGCGCAGGGGCTTTAAGGCAGGCGGTTTAATGGCCAGCCATATCTCCTCCCAAAATGCGGCAGTTTTATCGTCGTGCTCAATTTCCCTGTTCCATTCGCTTTCGCTTAAATACTCATCCAGTATAGCCGGATTGGCATTTAGGTAATCGGCAACCGCCTGCGCTTCTGCGGGGCTGCATTGTTTCAGGAAAAATTGCTCAATCAGTTCTGCTGTTGCGGGCATCATATCAATTTGTTATCAGGTAATACGCGGTAAAAGGAGAAAGTCCTCCACCTGGTCGATTTTTTTTGAAAAAAAATTAACGCAGCATCAAAATCACAAGGAATAGCGGTAAAGGGAAGTCGCTGCGGAGCTTTTTAAGGGCTTTGGCCAAATGGTTATCTACGGCTTTTTCGGTAATCCCCAGTTGGGCTGCCACCTCCTTGTAGCTGTATCCTTCCAGTTTATGCAGCTCGAATACTTTTTTGCGCAGCTGTGGCATTTCATTCAGGATTTGCTGCATGCGGCGCTTCGTATCAAACTCCATCGACTGGTAATTCGGTTCGCCTGGTGCCTCGCCTGTACTCTCGATACTCACTTGATTGGCCTTTTGCTTGTTGGCTTTTCTAATGTAATCAATCAGTACGGTACGGGCGATGTGAAACAATTGCTGATCGAGCGAATAAGCAGCGTTTAAGGTGTGGCGGTATTGCCATAGTTTTAAAAAGGTGGTTTGCAGTAAATCTTTCGCATCTTCTTCTGAGGCAGTACGGCGAAGGAAATAATAGTAGCCCTTGCTCCGCCATTTCAGGTAAGCTTGCTCAAAGGCATCTTCATCCCCGCGTTTTATATCTGCAATCAGGCTTAGAGGGTTCACTGGGTTATTGGTTCACTGGTTCATTCGTCATTGGTTCATTAGGAGGGTATGGTTTATTGGTTCAGTAGTTCATTTGTCATTCGTTCATTAGGGAGCATAGTTCAATAGTTCATTTTTCTATCCTCCATTTCCCATTTTCCCTATTCCACCATGCTTCCTCCATTTTCCCTCCTCTCCCGACCTGATTTAAAGGTACAATTTATATCTTATTTATTACAAAGGCCTGTTGTTATTGGTTTTTAACGGACTGCCGTGGCGAACAATTTGCCGGCTTCAACTGTCTGAATAATATCCAAAAACATAAAATTAGGACCACACAAGAAGTTGCTAACCTATTGGTAAAGCTATGCCGTGAAGGCAAAAACGATCAGGCCATCGACGAACTGTATGCCGATGATATTGTAAGCCACGAGCCCAAAGGTTCGCCGATGGAACTTACCGAAGGTAAAGCCGCCGTAAAGGATAAAACCCTGGGTTGGGAAGAAAGCGTACAGGAAATCCACAGCGCCACCTGCTGCGACCCTATTGTTGCCGAACATCATTTTTCGTTAGTAATGGATATCGATGCTACCTATAAAGAACATGGCCGCATTAAAATGAGTGAAATAGCTGTTTACGAAGTTAAAGATGGTAAAATTGTAGCCGACGAATTCTTTTACCGAATGGGGTAAATGGGGAAAGTGTTTACGAATTGGTGCACTTTAAGAGCGGAAGGAAACATTGGAGGTGTTTCCTTTTTTTATAGGGTCGCCAAATATTGCTTGACGATTTTCACCTAACTACGCAACCAATAGTCACGTTCAATATATTGTAATTCACTAATGGAAGATCTGACAATTAATTCTGTTTGGGATGCTCATGTTTTCAAAAAATGAAACGTTTAAATAGTTAATATGCTTAGAGGAATACGGCTTTTAATGTTGAATAGCTAAAGAGATGAATGTATGAATAAATTGGCTTAGGAGAACCTGAGTTAAGATATGATTTTTGGGATATTGTTTATACTTGACGATTGCTTGCATTGGCTAAAAGGAGACGCTGAAACACCCGTCCGACCGACCGGGTGTTTTAGGCTGGCGTCGATTTGAAGGGCAACAATTGAGAGCCTGAACTAAACAAAAAAAGGTTAGTTCTTCCCATAAAAGGATGAACTAACCTCATTGCAATTGCTAGTATACTTTAATAATCTACATGATAATCTTTCGGGAAGGGTTTTGCAGCCCAGGCCTTTTTTGCGGTCCAGTCGGCAGCGGGTGCAGCCCAAAACTCATCGCTGGCGGGTAATCCCAGAGGCAGGAATGAGAGTGTAGCCATATACAAACTACCTGTAGAGGTATAATAATCGGCTATCTCGGGGTCGTGACCACAAAAACCAAGCTGTAACCAGCCTTTGGCATCGAAAGTACCGGGCACATCGTATAAATTCTGTTTTACTTTGGTCAGGGCCGAACGTACCTGTGCCGGTGTAATGGTATCTGGCAGTTTATGCATCAACGCCGCCTGACTTAATGCCTGAAAAGCACCTGTGCGGTATGTAATGGACCGGCCAATAGGCGGATAGGTGCCTTCTGGCGAAATCATCCGCTCCTGACCTACCACATAACGTTGCATGCGTTTTAAAGCCAGGTCGTAACGCTCTTGTTTTACCAGTTTCTTGTCCAGCATAATGGACAAAGTATCAACCATCATCGGGTGAATCACGAATGAGTTATAGTAATCGAAAGCCAGGTTAGGTCCGTCGCCATACCAGCCATCTCCTTTGTACCAGCCGGTAAGCGCATCTACGCCTTCATTGAGGCGGGCCTCATCGTGCTGCTCGCCAATGGAAAGTAAAAAGGCTTCGGTAATAGAACCAAACAGCAACCAGTTATTTTTAAAAGGCTTGCGGTTGCGCAACGATTTAAAAGCGGCCACAATGGCTTGTTTGGTTTCGGCTTTTAATGGTTCCCACAGGGCTTTCGGTGCCCTTAAAAAGGTTTGGGCCAGATAGGCTGCATCTACAATAGGCTGGTAATCTTTACTGAAATTCAGTTTATCCGGACTGTTAGCCGCAAAGCAATTATCTAAACCCTGAACGGCCTGCAAACGTACTTTTTTCCTTAAGGTACCTTCTGCAGTCTCATCGTCGGGCAGGGCAAGCCAGGGTGCGATACCCGCGTAAGTACGGCCTACTGCCTCCAAGTACGATACTGTTGGTGAGCGCGAATCGAATTTGGGCGCGGTAACTAAAGGCATGTTTTTAACCAGGGTTCCACTGGCCAGATTGGAAACCACCGGACTGGCAATTTTATATAAAAGTTTGTACCAGTATTCGCGGTCGTTTTTTAAGCGTGCAGACATTTCGCTGCTTGTAGCCGAGAGTACCGTTTTCGGATTCACTATTCCGAATACTCCGGTTAAGGATAAAGCTCCTATAAATTTTCTTCTTTCCATATTGTGGGTTATAAATACCAGTTTTTATAGCGCATCAGCGCCTCAAGATAGTAATAATCGGCGTAGCTTAAGGGCACATCGATTTCCGATTTAAGCGGCAGGGCCCCGGTGCTGTGCATCAGCAGGAATCCTCCGTTTTGGCCTGGTTTGGCACTATAAGCTTCGGAAGAAAGCGAAATGATCATTTTCCTTGCTTCGCCCACAAATAATTTTTGCTCGCTTTTGCTGCTGTACTGCCCCAGTTCTAATAAGGCCGAGGCAATAACGGCTGCGGCAGAAGCATCGCGGTAGGTATTCGGGATTCCGGGAGCGTTAAAATCCCAGTAAGGTACCTGATCGGCAGGCATATTGGGGTTATCGATGATAAAACGGGCAATGTTTTTGGCCTGTTCTAAATAGCGTTTGTTTTTGGTGAAACGGTACATCATGGCATAACCATACAGGGCCCAACCCTGACCACGGCTCCAGGCCGATTCGTCGGATGCCCCCTGAGCAGTTCCTTTTTTCAATACTTTACCGGTGGTCATATCGTAATCTACCACGTGGTACGAACTGTAATCGGAGCGGAAATGGTTTTTCAATGAAGTATCGGCATGGTTAATGGCGATTTCCTTGTATTTCGGGTCGCCACCATGATCGCTTACCCAGGCCAATAGCTCGAGGTTCATCAGGTTATCGATAATTACAGGGCCTTTCCACAGTTTGTTGCTGTTCCACGATTGGATCACCTTTGCTCCCGGGCGGTAACGCGTAACCAGCGAAGCGGCTGCTGTATCGATAGTGGGTTTGTACTCGGGCTTGCCGGTAATGCGGTATGCGTTGCCAAAACTGCAGAACATCATAAAACCTAAATCGTGGTTTCCGGTGTAATGCTTTTCTTTTTCGAGTATGGCGAGGCGTTTTTCGGCTTCTTTAAGGGTTGCCTGGTCGTTGGTGTATTCGTAAATGTAAAGGAGTGAGCCGGGATAAAATCCACTGCACCACCATTGTGTATCGCTGGTTTCGAGCCGGTTACTTTTGGCATAAAAAGTTTTCGGCATGCGGTTGTCGGGTGTGTTTTTAGCCAGAAGCTGATATTGTTTTTGAGCAAATTTAAACTGCTTATCAATCAGGCTTTTCATCGCTTCCTTCTCATCAGCAGCCTGCTGGGCAGGGGCTATTGCCACCGAAGCCAGTAAACAGATGCTGAACAGTAGTCTCTTCATAGTTTAGGTATTTTTTAATTAGGGTTAAGCCCGGTTGCGGGCTTTTTATATTGGTTCTGGCAAAATTGTGCTTTTGCAGGTTCAAAAAAGACGAAAATCCTAAGGGATCGGGTAGAAAATTCTAAAGGGAAGGGTGCTTTGGTAACGTTTTGGATATACCCTGAGATTGTGATTCTTTTTCCTAATCCGTCCTTCCCGCGCATGCGGGAACCCTAATGTTTTGGCTATTGTTTGCACAGCCCTTCTTAGGCTCACCGTGTGGAGGCTCTTATCTTGTGTGCGTTAGTTAATAAGAGACCCTGAAACAAGTTCAGGGTGACGATCGAGAGGTGATCCCCCTTCCCAGATCGTCATTGCGAAGCCGGGCTGTGTGAGCTGAAGCAATCTTATTATTAGCGATCGCATTAAGATTGCTTAGTTCCTCCTCGGAAATGACGAATTTTCTTATACCTAATCCCGAAATTAAAAAATCACTTTAATCACACTATTCCCATTCCCTTCAACAGCTTTCAATTCACCATCAAATACAATCTTCAGGCATTCTTTGTTCTGTTTCCAGTTTAGGGGCTCGTTGGTATCGGCCATTAATACGGCTTTAATTTCGAGCATCGCCGTATTTAACGATTTAATAATCAGTTCGCCACTGAGCGATTCTTTTAAATGGATCTGCAGCTCATCGGCCTTGCCCGAATAGAAAATAATGGGCTCGAGCATCCTGATGTCGACAGCGTTCTTTAAAGGGTTTGAAAGGCGGTTATGGGTGTTTTGGGACGGCATATGCTGAGGCTTATTTAGAATGGGAAATGGCTGCCCGGTTAAAAGGTAACGTAAAGGGCTTCAATTGTGGGCTTTGCCGGCCTATAAGTGGGCACAACGGGTGGCCCACTTATCCCGGCTATTGATCAACTAACTCTTTTCTTGTTTGGTATGGCTGTGGTGTTTTGGCAGGCTAAGCCACTGGCCAATAAGTTACAACCATTTGTATTGATCAAATTTGGTGTATTATCCACGAAAAAAAGACGAAGATTCTAAAAGAAAGGGTAGAAAAATCCGTAATATCGTGGTAAAATCCTTCGATAACACTCAGGAAAGCAATCATCTTCCTATATTTATTGGATAGCTAACTAACTTGAACCTACAAAATTGAATATGAGATGTGATAAGCCTGTTAGGCTGTTGCTTGGCCTGTTAATTTCCCTGACTTTTTTTTCGGCAAAGGGCCAGCTTAAGGTTTCTTTTTCAAGCCTCACGGTCGAAAATGGCCTGTCGCAAAACTCGGTAATTTCCATTGCCCAGGATAGCACGGGGTTTATGTGGTTTGGCACACGCCAGGGGCTTAACCGCTATGATGGCTATCGCTTTAAAATTTATAAAAGCGAAGTTAAAAACCCTTCCAGCATTTCGGGTGTAGAAGTAAATTCGCTGTTAACCGATGCCAAAGGGGCCTTGTGGGTCGGCACTTCGAGCGGCTTAAACCTGTACCATGCACCGAGCGATTCGTTTGTGCGGATAAAGGGACTGAGCAGCAACAATGTGGAGTCTATTTATCAGGATCGCGATAAGAACCTTTGGGTAGGTACCTTAAACGGATTAAATTTACTGGTAAACCGGGCAGAAAATAAGTTCAGGATTTTTCGTTTCAGTAGCAGGACCAGCGATCCCATCAACAGTATTTATAGCCTCAGCGAAGATAAAAACGGTAATTTATGGGTAGGTACCGGCAATGGGGTGGTATTATTAACCCACGATAAGAGAGGTTACCACTACAAGAAGCTGAACTTTCCATCAGCCATGCCTTCTAATTACATTACTGCCATTGCAGCCGATGCCAGTGGTAATATGTGGATGGGTACAAGCAATGGCCTCTGCCGCTTTGATGTAGTGCACAATAGCCTCCGGGTTTTTCAGCACGACAATCAAAATCCCAATTCGCTTATTCACAACGATATCAGGGAAATTACGCTTCAAAAAGGCCTTTTGTGGGTAGGCACTCAGGATGGATTGAGTATTTTTAATCCCAGCGAAGCTACTTTTACGAATTACCAACACGATCCGGAAATTGGGAGTACCATTAGCCATAACTCTATTCACAATATATTTGCCGATAAAAACCACAACATCTGGCTGGGCACTTATTTTGGCGGGGTTAACATGGTTTCGCCGGTGGCTACACGCTTTAAAGTTTACCGCAACAGCAGGTTTTTGCCCAGCATTAGCGGCAATGTGCTGAGCTCGGTACTGGAAGATGCCCGGCACAACCTCTGGATTGCTACCGAGGGTGGCGGATTAAATTATTACGACCGTAAAACCAATACTTTTAAGAGTTATAAAAGCAATTCTACCGATTCATCAAGCATCAGCTCCAACCTGATTAAAATCATGAAGATGGAAGGCCCGAACAGCGATAAAATTATTATCGGTACGCATCGCGGCGGCTTAAATATCTTCGATCCGAAAACGGGTAAAGCACAGCACATTAAAAATGTACGCGATTCGTTAGGGGCAATAGGTACGGCCGAAATTCTGGCGCTCGAAGTAGACCGGCGCGGTACCATCTGGATTGGCTCACTGAACGGGCTTTCTACCCTTACCAAAAAAGACGGGAAGTACCCTGCGCATACTACCAAAAGCATTTTAGACCGTAACCTGCGTAAGAAAAATATTCAGAATATTTACGAAGACAGTCGTGGCGACCTCTGGATTTGTACCAACACCGGCCTGTACCAGTACAATTTTAAAACGGGTGTACTGGCGGTTTTCCATAAAAACGAGGGCAAAAGCAATCGACTGCAATCTGATTACATTAACTGCATTACCGAAAACAGTGCTGGAGAAATGCTGATTGGCACTTACTTCGGCGGTTTAAGTATCTACAATCCTAAAACCAAAACCTTTAAAACCTATCAGGAAAAACATGGGCTGATTAACAACAATGTACTGGGGATAGTAGAAGATGCCAGCCACAATTTATGGCTCAGCACCGCCAATGGTTTATCGGAACTTAATCCTGCAACGGGCAGGTTCAGGAATTATACCAAAAGCGACGGACTGGCGGGTAATGAGTTTAATGCACGGTCTTATTTTATTGATAGCCGGGGCGAGATATTTATGGGGGGGATAAACGGCCTCACCTCTTTTTATCCGCGCGAAATTGAGCTGAACAACTACGCTTCGCCATTGATTTTTACGGGACTGAAATTGTTTAACCAATATGTAAATGATAAGGATGGAAAGCTGGCCGAAGAAATCAATACAGGCCAAACGCTTACTTTTAACCACGACCAGAATAATTTTACCATCGAGTTTGCCCTGCTCAATTTTGTAAAACCCGATAAGAACAAATACACTTATTTTTTAGAGGGTTTTGATCGTGGCTGGAACGATATGGCTACGCCAAGTGCCAGCTATACCAATTTACCTGCCGGCAATTACCGCTTTATGGTAAAAGGCACCAATAACGACGGCATTCCGGGGGCTAAGGTGGCTACCATCAAAATCAGGGTGCAGCCGGCTTTCTGGGCCAGCTGGTGGGCTTATGGCGTTTATTTGCTGCTGTTTTCGGCAATGCTTTTCCTTATTGTGCGCTACCTGTTTGTGCGCGCACTGTTAAAACGAACGGAGGATGTGCAGCAGGTTAAACTGCGGTTTTTTACGCATGTTTCGCACGAAATCAGAACGCCGCTTACGCTGATATTAGGCCCTTTGGAAAACCTGCTTAAAAGCACCAAAGACCTGCCGGTAATTAACAACCAGATTTTACCTATAAAACGTAATGCCGACCGTTTAATGCAGCTGGTAACCGAACTGATGGATTTCAGGAAAACTGAAACAGGTAACCTGAAACTGCATCCTCAACAGCAGGATGTGGTGTTGTTTTTACGCGAAATTTTTAATGCCTTCGAACAACTGGCCGAAAGCCGCAATATTGCTTATCATTTCGAATACAAAGGCGAACCGATACTGATCTGGTTCGATAAATTGCAGATGGAAAAGGTTTGGTTTAACCTGCTTTCGAATGCCTTTAAATTTACCCGCGATAACGGATCTATTAGCCTAAGCATTAAAGAAAGCAGGCAGGAGGTACAGATTGAAGTGCGCGATAATGGCATCGGGATTCCGGAAAGCAGTACCAGTAAGCTTTTTAGCGATTTTTTCCAGGTAAACAGTCCGGGTTTTGTACACATTGGTTCGGGTATTGGCCTGGCCCTTTCTAAAAGCATTGTAACCGCCCATAACGGTGAGCTTTTAATGGCCAGTGTTCCCGAAACTGAAGCACAGGCGGGCGATACCTGCTTTACGGTAATTTTGAAAAAAGACGGTAGCTGGGCAGAGCAGCTGGAGCTTTATGAACCGGCTGCCGACGGACAGGAAAGCAGCGCCTATGTGGTGCCTATGCCGGTGCCTGATATTGCTGTGGGTAGCCTGAGTCCGAAACAGACTTTTAAGGAAACGGTTTTACTGGTGGAAGATAATCCGGAAATCAGACAGTTGCTGCGCAATACTGTTGGCCAGAACTATCAGATTTTAGAAGCCGAAAACGGGCTGGTAGGCTGGGAGATGGCCAGCGAGCAGTTGCCGGATCTGGTGATCTGCGATGTAATGATGCCGGTAATGAACGGACTGGATTTATGCCGCAAGCTTAAAACCGACGAGCGTACGGCACATATCCCGGTAATTTTGTTAACCGCCCGGGTTTCGCAATCGCAGCAGGTAGATGGGCTCGAAACCGGAGCCGACAGCTACATTACCAAACCGTTCAGTATCGAACTGATGTTGCTGAATGTGCGCAATTTACTGCAATCGCGGGCTAACATGCGCCGCAAGTTTGGCGAGCAGGCTAACCTGAACCCGCAGGATGTAACGATTAATACAGTCGATCATAAGTTTATGCTGAAGATTACCAAATGCATTGAAGAGCGCTTAAGCGATCAGCATTTCGGTGTGCAGGAACTGGCCCGCGAAATTGGGATGAGTCAGCCGGTGCTGTATAAGAAAATAAGGGCAATTACCGATTTGTCGGTTAACGATTTTGTGAAATCGATCCGCTTAAAAAAGGCCGCGGTTTTACTGGAAGGCAGGGTTTACAATGTTTCGGAAGTGGCGCATTTGGTAGGCTTTAACGATCCGAAGTATTTTAGCAGAGAGTACAAGAAACAGTTTGGTTATACGCCTAAGGTTTATTTGAGTAATCAGAAGGGGAAGGAGTAGGTTTGATCGCTGGGTGAGGATGGAGGTTGTGGAGTAAGGTCGGCGTTAATAGATTCCTCGGTTCCGCTGCGCTTCTCTCGGAATGACGGATTTTCTTATACGTCATGCTGAACTTGTTTCAGCACCTCTTAATTGCATACGTTATTTAAGGAGAGACCCTGAAACAAGTTCAGGGTGACGATGGAGAGGTGACCCCCTTCCCTGATCGTCATTGCGAAGCCGGGCGGTGTGAGCTGAAGCAATCTTATTATTAGCGATCGCATTAAGATTGCTTCGTCGTTCCTCCTCGCAATGACGTGTATTCCGATAAGGATCCCCCCCTTCCCTGATCGTCCTTCCCGCGCATGCGGGAACCTTAATGCTTTCGCTATTGTTTGCACAGCTCTTCTTCGACTCGCCGCGGTGGGGCTCTTATCTTATTTGCGTTAGTTAATAAGAGACCCTGAAACAAGTTCAGGGTGACGATGGAGGTTGTGGAGTAAGGTCGCGTTAATAGATTCCTCGGTTTCGCTGCGCTTCTCTCGGAATGACGGATTTTCTTATACGTCATGCTGAACTTGTTTCAGCATCTCTCAGTTGTTTTTCGGTTTGGCTGTTTAAAAAATGAAGCCAGGGGCTGGCGTTACCTTGCCTAACCTGCAGGCGAAATACCAAAATTTAATTAAAACATAACCTTCAAGTAAAATTCAGGCTACATCTTTTTCATTTCTTAGGTGTAAAAATTAATCATCTCTATGATCTGCCTGAAAGAATTTGAATACATCTATATCCGCCATTGGGAGAAACTGTATGCATTCTGTTTTCGGATGACCAGGGATGAATATCTTTCGCAGAATTTTGTGCAGGATATTTTTACCGACCTTTGGGAACGCCGTACCGAAGTAAACATTCTTTCGATAGAAAATTACCTGTTCAGGGCGGCTAAAAACCAGGTTTTAAAAGAATACCGCAGAAAGAAGCTCGATACCACCATTATGGAAGATAACTTTGAAAGTTACCTGATCGATAATGTAGGTACACTCGAGGCAGAACTGATGGATCAGCTCTATGCTTTGCTGGAACGCCTGCCCGAAAAAAGAAAAGAGATTCTGGTGATGAACAAAATAAAGGAGATGGATATCGACGAGATTGCCAGAACACTTAACCTCTCTAAACAAACCGTTAAAAACCAGCTCTCATCGGCTTTAAAGCAGTTGAGGTTTCACAGCAACGAAACCTCCGGACTGATTATTCCCTTCGGGATTTACGTGTTAATATTGCTTAACCATAACTTAACGATTTAGTAACAGCCTGCCATAGTACTTTTTTGCACCCTTTGGTACTTATACCCGAATACAAGTACTATGAGCAAAAAAGAAATGCATTACCTGGAGCACCTGGTAGAAAAAGAAGAAAAGGGAACCATTACCGAAGCCGAAAGCAGGCTGCTGGAAAGTTTCTTTAGCGATGAATACCAGCATGCCGAATGGGATGGCGAGCAGATGGGTAAAAAAGCCGCTGTTTCGGCACAAATTTATACGCAGATAAAAAAGCAGGCCCACTTTGCCAAATCGTGGACGAGCTATATCAAATATGCTGCGGCAGCACTGGTTGCGCTAACCGTAGGCGCAGGTATATTGTTGAACGCCAAAATTAACCCCAAAGCCATTACCCTTACCACAGCAGGTAATATCGATTCGGTAAAACTGGTTGATGGTAGCACGGTATACCTGGCCGCCCATTCCAGTTTCCAGTATCCGCAACATTTTGCCCATAACGTAAGGGCAGTAACCTTATTAAAGGGAAATGCTTTTTTTAAGGTGGCTAAAGACCATAAACATCCCTTTATCATCAGCTCGGGGGCAATTACTACCAAAGTATTGGGCACTTCCTTTCACATCGGACTCGGTGCCGATAAAACCAGCGTAACCGTAGTTACTGGGCGGGTAAAAGTAGCTTCGGGCAAGCAGGTAGCTTTTCTAAAACCCAACGAAAGTGCAGTGTTTACACCTGCCACGGGGCTTAGCAAGGCGCAGGTAAGTCATGCTTTTATGTACAACTGGTACCAGAAAGATCTCGAACTGAATAATGTGAGCCTGGAGCAGGTATTTACGCTTTTAAATTATAATTATGGTATCGACTTTAAGGCAAGCGACCAGGCCATCCGGGATACGCGGATAACCCTTTACCTCAATACGGCACTACCGGTGCAAAATATTCTTGATCAAATTAAATACATCACACACTTAAAATTAGTACAGCATGGAAATATAATAACGGTAAGTAAATAAGAAACCACGGTTGCTGTAACAACCGCGGTTAATCAAACATTAAATCATTTAATAATTTAAATATGCATTTTAAATATACTTTTTTTAACCTAAAAAAAATATGTTTTCTGGTTATACTTTTCCTGTTTGTTCAGATAGGGCAATCGGGGGCGTTTACTAACAAACATTTTACCAAATCACACAAGCTGGCCAGCCAAACACTGGTCGATATTTTTTCGCAGCTAAGCAAGCAAACCAGTTATAAATTTAGCTACAGTGAAGCCATTATGGCCGATAAAAAGGCTTATGCGGTTTCTTATACGAGGCCTTTAAAAACCATTCTGGATGAACTGGCCCGTGAAGCAGATTTTAGCTACAACATTATGGATAAGGTTGTACTCATCAGCAAGGCTGAAAAAAACAAGACCGTTCAGCACAAAACAGTTGCAGCGCAAAAGATAAAGGGCAAAGTGCTGGATGAAAACGGGCTGCCGGTTGCGGGGGCTACCGTTCGCGAATCTGACTCCAAAAATGCCGTAGTAACTAATGGCGAAGGCGCGTTTGAAATTAATGTGTTAAAAGCCAAAACACTCGAAGTATCTTTTGTGGGTTATAAAAACAAAATAGTAACCATTACCGGAAATACCATAACCATCCAGCTCGAGCCCGATGCTTCTACCCTCGATCAGGTAATGGTAGTAGGTTACGGTAAGCAAACCAAAAAAGATGTTACCGGAGCGGTTACCCAGCTGGATGAAAAGAGTTTCAGGCAAGGGGCCATTATCTCGGCCGATAACCTGCTTCAGGGAAAAATTGCCGGTGTACGGGTGGTAAACAGCAGTGGAGAGCCAGGTGGAGGTGTCGATGTTACCATTCGTGGTGTTGGTTCTATCCGTAGCGGAAGTACGCCTTTATTTGTGGTTGACGGAGTGCCTTTAACCAACGATGATGTAAGTCCGGGCGGGCAGAATGTTGGCCTTGGCGGATCGAGAGCCAAGAATCCGCTCAACTTTTTAAATACCAGCGATATCGAATCGATTTCGGTATTGAAAGATGCTTCGGCAGCAGCCATTTACGGGGCCCGTGGCTCGAATGGGGTGGTAATTGTAACCACTAAAAAAGGCAAAAAAGGCGAAGGCACCTTTGCTTTGGATTCTTATCTGGGCATATCGAATGTGGCTAAAAAACTCGACCTGCTTACAGCCGATGAATACCGTGCAGCCATAAAAGATAAAGCCTACGATCATGGAGGCAATACCGACTGGCAGGATGTAATTTACCGTCAGGCTAAAGTGCGCAACAATTCCTTGTCTTTTTCGAAAGCAACCAACACGGGTAATTACTACGTTTCGGCCTCGCAGTTAGATCAGGAAGGGATTATCCAGAACAGCGAGTTTAGAAGAAATGCGGCAAGGATTAATGCTTCTGAGTCGTTTTTAGACGATCAGCGGCTGAAAGTTGGAATTAACCTTACCGCCAGCGAAACCCGCGATAAAGGCGTGCCTACCAGCGATGATGGTGGCTCAAATGGTCAGCTGGTTATCCATACGCTAATGGCCAACCCTACCTGGCCGCTTTACGATAACAACGGCAAGTACACTAACTTTAACATGAATGCACACTACAATCCGGCTTATCTGCTTGATATTTACCGCGACAATACCCGCACGCTAAGGGTTTTGGGTAATCTGGATGTGGCTTTCAGGATTGTAAAAGGGCTGGAGTATAAACTCAATCTGGGTATAGACCGCTCGGTGGCCAACAGAAATACCACCATTTTTCCTAACCTGACAGATATTACGCCGAACGGGCGCTATGTCAAATACAACCTGAACTCGAAGAGCAGCTTATTAGAGCATTACTTAAATTATAACCTGCTAATCGATAAGCATAAAATCGAAGCGCTGGCCGGATTCTCGTATCAGAAATTCGAGCGTAACGGAAACGGTTACACCATTGATGGTATTGCAGCTAAAGGTCAGGGCGTACTGCCTGAAGATAATCCGGGCTTTTCGGGTAAGCCTACAACGGTTAATGGCTTTGCACAGGAAAACGAATTGCAATCTTTCTTTTCGCGGGTTAACTATGCTTATGATAACAAATATCTCTTAACCGCTTCAGTACGTGCCGATGGTTCTACCCGTTTTGGTGCCAACAACAAATACGGTTACTTCCCTTCATTTGCCCTGGGCTGGAATATTGCGAAAGAAAACTTCCTGCAAAACAGCACTTTGGTTAACGACCTTAAAATGCGGGTAAGCTGGGGCCAAACCGGCAACCAGGAGGTTCAGAATAAAATTACCAAAGCCAGCTATGCTTTATCGGCACCAGATGGTTACTATCTGAACAGCGACCTGGCCCTGGTTAATGGTGTATCGGTTACGCGTACCCCTAACCCCGATCTGAAATGGGAAGTGGTATCGCAGTTTAACGTAGGGCTTGATTTCGAATTGCTGAAAGGTAAGATTTACGGTACGATTGATTATTTTAACAAAACCACTACCGATGCCATTTTGTACATCCCATCGCAGGTGTTAAGCCCAACCAGTAAAGTTTGGGTAAACATTGATGGTAAAATCGTAAATAAAGGTATTGAGGTGATGTTGGGTTCGAGGTTGATCAATACCAAAAACTTCAGTTTAAATGTAGATGCCAATGCCGCTACGCTGGATAACAAGATTCAGGGTTTGCCCGTTTCTGAAATTCTGAGTGGTGGTATTTCAGGCCCGGGCCAATCGGGTGTAAATGCAAATATTTACCGGAGTGGTTATGCTGCAGGCTCTTTTTACCTGTTAGAGCACCTGGGTTTTGATAAAGACGGTAAAGATATTTTCGGCAAGAAAATTATCATCGAAAGTGCTTTGCCTAAGTTTACTTATGGCTTTAACAGCCAGATGAGCTACTACAACATCGATTTCTCTTTCTCAATTATCGGGCAAACTGGTGGCTACCTCTTAAATAATACCGGCCTCAATGCCTTGAATATTAACAACCTGGCTTCTGATCGTAATGTTTCGCAAAAGTACTTCGAATCGGGCGCTAACCCTGCCAATGCACCATTGCTGTCTACCTTATATCTGGAGAAATCAGACTTTATCCGTTTAAACTCTGCGCGCCTGGCCTATAATTTTAAAGTCCCGGCCTTAAAGTGGCTACAGGGAATAGGTGTGTACATCACCGGACAAAACCTGTATACCATTACCAATTACAGTGGATATGATCCCTTAATTAACAGTCCGAAAGCGATAGAGGGTAACCAGTCGCAGGGTATCGATTACACGGCCTACCCTCCTGCCCGTACTTTCTTATTCGGTTTGACCCTAAAACTATAATTATTATCACCATGAAATTAAATACATTTTTAAAAGCCAAACAGATCCTGTTATTTACGGTAGCCTTAACCTTATTTGGCTGCACCAAACTGGATGAGGTTGTAATTGATGAGGTGCTGGGCGAAAACGCATCCAGTCCGGCAGGAGCATTGGCTGCGGCTTACGATAGGTTGGGTAAAGGTACCTTTGTAGATCACGGGGCGGTTTTCGCCCTTCAGGAATATACAACAGATGAAGCTGTTTTGCCTACACGGGGCAGCGACTGGGGCGATGGCGGTAAATGGCGCTCGATGCACGAATTTACCTGGGCGGCCGATAATGCCATTGTTACCGATAACTGGAACATGCTAACCAATGGCATTACCCGTTCGTTAACGGCTATACGCGAGGTGAGCAACAGCAGTGATCCACAAAAAGCACTCTACCTGGCCGAAGCTAAGGGATTATTGGCTTACTACACCTATACCACCTTAGATCTTTTTGGGCAGGCGCCTTTCCGCGATCCGATGAACGACCGTGCGCCTTTGCAGATTAAGCAGGCCGCTACTGCTATTGATGAGCTGATTACCGAAGTAGAAGGGCTGGTGCCTAACCTGGCTACATTAGGCACTCAAAATACTCACAATGGCCGTTTTACCAAAGAGGCTGCTTATGGTTTACTGGCCAATATGTACCTGAACCGCGCAGTTTACAAAGACCGTTATGCGGCTTCTTTTAACTTTAACGAAAAATCGGTAAACAGTAACGAAACCGATATGGACCGGGTAATTTATTACACTTCGTTATTGATCGGTTCGCCGAAATTTCGCCTTAACAGCAATTACTTCGACAACTTTGCCATTAAAAATGAGGGCGGATCAGAGTTGATCTGGGTGGTTACCCAAAAAATAGATAAGATCCGTAACGGCTCAAATTCTTTTGCTTACGTGTGTGTAGAGCGTAACCAACGCCCCTCGCCGGGAACGCGAGGTACTAATGCGGCCTGTATTACGCCTGAGTTCTACGATACCTGGGATGGCAATCACGACGATCCGCGTTTTTCGAGAAAATACCAGTACAACGATGGTACCTGGTTTACCAACGATGCCCCGGGAAGTGTACCTGCAACTGATTTTATAACCGGAAGCACCACGCAATTGTGGTTTCACTTTAACCGCGGTATCATGATTGGACAGCAATACGGACCGAAATTAACTTCAACAGGCGCTTACGAAATGACTTCAGATGGCCGGATTAAAGTATCGGAACTGGTAATGGAGAAAAGTACCACCACCAAAATGAACTTTACGCGCGAATTAAACTTCGATAACCCTGCACAGGCTGTATTTGCACAAAACCAGATTAACCGTGGTGCCAGGGTGTTTAAGTTTGAATACGATCCGGGCGATGGAAATGGCGCTAGCAACGTAGATATCCCGCTTTTCCGTTTAGGGGTAATGTACACTTTAAGGGCCGAAGCCTATTTCCGCAAGGGGCAAATGGCTTTGGCCATGGCTGATATTAATTTATTACGCACTTCGAGAACTCGTGAAGCTTATCATAACAACGCTCCCGGCGTAGCGATTAGCACTTTGGATGAAGCGAAGCTTTACAAAGAAATTGCTTTCGAAACCTATTGGGAAATGTATCGCCGTCCGCAAATGATCAGGTTTGGTAAATACGAGCAGGCTTTTAGTGCCAAGCCGGTTTCGCAACCTATCCGCAGGATATTTCCGATCCCGCAAACTACGCTGGATGTGAGTAAGGATTTTGTGCAGAATAAGGGGTATTAGATTTTATTATTTGTTTCACCGGAAGCGGGTATCTTTTCAGGTACCCGCTTTTTTGGGAAGAAGGGATGGGTATAGAGTGGGGTCGGTGTGTGGATTAAGTTACTCTGAACTAAGTTCGTCACCCTCAACTCGTTTCAGGGTCTCTTATTGATCGAGGTAAACAAAGTAGAGATGCTTCGCTGCGCTCAGCATGACAGAGAGATTAACGTATGGGAATAGTGAGAGTCCTTCGACAGGCTTAGGATGATAAGCTTTTACATCGAGATCAGGGGCTCTCCTTAACTAACCTGCGCAATGTAGAGGTGCTGAAACAAGTTCAGCATGACGGCAAGAAGGAAACCTGTCTCCTCCAGATCGGCATCGCGATTTAACTTAAATCCCTCCCTTCAAACTATGCACTTCACCGTTATAATGTGGCTGAAGCACTTTAACCGCCATTTTACTCTTTTGCCCGCTTTGGCAATAAAATACCACTTGCTTGCCAGCCGGAATACGGTCTACAGCGCTGTTTAAATCGTATAAAGAAATGTGCATCCCTCCAATGTTGTGTTCTTCATGTTCGTAGGCTTCGCGCACATCGATTAAGCAAATCTCTTCGGGTTTTGTTTCCAGCCATGCCGTTAAGGTTTTGCGGTCTATTTCTTTTATGGGCAGTTCCTTTTTTATTTGAACGGGCTTATTGTTTGTTGCGTTTGTATCGGCTTTAATGCTAAACACGTAGCTGGTATTGTTCAACAGATCAACGCTCATGAGTTTACCTGCGAGGGTTTGGCCTACTCCGCAAATGAGTTTGATGGTTTCGTTGGCCATGTATAAACCAATGAGGCCGGGTAAGGTACCTATTACACCTCCATCGATACAGCTAATGTCTTCGCTGGGCGGTTCAGGGTACAAATCCCTGTAATTTACTCCGCCATTGTGGTTAAAAACAGCAATCTGTCCCTCAAATCTTAATATTGAGCCAAATACCAGGGTTTTGCCCATGGCCACGCAGGTATCGTTAACAAGGTAACGGGTGTCGAAATTGTCAGAACAATCTACAACAAGGTTGTAGTGGCTGCAAATAGCTGTTGCGCAGGTATCGTCGAATCTTTGTATGTAGCTCTTTATGCTAAGATGAGGATTAAGCAGACGAAGTTTTTCGCGGGCCACAGTAGCTTTTGGCAGGCCAATATCGGTAGCATTGAAGAGGATCTGCCTTTGCAGGTTACTCAACTCTACCACATCATCATCTACAATACCTATTTCGCCCACGCCGGCAGCTGCAAGGTATTGCAGCACAGGGCAACCCAATCCGCCGGCACCAATAACCAGTACTTTGGCGGCTTTCAGTTTTTCCTGCCCTTCAGGCCCAAGCTCGGGCAATAGCATTTGCCGCTGATAGCGTTTTTGTTCTGCTTTTATTAACATGATTTGTGAATCAAACTCATATCCCAGTCTTTCCAAATGGGTTCGTAACCCTGTTTTCTGATCATGGCCGCAATTTCCTGTGGAGAACGTTCGTCTGATATTTCAAACTGCTCTAACGACTGCGGCTCTACCTGATAACCGCCCGGATTGGTTTTTGAACCTGCGCTGATGGCGGTGATGCCGAGTTTAATTACCTGGTTTCTAAAAGCGATGGTTTCGCGGGTAGAAATAGAAAGTTCTACTTCGCTGTTAAATAAACGGTAGGCACAAATCAGTTGAACCAGTTCCTTATCGTTCATGGCTACTTTCGGTTCTAAACCTCCGCTAAATGGACGCAAACGGGGGAAAGAAATGCTGAATTTGCTCTGCCAGTATTGTTTTTCGAGGTAAGAGAGGTGCAATGCCGTAAAAAAAGAATCGGTACGCCAGTCTTCCAGACCGATTAAAACCCCTAGTCCCATTTTATGGATACCCGCCTGGCCCAAACGATCGGGTGTTTCCAAACGGTATAGAAAGTTCGATTTTTTACCCTTGGGGTGGTGTTTGCGGTAGTCGTACTGATGATAGGTTTCCTGATAAACCAGTACGGTATTTAAGCCGTGCGGAATAAGCGTTTCGTAATCGGCCACGTCAAGGGGCTGCACTTCCATCGAAATGTGCGAGAAATGGGGGCTAATCAGATCGAGCACTTTTTTAAAGTAATCGGTATGCACACTTTGGTTGGCTTCGCCGGTAACCAGCAGCACATGATCGTAACCCATGCCTTTAATTACGGCAACCTCCTGCATAATCTCCATCGGGTTCAGCGTTCTGCGCCTTACTTTATTGTCGTAACTGAAACCACAATAGGTACAAATGTTGTTGCATTCGTTCGATAGGTACAGCGGAATGTACATTTGTATGGTGCGTCCAAAACGATCTAAGGTTAGCCGCTGACTAATCTGCGCCATATCTTCGAGGTAGGGCAAAGCAGCAGGCGAAATAAGTGCCTTAAAGTCTTCAAGGCTTCTTTGTTGTGTGCCAAGGGCATTTTCAACGTCGGCCGCTGTTTTATCGTAAATACTTGCTTTGGTATCGTCCCAGTTGTACGATTCGAATAGGGGATTAAAACTCATCATCTAAAAATGCGGTTAGTGGACTGCTGGCTGCGGCATAATGTTGCTGCGCGCCAAGTTTAGCTTCAAAGGCCATTCTTCCGGCTTCAACAGCCAGTTTAAAGGCGATGGCCATATCAGTTGGGTTTTTAGAAATGGCTATGGCGGTATTCACGAGTACGGCATCGGCACCAATTTCCATGGCTTTGGCGGCATCAGATGGGGCTCCTATTCCGGCATCAACAATTACCGGTACGCGGCTCTGGCTAATGATGATTTCTAAAAAATCGATGGTTTTTAATCCTTTGTTACTGCCAATTGGCGATCCGAGCGGCATTACCGCTGCCGTACCCACATCTTCCAAACGTTTACATAAAACCGGATCGGCGTGGATATAAGGCAGCACCACAAAACCCAATTTAACCAGCTCTTCCGTGGCTTTCAGCGTTTCAATCGGATCGGGCATTAAGTATTTGGGATCGGGATGAATTTCGAGTTTAATCCAGTTGGTTTCCAAAGCTTCGCGCGCCAGCTGTGCAGCAAAAACGGCCTCTTTGGCATTGCGTACCCCCGAGGTGTTGGGCAGTAAATTAATGTGTGGGTATTTTAGATGATGCAAGATGTCATCATCCTTGGTTTTTAAATCAACGCGTTTAAGTGCTACGGTAACCAGTTCGGAAGCCGAAGCAATTAAGGCGCTTTCCATTTCTTTTGCCGAACTGAATTTTCCGGTTCCGGTAAAAAGACGCGAGCTAAAGGTTTGATCTGCTATTTTTAACATAATTTTTTAAAAAGAGTTCAAGGCTAATTTGCTGTTCATATCAGCTAATACAGCCGATGTTTGGGTTTGGTTGGTCAATACTGCCGATACTGCAATACCATATACACCTGTTTCGAGAATGGCCTCAATATCATCGGCTTCAATTCCGCCAATGGCAATAATTGGGGTAGTAATGCCTGCATTTTTTACCTGCTCCATTAGTTTCCGGTAACCTTCGAGGCCAACTATCGGGCTAAGGTTTTCTTTGGTGCGGGTAAACCTGAAGGGGCCAAGGCCAATGTAATCGACCCCTTCGGCCACGCGTTGCAGAATATGTTCGAAAGTGTTGGCGGTGCCGCCAATAATCTGATCGGGGTTGATAATTTGCCGGGCCTGGGGTATAGGCATATCCTGCAGGCCTAAATGAACACCAAAGGCACTCGCGGCTTTGGCCAGGTGCGGATAATCATTCACAATTAATTTTGCGGCGTAACGCTTGCATAATTCCTGAGCCGATAGTGCAAAAGGCAGTATTTCAGCTTCGGGTAGGTTTTTAATGCGAAGCTGGATCCATTTCCCGCCTGCCTGGAGCACCTGCTCAATGGCATCCAAATGGGTGCCGGTTTTGGGTGCTTGTGAGATGTATTGTAAAGGGTGGATCATTGTTGTAAGGTTAAAAGGTGCTGGCATTTTTCCTGTATTTTTTTAAAGTTGTTTAAAGCCTGAGCCGGGTCGTTCCAGATACTGCCTAAAAGGGCAATTCCATCAAAGTTCATGGCTGTTACCTGGTCTATGTTGTTTATCTCAATACCGCCAAGTGCAATCAGTTTTGTGGTTTTGGACCTGTTTATGCTAAATCCGTTGTTGGCAATACCCATATAACCCGGTTTGGAGAGGCTGTTGAAAACAGGGCCAAAGAAACTGTAATGGTATTGACTGATCTGATCAATTTCTCCCATTTGGTGTATCGAAGTGCTGAAAGTGTAAGGCTGGGTAAAATCGCCCACCGTACTGTTCTTTCTAAAGCTTTCGGTATGGTGTATTCTTTTGATGTTGTAATCGCCGGCCAGGGAATGGAAATGATGTAAGGCAATACGGTTATGGTATTCGGGTAAAATACCATCTATAAATTTCCGGTGCGCGGCTTCATCTGCTTCTGGTTTACGCAAATGAAAAATGGGTAAACCAGCCTCAAAAAGCTGATTTACCAATAAAGCTTCGTCTTTTAAAATCTTTGGATGTGCAATTACAATCAGTTCCATCGTGTTTTATGAATAGATTTCGCTTCCTTTTTGGGTAAATTCTTTCGATTTTTCCTCCATCCCTTTGGCAAGCGCATCTGTAGTCTCCAGCCCTTGTTGTGCGGCGTATTCACGCACATCCTGCGTAATTTTCATCGAGCAGAAATTTGGCCCGCACATAGAACAGAAATGGGCAATCTTAGCGCCTTCAGCTGGCAGGGTTTCATCGTGAAATTCCTTAGCGGTATCGGGATCGAGCGAAAGGTTAAACTGGTCTTCCCATCTGAATTCGAACCGTGCTTTACTCAAGGCGTTATCGCGGTATTGTGCGCCCGGGTGACCTTTGGCCAGATCCGCTGCGTGTGCCGCAATTTTATAAGTAATTACTCCATCTTTCACATCTTTTTTGTTCGGTAAACCCAAATGTTCTTTTGGCGTTACATAACACAACATGGCGGTTCCAAACCAACCGATCATGGCAGCACCAATAGCCGAAGTTATGTGGTCGTAACCCGGAGCAATATCAGTAGTTAATGGGCCTAAGGTATAAAAAGGTGCTTCCGAGCAGTGTTCGAGTTGTTTTTCCATGTTGGCCTTAATCAGGTGCATGGGTACGTGCCCGGGGCCCTCAATAATGGTTTGTACATCGTGTTTCCAGGCAATTTTGGTCAGCTCGCCTAAAGTTTCTAACTCCGAAAACTGTGCTTCGTCATTGGCATCGGCAATACAGCCGGGTCTTAAACCATCTCCTAACGAGAATGCCACATCGTAAGCCTTCATAATTTCGCAGATTTCTTCGAAATGGGTGTAAAGGAAGTTTTCCTTGTGGTGTGCCAAACACCATTTTGCCATAATCGATCCGCCACGCGAAACAATACCGGTAATCCTTTTGGCCGTTAATGGCACATAACGAAGCAATACGCCAGCATGGATGGTAAAATAATCTACGCCTTGCTCTGCCTGCTCAATAAGCGTGTCGCGGAAGATTTCCCAGGTAAGGTCTTCTGCTTTTCCGTTTACTTTTTCCAGCGCCTGGTAAATCGGAACCGTACCAATCGGCACCGGCGAATTGCGGATAATCCATTCGCGGGTTTCGTGGATATTTTTTCCGGTGGATAAATCCATAATCGTGTCAGCGCCCCATCTACAGGCCCAAACGGCTTTTTCTACCTCTTCTTCAATGGTCGAAGTAACTGCAGAGTTACCGATATTGGCATTTATTTTTACCAGGAAATTCCGGCCGATGATCATCGGTTCTAGCTCGGGGTGATTAATGTTACATGGAATTACCGCACGGCCTGCAGCTACTTCTGCCCGTACAAATTCGGGGGTAATGTAGCCTTTTGGGGTATTGGCACCAAAGCTGTTACCCTGGTGCTGGTGGTTCATTACCTCATGCTGTTTGCCCAGCTGTTCGTTTAAAAGATCGATTTGCTGGTTTTCGCGGATGGCGATATATTCCATTTCGGCAGTTATGATGCCTTTTTTGGCATAATGCATTTGCGATACATTGGCTCCTGCATTTGCCTGATAAGGTTTATTGATATGGTTAAACCTTAAAACATCGAGTTTACTATCGGCCAGGCGCTGCTGTCCGTATGCTGATGAGAGCTGATCGAGCTGCGTTACATCTAAGCGGTCTTTTATCCACTGTTCGCGCAGACGCGGTAAGCCTTTCCTTACATCAATAACCGCGTTAGGATCGGTGTAAGGACCACTAGTGTCATATACGGTTACCGATGGGTTAGGTTCTGTTAAACCAAATCCATTATGGATTTTGGTGTCGGTTAAACGGATTTCGCGCATGGCCACCTGGATATTGTGGATTTTTCCGGGGACAAATATTTTGGTAGATGCCGGAAAGGGGCTGCGGCTGATTACTTCGGCGTTAGGCGTTTTTTCTTGTTTCATATTAGAAGAGTGATTGAATGCTGGAATAATTGAATAATTCAATAATTGAGTGATTGAGGGATTGAATGGCAGAATTGGTGAATGACTGAAGGATTAATTGGCCTGCATCTTCCACTCACCCATTTAAAATTCAAACATTCATTTTATCCGCCCTGGGTGGCTTTAATGAGTATAATCTGGTCGCCTGGTTGTAAAGTATGCAGGGGCCAGCTCGATTTCGGGACGATGGTTTGGTTTACGGCAATGGCCAGGCCATTGGTTGTTGGAACGGCCAGATAGTTAAGCATGCGTTCGATAGAACAGGCTTCGCCAAGAAAATGGTTTTGGTTGTTTATAGTTACTTCCATGTTTAAAAAATTTGGAAAAACTATAGAGATTGCCCCTAACAGGGTACGAAAAGACGGCAACAGATGTTGCACTCACTTTTCCCTTCGGCAGTACTAACTGCATCAGGTTCAAAGGGTATTTCTCAGCACTAGGCACCCCTAAAGTTTTTTGTAAATATAGCGCATTAATTTACTTATGCAAATAAAAAATAAATCCGGGTAGCCACGATGAAACACATGTGCCGCTTCTTTTGATTGGATGGGTCAGTGTAATTTTATTGCCTGAAGAAATTAATCATAGATAAAATCTATTTTCTTTTATTTTAATATAGTTTTCGTTATGTGATGTTCATTTCCTTATATAGCGGTATCTTCGTGCGTAATTAAAATCGAAGTATATCATGGGGCAAACCTTATTACAACTGCAAAACGGCGAACTTAAAGGATCGGTATCATTGAAATTAACCGAAAACCTGAGCCACTTCCCTTTGGCCATATTCGACCTGGCCGATACATTGGAGGTGCTGGATCTTTCCTTTAATAGGCTGTCTGCATTGCCCGATGATTTTGGTCGCTTAAAGAAATTACGGATTTTCTTCTGTTCAGAAAATCATTTTAAAGTAGTGCCTGAGGTGCTGGCAGATTGCCCCCAGCTCGAAATTGTAGGTTTTAAATCGAATCAGATCGAAACGGTACCTGCCAGAGCATTAAACCCGAACCTCCGCTGGCTGATTTTAACGAATAACAACATCGGCACCTTACCAGATGAAATTGGCCTTTGCCCACGCATGGAAAAACTGATGCTGGCAGGAAACCGGTTGGTGGCATTGCCTGAAACGCTTAGCCAATGTAAAAACCTGGGCTTATTGCGCATTGCAGCAAATAAGCTGCACGAGTTACCACAATGGATCGCTACCATGCCTAAGTTAGCCTGGATTGCCTTTTCGGGGAATAATTTTAGCAAAACCCCTGCAGTTGAAAAGCTTTCGGCCATCAACTGGCATGATCTGGAAATTAGTCACGTATTGGGCGAAGGCGCATCGGGTGTAATTTCAAAAGCCAACCGTACCATTAGCGATGAAATACAGGAGGTAGCGGTTAAGATCTTTAAAGGCGATGTAACCAGTGATGGACTGCCGGAGGATGAGATGATGGCTTACATTGCTGCAGGTTTTCATCCCGGCCTGGTTAACCTGATTGGGCAGATTGCCTTGCACCCTGAAGATAAAAAAGGTCTGGTGATGGAGCTTATTCCGCATCATTTTTATAACCTGGGCAATCCGCCAAGTTTGGAGAGCCGTACACGCGATGTTTTTCCTGCCGACCGGGTACTGACTGAAAAACAGATTTTAGGCATTGCCAGAATAATCGCTTCGCTGGCTGCCCAGTTACATGGTGCAGGGATTATGCATGGCGATTTATATGCACACAACACCTTGATCGATGATGAAGGGAGTGCTTTATTTGGCGATTTTGGAGCAGCCAGTTTTTATAATCAGCTTAATACCGAACTGGTTTTTGCATTAGAACGGATCGAAGTGCTGGCTTATGGCTACCTGCTTGATGATTTACTGACTCTACACCGGCAATCTGTTACAGGAAAAGTTTTAGGAAGTATAGCAGGACTGAGGGATGCCTGTTTGGTGCCAGACCCACAAAAACGCCCCGGTTTTGAAGATTTGGCGAATGCGCTGGCTGAGATTTAAATCAGCAGATTTTGCCGGATTAACCTGCAAAATCTGCCTGCCATTAAATTATCGTTAAAAGCTATTTTAGTTTTGCTGTTTTTTTGCCCAGTCCAGCCTGCGCTGGTCGGGAGTTTGGGTAACTTTAAAGTTTTCGAAAACGGCATTAAAACCTTTGCCATCCGGACAAGCGCCTACCAACCCAACCATTACCGGACAGTTATCTTTAAAGTAACAGGTACGGATCATGGTATATTTTTTATCATCGAGCGAATAGAAAATCTCTACTGCATCTAGTTTTCTAACGGCTTTCATCCAGATCGATGCCGGCGCTTTTTCGAGTTCAACCACGCTCCAGTCGCTGGTTTTATGGGTTACTACCGCACTAACATTTTGTTTGCCATTAACAAATTCTACCCCGGCTTTGATCCAGTTTTCGTGGTCGATGCGGAGCATAATACCCATCTGATCGAAAGTAGTAACATAGTTGCCTGTTATTTTTACCTTGGCTTCGAACTCGCCTCCATAAGTAGCATAATAAAAAGGGGCATCATCAACCGTAAAGCCATAATGCGAAATGCGCCAGTAATCGGTTCTGGCAGGTACAAAAAAGCTGAAAGTGGTTTTGTCTTTAATTTCCCATTGTTCGGGTTCGTTAAACCAGTTCATTTTGGCCAGGCTTTGTGCATTTAATTTCTGGTTTGCTAACAGGCCCAATGCAGCTAAAACGGTCAGTAATTTAAGTTTCATTTGTGTGTTGAATTAGGTTTTGTGTGTTTGTGTGCTGCAAACTTAATGCAATGCCCGGCTGCTTTAAAAGGACATATATCACTATTTTAATGTGATGATTGTCACACTGCGGTAGAATCGGAAGACTTGGAACTGCTATAAATCTTGAATAAATATTACATTTGGGGCAGGGTATAAAAAATATGGAAACAAATTTTTTCAGGGCGCACATTCACCAAATCGTTTGTTTAACCGACGAAGAATTTAAACACGCAGAATCTTTTTTTACAAAGCGGAAGTATAAAAAACACCAGTACATTATTCAAGCTGGCGATACCGCCAGTCAGGAACATTTTGTGCTGAAAGGAATTGTTAAATCTTCTTATACCGACGATGAAGGCAAGGAGTATATTTTGCAGCTGGCGATGGAAGAATGGTGGTTCTCGGATCCGAATGCATTTAATACCGGAATGCCCGCAACCTTAAATGTAGATTGTATCGAAGATACCGAAACCCTTTCCATCACTTTCGAGAATAAGGAAAAGCTTTGTGCATCATCGCGAAAGATGGAGTACTTTTTCCGCAAGAAATATACTACTGGTAACATGGCATTGCAAAAACGGGTATTGGCCCTGTTGAGTAATAATGCTGGTGAGCGCTATAAACAGTGGAGTAACCAATATCCGTCCTTACAAAAAAGAATTTCGAAAAGCCTGATTGCTTCTTATCTGGGGGTAACCCGCGAAACGCTAAGCCGGTTAACGCTATAAACGCGCTGGTTTTGGTTTACCTTGGGTTGGTAAAGTTAACCATCCATTGTATGCCGAACCTGTCTTTAAAGCTGCCAAAATAATCGCCCCAGAACATATCGGCCATTGGCATTTCAATGGTTCCACCAGCCGAAAGGCCATTGAACAACCTATCGGCATCCTCGCGGCTTTCGGCCTGTAAATTAATGTACATGTTGTTTCCTTCTGTAAGTACGTGGCCTGCAGAAGGCACGCAATCGGAAGCCATTAAAATGGTATGCTCATTAATCGGAAGTGCCACATGCATTACGCGGTTTTTTTCTGCCTCTGCCAGTTTATCGCTTTCAGGAGCATCGCCCATCCTTGCAAAAAAGGTAAACTCGCCACCAAAAACAGATTTGTAGTGGTTAAAAGCTTCTTCGGCCTTGCCATCGAAGTTTAAATAAGGGTGCATTGCTGCCATAATGTTTTTCGTTTTGTTGATACTAAATTACAGACTTTGGCCAGGTAAAAACGGGGGCAGTTGAGACAAATTTAAGGGTGGTTTTTGACCGGGCGATTTACCATGCAATATCCCGGAAACTCATTTATTCATTAAAACCTGTTTTATTCAGTTTATTGGCTTATTTTTTATAAATGGCTATTTTTCAGATGAATTAAACTGAATGGAAATTGCTCGTTTATCTTTTTGATATTTGTGTGAGGGTATTAAACAGCATTTAAATTACTTCTCAATCGTCCCGCAAAATAACATTAAATGAACACGCTCTCAGGAGCGTGTTTTTTTAAATAAAAAAGTCTTCCATTGCTGAAAGACCTTTGTTGTTTTAATCTAAATCGTCCCGTTGATTTAATTTTAACGATATAAATATAGTTATCAACATGTTACGAACAAACTAAAAGGTAAAAATACCCTTTAAGGTGTAAGGGTTTTTACTACACAGGAGGATTTATATATATCAAGAAAATAAATGTTTAAGCGTTATTTTTCCTGTATAGCAGGACCTGGAGAAGAATAAACCAAGAATTTAGGGTATAGTATTTTTTAAAAGGTTATAAATCATTAATTTGCATCAATCTAATCAACGTTTATGCAAAAGACACTCTTATTTATCTGCGTTATTTCCCTTTTTCTTGTTCAAAATGCTGTATCACAATTTAAGTTTAATGGCGATTTTGAAGATATTAATTCTGGTACCCAAAAACCTATTTCATGGTTGCTTTCATTTAATAAAGAACAAGAAAAATCCTATGCAGTAGGGATAGATAGTAGCATAAAACAATCTGGAAAATATAGTTTATTGATTAGGAAGGTTGACAGTGGAGCAGAATTCGGAGTGTTTGATTTTCCTGTTAATGAACTTTTGGTGGGCAAGGAAATAGAACTAAAAGGCTATATTAAAACGGAAAATGTAGCAACAGGATATGCCGGTTTATGGATGAGATTGGATGGAGAGGATAAAAAAAACATGGGTTTTGATAACATGCAAGACCGGGGCATTAAAGGAAACACGGATTGGAAAGTTTACAGCATTAAGCTACCCTATAAAGGTGATGATGTTAAGGCTATACATGTTGGCGGTTTATTGATTGGTGATGGTAAAGCCTGGTTTGATCATTTAGAACTTTTGATCGATGGACAACCTGTAACACAAGCTAAAATAAAGAAAAGAGAAGTATTAAAAGGAGAATTAGACACTGCGTTTCAAACAGGATCGCAAATTAGTAAGATTGAACTCAATGCCCAGAAAACAATAAACCTAACGTTGGCAGGTCAGTTCTGGGCTTTTTTGAAATACTATCATCCGGCTGTAGCTAAAGGTGATTACAATTGGGATGCCGAGCTTTTCAGGCTTTTGCCTCCGGTAATAGCAGCGAAAAATAACCCTGAGCTAAGTGCTGCTTTGGAGCAATATTTAGATCGTTTGCCTAAACCAGCAATTTGTAAAAGTTGTGCCAAATCTGACGCTGATAAATATGAAATTGTTCCTGATTACGGTTCCCTTCTGAATAGTTCTGTGTTACAAAAATCGCTTGGCGATAAACTGAAATATATCAGAGATAACCGCAATATAGATAAGAACTATTACGTGGAGATGGAGCAGCAGGTAGGAAACCCAAAGTTTAAGCATGAAAAGGCATATAGCACAATGGCTTATCCTGATGCTGGTTACCGTTTGCTCTCGCTTTATCGTTATTGGGGAATGATCAACTACTTTTTCCCTTACAGGGATATTATAGGTGAAGACTGGAACAAAGTAATTGCATCGGCATTACCAGACTTTGTTGGAGCCAGGGATGAAAAAGATTATGCTTTGGCTGTTTTGAGTTTAATTGCCCGTGTGCATGATACGCATGCTAATTTATGGTCGGGAAGCACAGCCTTAAATCAATTTAAAGGAAAATTCGCTGTACCTTTTCAGACAAAATTTATTGAAAATGCACTTACCATAACGGCGCTACATACCGATACATTAGATGTAAAGAGCAAGCTTGTATTGGGAGATGTGATTGTTAAAATTGATGATAAAGATGTTGCTGAAATGGTAAAAACCTATCTCCCTTTAACTCCGGCATCCAATTATGATACTCAATTACGCGATTTACCAGTTAATTATTTACTTAGGAGTAATAATCCTTCTATTAAGATTAGCGTAAAAAGAGGTAATGAAATTTTTGATTATGCCGTACCCTTGGGAAAACTGATGTTAGCTTATAAAAATCCAGCTGCTGAACAGGCCCAGGCTTTCAAGTTATTAAACGATAGTATCGGCTATGTTTATCCTGGTAAGTATAAAAATGCACAACTACCAGAAATAAAGAAACTTTTTGCTAATACTAAAGGAATTATAGTTGATATGCGCTGTTATCCATCAGAGTTTATGCCCTTCACTTTTGGAAATTACATTAAAAACAAAAAAAGTGCTTTCGTAAAGTTTAGTGTTGGAAATGTTGCATATCCCGGTTCTTTTAGCTTTGGGCCTGAATTGCAAAATGGTCAATCATCAAATGATGCCTACAAGGGCAAAGTTGTAGTAATTGTAAATGCAAGCAGTCAAAGCCAGGCAGAATATACTACCATGGCTTTTCAAAGCGCCGCCAATGTAAAAGTTATTGGAAGTACAACTGCTGGTGCTGATGGGAATGTTTCATCAATTGTACTTCCCGGAGGTTTAAATACAATGATATCAGGCATTGGCGTTTTCTATCCTGATGGCGGACAAACACAAAGAACTGGTGTAAAAATCGATCATAAGATTTATCCAACTATTAAAGGAATTACGGAAGAAAAAGATGAGCTCCTGGATAAAGCTGTTGAAGTACTGAATAAGGGGTGGTAATCATTCATCTTTACCTATTATTAGCTTCAATAGCCCATTTATAATCAGGTGTTGTGGCCAGCAGTAAGCTCGATGCGCTTACAACAAATACCGAATAATTAAACGGTGCCCTGTAATTTGCAAATATTAACATGGATAGTGCAAACATCAGGGCAAGCAGAAAGCTGCCTATTGCTGCTAGCCTTATTTTGTAGCCAATAATAAGTAAAACGCCAAAAACCAATTCGCCGGCTGTAGCAATAATCGCCATAATGTTAGCAAATGGCCTGCTTAAAAAGGGCATTAATGAGTTGGTGTAATCTAAAAATATACTCCAGTTGCCCCAGCCAACGGTTGGGTTGCCCGGTGCTCCAAGCCAGCCAAAGCGGTCCATAACGGGTAAAATAAAGCCTATGCCCAGGGCCAGACGGAGAAATAATTGAGGAAAATGTGCGCTGTTTTTCATTTTGTGGGATAATTATTTAAACAGCAAATTAATACCTGCAATTCACAATTTTCTTAAACTAGATTAAGAAATGAAAGTTTGCTTATCTACCATCATGCTGACCCGATAGCTATCGGATTTGTTTCAGCATCGCTTTTTTGTTTACATCAATTAATAAGGGCCCCGATCCCGATGTAAAATCGGGACAGATTGACGATCACGCTCTTAAAAACACTCCACTTCCCAAAAGCGTTCCCAGTTTTTACCGGCATCCAATCTGATTATTCCCTCCTTACGCTCCAGGTCCTGATCGTGGTTTACCCCGTCGGCTACGCCACACCAGGGTTCCAGACAAATAAAAGGAGCATCAATAGCAGCCCAAATACCAAAAAACGGAAAGTCTTCGAAATGGAAATGCAGTCCGAAGTCGTTTTTAGTGTTTAATAAACTGATACAGTTACTTTGTAAGGTTTTAAAAACCAGCGCGTCGTTGTAAAACAAATCATGTTTGAGGTTTAATTTATGTCCGCCCAGTTCAATGTTTTCTGTCTCATCAGAAACCAATCCGTCTTCAAGTTTCCAGGAGGTTAACCGCTGGTCTGCATTAAAGGCAAGGTAATAATCTTCGTATGTGGTATTTGAAGTATTGGGAACTGCAAAAGCGGGATGTGCCCCAATGGAGAACAGCAGTTCTTCGGTGCCTGTATTGATTACCTCGTAGGTCAAGTTCAGTTTTCTATCTATTAATCTATATTTGAGCTTCAGCTCAAAGTTGAAAGGATAAACTTTTAAGGTTTCTTCATTTTGTGTTAAAGTAAAAACAGCCTCTGTTTCGGTGTTTTTTTCAATTTCAAAAACATAATCGCGGGCAAAACCGTGGCGCGGCAGTTCATAATTCTTCCCCTTGTAATTAAAGCTGTTGTTTTTTAACGAGCCAACAATCGGGAATAATACCGGGCTGTGTTTACCCCAATATTTTGCATCCGCATTCCACAGGTATTCGATGTTGGTTTCTTTACCGTACAAGCCCTGCAATTCAGCACCTTTGGCCGATAAGCCAACTTTTACGTATTCGTTCTCGAGAGTTATCATTTGAATCTAAATTAATAAATAAGCCGTGCTTTGAAAATATCTTTTTTATAATTTTGAATATTAACCAATGCATTCAGTGTTGATTAATAAACTGTATTCTGCTCAACCTTAAAACCATAACGCTATGTCGGTAGATTTAACAAAATTATCGAACCCAAAGGTAAAAGCTGCAATAATGGCTTTACAAAAAGGAGATGAGAAAATCTGGTTCCCTTTGTTTGCCCCTGATGTTGCTTTTTACGATGATGGCAACCAAATGAAATTTAACAATTTCTTTAAAAAAGCATTGGGCCACGAACGTTTTACCCATATTGATAAAGTTGAAAATAACGGATTAGACGTGTATGGGCATTTCCACTCCGATCAATGGGGCAATTTTACCACCTGTTTTAAGTTCGAAATCAATAAGGAGGGTAAAATAAGCAGCCTGGCTATCGGGCAAGCTGTTTATTAGTTTGGAGTTGAAGGTATGGAGTCTGTTTAAACTCCAGAACCCTACTTAATGTTATCCTTTTTCTTCCCATATACAGGCGATGTTGATGATCGTTTGTACTGCTTTTTCCATATCCTGAACGCTTACCCACTCCTGTTTGCTGTGGAAAGCATGTTCGCCGGCAAAAATATTGGGACAAGGTAAACCCATATACGAAAGCCGCGAACCATCGGTACCGCCGCGGATGCTCTGTTGTTTGGCCACCACCCCAGCCCTTTCGATAGCTTCGATACCATACTGCACAATTTTAGGGTGCTGATCTAAAACCTGTTTCATGTTGCGGTATTGGGCTTTAATTTCCAGATTGTAGGTCGAGTTTGGGTATTTTGCCATCACCTTTTCTACGGTTTGTGCTAAAAAAGTTCCATGCTGTGCGAGTTTTTCATCGGTAAAATCGCGGATAATAAACTGCGCTTCTGCCTCTTCTACCTGCCCGCTAATGCTTACCGGGTGGATAAAACCTTCTTTTTGATGTGTAGTTTCAGGTGTAAGGGTATCTTTAGGGAGGGTATCTAAAATTTCCGCCAGGATTTTTATCGCGCTTTCCATTTTTCCTTTCGCAAACCCCGGATGGGTACTTACACCATAAATGCTAAGCGTAGCTCCATCAGCCGAAAAGGTTTCATCTTCAATTGAGCCCAGCGTTTCGCCATCAATGGTATAGCCAAAATCGGCACCTAGCTTCTTCAAATCAACCTTGTCAACGCCGCGGCCTATTTCTTCATCAGGGGTGAAAAGAACCTGAATGGTACCGTGTTTTACTTCCGGGTTTTTCATTAAAAAAGCGGCTGCTTCCATAATTTCTGCCAATCCGGCTTTGTTGTCGGCACCCAATAAAGTAGTGCCACTGGCAGTAATAATATCGTTGCCAATCTGGTGTTTTAAGTCTTTATGATCAGACATTCTGATCACTATTTTGTTGTCGTCTGGTAAAACCAGATCCTGCCCTTGATATTTGTCATGAATAATCGGTTTCACGTTTTCTCCGCTGCAATCGGGCGAGGTATCCATATGCGAGCAAAAGAAAATAACAGGTAGTTTTTTATCGGTATTTGAAGGAATGGTTCCGTATACATAGCCGTTATCGTCCATTTCTGCGTCAGAAACGCCAATTTCGAGCAATTCGTTAACCAATTCCTGACCTAAGTTTTTTTGTTTTAAGGTAGATGGGCAGGTTGGCGATCCTGGATCGGATTGTGTGTCTATTTTGGCATATTTGATAAATCTCTGTTCTAAAGATTTGTTAAAGTTGTTGTAATTACTCATAATTCAAAGGTAAAAGTTATAGATATTCAATAATCATATTATTTTTGTAAAAAAACAATATGATTTCGAACCTCTTGAAAGTTACTTACTTAACCGTTCTCCTTGTTTTTATCGGAAGTTTTTCTTTTGCCCAATCCAATTATTTCAAGTTTTCATATGGTTTAGGCGCTGGTATCAACCGCTCTTACACCGACGTGTACGAAGGAAGTTATGGTTATACCACTTACGGCGTACTCGATTTTCATGTTACCCCCTTTGTAACGCTGGGTTTAGAAGCGCAATACGGCAGGGTTCAGGGCGGAGATATTGTAACCGACCCACATAACCGTCAATTTATCAATCAATATACTTCAATTTCGGCTAATGCTAAGTTAATGCTCGGCGAGATCGTTAATTACGATAGAAGCGAGTTCTTATATAATATCAGAGGTTTGTATTTAGGTACGGGCATTGGCATTATTAACAATAAGATAACCGATGTTGTAAGGTATAAACCAAGTTGGGCTGCTTATGATCCAGGCTACGGGCCTTTTCCGGGTGAGGATAAAAGCCTTAACCTGCTGGTTCCCATTAATTTCGGGTTTAACTATTATATCGAAGATGGTTATGGTTACATGCGCTATGTTATTAATATCAATGCGCAAAGTAACTTTACCTTTGGCGAAGGGCTTGATGGCTATAACGACCCAAGTGTTAAGTTTAAAAATTATTCTCCTGATGTTTATAACGCTTATACCATAGGCTTCAAATATTTCTTTGGGAAGATTAAGTCTTATCGCAAAACACTTTAATACAGGAGATTACGTCTGAATTTGACATAAAAGACAAATTATATACTAATGAAAAAATGCTTTGTGTTTTGCTTTTTATTAATTGCAGTAAAAGCATGGGCACAAAAAACACCCTTCGAGCTTAGTGGTAAAACCGAAACCACAACTTATACTGCTGCCATTGCATACTATCAAAGTCTGATTAAGGGTTGCCCTGAGGCTAAGCTGCTCAGCTATGGGAGCACCGATTTTGGAAAGCCTTTACACCTGCTTGTTTTATCGAAAGATAAAGTTTTCGATCCTGTCGCTATCCGGAAAAGCAATAAACGAATTTTAATGATCAATAACGGTATTCACCCGGGCGAGCCAGAGGGAATAGACGCTTCTATGATGCTGGCGCGCGATCTGATTAAAGGAAAGAAGTTGCCAAAAAATGTGGTGATCTGTATCATTCCGCTTTACAACATCGACGGTAGTTTTAACCGTACAGGTACTTCGAGGGCCAACCAGAACGGCCCGGTGGCTTACGGCTTTAGGGGCAATGGCAAAAATCTTGACCTGAACAGGGATTTTATCAAAACAGACTCTAAAAATTCGGCTGCCTTTCAATTGATTTTCAATACCTGGCAGCCCGAAATTTTTGTTGATACGCATACAAGCAACGGGGCCGATTATCAATATGTAATGACCCTTATTCCAACTCAAAAGGATAAGTTGAACGGTATTTTGTCCAATTATTTAACACAAACTTTGGTGCCTGGTTTGTATGCCGCGATGGAGAAGCAAGGTTATCCGATGATTCCTTATGTCAACTCGATTGGCGAAACACCTGAAAGCGGAATTACAGGTTTTATCGAGTCGCCACGGTATTCAACCGGTTACACTACCCTGCACAATACCATTGGCTTTATGCCCGAAACACACATGCTGAAATCGTACGATTTAAGGGTTGATGCTACTTATAAACTTTTGCATGCTTATGTAGATATTGTGGCACGTGATGCCGGAATTATTGGCGAAAACAAGCAAAAAGCCGATGCTTTTGTGGCAGAGCAGCAAGCGTTTCCATTGGATTGGAAGTTGAATAAAAACGAAGTAAACGAGCTAAGCTTTAAAGGTTTTGAATCGGGACAAAAGCCCAGTGCTGTAAGTGGTGCCAACCGTTTGTATTATGATCGCAGTAGACCTTACACCAAAACCATTAAAGAATGGAATAAATTTGAGCCAGCCATTACCGTGCAGAAACCTATTGCCTACATCATTCCTAAGGCCTGGGATAGGGTAATTAGCCTGTTGAAGTTAAACGGTGTAAAGCTGAGGGAGATAAAAGCTGATCAGAAAATTGACGTTGAAAGTTATTACATCGGTGATTTTAAAACCAGTACCAGGCCTTACGAAGGGCATTACCTCCATTCGGCGGTAAAACTAAACCCTGTGAAGCAAAACCTACAGTACTATGCCGGCGATTTTGTTGTTTATGTAAATCAGCCTTGCAACCGCTATATTGTAGAAACTCTCGAGCCTCAAGCTATTGATTCTTATTTTAACTGGAATTTTTTCGATTCGATTCTGGATATGAAAGAGCATTACTCGGCTTATGTTTTTGAAGATACTGCTGCTGAACTACTGAAGAATAACCCGGAGTTGAACGCAAAGCTTGAAGCGAAAAAAGCTGCTGATGCTGATTTTGCAAAGAATGGCCCTGCACAACTTGACTTTGTGTATAAAAATTCTGATTATTACGAAAAAACACATAACAGATATCCTGTAGCCCGTTTGGTTACAGCGGCTCGATTAGATTTAAAATAACCTGATGGAATATTTCAATATAGCACCCGTTGCCTCGCTAATTTTTGTTTTTACGATTATTACGAGCCTTTACGCCTTTTACGATCATAGCATTTACGGCAAGTTTATGCTGCATCCCTACAGTGTATCAAAAGGACATAAAGTGTGGACGGTAATTACTAGCGGGCTTATACATGCCGATTGGATGCACCTGTTTTTCAACATGTTTACCTTTGTGGCATTTGCTTTTACATTAGAACAGCTATTGGGTAGCTTTAAATTTGGAATGCTGTATTTTCTGGCGTTGATTTTAAGCGATTTGCCTACCATTTTTAAACATAAAGATCATTTTAATTACAATAGCTTGGGTGCTTCTGGTGCTATTAGTGCTGTTTTATTCAGCTTTATACTATTTAGCCCAACATCAAAGATTTCAATTATGTTCTTCCCAGGTATTCCAGCCTGGATATTCGGCATTATATACCTCGTTTATTGTGCTTACGCTTCCAGAAACTCGCGCGATGGCATTAACCACGATGCACACTTTTTCGGAGCTTTAACCGGCTTAATTTTCACTATTATTTTTGTGCCGGGCATATTGCAGAATTTCTTTACGCTGCTAACAGGATCGAGGTAAATAGATGTTAGAGGATGATAAGAAATGGAAAATGTAAGATGGATGATTTGAGTTGGAATTGCAGAGACATTTTAACCACCGAGACCACTGAGTTTACACAGAGATAAATGGCGTTGATTCTGAGCTAATCACTAAAATTATGCTTCCCGCTCTGCTTGCTCTGTGCTTTTCTTTGTGCCCCTTGTTGTAAAAAACATAAGTTATCTACCCTGCGTTCGGTAAACAAGGCTTTTCGAAAAAGCTCATCGGCTGCTCGGGGTTTTTTATAATTTCGAATACTACATAACCCCATGGTTTCCAGAAGTTTTCTAAAACCTGAGCATAAACCTTGTGTTGCCAAACATCAAACAAAGGTTTGCTCATGTTGCCACGTAAAGGCATGGCTTCAATATAAGTGGTGCCATCAACCGGCATAAAAGTATATTCGGGCAAGCGGTTAAACAGATAGGCAGAATAATAAAAACGTGCTGTAACCTCTTCAAACTGTTCGGCTGTTAAGCTTTTTCCGGCTATCTCGTTCACAATTTCCTGGTGGTAACGTTTGTTAGTGCCATTATCCTGCAGACAGGCAATAATCCCGAAATCTTTCATCTTTAACGAAAAAGTAAGGGTATTGATCTCATCGCGGAAACTGAATGGGGTTTCTCCGTTTTCGAGTTTAACCACAGTGATAGACCAGGGCGTAAAATCTTCAAATTCCAGACTGGTGTATAAATTCTGCATCATGAAATTCAGGTTGGCAAATTTCATCATTAAAGATTGCGACATGTTTAAGCCATCAGCAGTCATCTCTTTACGCAGGGCAGCATGCATTTCGATGTATACAAAGCCGTATAAAAATTTGCCAATCCAGTTAAATAAATCCAGCTCAGGCAGTGCCGAAACAGCAGCATAACCTTTTGCAAATGCGGCTTCTATTTTAGCCTCAAGCGGGTTTAAAAACTGCTCGTTTACCTCACTGTTAACCGGAATAACCAATGTATTGTATGAGCGGATACTCTCATCCAAAAACTGAATTTGCTCTTCGCCGCTTAAACCTGCCTGCGCTAGTAACCATTTTGGAATTAATGGCACCTGCACAACAGGCGTGTTAAAGGTTTTACCACTTAAAAAGCAGATTTTATATAAAAAATCGAAGTTTTGGAAAGGATTGTATAAGCCGGTATTCATTGCTGCAATATTAGCCATTATATTTTTAGCGCCCTGTACCGATCTTTTATTTTAACGCTGCGATTACCAATTTTGGCCGCAATAATTGCCAGCACTCGTTTATTTAAGTTTCTTGGCCAGATCTAATTTTAACTCTTTGATGCCTTTTACCACTAAACCAGCAACTTGTTTGGCCCCCTCCGGACTTAAATGTGTATTGTCTTTCTTCCCGTTAGGATAATTCACATTTCCGGAATCAACATAGTTAAATAGTTTAACAGAAGGTTCCTCGCCTAAACGGTTTAACAAGCTCTCGGTTTTAACCAGCATATCAATTAACGGCACTTGCAGTGAGTCGGCCACCTGGCGCGTGATGCGTGGGTAATCGCCGTGCGAATCGATTAACACACCATTTTTAAAACTTCTTCTCGAAATGGGAGTAAGCAATACAGGTAAGGCTTTTTTGCTCCGGGTTTCTTTAACGTAGTTAATCAGGTTGGTTTTAAAATCGGCCAGCGAAACACCTACTGTAGGTTTATCTACTTTTTCGTCGTTGTGCCCAAATTCTACAAAAACGTAATCGCCGGGGTTTAGTTGTGCTAAAATAGGGTCCCAGCGTTTCTCTGCGCGGAAAGATTTAGTGCTTCTTCCATTCAATGCGCGGTTATCAACGGTAACATCTGATTTAAAAAATGACTGTAATGCCATGCCCCAACCGGTTTCGGGATAGGTTTTGGGATCTTTATTGGCAGCGGTAGAATCGCCTATTATGTACAGCGTAGTTTTCTTTTGAATAAAAGTAAATGATAAAGTAGCTGTTAATGCTGCCAGTGCAAATGCCAGGTAAAACTTATTTTTCATGATGATATTCACTAATTAACTGTGGGGTTCCATTTGTCGGCTCCGCCCAGGATATTTTTAAGGGTATAATTTTTTGCGGCTTTATCGCTAAGCTGTGTTGTCCAGTCTGAGCGTGTTTTGGGCGATGCTCCTGCACCGGTATTTTTGTATTCTGCGTAAAACACAGTTTTCTCTTTATCCGGGAACATCTTGTCGCCTTTCCATGGGTTCCAGCCAACCGGCAGGATGTGTTTGCCTAAATCGCAATGTATAAAAACGGTTTTGGCATAAGGTCGCCATGGCCGGCCAAGGTAAGCTTTTGTTACAGCCAGATCGGCAATGAGTTTACAATGCATAAAAACGAAGCCAAAGGGTTGGTTTGCTGAAGTAGAAGCAGCTGTAACATAAGAATCGGTTAAGCTTTTAATGGTGCAGCGCTCAAAAACAACGGTAGCCTTGCCAAAGATAAAATCGGTAGTGCCTTCTATGTAGCAGTTTTGGTAATATTGGCGGCTATTCTCGATAGCAGCATACAGCGTATCCTGATTGCCCGAAAGCCTGCAGTTTTTGGCTACAAAACGATCGCCTTCTACATGTAGTGCAACAGCCTGCCCAACGCGGCCTGCTGCGTTTATGATGGTTAAATTTTCGAGCTTTACATCATTGCCCTGAACCAACACTGTAAATGAAGTATAAGTGCCGAATTTGGTATTGCCAAAAGCATCTTTGCCTGCCGAATAGTCTTTTCCCGAATAGTCATCGTTGGTGATGATGGTATTTTCGGCACTCTCGCCAATAATGGCGATTTTGATTTTCCAGGAAGGAATAATAAGCTTTTCTTTATAGATGCCATTTTTTACATAAATTTTAACTTCCTGCTCGCCTAAATCGCGCACTGAGTTTACAGCTTCCTGTATGGTGCTATAGTTCCCGCTGCCATCTTTCGAAACGGTAAGTGTAGCGGGATATTTGGGGTCTTGTGCATGGATTTGGGGGATTAAGCCGATGCAAAAAAGGATGGTAAAAGCTAAATGGATCAGGGTTGTTTTCGTCATTCGATCGGTTGGTGCCATGCTATAAATTTCAATAAAAAAGGGCAGATGTAAGCCTGCCCTTTAAAAATAATTAATATGTCCAGCGTGGATCGCCAATTGGCCCGCCTGTACTTCCGGCAGTTCTTAAAACAGAACTCGCCTGAAGCGTAAAATCAGTTGTGGTTGCCGTCCAGGCGGTATTGATACTTTGGTTACTTGCCAATGTTGCGGTACCAAAAGTTAAAGCAGTACCGCCGGTTAAGGCGCTAAATAAATTAAAGTAATTGCTGTTCGAAATTTTTAAGGTACTGCCTGCACCCGTTCCCCTGATGGCAGCGGCATTAACGGTACCTGATTTTGGAGTATTCGCCATTATGCTGTTAAGGATTGTAAAGTTAATCGGGTTTGCACTCGCATCTAATAAAGCGTATTTCGCATTTCCACCAAAACCATTAAAGGTAGAGTTGGTAATGGCAACTGTTGGGATAACATCTCCGGCATACGTTGTACTAGCTGTTACCAAACCCGGACCTGCATTGTAAAAAGTAGATTTCGATACCGTTAGCGTATTAAACTGCATTTTGTTTACATGGAAGGTGTAATAGGCCGAAGAACCATTGGCCCCCATATCGTAAACAATGGAATTATTAACGGTAATCGCCGTTATTTTGAAATCGCGGGCTGCCGTTCCCCTGTCGCCACGTAAAAACGAAGTAGTAGAGCCATGCACAATACAATTATCAACAACCACGTTGGTAAAGGTTGCTGCTGCACCATTTGAAGCCTGTGAGCCAATAAAGTTGATAAAATATAGTGATGCACCGGCGGTTCCGTCAAATTCGATGCCTGAGAATGTTACCCCCGCTCCAGTACCTTCAATGTCGAATTCCTTGTAATTTACTTTGGTATCTTTTGGTTCTCCCGAGGTAGATTTGAGGGTAATGGTTTTTTGGGTGATGAATGTGCTGGCGGCAGATATATTGTAAGTGCCCGGGTTTAATCCGATTACTGCACCATTCGCTGCACTGGCAATGGCTGCTGCGAGGTCATCGCCAGGGTTTAATTTTACGGTATAAACTGTAGGAGCTAATGTGGTAAAGGTAACCAGGCCCTTACTTTTAGTGCCTGCAAAAAGCTCTGCGGTATATTTTGTGCCTGCTGTTAAGCCTGTTGTGGCTTTAAAACCATCAACAGTGGCTTCGCTATTGCTTAACGAAACAGTAACCGCGGCACCTGTGGCCGGGGTTAATACAATGCTTGTTAAGCCTGCTGTTTTGGTAAAATACAGTTTGGCCGTAGTTTCTTTAATTTCGTTATCCCGTATCGCTGCAAACAATTGAATGCCGGTTAACTGAAAGGCACTGCTACGCACGTATTTCGATTCGGGCTGAGTTTCGGTGGCATTGGCCTTTACTCTTGCATAATATTTTGTTCTAACAGCCAGATTATCTTCTGTTACAGTTACGCCAGCTGTATCGGCGGTAGTGGTGTAGTTTACCGTTGCGAATAATGAATCGGTTGAAAAGTCGATGCTGTATTTCAGCGCTTTCCCGGTCGACATTAGCGGTAAGGTCCAGGTTAATTTGGCCGAAGTTTCACCAGCAGTAATTTTAACATCGCTGGGTTTAAATATTCTGGCCGGTTCAGCAGGCACATCGTCTTCTTTTTTACAAGAAGAAATGGCCAGCACCATCAATGATAAAATAATTAGTTTAAACCCCAGTTGATCTATAATTTTTTTCATAATACCTGTATTAATAGCCAAAGTTTTGAACCATGCTTGGATTTTCAATTAAAGTAGTTTTTGGGTATGGGAAAAGTTCCTTTTTGTTTGCTTCGAAGTAAAAGGCAATACCGGTTGATGTACTGGTGATCGAGTTTTCTTCTGTTACCGCTTTTCTCCAGTTTTTGGTGGTGTAACCTGTTGGGGCTGAAGAAGTATTTAAACCCGGCGAAGCAAATACGTTGTTCGGAACGCCACCGTAAAGATCAAGCGTTGCCACTTCGTTTACACTGGTTCCCAGTAAATAATTGCCTTCTTTAGCATAAATGTAATTGGGTACGCTGGCATAATCGCCCGTGCCGGCAATTAAAGCACGGATTTTGGTGCGGGTTTCGTCAAATTTGCTGGCCAGTAAATTCCAACGGATTAAATCATATTTGCGGATGCCCTCACCACCAAATTCAAGCAAACGTTCTTTAACAATTGCATTAAAAAAGCCCGCTTTATCGGTTGGAGTTACCGGAATTTGACTTTCGAAACCCGCATAAGCCCTTTTTTGTACTTCCTGCAATGCGTTAATTGCTGCTGCAGAAGGTGCGTTGTTAATTTCGTTATCGGCTTCGGCGTACATGAGCAGTACATCTGAAAAGCGTAAAATTGGCCAGTTAATCGAAAAATTCTGTGCTGCAGATGAGCCGTTAAAGGTTGTCCACGATTTACGGAATTTTCCATCCGTCATGTTAAACAAAGTATTGATGATTTTTTTCGAAGTTGCCGTAATTTCAAAAACGCCAATGGTTACATCCCTGCGGCAATCTTTCGTAACATCGAACTCATAAAAATACGTTGGAATAGCATTCATACCGCCACCGCCCGAACCGAAAGTAGAGGCAGAGTTAAAGCGGATACCGTTATAATATCCCAACTTACTATCTGTAGCGGCATTACCACCAAAGGCAGCCACCTCGAACATCAGTTCGTGGGCATCATCGTAGCGGGTAGTGGTATGCAGGGTTTTAAATACATTTTCGTAAACAGGATTGATGTTGTGCTCCGAACGGTGGTTCATTAAATCCAGGCACTCATCCAAAGCAATTTTATAATAGGTTAAGTAATCGGCACTGCGCTCCATGGTGTGGCTGGCGGATCTTAAAGAGTAACCTCCTCTGGCCAATGCAATACGTGCCCTTAAACCTTTAATTGCTCCTTTTGTAAAGCGGAAACTGCCATATTCGGTAATGCCACTTCTCCAGGGCACTAAATCTTCTGCCATTTTTAAATCGGCAATTATCTGATCATAGGTCTTATTGCGGTCTACATTTGCTCCGTACAAAGTTTCTGCATCGGCCGATGGCACGAATGATACCGGTACATCACCCCAGTTGCGGATCAGTTCGTAAAGAAACTGCGCTCTTAAAGCCAGGGCTTCGCCATAGTAGCGTTTCATAGTGGCTTTTTCGTCATCAGAACCATTGGCATAAAGCTTAGATGCCGGAATAAATTTGATGCAGATATTGGCGCGCTCTACTCCGGCATATAATTGTAAAAATGGGTTAATCAGATCCGTATTATCCGAACTTGCGCCGTACATACTAATTCCCCTCCTGTCCGAAGAGCTGTAACTTCCTGAGGTTTTAAAATCATCGGCTGTAAGGCCAAATAAGGTCGAAATACGGCTGCCATAACCATTATCTCCGCATAAACGGTTATACACTGCTATAATGGCCGCATTTGTGTTTGCTGTACTTTCGAAAACTACATCAGGTGATGAAGTTGATGGCGATTGTACATCTAAATATTTTTTGCAGGAAGTGGTTATACTCAATGCTCCAACAGCAATTACCATTAAAGCCGATTTTATAAATTTATTGTTCATTTTCTTTAATGTTGAGGTTAAAATACCATGTTAATACCAGCTAGGATATATCTGCTACGTGGGTATGCTGCATAATCGATACCCGGTGTAAGCGGATTTGAACGGCGTGTATTGGCTTCCGGATCGTAACCGGTATAACCTGTTATAGTGTATAAATTGTTAACAGTTCCGTAAACCCTTAGTTTTGAAATGAAGCCTGTTTTCTTGATGATGCTTTGGGGTAAGCTATAACCCAGGGTTACATTGCTGATTCTTAAAAAAGAGCCACTTTCAACTGCGTAAGAGGTTAAGGCATAGTTTCCTCCGGTAGGTGTCCATAACGTTGTATTGGCATTCATGGCTGTTAATAAAGTCGGATCGGTTACCTTTACGCCATTGGCATCAAAATTCTGCCACCTGTCGTTCATTACTGCGAGTAAATTGTTGTCTTTTACGTTGTATTGTGAAGTAAATTCTAATTTATTGGCATTGTAAACTTTGCTTCCGTAACTAAAGTTTACAAATACGGTTAAATCGAAGTTTTTATAAGCAAACTGATTGTTAAAACCACCTGTAAATTTCGGTTGTGCGGTACCCAATACAGTTCTGTCGTCGTCTCCAATCATCATGCTCGACGAAGAAGAAAGTTTTTGCACCTTCATGTCGCCGGGCTGCGGGTCGCGGTTGCCCAGCAATACCCTGCTATTGGCTACGGTTGGTTTAAGTGTATAAGTGTAAGCTCCGGTTGTGGCATTTTGTACATAGGTAAAATCGTCAACGGTGTAGCGCCCATCAGATATGAAACCGTAAAACTGGCCTACTGGCTGACCCACTTCCACTTTAAAATCGCCTAAGCTGTTAACCCAACCCGATTGGGTGATGTAAGAACTTACACCGTTTTGCAGTTCAATAATTTTATTCTTGTTAAACGAAATGTTGAAACTGGTGTTGTAGCTAAAGTTTTTGGTTTTAACGGCCTGGTAGTTTAACTGCAGCTCGAAACCTGTATTTTGGGTTTTACCCACGTTTTGTTGTTGGGTAGAATAGCCCGTAGTTTGGGGTACATTTGCATTTAAAAGCAGGTTTTTAGTACGGTTATCGTAGTAATCTAAATTAAGTGAAAGTTTGTTTTTGAATAAGTCGATATCAATACCTAGGTTTTTAGAAATATTGGTTTCCCAGGTAATGTTCGGGTTAGACAGAATATTACCTGTAGCTGTACCCGAAATCAGACCTGTTGAAACCGATCCGTCTGTTTCGGCATAGCCTCCTGTAGTAGAGCTGAGGTAGAACAAGGTTCTGAACAAATCCTGACCAATGCGGTTGTTACCAGCGGCACCATAACTCATTCTAACTTTAAAATTATCTAACCAGTTTAGGTCAAGATCTTTCACAAATTTTTCTTCTGTTACCCTCCAGGCTACCTGTGCAGATGGGAAATAACCCCATTGTTTGCCTGCTGCAAATAGCGATGAAGCATCTGTTCTGAAGTTTACGGTAGCCAGGTATTTGTTTTTGAAGCCGTAAGAAGCCCTGCTGAATATGGAAAATTGTCTGGTTCCTGAAATTAAAGAAGTAGGTCGGTCCTGAATGGTATTTGCAGGGGCTGGGCTTACAAAAGCATCTTCTGCTGAAATATCGATTGGTAAAAATTTAAGTACGGTACTTCTCGAATCAATATCAACCATGTTAATTTCCTGGCCTACCAATAAATCCAGGCTGTGATCTTTGCCCAGATTGGGTTTGTAATTAATGGTGTTGGTGTTGATGAATGATTTTTGGGCAACTGTATCTAGCTGAATAGCAGGTAAACCTGCATTGTTACGGGCCACGTTACTTACAGGGCCGTTAAAAACATTTACATGCCTGTTGGTCCTGTTATAACCTACCGTACTTTTGATGGTCAGGTTTTTAAGAATCGAATACTGTACGTAACCACTGGTGATTAAATCATTGCGGTAATCGTATTTCAACTCCTGATTAGCTAAAGTAATCGGATTGGTTAATCCTGTTGTTAAATAATCAGCATCAAATAAATCTCCCGAATCAGATCCGCCCGAATAAGGCTGGTAACGTACCGAGTTTCTTAAACGGTTGGTACCTTGCGAGCCGGTAGAAGTTGTTCCCACTCCATCAACACGCTGACGGCTGTAACGGGCATTCAGGCCAACCCTGAATTTATCCGAAAATTTATGGTCTAAACGCATCGAAGCAAAAGTTCTTCTAAAGCCCGAGTTTAACATAATACCATCTTCTTTGGTATTGTTTACCGAAACATTATAGGTGGTTTTCGATGTTCCACCTGCAAGGTTTAACACTTCGGTGTTGCTCCAGGCCTGGCGACCAAAAACTTTATCCTGCCAGTCGATATTGGGAATATTTTTGTAAATATCAAGATCTTCGAAAGTGCCGTATTTTTTGGTAAAGGTGTCTTTAACATCCTGGCTGGTGTTGTTGTTATACAGTTCGTACTGGTATTTAACAAATTCGTAAGGGTTCATTACGTCCAGCTCATTTACAATCTGGCGAGCACCTGCATAAGCATCAAAAGAAACTATTGGCCGACCTTTTTTACCACTTTTGGTTGTAATGATCACCACTCCGTTAGCACCTCTGCTACCATAAATAGAGGTCGATGCCACATCTTTTAGCACATCGATCGATTGGATTTCGTTTGGCGATAAAATGGATAAGGCGTTTTCTACCTGAATTCCATCTACGATATACAACGGAGAGTTATCGCCGGTAAGTGAGCTTCCTCCACGTACTTTGATTACAATTTCAGCTCCCGGACTCCCTTCAGTAGTGGTAACCGATACGCCGGCCAGCTTTCCGGCCAATGCCTGTGCAGCTGTACTCACCGGAAACTGATCAATATCTTTTCCAGTAACCGAAGAAACCGAGCCTGTTAAAGCTTCCTTACGTACTGAACCGTAGCCAATGTTTACGGTAACCTCTTGCAAGGTGTTGGCATCTTCTTCCAGTGTAATGTCCATTTTACTTTGATCGCCTACGGTAACATTTCTGGTTTTGTAGCCTACATAAGTAAAAATCAGGGTTGCGCCTTTTCCTGGAATGGAAATTTTGTAATTACCATTGGCATCGGTGCTAGTGCCGGTTTTCGAATCTTTTACCGATACGCTCACGCCTGTTAAAGGCTGCCCGTCCGATTTATCCTTCACAGTTCCTGTTAATTGCCTGTTTTGTGCCTGGGCCACAGATAATCCAAAAAAAGAGAAAAGTGCTAAAAAGAGTAAAACTCTGCTCATAGTTATTTAATTATTTGAAATGATTTGGTTTTTTAAAGTGCTGCAATCGCTTGCATGTAGAATAAAATTCTAGTTTCGGGATGTTTTACTTTGTTTATATTTGGTTACGTTGATGTAACAATTTTACAAACTAAAAACCGTTTGAAACCGAATTTAACTAAAAATCTGTGCAAACGTTCCCAAAAACGTGTTTATGACGTTTATTAAAATGTTTGGCAGAATAGCCATCAGCGATATTTTTTGTAACTTGTACGCAAGTACATGCCATGAGATTTGAAACATCTACCATAAAAGATATTGCTAAAGCATTAGGACTGTCTACATCGACAGTTTCAAGGGCTTTAAGAGACCGTTACGAAATTAGTGAAGAGACGAAAAAACTGGTTCTGGCCTATGCCGAGAAGGTAAATTACAGGGCGAACCCTATCGCCAGGAGCCTTAAAGAACGCCGCAGTTATTCAATTGGCATTATTGTGAGCGAAATTGCCAATAATTTCTTTTCGCAGGTAATTAACGGCATCGAATCTATTGCTTACGATAAAGATTACCATGTAATTATTTCACAGAGCCACGAATCTTATAAACAAGAAAAGCTCAACGTAGAGCATTTGGCCTCGCGTTCAATCGATGGGCTTTTAATTGCGTTATCGTCTGAAACACAGGACATTGACTACCTCAGAGACTTATACAGCAAGGGCTTGCCAATTGTTTTTTTTGACCGGGTACCCGAAGATTTTGAAACCCACAAAGTAATCGCCAATAACTTTAAGGGCTCTTTCGATGCTACCGAGCATCTTATTTTATCCGGAAAAAGAACCATCGCGCATTTAACCAATTCAGAAAACCTGTCGATCACAAAAGAACGGCTGGAAGGTTATAAAGCTGCACTGGCTAAATATCATATCGAATTTAAACCCGAACTGGTTAAGTATTGCCAGCATGGCGGTATGCATAGCGCCGAGCTCGAGCAGGCTGTTAAAGAGCTTTTGCCGCTCAAACCCGATGGAATTTTTATTTCGAGCGACCGCTTAACAACAGGTTGTATTATGGCGCTGAAGAAAACCAACCCTGAAGTGGCCCATAATATTGCTATTTCAGGCTTTACCAACTCAAACCTGGTCGAACTGTTTTCGCCTTCATTAACTTCAGTAAAACAACCTGCTTTTGAAATGGGTCAGGTAGCTACCGAATTGCTGATCTCGATGATTGAGGCCAAAAGGCCGGTTACCGAATTCGAAACCAAAATTTTAGATACTGAGTTGGTTAAGATGCAGAAAACGATCGGGAACAGGTTCTTGTAATTGGTTAAAACCTTACATCTTCCACATTACATTTAACATTCGCCCGCTTTTAATTACCTTTGCAGCATGGTAGAAATCACGTTAAAAAAAGGCAAAGAAAAAGCAGCATTACAAAGGCATCCATGGGTATTTTCTGGTGCGCTTGAAAAAGTTAAGGGAAAACCCGAAGATGGTGATGTGGTAAAAGTATATGCCTTTGATCAGGAATTTCTAGCCTATGGTTATTACAACAGCAACTCGCGCGTAGCTGTTCGTTTGCTGGAATGGGATGAAAGCCAAACAATTAATTTTAGCTGGTACCAAAACCGGTTAAAACAAGCCATTGCTTCGCGCCAGTTTATTTTGGGCGACCAAACGAATACCTGTCGACTGGTTTTTAGCGAGGCTGATTTCTTGCCTGGTTTAATTGTTGATCAGTATGCCGATTTTCTCTCGCTGCAAATTTTAAGTTCAGGTATCGAAAAGGTAAAAACCGAAATTGTAGAAATCTTAAAAGCTGAACTTCAGCCCAAAGGTATATTTGATAAAAGTGATGCCACTGCCCGTACCCACGAAGGTTTGCCGGTTGAAAATGGCTTACTTTGGGGTGAAAACCCACCAGAGTTTTTAGCGGTTAAAGAAAACGGGATTACCTACCACATTAATATTGCCGAAGGACAAAAATCGGGCTTTTATTGCGATCAACGCGATAACCGAAGCATTTTAGCAAGCTATACCAAAGGTAAAAAGGTATTAGATTGCTTTAGCTACAGCGGTGGTTTTAGCTTAAATAGTTTAGCTAACGGTGCTGCAAATGTTACGAGTGTAGATAGTTCAGGGCTTGCTGTAGAAACCCTTAAACAAAACGTAGCACTTAATCAGTTCGACGAGGCCAAAGTTACGGCCATCCAGTCGGATGTAAATAAACAATTAAGAGCCTTTAAAGAATCGGGCGAGTTGTTTGATGTGATTGTGCTCGATCCGCCAAAATATGCTCCCTCTCGTTCGGCCTTAGACCGCGCGGCCAGGGCATACAAAGATTTGAACCGTTTAGGTATGTTGCTTTTAGAAAAAGGTGGCCTTTTGGCTACTTTCTCTTGCTCCGGAGCGGTTGACATCGAAACCTTTAAGCAAATTATTGCCTGGGCAGCCCTCGATGCAGGAAAAGAAGTACAGATTATTAAACAATTCTGCCAGCCGGAAGATCACCCGGTTAGGATTTCTTTCCCGGAAGGCGAATACCTGAAAGGTTTATTGCTGCGGGTACTTTAATTTTTTGGCTGTAGCTTTAATAGCCGTGGAGACACCGATTATTACAGATTTTTCTGTGTATTCCGTGCCTCCGTGGCAAAATGTACTTAGTGTCGTAAAATACAACGTGTTATTTTCGCACGCGTTAGAAACGCGCGCAAGCGGTAAAAATAATACCTATATATCTTCCGAGTTCTCCGGTAATTTATCGTACTCACCTTTCCAGGCATAGAAGCCGAAAATCATTAGGCCTAAGCTTATTGGCAGGAAAATAAACAGGATAATCCCCCACTGCAAAATGGTATTAGTACGCTCAATATCGGTATGGGTTAAACCCACTTTATCTACGGCTTGTAAAAACAAAAATGTCATCGCCAATGGCCCTAAAACCATCCAGATTAAGCCTAAAAATTTCTTCAGTATATTCATTTTCTTAATTGCTAATCGTTAATGTTTTCGTCTCTTTTGTTCGATAAATAAATAGTGCCGATAACCAGACTCAATGCGGCAATACCAATTGGGTACCACAAGCCCGATAATGGTGTAGACCCCGAAAAACTGGCTATTAAAGTGGCAATAAAAGGAACAAGCCCGCCGAAAACACCATTGCCAATGTGGTATGGTAAAGACATAGAGGTGTATCTGATCTTGGTTGGGAAAAGCTCAACCAAAAATGCTGCAATAGGTCCGTAAACCATGGTAACCAATAAAATCTGGAAGAATATCAACCCCACAAACTTCCAGAATACAGGCTCGGGTAGAACCTTATCTTTAATGATTTCTTTTGCTGGTAAAATGCCATTGCTTAAAGTAACAGTATCGGTTTGCACGCGGTTAAAAGAAGCACCGTTTTTAAGCACAACTTTGGTTACCACTGTTCTTAAACTATCAGCCGAATTTTGGATTAATACAGCGCTTGCCGGGGCAGCAGTTGAAGATAAAATATCAGCCTGTTCAATTTTGGTGTAATCGGTGTCGTCCAGAAAAATCTGATAAATAGGACGATAAAAAAGAATGCCCAGCAGCATACCGGTAAGCATTATCCATTTTCGGCCCACCTTATCGCTCCAGGCTCCGAATACCACAAAAAACGGGGTGGCAAAAGCGATACCCCACAGTAAAATATATCTCGAATCATTAAAATCAAGCTTACAGGTGTTTTCTAAAAAGGATTGCGCATAAAACTGCCCGGTATACCAAATTACACCCTGGCCCATCGTAGCACCAAACAAAGCTAGCAGCACCATTTTAAAATTTGCCTTATTACTGAAACTTTCTTTTAACGGATTTTTTGAAACATTTCCTTCCGCTTTCAGTTTCGAAAACAGGGGCGATTCGTGCATTTTCATCCGGATATAAATGGATACCACTACCAGCACAATGGATAGCAGAAAAGGAATCCGCCAGCCCCAGTCGCCAAAAGTTTCGGCACCTAAAATGTTTTTGGTAATTACAATAATACCCAGCGAAAGGAATAAGCCCAATGTCGCAGTAGTTTGAATCCAGCTGGTAAAAAAGCCACGTTTATTTTCAGGAGCATGTTCTGCAACATAAGTTGCGGCACCTCCATACTCACCACCCAGAGCCAGACCCTGAATTAGCCTTAATACGAGTACCAAAATAGGCGCAGCGTAGCCAATACTTTTATAAGAGGGAATGAGGCCTATAAAAAAGGTCGATCCTCCCATTAGCACCAACGTTAAAAGAAAGGTGTATTTTCGGCCAATTAAATCGCCTAAGCGACCAAAAACCAGAGCGCCAAATGGGCGTACAATAAAGCCAGCGGCAAATATAGCAAGGGTATTAATCAGGGCCGATGCGCCGGCATCTTCAGGGAATAACTGGTGACCGATAATTACGGCAAGGCTGCCAAAAATGTAAAAATCGTACCATTCAATCAGAGTGCCCAGTGATGATGCACCAATAACTTTAAAAATGTTGTTCTTAGGTAAAGCGTCGCTCATAAAAATTCGGGAATATTTGGTTTCCCAATATAAACATTTGGTTTACAATCGGCAACCTGCACTGTCTGCCATTAAATTTCGTCGCGAATGAAACATTTTGCCTTTAGTTTTGTATTTTCATTTTCCATTTAGAATATATGCTTTTAGTACAGAATATTAGGTTAAGTCGAATTTTAAGAAATACATGGCATGTCGATCTGATTATGATCGCTTCCTGCACAGCGGCTTATTTCGTACGCGAATATCTAATCGCCCATCATTTTTCTATTCCATCCATTATTCCAACGGTTTTGGGTACGGCCATCGCTTTTTTTATTGGCTTTAACAACAATCAGGCTTACGATAGGTGGTGGGAAGCCCGGAAAGTGTGGGGCGCACTGGTTAACGATTCGCGTTCTTTTGCCAGGGCATTGATTAATTATGCTGATAACGACCCTGAAAGTGTGAAGCGGATGATTCGCAGGCACATTGCTTTTTTATATGCCTTAAAAGCCAATTTGAGGGGGACAGTTGATGAAATTTACACGAAGTATTTGCCAGAAGCCGATTTACAGGAAATGGAAAAGCATAACAATAAGCACAATGCGCTTTTGAATATCCAATCGAGAGATTTGCAGCAGCTTTCTAAATCTGGTGCTGTTGATGGTTTCAGGTTTATCGAAATTAACGAAATGTTAACCCGCTTTTCTGATTCGATGGGTATGAGCGAAAGGATTAAAAATACCATTTTCCCAACTACCTATAGTTATTTAACGAAGGTGTTTATCTGGCTGTTTGTTGTCACCTTTACCCTGGTTATTAGTCAGGATGCAGGGCCTGCAGCTATATTTTTGGGCTGGTTAATCGGTTTTGTATTTGTATCTACACAGATTAACGGTATGAGTCTGGTTAATCCTTTCGAAAATAATTCGGCAGGGGTACCACTCAATCAAATTACCCGGACAATTGAAATTAACCTTTTACAGATGTTGGAAGAAGAAGAAATTCCTGAACCCGTTAAACCCATAAACGATGAGTATGTGCTTTAAGCTTTAACTGTTTTCTTTCCTGCAAAGACAAAAATTAAAGATAGAATCCAAAATACAACCAAAATAATAGTGGTATTTAAAATCGCTTTGGGGTAACCAATTTTTACCACATTAATAAAAGGGTAAGGATATTGCCTGATCAAATAGCCCCTTATCACGATAAAAATAACATACAGCAGCGGGTAAACCAGCCAGCCAATGGTTTGTTTGTATTCGAGTTTGGCTTTATCTACAAAAGCAATCCAGTAGATTACAAAGAGCAAGGGATTAATGACATGCAGCAGTTCATTGCTGAGGCTATGCCAGCCCTGTGGCTGATCTAAACCGCGTAGCGCTACATTGTAAACCAAAGCCACTAAAAATATATATACGGCTATAGCAGTTTGTGTTGAGGATTTCGAGAAAAAGACACCTAAGGCAGTTTGCTTTAACAACAATTGGGCTGCTAAGCAGATGGCCACACCCAGGTTGGTTAAAACCGTGAAAAAAGACAACAGTATTTTAAGGGTTGGCAAAACCGCTCCATTATAAAGTGCTAAGCTTAAACTAAATTGCAGAGCAAGCGAAAACCAGACAATTAAAGTGATGATGGTGAGGTATATATTTTTGCTGTTAACAGATTTCATTGCCTGGTTTTGAGCTATTTGTTATGTGTGGCCAAAATATGCCTGATTAAAACTAAGATAAGCATATCTCTTTTATAGTTAACCTATTTCTTCGGGATATTTATGCCTGATCCTCGATTTTTTTCAATCTCTGCCTTTAATTTTTGTTCAAATAGAACCGATTTGGCTTTAAATGCCGTATCGGTGAAAGAGATGTTGGCCGTAGCATAAACTATTTTGCCATTGCTCCCAATCAGGATGTTGGAAGGGAAGCCATGGTTAATGTTCAGCTTTCTGATTTCGTCATGAGTTAACGAAACAATTTCATATTGGTAGCCATTCCGTTTTTGAAAACGCCTCGCGCGCATGGGTGTGTCATGTGTAATCCCGATAAAACGTACGCCCTTTTCCCTGTATTCGCCAACCAGTTTATTTAATTCAGGCATTTCTGCCAGACAGGGCGGACATTTTTCGAACCAGAAATTAATCACCACTATCTGGTTTTTTAAATCAGCTTTACCAAATGTTTTTTGGTTGATGGTGAGTCCTTCAAAGTCTGGTAAATCTTTACCGCTTAAATCTTCAAAAAAAGTTTCCTGTGTTGCCCATTTAACCACTGGAGTTTCCTGGGCCTGGACGAAACCTGAGATCAAAAGCAATGCAAAAATGTAAATCCTCATAGAAAGGCTAAAATATAAAAAGTCCCGGCAAAATTTACCGGGACTTAAGGGATTGATTATTTTATCTTTTTATTGAGGTAATCGATTGCAGTGTTCAGTGTAGTATCCTTATTGGCCATAAAATCTTTTACGGTTGGAATCACTTCTATATCGGGTTTTACACCATAACCTACAAATTCCCGCCCGTCAGGATAGGTATCTTTTTTGGTGCATACTCTTGCACTGCCACCACCTGGAAGATCAAAAAGATAAGGCTGTCCGGTACTTCCGAAAGAGTTTCTGCCAATTTTGGTCATGTGCTTTTGGTTGTCGGCATAAATTAAAAAATCTTCAGCTGCAGAAGCTGTGTTATGACCAATTAATAGAGCTGTGGGAACAACAATCCGCTTTTCCGCAAGCTTATTCTTTAATGGATTGTAATCAAAGTGATAAAAATAGTTATCCTGGAAAGTTAACAGGGCTTTCTTATTCCACTCACTATTAGCAGTATCTTTTGCTGTGGTATAGTGGCCCCAGGCTTTAAAAGCTGAATTGAGTTGGCGGGTCGAATAACGAGAGCCGTAGAGTAAGCTGTCGTTGGTTAAATATTTCAGAATATAGCTTCCAATGCCCGTGCTCCCACCACCGTTATTCCGCAAATCAACAATTATGGCTTTGGCTTTATAAAGTTCTGGCAATTTGGCGGTAAAAAGCGAATCTATTTTCTCATCCCCAAACGAGTTAAGTGCAACGTAGGCTACATTATTGGGATACCACTTAAAGTCGAGCAAAGCCGATTCGGCTGGAAATGCAGGGAAAACCTCTTTTTCTTCAGTCCGTTTGTGGGTTAAGTTGAGGGTTAAAAGTTGTCCGTTGGGTTTTTTGATTTTAATTTCGAATTGGCTGCCTTCAACACCCTGAAGCAGTTTACTAATGCTCCAATCCATCAAAACATAATCGGTAGAAGAGGAAATATAGGGCGAAACATGTTCTGCCACGTATTGTGCTGTGGGTTTACCATTCACAGCTATCACCTCACTTCCAACCGGAATTTCATTTTTCTTGCTAAGGTTAACCCGGGTAATAATGGCTTTGTCTTCTACGTTTTCGATAAAGAAACGATAATCGCCAAACATGGTGTTCATCGGTTCAAAATCTTTACCTGCAGGCATATAGATATTGGTATGTCCGTCCTTTAGCATGGCGCAAAACCGTTGCAATTCCAGATAATATTCATAGTCGGTTTTGGTTTCAGGAATGCTTACAATCAAAGCCTTATATGTGCTGTCCCATTTTGCACGATCGACTTTATTTAGGTAAACAAAATTGTAATTTACCTCTTGCCAGAATTTTGAAAGGCCATAAATTTTATCCGCTTTGGTTAATTTGTTCGATTGCGCGAGTAGCGTTAAAGGCAATAGAAGCATTAAAAGAATTTTTTTCATAGTTTGTTTAGTTTAATCTCGATGATTTTGGCTTTCAATTTTTATACCAACTGAAAAAAGGCTATCTGGATTGACCTATTGGCAATTACAATTATAGAGGTGTTCGTAATCGAACATTTTGATATCCGTTATCGGACAGTGGTAAATAAAAAAGTCCTGCCTATAAAATAGACAGGACTATAGTTTATTTGGTCTCTAAAATTCTTATTTAAAGGTGATTGATCCGTATTCTGATTTGATGTTTACAGTAGCGCCGCCACCTGAACCAATTTTACCTGCATATTTTTTGGTTTCGTCGTCATCGCTAACTTTACTTGCCGATACGTTTGAGCCGTATTTGAAGCCGGCATACGATGTGGCGAGATTAAAGTTTGCGTTATACCGGTCGTTAAACCCAAGGGCTGTACTTACATACTCGCCGGTAAAAGTAAAGTTGTGGCAAGCCGGGGTAATGTCGGCCACGCTGAGCTTGTTGTACTCCATGTCAATTAGTGCATCGCCATTTAGAGCGCCTAATGTTACATTGGTGTACTCGGTTTTTAAATTAAGTTTACCTACGCTGGCCAGGTTTAAGCTACCGTAGCCTTGTTTAATAACTGTATTTCCTTTTACGCTATTGATATCAACCTTTGCATACTCGGTATTAAGCAATAAATTGCCACCGATGTTACCAACAGTTAAGCCTCCACCATATTCAACCTTAATATCGGCCGATTTACGGATGGTATTTACATTTACTGCTACATATTCGGCAGTTAGTTCTAAAGTACCTACGCTACCAATGCTTACCGGGCCGTTATAACTGTGTTTTACTACCGCGGCGTTTATATCCTGAACGGTACATTTACCATACTGCACATTGATGTAGTTGTTGGTGTTGCTTAAATTGCCGGCGGTTAAACTTCCGTACTGTACTTTTAACGAAGTAGGACCCGAAAAATCGTCCATATTTACGTTACCGTACTGTTGCATTACTGTAAGCGGATTAACAGCGGGCATATAAATGATGTAGGAGATTTTAAGTTCCCGGCGTTTGGTAACTCCGTTTTTGGTTATCCTGCCCATGAAATTATTGCCACCACGATCAGCAAAATTAGTTTTTATCGATACCACATCGCCTGTTTTATTGGCCTCAATACTTACGCCATCAATTAATTTTTGGGCATCACTGTCAGAGTTGCTGTAAGCTTTAATGTCGATATCAACCTTAACTTCTTTTTTGTCCCAGGTTTTAATCACGATCGATCCGTACTGATTGTTAAGGTTAACCTTGTCGTTATTATCTACACTAAAACTCTTGCTGAAAGATTTTGTGCGCTCGGCATCACTCCCATTCTGCGTGTTTTGGCGATGGCTCACCATGGCCAGTGTGGTAGATTTTTCTACATTTTCTATCACCGTTTTTTCTGACGGGCTGTTAACTGTTGCCTCCTGGGCATTGGCTTTTACGGCTATTAAAGCCATAAAGGCTAGAAGTATTTTTATTGTTTTCATGTTGTTAATTGTTAAACATTAAATGGCTTAAAACCTGCCGGCTGGCATAAGCAATTCAATGTGGTGAGCGTTTCCTCCCAAATTCTTTTCCCGAAAGCGCGTAATTTTAATGTTTTATATAGTTAACCTCTATTTTTTACCACCTCAGAAACCTTAGCGCACCTAAGCTTTTCATCTTTCTGCTTTAAGCTCTCGTCTTTCGGACCCCGGACTTCGGACTTTTTCACCCTTGGTCTTTAAGCTTTCTAAATCTGATTAACCCTTTTGTAATCGTCAACCTGATTTATAATTAACAATTGTTGTTTTAAGAGTTGTAGCTGTATTTCGCGGTTCTTCACCATAGCCTTTACCACAAAAGTTTGGTTGGGCGATGTAGGTAGTTCCGATTTTAATCTTTCGTAATCTTCATCAAGCTTTCTCAAATCAGCGGTAAATTTTTTATACAACTCGGGGTTAGCCGAAGCGAAAATGGCTAAGCTGTCTCTCTTTTCGGTAATTAAGCCTGCAAAATGAACCTCTTTTTTAGCGTACGAAGCGCTAACGTCGGCGATTTCCAAATTGCTGTTTTGCGTTTTTACGGTGTACAACAAGGCCAAACCAATTACCACTACTATAGCGGCTGCGGCGCTCATCCATAAATACAGCTTTACCGGCTTTTTTTTCTTTTTGTTGTCTAATTCCTTTTCAATTTTGGCCCAAAGTGCTGCCGATGGTTCCATTACATCGAAGGCTTTGCGGTTTTCTTTTACAAAGGTTTCTAATCTGCCATTATTCATCTCTCATCCCTTTCTGTTCTAAAATGCTTTTTAACTTCTTTTTGGCACGCATATACTGTGTGCGACTTGTATTTTCACTTATTTTTAAAATGTGTGCAATTTCTTCATGGTCGTACCCTTCTAAAAGGTACAAACTCAATACCACCCGGTAGCCATCTGGCAATTCGGTAATGGCTTTTCTAATTTCCTCAGCCTGTAATTGTACCTCGTAATCATCAAAACTCACTTCATCAGGCACCTCCGTTATTTCATCGGTACCTACAAATTCCATTTTACGCTTGCGCAGATAATTGATTGATTTGTTAATTACAATCTGTTTAAGCCAAAGCCCAAAAGTGGTTTCCTGCCTAAAATCAACAATTCTGGTAAAAGCGTCTAAAAAGGCTTCCTGTAAAACATCTTCAGCCTCTTCCTCATAATTTAAAATGCGCAGCGCCACGTTATACATCGCCTTCGCATACAGCTTGTACAATTCAAACTGCGCAGTGCGGCTTCCCTGCATGCATTCCTTTACGAGATCTAGGTTTTTATCGATGTATACGGCTTCCAAAATTTTGAATATTCTGATTATAAGACAGGAGAGATTTTAAAACGTTGCATCAAGGTATAAAAAAGTTTAGAATAGATTTCAAGATCAGGCTAAATCATTCACTTTTGATGTCACCCTGAACTCGTTTCAGGGACTCTCTACAATTAACGCAAAGAATAAAGAGATGCTGAAATAAATTCTGCATGATGGAATTGAGGAGATGAAAAATCTTCTATAGCTATAACTTATCTCATTAGAAAATGAACGTTTCTGTGCTTTTGGCATTTTCAGTCCCGCTTTTCCTCCAGCCAATTTGAAGGAAATTGGCATCCGTTCAATGGGGTTTATTTAACACAGGCTGGTGCAATAAACTAAACCTTTTAGCCAGAGATGCCGTTTTGTGGAAAAACTGTAGTCCATTCATCATTAATTTGAAAACCCTGTAACAAAGCCTTAACTTCATGCCATGGAAACCGATTTAATCATTTCAGCAATAAACGATATACATCAAACGGCCAATCAGGCTTTAATCAACAAAGATGCAGATGCTTACCTTGCCATCCTCGATCCTGCTTTTGTTTTTACGCCAGCCGGAGGTGTAAGCCTCAATAAAAGAGATTATTCCATCGATTTAAGAAAGTATTTTAAAGGGATCAAACATTTCGATACCAGTTATTACCGCATAAAATCATCCTTCGAAGAAGGTGTTTTTACCGAAAAAATTGCCCGGAAATCTGTTGTGATCAGACCTAGCCTGCTGCTTTTCTCTAAAAAACAAACCATCCAAACCGAAGAAATGGTGCATTGGAAAAACGTTAGCGGCGAGTGGAAAATAATTGCTGTAGAAATTGTACTCGAAGAGAAATACTAACTTAAAAGTTGATCGTTATTTCATTGTGCGGCTGGTGTCTTTGTGGTTAAAAACAACAAATCTGCCACCACAAAATTTCCTTAAACCTTGTACTCGAAACTTTAAAACAAAATCGGTATTTTTGCCGCTCAATTTAGATTAAACATATGTTAAGAACAGTAACTTGTGGTGCATTAAACCTGAATAACTTAGGTGAAAATGTAGCCTTATGTGGTTGGGTACAGAAATCAAGAGATTTAGGCGGTATGACTTTTATCGACATCCGCGATCGTTATGGCATTACCCAATTGGTTTTTAACATGGACGATAATCGCGAGCTTTGCGAAAAAGCACGTAGCCTTGGCCGCGAGTTTGTAATTAAAGCCATCGGTACCGTTGTAGAGCGGAGCAATAAAAACCCAAAAATGCCTACCGGCGATGTGGAGATTAAAATTACTGCATTGGAGATTTTAAATGCAGCTAAGTTACCTCCTTTCTTAATTGATGATGAAACCGATGGCGGTGATGAGTTACGCATGAAATACCGTTACCTGGATTTACGCCGTAACCCGGTGCGTAATAACCTGGTTTTGCGTCATAAAATGGCACAATCAGTTCGTCGTTATTTAGATGCTTTAGATTTTATCGAAGTTGAAACCCCGGTTTTGATTAAATCGACACCAGAAGGCGCAAGAGATTTCGTAGTACCTAGCCGTATGAACGAAGGTGAGTTTTATGCTTTACCTCAATCGCCGCAAACTTTTAAGCAGTTGCTGATGGTTTCTGGTTTCGACCGTTATTTCCAGATTGTAAAATGTTTCAGAGATGAAGATTTACGGGCAGATCGTCAGCCTGAGTTTACCCAGATTGACTGCGAAATGTCGTTCATCGAACAAGAAGATATATTAAATACTTTCGAAGGCTTAATCCGTACTTTGTTTAAAGAGGTGCGTAATTACGATTTACCGGAAGTGCCACGTATGCAATATGCAGATGCTATGCGTTTATACGGATCGGATAAACCCGATACCCGTTTTGCTATGCAGTTTGTAGAATTAAATGATCTGGTAAAAGGTAAGGGATTCCCTGTTTTTGATAACGCCGAACTGGTAGTGGGTATCAATGCCAAAGGCGCTGCAAGCTATACGCGCAAGCAGTTAGATGAACTGACAGATTTTATTAAACGTCCGCAGATAGGCGCTACAGGTTTGATTTATGCCCGCCATAACGACGATGGAACCATCAAATCGTCGGTTGATAAATTCTTTAATGAAGAAGATCTTAAACAATGGAGCGGAGCTTTTGAAACTGAAAAAGGCGATTTATTGTTAATTTTAGCAGGTTCGACCGATAAAGTACGCAAGCAATTAAACGAGCTTCGTTTAGAAATGGGTAACCGTTTAGGTTTGCGCGATAAAAATACATTTTCTGCCCTTTGGGTATTGGATTTCCCGCTTTTAGAATGGGATGAAGAAACTGAACGTTACCATGCAATGCACCACCCGTTCACTTCTCCAAAACCAGAGGATATTGCTTTGTTGGATACTGATCCTAAAAATGTACGTGCCAATGCTTACGATATGGTAATTAACGGTACCGAAGTTGGCGGTGGTTCTATCCGGATCCACGACCGCGAATTGCAGGCTTTAATGTTTAAACATTTAGGTTTTAGTGCAGAAGAAGCACAAAAGCAATTTGGTTTCTTAATGGATGCTTTCGAATTTGGTGCACCTCCGCATGGTGGTATTGCTTTCGGATTTGACCGTTTAACTTCAATTTTTGCTGGTTTAGATTCAATCCGCGATGTAATCGCTTTCCCTAAAAATAATTCGGGCCGCGATGTGATGATTGACAGCCCAAGTACAATTGATGATAAACAATTGAAAGAACTTAAGATTAAAACAGATTTATAGTTCATTGGCCACTGGTTCATTAGTTGATGGCCATTAGGACAAAGGATATTAAATATAAAGAAGCCTCAGGATTTAAAATTCTGAGGCTTTTGCTTTGAAATGATATCTGCAATTTGCTAACTAATAAACAAATGGCAAATGAACCACTAAACTAATAAGTTTCGCTATCTGGCGGGATGCCATAATCGACAAACTTCTTTTCCTTTTTTTCTTTATTTTTGCTGAACCAACCTTTTACTGAATTAAAAATGGCAGAAAGGTGTTCGGCATCAAGCGATTTTCCAAGTTTTCCGGAAACCAATCCAACAGCTGCTTTAGTTAAAAAACCTGCACCTCTGAAAATGGTTTTATTCATAATCATGGGCAGAAGCAAAGACATGGCTGTACTACTGATGTTCAGCTTTTCGTCGGCTTTGAACAAATTGCTTGGGGTAGCATATTTTTTAATCAGCGCACCTAAAGTAAACTGATGAAAGTATGCTTTTGCATCTGTTTTAAGCATATTTTGCTTCAGGGTATATTCTACTTTCAACTCAAGCTTTTTAGCCTGCAGATCTTCGAGGTTTCTGATTGTTTTATAGCTTCTCATCGCCATCCTCCTTATCTGCTAGTTTATCAAAATACTTTCTGATAGCAATGTTGATGATTGCTTTTTCTATGTATTTATCTTTTGTGAAATATACAATTACAGCAATTAAAATGTAAAGCAACGATACACAGCCAAAACCGCCTGCATAACTGTTTAAAACTTCGCCCAGGTAAAGCCCAAGTGTAACAGAACCGAACAAAAAGGCCAATACAAAGCAAACGATAACGGTTGCACTCGTTACCAGATCTGCAAAAACCTTGGATATTTTTTCTAGAAGATAAAGCCTGGTGTACTCTACCCTGGCTTCTAAAAAGCCTTTGGCATCATCTACCAGATCTTCAATGCTTTTGTCTTTATTTTCCTGCATAATTCAGATGAGATTTAACTGGGGCTCATGCCCGGTTATGCCTGTTATTATTCTTTAAGCGTGTTCTACGTCGTCGCTATATTCTTCTTCTACGCTTCTTAATTTGGTTTTGATCGAGCTTACCACTTTATCTTTCAGGCTCGCCAGGTTGTTAATTTCATCTGCAGCCTTATCTTTAATAGAATCGCCTAAGTCTTTTAACGATTGGCTTAATTTGTCGCGCGTTTCTTCACCTTTATCTGGTGCGAATAAAATTCCTAGCGCTGCACCTGCAGCTAATCCTGCTAAAAGCGCAACTACAACTTTTGAGTTATCATTCATAATTAATCTATTTTAAGGGTTTAACAATTAAGTACAATATAAAACTACTACATTATTTTATTGTTAAGCTATATTTATAACTCCATATGCTCATTATTTGTTTTAATTCTTTCCAATCTCTCTGATGCGAGCGTACTGGTTTCGTAAATTTTAACAAGCAATATAAAATACGAAAGTAGCAAAGGGCCGAAAACCAGACCCAATATACCAAATAAAGGAATACCAATAATTACGCCAATTACTGTAATTATGGGGTGAATATTGCCAACTTTTTTTGCAATGATAAACCGTAGTACATTATCGATGTTAATGATCACCACAAAACCAAAAACAAGCATGGCCCAGCCTGCAAAATTATTCCCGTTTGCAATTTGTAATATAGCTGCCGGTACAAAAATTACCGGAGGTCCCAAAACCGGTACAAACGATATAAATGTGGTTATTATGCCCCAAAACAACGGATCTTTATATCCTAAAATTAAAAAAGAGAGACTAACTAATGAACCCTGAACCAGGCAGATTAAACCTTGACCCAATACATTGGCATAGGTCGTATTTCTCATTTCATCACCAAAACGAAGTGCATTTTGCTCTCTGAATGGTGCATATTTAATTAACGAAAACTCGAATTTCTTCCGTTCAATTAACATAAAGTAGAGTAAAAAGTACATTACCAGCAAGCTTAAAATAATATTTACTGCACTTGATATCAATGAGGGAAACAATTGAGTTGCCCAGTTACCCAGTCTGTTCAATCCTTCCTGGATTAAATCCTGGTTAATTTTTACCGGACTAAGGTGTTGTAATTTAACCAGCAGGTTTTTGAAAAAAATTTCATTGTTTCTTAATTCTGAAATTTTGCTGATTACCATACTACTTAAAGCATAAAATGGCAGTACAATTAGTATGATACTAATGGCAATCAAAAAAATAGCAATCAGCCTTTTGTTCCAGCCTTTACGTTCTGCAAGATAGATGTAGGCGGGGCGCATGATGGTATAAAGCACCAGGGTACTTAAAATAGCACTGAAAATACTTTGTAACGAGTAGGCAATTAATATTCCAAGGGCAATAATAATAACAAGGTTAATGTTGTTACGCTGCTTATAAGAGAATACTGACATAATTTAAATGCTTGGTATGTATTAAATGATAAACAGGCAGTTTTTGTTTTGCCTAATTTCAATTTAATTCATCAAGATTTAAGCGCAATATTTTATTGTAAAGTGTTTTCCTATCGATATTAAGAATCTTTGCTGCTTTGGTTTTATTGAAATTAACTTGTTTTAAAACGGTAATAATGGCAGCTAATTCTATATCTAACCTTGCGTTTCGCAGATTTGGCTTTTAACTGACAGTTTTAGCCTTTAAACGCGGTTTCCGTATATTTTGAAGGTACTAAAGCTTTTAGCTCCTCGGGTAGTACATCCAGTGTGATCAAATTTCCATTGGCAAGCAGGGGTTTCGATATATAATCGTAAGCGCCCAGCTTAATCAATTCTATAGCAAGCCTGATATCAGAATAGCCAGTAATAATGATTACATTGGTAGCCGGGTAATTTTCCTTTGTTTTGACCAGAATGTCTCTCCCATCAATATCTTCGAGGCGGTAATCGCACAATACCGGATCGAAAGTCTGTTCGCTTAAAACAGATAAAGCCAGGGTGCCAGTTCCAGTAATTGAGACTTCAAACCCATTTTTGGTTAAAAATTTGGAAAGTAATAGCCCTATATTTACCTCGTCATCAATTATTATATTTTCTTTTTAATTAATAGCACCTTTCTTATGCTAAAAAGAACATCAAATAATTAGGTTTTATTAACCGATGAGTTCGGATTAGCAATTTAGATGGGGTATAATTACTTAAAAAAACTAAATTGGAAAGTGTTTTGCAACATTTTGTTATGTTGAGATCGAATTAATACTACGGCGCATTATTTGCCACAAAAAATGGCTTTTCTTTTTTCTACAAATGCAGCTACGCCTTCTTTAAAATCGGCTGTTTCAAAACATTTTCCGAATGCTTCGATTTCCGTAGCATAACCATTGTTGTTATTTACAGCAGCAATTACCGATTTCAGTGCTGCAGAAACTGCCAGTGGTGCACGCTGCTTAACTGCATTGAAAATTTCTACGGCTTTAGCGATTAGCTCACTTTGCGGTACCACATAATTTACCAATCCAAACTGCAATGCATCGGCAGCTGTAACCATGTTGGCGGTAATAATCATTTCTATGGCTTTACCCTTTCCAACCAATTGCGTTAGGCGCTGTGTGCCGCCGTAACCTGGTATTAGCCCTAAGGTAACTTCTGGTAGCCCCAGTTTTGCATTTTCGGAAGCTATACGTATGTGGCATGCCATGGCCAGTTCTAATCCCCCACCCAGTGCAAAACCATTAATTGCGGCGATAAAAGGTTTAGTAGAATTTTCTATTGCATTAAAAACTGAATCTTGTCCGAGCTTTGCCAGTGCTTCACCCTGTTTGCCATTATAATCAGAAAACTCTTTGATGTCGGCCCCAGCAACAAATGCCTTTTCGCCGGCACCGGTAATAATTACTCCCCTAACTTCAGTTGTTCGATCTGCAAAAGCAACTACATCCGCCAGCTCAGCTAAAGTATCTTTGTTTAAAGCATTTAGTGCTTTTTCGCGGTTAATGGTAATGTATAAAATCTGGTCTTTTATTTCTGATATTAAATTCTGGTATGCCATAGCTTAAAAATTTCTGTTTTCTGTAACCCAATTCTGTATATATGCCACAATGCTGGCCATTGTTGTACCTGGCGGAAATAGCGAGCCCACTCCCATATCAGCCAGTTTTGCCCTGTCGCCTTCCGGAATAATGCCTCCACCTGTTAACAGCACATCGTCTAACTGTTTTTCTTTCATCAACTGAATAATTTTAGGAAAAACTGTCATATGGGCACCCGATAAGATAGAAATGCCTATGGCATCAACATCTTCCTGCAAAGCAGTATTGACCACCATTTCGGGTGTTTGGCGAAGGCCTGTATAAATCACTTCCATTCCTGCATCCCTTAAAGAGGTTGCAATCACTTTTGCGCCTCTGTCGTGGCCATCTAACCCAACTTTAGCCACCAAAACGCGAATTGGCCGGTTTAATACTTTGCTCATAATGAATATTAAGTTATTGTAAATGTATTGAATTATTAAGCAATTGTGCAATAAGCCGCTTGCAGAAAAATGTTTATTGCCTGCAGTTATCGCAATGGTTTCCAGTTGCAGGCGGGGTTGAAATAATTCACAGTTTAGCTTTTATTCTGTTAGTAACAGGTTTATGCGCCATTAACTAACAACTGTGGGCTAATAAACCTTTAATCATTGTATAAATCCGCTCAATCTTTTTACATTTGCATTCCTAATTTACAGGTTTTTATGAGTGAAGAGAAGTCATTGAACTTTATTGAAGAAATTGTTGAGAACGACTTAAATAGTGGTAAGTATGAAACCTTGGTTACGCGTTTCCCGCCAGAACCAAATGGTTATTTACACATCGGCCACGCGAAAGCAATATGCTTAAATTTCGGACTAACACAAAAATATGGCGGGTATACCAACCTGCGTTTTGATGATACCAATCCGGTTACGGAGAAAACAGAATACGTAAACAGCCAGCAGGAAGATATTAAGTGGCTGGGTTTTAACTGGAAAAACGAATTATATGCATCAGATTATTTTGATGAATTATACGGTTTTGCTGTTAAGCTGATTGAAAAAGGCTTAGCTTACGTTGATGAAAGTTCGGCTGATGAAATTGCAGCCCTGAAAGGTACACCAACTGAACCCGGACAAGATAGCCCATACCGCAACCGCAGTGTTGAAGAAAATCTGGCCATTTTTACGAAAATGAAAAATGGTGAGTTTGCTGATGGTGCCTACATTTTGCGGGCAAAAATTGATATGGCTAGCCCAAACATGTTAATGCGCGATCCGATTATTTATCGCATTAAACATGCCGAGCACCACCGTACCGGTAACAAATGGTGCATTTACCCCATGTACGATTTTGCACATGGCCAAAGCGATAGTATAGAAAATATTACGCACTCTATTTGTACTTTGGAGTACGTTTCGCATCGCGAACTGTACGATTGGTTGATCGAAAAGTTAGAGATTTTCCCTTCTAAACAGTATGAGTTTGCACGTTTAAACCTTACCTCAACAGTAATGAGTAAGCGTAAACTTTTGCAACTGGTTAACGAAAATTTGGTTAACGGTTGGGACGATCCGCGCATGCCAACCATTTCGGGTTTGCGCAGAAGAGGTTTTACGCCAAAGAGTGTTCGCGAGTTTTGCGAACGTATTGGTATTGCCAAACGCGAAAATTTAATTGAGCTGAGTTTGCTCGAATTCTGTATCCGCGAAGACTTGAACAAGAGTGCTAACCGAGTAATGGCGGTTTTAGATCCGATTAAACTGGTTATTACCAATTATGATAAAGATTCGGAAGATTTAATTGGCGAAAACAATCCGGAAGCAGAAGATGGCGGAGGTACCCGTGTAATTCCGTTCAGCAAGGAACTTTGGATAGAGCGCGAAGATTTTATGGAAGTACCGGCTAAAAAATGGTTCCGTTTGGCACCAGGGGCAATGGTGCGTTTAAAATTCGCTTACATCGTTAAATGCGAGGATTTTGTGAAAGATGAAAACGGTAATGTTACCGAAATTCGTTGTACTTATATTCCTGAATCGAAGAGCGGAAATGATACCAGCGGAATAAATGTTAAAGGAACCATACACTGGGTAAGCGCACAACATGCTAAAACTGCCGAGATCCGTTTGTACGATCGTTTATTTACTTCGGAAACACCTGATGCAGAAGAAGGCGACTTTAAAGATTATTTAAACCCAGAAAGCTTAACAGTATTGCCAAACGCCTACATTGAACCAGCTTTGGCCGATGCTAATTTAGAAAGCCGTTATCAATTTATCCGTAAAGGTTATTTCTGTCTGGATAAAGATTCGACAGCCGATAAACTGGTATTTAACCGTACAGTTACATTAAAAGATACGTTTAAGAAGCCGAATTAGTTTTAGCTATTTTAACCACACATAAGCACAGATGAACACGGATTAGCGTGGTTTGTCTGTGCTTTTTTTTTAATAGTGGTTAATTGTTTGAATTGGTTAACTGTGTACGATATGTTCCCCCTTTTACATCTTCCATCATCCGTTTTCCATCATCTAGTATTTCGTGTACACATTGTATAGCACCAAAATGTCTACAGGCGTTAAGGTTGGCGTAATATCAGTTTGAATGAAATGGATTTTGAAAGCGGTAATTGCAGCAGGCAGGTTGCTGGTATCGTAACCGATATATTTCAAGGCCATTTCAGTATTAAAATCGGCAGGTGGATTTTTCAGCACATCATCGTACCAGTAGCCAAAGCCCTTATCGGCCAGTTTTTTCCAGGGGAAATTTTTCGGATCATTTTTACGCTTTGGCGCAATATCGGCATGGCCAATAAAATTAGCGGTTGGAATGCTGTAGGTCTTCTTTAAAGTAGCCAGTAGCTTCAGCAAACTATTAATTTGTGCATCGGGCCAGGGGTCGGTTAAACCATTATTATCCAGTTCGATACCAATAGAAGAAGAATTCAGATCAGTATCTTTTCCCCATTTACTTATACCAGCATGGTTGGCACGCAAATAATCGTTTACCATGTGTACCACTTTGCCATCGCGGCTAACTACATAATGTGCACTGGTGCCAGCTTTGGTTGAAAAAAATGTTTTAACTGTTTGTGCCAGACTGTCCTGAGCGGTATGGTGTATTACAACAAAATTGGGTTTACGTATCCCAAAATTTACAGAACCAATCCACTGCTGGTTTGTTGCATTTAATGAATCGTAAAGTTGCCCAGTTGGTGGTACAGTGCCAATAATTTCTGCAAAACCCTTTGCCTTATCCTTGTAGATTTTTTCGGTTGCCGCGTACTTGCTGGTAGTACATGAGCTTAAAACCATTGTTAGCGAAAAAGCAGTTATAATAGAGGTTTTGTATAAATTAGAAAACAGCATGGGCATGTTGATTAAAAGAATGAAGTTACAAAGTTAGGCTAAACTTCGCCCAATGCATCAAACTTTATACAAAGCTTTCAAAAATTACTAATTTAGCGCCGATATACTTTAATATGAAGAATTTATACAAATCGACAATACTTCTGCCTGCTTTGGCTGTTTCTGTAGCTATGCTATCTGCCTGTGGCGGCGGTTCTAAACCTACTAATGATAAAAACGGTGGTGTGCAAAAAGACAGCCTGATCAGTTATGTTGCAGATCGTTTGCCTATCTACGAAAAGGTAAAACTCACTACCAATATTAACCAGTTAAGTGTTAACGATCGTAAAATATTGCCACTCCTTATTCAGGCGGCAGAAATTATGGACGAGTTGTACTGGAAACAGGTATATCCGCAACGTGATAGCCTTTTAGCCACCATAAAAGATGAAAAAACACGCGATTTTGTAAACATTAATTACGGTCCGTGGGACAGGCTGAACAATGATAAGCCTTTTGTGCAGGGAGTTGGAGCGAAACCTGAAGGTGCAACATTCTACCCTTATGGCATGACCAAAGATGCGGTAGAAAAATCTGACCTGGCCGATAAGTTTGGAGCTTATTCTGTTATCAGGAAAGATAGTACCGGTAAATTATCAACTGTACCTTACCACATTTTATTTGCTGCTGAATTGCAGAAAGCAAGTTCGTTGTTAAAACAGGCTGCTTTAATAGCAGAAGATGCCGGCCTGAAAAAATATCTAAATCTAAGGGCTGATGCTTTGGTAACAGATAATTTTACAGCTAGTGATTACGCTTGGCTGGATATGAAAACCAATGGTTTGGACATCATCATCGGTCCGATTGAAAATTACGAAGATAAACTTTTCAATGCCCGCACCAGTTACGAGGCTTATGTTTTAATTAAGGATAAAGAGTGGAGCAAGCGTTTGGCCAAGTATGTTAAAATGCTGCCCGAACTGCAGAAAAACTTACCGGTTGAAGCAAAATACAAAGCCGAAACACCAGGAACGGATTCGGAGTTGAACGCGTATGATGTTGTATATTATGCAGGCGATTGCAATGCCGGATCGAAAACAATTGCTGTTAACTTACCTAACGACGAAAAAATACAGCAGGAAAAAGGCACCCGCCGCTCACAGCTGAAAAATGCAATGCAGGCTAAATTCGATAAAATATTAGTTCCTATTTCGAAAGAACTGATCGATGCCGAGCAGCAAAAATACATTAAGTTCGATGCCTTTTTTGCCAACGTAATGTTCCATGAAGTGGCCCATGGCTTAGGCATTAAAAAAACAATTACCGGTAAAGGTTTTGTTCGCGCCGCTTTAAAAGAGCAATACAGCTGGCTGGAAGAGGGTAAGGCTGATATTTTAGGTTTATACATGGTAACTGGTCTGCTTAAAAAAGGAGAATTACAGGGCGATATAAAAGATTATTACACCACTTTTATGGCTGGTATTTTGCGTTCGGTACGCTTTGGCGTTTCGGAAGCACATGGTAAAGCCAATATGCAATGCTTTAATTACTTTCAGGAAAAAGGCGCTTTTGAGCGTACGGCTAAAGGAACTTACAAAGTAAATTTCGACAAATTTGCATCTGCTATGAATGAATTAAGTGCATTCATCATTACGCTTCAGGGCAATGGCGATAAAGTTGCAGTAGAAAAGGCACAAAAAGAAAAAGCCATTATCCATCCGGAATTACAAACAGACCTGGATCGTTTAACCAAAAAGAATATCCCGGTTGATGTTATTTTTGAGCAAGGTGTTGATGTGCTTGGAGTAAAATAATATTTCTCATTAAGAGATCAAAAGGCCACAGAACAGCAGGTGCAAACTTGTTGATCTGTGGCTTTTTTTGTTTCATTTGTTCACTGATCACTTGTTCATTAGTTCATTTGGTAATTGCAAATTGGTTATTGGTCATTTGTAGTTGGATTAATTGTTTAAACTGGTTAATCGGTTAATTGTAGCCATCTTATCGTTACTACACTCCAAAACTTCGGTCTTTTTTAGATTTCCTGTAACCTTTTAAAAAAACGGTCGTCTTATCTATAACAAAATCATGGAAACCTTTCGTTTCCGAACTAAACTTTAAAATGATTTGCAATAAATGGAAAATGCCTGTACGGGCGTTATGGAAATTTTTTTGCCCGATTTTTTTAAATATTTAAACCAGACCAATGAAAAATTTATACAAAATATCATTCATCCTTAGTTTCTTTTTTACCACTACACAGCTTTTTGCCCAAACAACAGCTAAGCCCAATATTAGCGGGGTAATTTTGGATGAAAACAATAAACCGGCAGATTATGTTACCGTAGTGCTCTTCAAAGCAGCAGATTCGAGTATCGTTAAAACAGCCTTTACCGACCCTAACGGTACCTTTGGTTTTATCGTTCCAGGCAAAGGAAGCTACTTTTACAAAGCCAGTAACATGGGCTATAAAACCTTTAAAAGCAAAACCATTACCGTAGCCGAAGACAATCAGAAAATTGATTTCGGAACAGCCCAACTAGTTGCTACTGCACAGAATTTAAAGGAGGTGAACGTTGCCGCTACAAAGCCATTGATTGAAAGAAAGATGGATAAAATTGTGATGAATGTTGCTAACAGTTCTATCATGACTGGCTCTTCGGCGTTAGAGGTTTTACAGAAAGCACCGGGAGTAACGGTTGATCAGAATGACAAAATTTCGATGATGGGTAAACAAGGTGTGCTGATTCAGCTTGATGGAAAACAAACTTACATGAGCAGCGCCGATGTAGCTAATTTGCTCCGTAATATGCAGAGTTCTGACATTGAAAGCATCGAACTGATTACCAACCCATCTTCTAAATATGATGCATCGGGTAATTCAGGAATTATTAACATTAAAACCAAAAAGAATAAAAACGGCGGCACGAATGGTAGTGTAAATGGTTCGTTGGGTTACGGTAAAAACCTGAGGGCAAATGCAGGTATAAACCTGAACCACCGCACGCAAAAACTGAATCTTTTTGGCAACTACAACTATGGTAAGTTTGAACGCGATAACCTGATCGCTATTGATCGTATTTCGAACGGAACACCCGATACTTACTTTATGCAGGTTGGCGAGAGTAACAGAAAACAATACAACAATAACTTTAAGGCAGGCTTAGATTATTTTATCGATAAGAAAAACACCATTGGTGTACTGGTAAACGGTTATTTTAACCATGGTACCGAAGCTGCAGGGAACAATACTTTAATCGGTCCGTCTTTTCAAAAAGTAGATTCTACATTAATTTCGAACAGCCTGCAAACCAACAAATACAACAACATTTCATATAATTTAAACTATAAATCTGTTTTAGATACAGCAGGTTCAGAAATTTCGGCTGATATAGATTATTCGAAATACAATGGAAACGATGGTTCTGATTATGCAAACGATTATTTGTTCGCCAATGGTAACCGTATTCGTCCCATCAGTTACATCAGGAACAGTACCCCTTCTATTATAGATATTAAAGCCTTTAAGATAGATTACAATGTATCGTTAAGCAAAACTGTTAAACTGGAGGCAGGTGTTAAAAGCAGTTGGGTTAAAACCGATAACGATTTGCAGGCTGAAGAATTTGTAAATAACAACTGGCAAAACGATGTACGTCGTAGTAACCAGTTCGTTTACGACGAGAATGTTAATGCCGCTTACACCAATATTAACAAACAGTTTAAAAATACCAGTGTACAGCTTGGTTTAAGGATGGAGCAAACCAACTCGAAAGGAAACTTAATTACGACCAATACTGTGGTAAAACGGAGCTATTGGGATTTTTTTCCAACCCTGTTTGTGCAACAAAACCTTTCTAAGAACAATCAGCTGGGCTTTTCTTACAGCCGGAGGATTGATCGCCCAAGTTACGATGCTTTAAATCCGTTTATTTATTATCTCGATCAATATACTTACAGCAAAGGAAATCCTTTCTTAAATCCGCAGTACACCCATAATTTTGAGCTGAGCTATACACTATTGCAGAAATACATCTTATCTATCGGCTATAGCAGGGTAAATGATGTAATTGCCGAAGTGATTTTACCTGATGCGGCTAATAAAGCACTTTACCAAACAAATGCCAACATTGCTACCAATATCAGTTACAATGCCAACTTAAATGTGCCTGTTCAAATTACCAAATGGTGGCAAACCAATAACAATTTAAATGTTTTCTATCTGAGCTTTGAGGCTCCGGATTTAGCGGGAAGCGCGCTGAAAACCGGAAAAACATCTTTCCAGTTTAAATCGCAGCAAACCTTTACCATCGTAAATGGCTTTACGGCCGAGTTAAACGGTAATTACGAATCGCCACTTGATTATGGTACGCTTAGCTTAAAGGCGCGCTATTCTATTGATGCAGGTTTGAGCAAAACGTTGTTTAAGAAAAAAGCAAGTTTAAAACTGGCGCTGTCTGATATCTTCAATATGTCGGAGAATAATTTATCAAGCGCATATCCTGGCTTAACTTATACTGTACATCAAAAAAATGAAACCCGTGTTGGACGGATCAGTTTTACTTATCGCTTTGGTAAAAACGAAATCAAGCCTGCACGCCGCCGCGCTACAGGTACTGAGGCAGAGCAGGGAAGGATGAAAAATTAAATGAAGCCAGGGGATTAGATCTTTCAGTACTGTTTGTCATGTTGAGCCTGTCGAAAGTCTTTTAGGAGCTAACGAGTCCTTCGACGGGCTCAAGGATGACATTGATATATGAAGTGCTTGGCCTTGCTGTTTTTTGTATATTTAAGCAGAAAACCTGCAGATAATGGCTTTAGTAAAAATTCCAAAGCAAACAATTAATTTAACCGCTGCTGCTTTTATCGAGCAACTTAGTGCTTTCCAATCAAATGCTGAGCTGGAAAAAATTTACCGTTATTTTAAAACCGAAGCGGGCGATTATGGTGCAGGAGATGAGTTTATGGGTGTGAGGATGGGGCAGGTTTTCGAAATGGCCAAAGCATTTATAGCCATGCCGGTTACAGAGATCGAAAGGCTGCTGGAAAGCCCAGTTCACGAACACCGGGCTGGCGCTGTAAGCATCATGGATTTTCAGGCCAGAGATAAAAAAACAAGTGAGGGTACTAAGAAAGCGCTTTTTGAGCTTTACATTAACCGGCACGACCGCATCAACAGTTGGGATCTGGTTGACCGTTCAGCCTGTTTTGTTGTAGGCAGTTACTTATTCGATAAACCCAGGGATATTTTATATGAGCTTGCCCAGTCAGAAAATATGTGGCACAGGCGCACTGCTATTGTAAGTACATCATTTTTTATCCGCAAAGGCGATTTAACTCCTACTTTTGGTATTGCAGAACTGCTTTTAAACGATACCGAAGATTTAATACACAAAGCTGCAGGTGGTTGGCTCAGGCACACCGGTACGAAAGGCAGGAGCAGGTTAATTTCTTTTTTAGAAATGCATGCCGCAACAATGCCGCGAACCATGCTGCGTTACGCTATTGAACATTTTGATAAAAGCGAACGGGAGTATTACCTGGGTTTGAAAAAATAAGCTAGAATTTATATTCCATTACATAATCATCCATAATATAGCCCTCGCCAATATCGAGTTGTACCGATTCTTTTATGGTAAAGCCACCTTTTAAGTAAAAATCTTTAGCCTTATTGTGTTTGTTAACATTAAGCTGCAATGCTGTTCCGCCGGCATCTTTTACCTGGTTAAAAACTTCATTTATGAGTATTTTACCTACGCCTTTACCATGGGCAGATGGCAGCACATATAATTTATGCAGTTTATAAATGCGTGCTTCGTGGTCGATGACAGAATAGCCTGCAAAACCATATTGTTCTTCATTTGCTTCGGCAATGAGAAAAATATGGCCTTCCATCAGTTGTTTCAGCAGTTCGCCCTGATTGTACATTTTATCCAGCATATAATCAATCTGCGCCTGACCAATAATATCGAGGTACGTAGATGGCCAGGTTGCTGCGGCAATATCCCTAATGATTTCTATATCCTGTTCTTTTGCTTTTCTAAGGGTAATCATATCGGTTCGCTTATAAAAATAGGTTGACCAGAAAAGGTAAATTCAACAAAGCCATCGTTTACTACTTCAAAAATTTCTTCTTCGGTTTGCATCAGGTTGGTTACTTCCAGATAACGGTTACCATGAATTAAAAATTCGCTGCCAGCTGGTTTCCAAACCGAAAAACCCGATTTAATGGGGTAATGCTTGGCACGTTCGGTAAATACCACCAGGTTAATTTTATCTTCAAATCCGGCAAATTTTTCCAGATCGAACTTTTTGGCAATTACATTAACTGCAGGATATTTTTCCTCAAATAAAAAGTTAATGGCCACCATCAAAGCATCAACCGGTCCCTGAATCGTTTTGGTATCTTCCTGAACATCCTGATTGGTGCCGTTTACCAGCACATCTACTTTCAGTCCCAGCGAAATAATCTTTTCATAATTATCGCCGTTAACCAAAAGTGTTGGGCTCCATTCTAAAAGCTGCCCCAAAAACTCTTCGCTAAAATTACCAAGCTCGTCGATATACAAAGCCGGTTCCTGTTTTTCTTTTACAATGTGGTGTGATGACATGTTGCGAATATAAAAAAATCGCACAAAGTATAGTGCAGGAAGAATCAGTTGGGGGTAAAATGATTAGCGATTGTACGGATGTTCGTTCACCCAATGAAAGCCCCGGTTAATTAGCCTGAAATCTTTGAGGTCCTTCTTTTTAAAGCTTACTGTAATGGAATCTTTTCCTTTCAGGCCAGAAAGAATCAGATTGTCTTTCCCGGTAATGCGGTAAGTTAAAGTATATTTAATCGATTCTTTATCTAGTGAGCCCAGTGTGAGTTCCTTCTTTTTAGTATTAAAAACTGTTGAGAAATTATACGTACTGTCGTTCATCGTTTTTACCCTTGCATAACCCGCATAACTAATAACCATTTGTTTCCACCGGATGCTATCTGTTGTTAATGGTGCCAGCGTTTTTCCCTTTAGTGTCATGTTTTCTACATTATAAATGCCGTACAAAAATGGTTTGGGTGCGGCACTGCCATAAATTTTGGTTTGCTGGAGAAAAGAATACAACAGGTAACCAACAGAAGCAGTGATGTATAAATACTTTAAGCTGTAGGCCGAAATATAAAGCCATCGCTTCTTAAAGGTTGGACGGTACATTTTATCGAGCTGCTGGTTTTCATACTTGATAAAAAAGCGATATAGTTTTAAAAAATGTGGGGCTAAAATAAATAGACTCATCACCACCAGCGCCGTAGAGAGCAATTTTACCGGCACATCGAAAAAATAATTCATAGACATTACATGGGCAGTTGCGGCAAGCGATAAAAAAGCACCAACAATTACTGTTCTGCGGAATAAGAGTAAAATGGCCGAAACTTCTACAATTCCCATAAAAATGTTGTAGCCTTTAGAAAAACCAAGAAAAGTCCAGGCCAGGCCCATTGGAGAGGCATCACCAAAGGGTTGAAGCAGTCTGGTTAAAGAAGGATCGGGAAACTGAAGCTTAATTACCTTTATTAAACCATAGAGTACCAGGGTAAAGGCCAGGTAAAACCTTACCAGCACCACGAGCCAATAATGGGCAGCATTGTAGCTTTTGCGTTTGCGGTCTAAAACCGACCATATAATGCAGCCTGCTACCGATACAATAAACATACAAAGCAGCAGTACCCAATCATATGAAGTATCGCCACTCCCATTGGTATAGATGGTGAAATCGTAATTGTAATGTATAATATGTTTAGCAAACCACGGAATAAAGTGGTGCAACACTAACCCGGGTAGCTGCAGAAAACGTGAGAGGAAAGTGAAAGCGCCGTTATTATTCAGGATGATAAAAAGGGGTAGCAGGATAAAGAAGAACCTGAAAGCTATTTTTTTATAAAGATTCCAGGGTGCGTTGGTTTGAAGAGCGTTTTCCGACATAGTAGTTAGGGTTTATCCCAAAACTAAAAAATATCCAACGGGCTTCAAACTATAAAGTGTTAATTAACAGCACTTTCTTTAATCATTGTGTAAAAATCCTGATAAGCAGCTATAAAATCATCGGCAAAGTTAATGGCTCCCGAAACGGCGATGCCATAAATACCGCTTTGCATTAGGGCTTCTACATCGTAAATTTTAATGCCACCTACCGCTAAAACGGGTAGTTGAATATTTGCCGCCTTAAGTTCTTGCATTGCTTCGTAATATCCGTCGATTCCTAACAGGGGGAAATTGTTGGCTTTGGTTTCGGTTGTAGCAAATGGCCCAAAGCCCACATAATCTGCACCTTGCTTAGCTAAACGGATTAAGTTTTCTATCGTATTTGCCGAACCACCTAAAGTAATATTGTTGCCCACCTTGTTGCGGATAGCTGTGAAATCGGCATCCATATCCTCAATATGAAAACCCTGAATATCGGCCTTTCCATTTAAATGAACATGATTGGTAACGATTAGCGTAGTGCCCCAATCATCGCAGGTTTCGGCAATGGCATTTATATCAGCCAGAAGTGCTTCATCGGTTTTGCTCAAACAACGGTACTGTATCCACTTCGCCCCTGCTTCGCATGCAAACTGCGCCTGCTCTACGTGCGAAAGGTTTGGGATGTCGTGTGTAATGTAGTGGAGCTTTTCGATGTATTTCATATTAAACTATTATTCTGGATCGGGATTGCAATATAAACAAAATCGCCATTGCTTAAGGAGATGTTGTTCCTTAAGCAATGGCGATCTTTCAGCTTTCAGCTTTTAGCTTTAGTCTTTCAGCCTTAGCCTTTCCGCTTTCTTAAAACTTCACATTCAGGCTTAACAAAAAGTTAGTTCCTGCCTGTGGATAAAAGAAATTTTCGGTAACCCTGCTGCCACCTAGCTGGTAACCATAAGTATAGCCGTTGTTTTCATAACGCTTATCGAAGATATTATTAACTAATAAGCCTAAATTAATGTTCTTCACGCCGGCAAATTTGAAATCGTAACCTAAACGTGCATTGCTTACCCAATAACCATTTATGGTACGGTCGTTATTTTGGGTGTTATCTAAATACTGCTTGCTTACATATTTGCTTTGTAAGGCTACCGCAAAACCACTAACCGGCTTGTACACCAGTTCGCCAAAAAGTACGGCACGTGGCGAGTACGAAATATCTGGAAGCTCGTAGTTGTTTACTACCTTACCACCATTATCGTAATCATCGTAGTACTCGGTAAAATTCTTGATTTTGTTGCGGCTTAAAGCAGCGTTAGCATTTAAGATAAACTGCTTGCTAATGGTGTAGGCACCATCCAGTTCAATACCCAGGCGGTAACTTTTATCAACATTCTGGCGATAACTGGCCCCAACATCGTTTAGCTGGCCCGTAACCACCAATTGGTTTTTATAGAACATTCCGTAGGCATTGGCACCGATGTTTAATTTTTCGTTTTTATAGCGGTACCCCAACTCTATATCATGTAAGCGTTCTGGTTTAGGCGAGATACCTGCTACCGAAGCATCGGTATAGTCATCGCGGTTTGGCTCTTTGTTGGCCACACTGAATGAAGCATACACGTTGCTTTCAGGATTGATGAAGTAAGTAGCGCCAAACTTAGGATTAAAGAAATTTAAAGTTTTGTTGATGGCCAGTGCATTCAGTTTGTTTTCAGTACCGGCAATATCGTAATAAACGCGGCGATATTGTAAATCAGCGAACAAGCTTAACGATTCGATTGGGCTGTAGTTAACCTTACCGTAGGTGTTGAAATCGGTTTTAAAGCCATCGTTATCATAATAATGCCTGTCTATATTGCCATTTGAGGCATATTGTGCCCAGATAACCTGTCCGAAGTGTGCACCTTTATATTCGTTATAGGCACCACCAAGCGTAAAGTTGAGGCTCTTTTGCGGAACATAGTTAAACGCATAGGTAACGCCATAAAAGTCGTTGTCTAACCAGCGGCGGCGAATCAGGTCTGTTTTAGTAACTGGAGCACCTCCGGCAATAACAACCGGACTTAAACCGTAGTTTTTCAGTTCATCCTGTACACGGTATTCTTCGTAATAACCTGAGCCCTGGGTATAATGCAAAGCACCGTTAAACGAGAACTGATCAGAAAACTGACGGGCGTAGATTAACTGATAATGGTTTTGAACATAATTATCAGTTTGGTTATTGTACAAGAAACTGTTATATCTCCTACCCGAGTTTAGCAGGTTGGCTGCATCTTCCGCACTAAGTTCGTTCCTGGCTATATAAGCATTCATACCAGCCACATCATTTTCTAAACGCGATTGCGGAATACCATTCCACGATTGATAAGTTTTTTCGTTACCTGAGAAAACATTTACGCGCAATAAATCCTTGTTGCCGTGGTAAGCACCTGACAGGAAATAAGATTTAAGTAAAGATGAACCCCGGTCTACATAACCATCAGAGCTGATTCTCGATAAACGGCCATCAAAACTAAAACGGTTATTAATTAAGCCTGTTCCAACTTTTACGGTGTTTTTCCAGGTGTCGAAACTACCGTAAGTGCTGTTTATTTCTGCATATGGTTCGGTTTCGCTTGCGGTAGTCTGGATGTTTAAACTGGCACCAAAAGCTCCGGCACCATTGGTTGAAGTACCTACACCACGCTGAATCTGAACATTATCTACAGATGAAGCAAAATCGGGCATGTTTACATAAAATGTTCCCTGGCTTTCGCTATCGTTAATTGGAATGCCGTTAACCGTTACGTTTATGCGGCTATTGTCGCTACCCCGTATGCGGATACCCGTGTAACCAACGCCTGCACCTGCATCCGAATTAACCACTACGCCCGGCGTATTCTGTAAAATAAAAGGTAAATCCTGACCAAAGTTATTTTGCTGGATTTCTTCCTTGCCGATATTCTTATAGGTAGTTGCCGATTTCTCGTTGGCCCGTGTTGCCCTTACAATCACTTCATCGGCCAGGAAATTCTGTGCAGTTAAAGAGAAATCTATCGTGCTGTTTTGCGAAAGGCTTACTGTTTTCTCTTCAGTTTTATAGCCCACATAGCTCACTACAAAGGTGTATTTTCCATTAGCAAGGTTTGATAAGGTGAAGTTTCCACCTGCATCGCTCAGTACAATGGTTTTCTTGTTTTTTATTTTAACGGTGGCCCCAGGCAGGGCATTACGGTTTTGATCCGTTACCTTACCGGTAACAGCAAATTGTGCCGATGCAAAGAAAGGCAACATTGCAGCAAGTGCTGCAAATAGTAAATTTTTCAATGTTCTTGTTTTTAGTTAAACCAACCGGAAAAAGGGGTTTCCCCGATTTTTAGTTAAACTTCCATAACTCCAATCCCTACGCCGGCATTACCCGGATCAGGTGCTTTTAAGGTGGATGGTTGGGGGCTTAAAGGTTGAAGGGTGACTACCCTCTACCTTTTTACCTTCTACCTTTTACCTCAAAATGGGTATGTTCTCAGCCTGTTTTTGTGTTTATTTAAACAAGGCACCCCTAATGATGAGGCAAATGTAGAAAATATTTGTCAATTCGATCGTTTTTTAATGCGTTATGGGTTAATCGAGCAAAAAAAATACTGATCAATTAAAAAATGGAAGGTTTTAAGCTTAGAAAGATTATAATATGACCAATCGTTCCGTCGGGACGATTCATGGGTAGAAAAAAATGTTTTTCATTTTTTTCGTTTCATGTTAGGCATCACGCTAACAAGCTTGGGTTCTTAAACCCGACAGCAGCGGCAGCCCCGAATTTTTCATGAGGGCTATAGCGGATGGCGGCGCTGCTGGTTGCCAAAAGGTACTGACAATCATTTCCAAAAGAATAAAAGTTGATTACCTAATGACCTAAAAAATCATCAACCGCTTTTTTAGCATTGGCCACCCTATCATCACCCAGACCACTAATTACTACATAATTTGCACCGAGTGCTTTTAGTTCTTTGTGCCAGACTTCCATAAAGTATTCGCGTTGGTTGGGGAAATCGCGTAATGGGTCGTCTTGCCAGGGCAAATCGATATCCATTAACAGGTATAAATCGTATGGTCTTTTGGGTAGGGTATCTAAAACCGGTTGCGGGGTTACGCCAAGCATTTCATCGCTCCAGATTTTAACGGTTACAAAAGTGGTATCGCAAATAATAAAATCGCTTTCTGTTACGGCAAGGATCGCATCTTCTAGGGCCACCTGACCATAAAACATGTTTTCCTCGTCTTGTAAAGTATAATCTGTAACCAGGTTTTCGCAATAGTAGCGGGCGTACTCAGGTACCCACGAAACTTTGTAGTGCCTGGCCAATAATTGCGACAGGGTTGATTTGCCTGTACTCTCGGGACCAACAACGGCGATCTTTTTAATATTTTTATTCACGTAAATGTATACTGACGAAGTTCAAATGTAAAGGAAAATGCCCTAAAAGAAAAAATCCGGTTGAGGAGGGCTCCTCTAACCGGATAATAAACCAAACAAACTATTTATGAAGAAATCCTCATGGCGGGTAACTAATCCGCGGAGGAAGCTTTAGATCATTGTCTAAAGTATATACAAAACGCATATATGTTGTGCTTATTACAACATTATTGCCAATAATGCGAACATCACAACTTCGTGACTTAATTCTGACTTCTGGGCGCAGTTTCTTAGTGTTATTTTAACACTTATTAACATTCAGATTACAATTGTATATTTCGGCACTACTATTGTGTATAATTATTAGTACGTTTTAAATTTTGCCTGTTCATTATTTAAAACTATTTGTACTATTTGGTGTTATTTATTTTAGACAGTTGAATAATTAAAAACTAAACCAATGAAAAAGTTATGTGCAATATTAGCGCTGCTCATTGTATTTGCCCTTGGGGCAATTGCCTATACGAATACCAGGTTAGGCGGAATTATTGGTAAAATCAGTCCTGCAGATGCCGCTGCCTCTGTTTCGCTGGTAGCCGGAACAGATACCTTAAAGGCGCAGTTGAGCCAGGGAGTTTTTGCCTTTTCTAACCTTAAAGAAGGCGTTTATACGGTTTGGATAAAGGCCAACGCGCCGTACAAAGATGCCATTATTGAAAAGGTGGCAGTGAAAGATAGTGCTACTACAGATTTAGGCGAAATTAAATTACAGCAGTAAGTGTTTTAGCAAAAGAAAAGATTAAAAAGAGGCAGAATTAAGGCCTCTTTTTTATTTTAAAAAAATCAGCTTAAAATCGCGCTAAAGATGTATCTTTGCATCCCGACAGAACAGTTGGGATTTTTCTTCGCAATAGCACTAAATCTCGTTGCTTTCTAAGGTTCTTAAATGAACCAATACTTTAGAATTTTAATTATTGTTTAAGCTTTATCATGCCTAAAGACACTTCCATTCGCTCAGTACTAATTATCGGATCTGGACCAATTATTATTGGCCAAGCCTGTGAATTTGATTACTCGGGTTCTCAAGCGGCCCTATCTTTAAAAGAAGAAGGGATTACCGTATCAATTATCAACTCTAATCCGGCTACTATTATGACGGATAAAGTTATCGGCGACCATGTTTACCTGCGTCCGTTAACAGTTGATTCGATCGAAGCGATTTTGCAAGAGCACATTGCTGATGCAAATTTACCTAAAATTGATGCTGTACTACCAACAATGGGTGGCCAAACTGCACTAAACCTTTGTAAAGAAGCAGAAGAGCGCGGTGTTTGGGAAAAATACGGGGTTAAAGTTGTAGGGGTTGATGTTGATGCAATCGAGAAAACAGAAAACCGTGAAGCCTTCCGCCAGTTAATGGTTGATATAGGCGTAGGTGTTGCTCAATCGAAAATTGCCAACTCATTCTTAGAAGGTAAAGAAGCCGCTCAGGAAATTGGTTTTCCATTGGTAATACGCCCATCATATACCTTAGGTGGTTCTGGTGGTGGTTTTGTGCACAGAAAAGAAGAATTCGACGCTGCACTTAAACGTGGTTTAGAAGCTTCGCCAACGCACGAGGTTTTGGTAGAGAAAGCAGTTTTAGGCTGGAAAGAGTATGAGTTAGAGTTGTTAAGAGATACCAACGATAACGTAATCATTATCTGTTCGATCGAAAACTTCGACCCAATGGGTATCCACACTGGAGATTCGATTACTGTTGCACCGGCCATGACTTTATCTGACCGTTGTTACCAGGAAATGCGTAACCAGGCGATTAAAATGATGCGTGCCATCGGAAACTTTGCCGGCGGTTGTAACGTTCAGTTCTCGGTTAACCCGGCTGATGACGAAATCATCGCAATCGAAATTAACCCACGTGTATCGCGTTCATCAGCTTTGGCAAGTAAAGCAACCGGTTACCCGATTGCAAAAATTGCTGCTAAACTGGCTATCGGTTACAACCTGGATGAAATTGAAAACCAGATTACCAAAACCACTTCAGCATATTTCGAACCTACTTTAGATTACGTAATCGTAAAAGTACCACGCTGGAACTTCGATAAATTTAAAGGAGCCAACAAAGAGCTTGGTTTACAAATGAAATCGGTAGGTGAAGTAATGGCAATTGGCCGTACATTCATCGAAGCATTACAAAAAGCTTGTCAGAGTTTGGAAATTGGCCGCTCAGGTTTAGGTGCAGATGGCAGACAAGTACGTAACATTGAAGAAATTATGGATGGTTTGGAGCATGCTTCATGGAACCGTCTGTTCTTAATAAAAGATGCCATGGCGATGGGCGTTCCTTTGGAGTCGATCCGTAAGGTAACCAAAATCGATAAATGGTTCTTAAACCAGATTCAGGAGCTTGTAGCTTTAGAAACTGAGTTAAAAAGATATTCATTAAATAATATCCCACGCGATTTCTTCTTTACCTTAAAACAAAAAGGATTTTCGGATGTGCAGATTGCCTGGTTATTGGGTAACGTAACCGAAGATGAAGTTTACGACCGCAGAAAAGAACTGGGTATTCGCAGGGTATATAAAATGGTTGATACCTGTGCTGCGGAATTCCCGGCGCAAACACCATATTACTACTCAACTTTCGAAGAGGAAAACGAATCTGTTTCCTCAGACCGTAAAAAAGTAATCGTATTGGGTTCAGGTCCTAACCGTATTGGTCAGGGTATTGAGTTCGATTACTCTTGTGTACACGGTTTACTGGCAGCAAAAGAATCAGGTTTCGAAGCCATCATGGTTAACTGTAACCCTGAAACGGTTTCTACCGACTTTAACATGGCCGATAAACTTTACTTCGAGCCGGTTTTCTGGGAGCATGTACGCGAAATTATCGAATTAGAAAAACCAGTAGGTGTAATTGTTCAGCTTGGTGGACAAACAGCCTTGAAAATGGCTGAAAAGTTAACTGAAAAAGGTATCAAAATTATCGGAACATCTTTCGAGAACATGGATATCGCTGAAGATCGCGGCCGTTTCTCTGATCTGTTAAAAGAGTTAAATATTCCTTATCCAAAATACGGAGTTGCAGAAAATGCTGAAGAGGCTATTGTTGTAGCCAATGAGGTAGGTTATCCGGTGTTGGTTCGTCCGAGTTATGTACTGGGTGGACAAGGTATGAGTATCGTAATTAACGACGAAGACCTGGAGAAAGCAGTAGTGAAATTACTGGGCGATTTACCGGGTAACCGCGTACTGATCGACCACTTTTTAGATAGAGCAGAAGAAGCAGAATCGGATTCGATTTCTGATGGTGAGGATGTTCACATTGTAGGTATGATGGAACACATCGAGCCTGCAGGTATTCACTCGGGAGATTCATTTGCGGTATTGCCTACCTTTAGCTTATCAGAAACGGTGACTAAAGCAATGGAAGAATACTCGGTTAAAATTGCAAAAGCTTTAGATGTGCGTGGTTTATTAAACATCCAGTTTGCCATTAAAGATGAGAAGGTATATGTAATCGAGGCGAACCCAAGGGCATCGCGTACGGTTCCGTTTATTGCAAAAGCATACGATGTGCCTTACATCAACATCGCAGCGAAAATTATGCTGGGTGTATCGAAACTGAAAGATTTTACCATCGAGCGTAAACTGAAAGGTTATGCCATTAAAGAGCCGGTTTTCTCTTACGAGAAGTTCCCTGAGGTAACTAAAGAGCTTGGCCCTGAAATGAAATCGACTGGTGAGGCGATCCGCTTCATTAAAGATCTGGAAGATCCTTACTTCCGCAAGCTTTACAAAGACAAATCAATGTATTTGAGCAAATAATAAAAGTAACAGAAAAAGGCTTCCGATTTACATCAGAAGCCTTTTTTGTTTTATGCAGTTACTCAACCGATCATATTTTTTATCACATCGTCATGCTGAATTTATTTCAGCATCTCTCCTGTACTATTGAGACCCTGAAATAAATTCAGGGTGACGGTCCTATAAGCTCTGAGAGGTCTGTTCAACTCGTCTTATTGCTTCAGCTTCGGTATTCTTGTCGGCGTATCAGTACCATTTACAATGCTGGTTGCACTCTTCGCAATTGCTTTAATGGTTGATAAGATATTTTCTACATCTAAAGAACTGTATTCGTCTTTAACCGAGTGGTACAATTTATCGATATCAATTTTATCGGTACTGATGGTATGTGCCGGAACGCCCAAAGCCGCTAGTGTAGCGTTGTCGCTTCGGTAAAATAAATTCTGCTCAGGATATGGATCCGGGTGGAAGGTAAATTCGGTTCCTGCCAGGTTTTTTTGTAAAATCTTGCCGAAATCTGATCTTTCGTAACCCGTAATAAACGCGGTGTTTTTACCGAATTTAGAATCTTTTCCAATCATTTCGATGTTAAACATGGCCACAACATCGTCTGGATTTAATTTCTCTGAGAAATATTTTGCACCAAAGCCGCCAATTTCTTCAGCAGTAAAGGCCACAAAAATCAAGGTACGTTCGTTGTTCTTTTGCGCTTTATAATATTTAGCCAGAGCTATCATAGCTGTTGTACCCGAAGCATCATCATCAGCCCCATTGGCAATACTATCGCCGTCTACTGGTTTTAAAAAGCCCAGGTGATCGTAATGGCCCGAGAATACTACAATTTCTTTAGCTTTAGATTTGCCAGGAATTACACCCGCAACATTAAACAATGGCATTTTATCTACTTTGCTTTTGATGGTTGCAGAAAAATCGCTTGCTGCATCTTTACCCAATACAAAAACCTGTACTGCACTGGTAGTTGCTTTTACGTCTTTTTCATCAACAGTTGCAGGTTTGCTGAAATAATTTCTGTAACGCTTAAACAAATCGGCAAACTTGCTGTCAACCAAAACAATCTGGTTCTTACCTGCTTCTGTCATTGCCCTAAGCTGAGCTACAAAAGGTTTTTCAGGATCTAATTTAACTACAGCAGTATTCGACTTATCGAGGCTAACGTTTTCCGTTACTACGCCAGAAATAATCAGGTTTTCGAGAGTAATCTCCTGTCCATCAATTTTAACACTGGTGTTTTGGTTGGTTACGCGGTATTTATTGAAAGTTTGACGGAAAGTTTTTTCGCCGGTTAAAGGCTGTAAGCCAATTTTTTTAAACTCCGATTCGATAAACGTAGCGGCCTTATCAATACCAGGGGTAAAGGTAGCCCTGCCCTGCATATCATCGGCACTTAAAGTTTTAATCAGGTGGTCGGTATATTCGCGGGTAATAATTTTATCGATGTTTTGCGCTTTAAGCTGCAAACCTGCCATCCCGACTAAGGCAAAAAGGGCGATTTTCTTCATTTTTTATGTTTAATTAGTTGTTTTCGATTTAACCTGTGAGCCTAACCAATTCGTTCTGAAATTTTGCATGGCAGGTGTTAAGGTTCCTCCTGTTTTTTCAATGCTCACAATTTCCATGGCCGGATTTTCGGTCAATGTTAATTTAGTAGTTTTTTCTATTCCCCGGTGCTGGTAAGTAATATCGAGGATGTCGCCGGGTTTATGATCGCTGTTAATTTTAACTACCTCCATCACGTTTTTCACTTTTATGCCGTCTATTGTTAATAAAATATCGCCAATATCCAGGCCTGCCTGATATGCCGGTGTTCCCGCCAGCGTTTGCGATAAAATAATTTTGTCGTCTATTGCGCCAATATTTCCAAAACCTGTATAGGCTTGCCCTGGGTTTGTCTTACGCAATACCAATCCTGCATTGAGCAGTAATTGTGCATAATCATTTTTTTCGGTGCCGTAAATATACTTTTTAAAGAAGCCGGAAGCAAAAGCTGGGTTTTTGGTTAAGCTTGCCAAAGTTTTTTCTAAATCCGGAATGGTATAGGCAATTTCCGGCTTTCCGTAAGCTTTCCACAGTGCACGCATGTAATCATCGAGCGTAAGCTTAAATTCTGCCCTTAAACTGAGATCTAATGCCAGCGCAGTTGCTGCCCCATAAGTATAGTAAGAGGTAAAAATATTGGCCTTGTTGGTTTGGTCGATCGCTACACCGGCATCGGCAAATACCGCGTATCTGCTCGCTTCGATGGGCGAAAAGTTGAGCGCTCCGGGCGAAAGCAGCACCGCGTTTGCTAAACCATTAAAAGTCTGGATGGCATTATCTTCTGTTTTTAAACCAGCACGGGTTAACAGCAGGTTGCCGTAATACTGGGTAAAACCTTCGGCGAGCCAAAGTTCGTTGCTCATGTTGGCATGTTCGAAATTAAAGGGCTCTAAGGTTTTGGGGCGTAAGCGCTCTACATTCCAGCTGTGGAAAAATTCGTGCGAAAATGTGCCCAGCAAATTGGATTCATAACCTGCAATTTTTGGCGTACGCTGTACAATGGAGGTCGAATTCCGGTGCTCCATCCCATCTCCGGCATTATCGGGGTAAACATCTTCTAAAAAGTAATAATGACCATAGTCGTAGGTTGGGAACTCGCCCCATACCGCTAAATGCTCATCAACCATTTTTTTAAGCATGCCTGCATAATTATCGATCGTTTGCTGATCATCATTTGAATGCGAAATGAGGTGGATGGTTTGCACTTTGCCGTCGGTATTTTTAACCTGCCAGCTTGCGGTTTTATAGTCTGCAATTTCAATGGGGCTATCCATAAAATATTGCAGGTTGGGTGCAAAATAACTTCCATCGGCCTCAGGTTTAAGCTGGGTGGCCACTTTCCAGTTTTGCTTACCGGTATAGTTAAACTTTACCTTTCTGGGGCGGTTATCCATTCCAATGGGGAAAGCAAAGGTTGCCGGAATATTCATGTGGGCGTGGGTTTCGTCGAAACCGGCATAGGTGCCGTCAATCCAGTTGCCGAAAATGGTATAGGTAATTTTAACGCTGTTGCCATGGCTGGGGATTTCGTAAACATCGCCTGCCGGCTGGTTAACCGTTAAGGCTTTTCCTGTACCATCGAAAGCTTTTAAATGGTATATGTTTTTGCCAAACTCGTGTGTGGCATAACGGCCCGGCGATGATCGGCTCATGCGCACCTTTAATGTGCCTGCCGGGACATTGGGAATTAGCATGCTGATTTCTGCCTCGTGGTGGATGGCATTTGGAAATGAAACGGCATAACTAATTTCGTTTTGGGCAAAAGCTGCAAGTGAGAGCAGGCTTCCGATTGCGGTACCTAGAAAATTCTTCATAAAAAGGGTATTATGAGGGCAATTTAATAAAAATGGGAGATTTTAAGCTAGCCTTTTTTGGCTAATGGTCGATAGTTAATGGTTAGATCGGGAACTGGCCGTTGACTATAAGCCATCAACTATAAACCATTGATAAACCTTTCACTTTCCCTATTCCCTCAAACCTAGCTGTCCCAGTCGTATTTTTCCAGGTCGCGGTAGGCTTTTCCTTTAATAATTTCCTTTCGTTTGGATGATTCTGAATCGACCCGGGTTTCGTGGATATTATCGGCGACTTCAAAATGAAAATCTTTATCTTTTTTAGAATGGTAGATCGAAACCTCATCTCCGTCGGCAATGGCATAATCGTAAGGGCCACGGGCGCTCATCAGTTTAACAAATACAGGCAAACATTCGAAGAAGATAAACAGCAGGCCAATAAAAGTTACTGCAATTGCGGTGTTATTGTCGCGGCTGCCATCTACGTTAAATTTAAGCTGACCAAGTGCCCAGTTACGATCGGCAAAACCTGCAATGTTGGCGAGGCTGTCTAATTGCTTTTTGGTGTATAGTTTTTCGGTAAACAGGCCATCAAATTCTTTGCGTTTATCAACAAAAGTTTCCGATTTATTAATGGTTGCTTTGAGCGAATCGAGCTCTGCTGTGCGTTGTGCAATTTCGGCTTCCTTGCGTTTGGCATAAGGGCCATAACCCATTACACCTGATGTTTCGGTTGTTTTATTCCCGAATATTTCAAAGTTCAGTTTTTGCCGGTCGGATTTAATGCCTTTTTCGAGCGAATCGCGGGTAGCTTTTTGCTGGTTTAAACGGCCAAATTCTACCTGGTATTTTTTCTCGAAAGCTTTATTCAGGGTATCTATTTTAGCGCGCTGGCCATTCAGGTAGCTCACTTTTAACCGTTCTTTAATCTCTTTATCAAAAATTTTAAGCTCAATTGGTCTCGAAATTACCATCCCAATCATAATGGCGAGTAAAATACGTGGCGTTGCCTGTAGCAGCTGCTTATTGGTACTTGCGCTTTTATTGATGCTGGATACGATGTAACGGTCCATATTAAAAATGGCAGCACCCCACAAAAAGCCGAAAATGATGGCAAAAATTACCGCCAGATCATCGCCTTTAAATACAAAATACATGGCATAACCGCCTGAAAGGGCTGCAAATAAGCCTGTAAAAAAGATGGTGGCACCAATGCCGGTATATTTATTTTGTTCTGAAGGATATTTTTCCAGTGTCGGGATATGAGCGCCAGAGCAAAACCAAAAGAAACGGTTCAGTTTGTCCATTTGTAACTATTTATAATTAAACGCCTAAGGGTTTAAGTTGTTACAGTTTTTAGCAAAATTTTATGGCATTTTTTTGATGGAGGCAGTAAGGCTGATTTTCTTATATTTGCATAAATACATTTAATAAAATGAAAGAAATATCGGTACAAGAACTAAAAGAGAAAATCGACAACAATGAAGATTTTCAATTAATTGATGTTCGTGAAACATTCGAATATGAAGTTTCTAATCTAAACGGTGAAAATATTCCGTTGGGTGGAATTTTAATTGAGGCTGATAAGGTTGCGAAAGATAAACCAGTAATTATTCAGTGCCGTAGTGGTAAAAGAAGTGCTGCAGCTGTAATGCAGTTAGAACAACAATACGGATTAGATAACCTTTACAATTTAAAAGGCGGGATTTTGGCCTGGCAAGAGGCTTACGATCCGAATATGCCGGTTTACTAAATATAATTATTGAGTTTTTAATGAGTGAATGCTCAGGTAATAAGCCGACATTCGCTCATTAAAAATTTTCTCATTTAATCATTCATTTCCACGTGGGTAAAAAATTTGCTTTAAATATCTTCTATAACCTGGCCATTATCCTTTCTATTTTTGGATTGGTTTGGTGTTACAACAACGCGAAATATCTTCCTGCAGGATTTTTAGTGGGGGTAACCTGCTGCTTGTTTTATTTCAAGTATCAGCTTACCAAAGACATCAGGAAAAGCTTTAAGGAAAAAGATCCAAAATTATAAAAGGATTGAATTGTTGAATGACTGAATGATTGAATGTGCATTTTGGCTATTCATTCCACATCAGCTCATTAACACCTTCAAGTCCTAATCCGGGTAAATCTTTTAAAATATATCTTCCATTTTCGAAAGCCGGAGCGGTAAAAGGATTGTTTTTGGTTAACCATGGACCATCTAAATCTGCCCAGTTGCACAATGGTGCTAACGCGGCTGCAGCTAATGTTGCACAGCTGGTTTCGCTCATGCAGCCAATTAAAACCTTCATTCCAAAAGCACGGGCTTTCAAAATCATCTGATGGCCTTCGTACATGCCACAGCTTTTCATCAGTTTTACATTAATCCCGTGGTAAGCGCCTTTCAACTTGTCCATATCGGCTAAACGCTGTACTGCTTCATCGGCCAGTAGCGGAATCGGGCTGCGTTCGGTTAACCAGGCGTTACCAGCCAAATCATTTTTATCCATAGGCTGTTCAATTAGAACCACACCATTGTTATGCAGCCAGTAAATCAGATCAATGGCCTTAATGCGGTCTTTCCAACCCTGGTTGGCATCAACATATAGAGGCACCTGAGTCATGCTACGGATGGTTTCGATAATCTCCTGATCGTTATCTCTGCCCAGTTTAACTTTGATTACCTTAAAGGCACTGGCATCTTTCAGTTTTTCGCGGATAACTTCGGGCGTATCAATACCAACGGTATAAGAGGTAACAGGCATTTGGGTGGGGGTTGCCCCATAAATTTCATAGCAGGGTTTATTTAAAATTTTCCCTTGTATATCGTTCAATGCAATGTCGATAGCAGCTTTTATAGCGGGCTGTCCGGGCGCAATGCTATCGAGATAGCTAATAATCTCCCCAAAATTGAAAGGATGTTTAAACGCGCTTAAATCTACCTGTTTTAAAAAGCTTGAAGCCGTTTCGTAACTTTCGCCCATGTAAGGCACCATTGAGGCCTCTCCGTAACCTGTAATTCCCTCGTAAGTTATTTTAAGCAGCATTAAAGGTGTGCTGGTTCGGGTAAATTTGGATATCGAGAACGGGTGCTTTAATGCTAATTCAAATTCTTTGTAACTAATCTTCATGATCAATCGTCTTCTAAATAAATAGGGAAATTATTGCCTTACAAAAGTATATTTGTTTATTAACGCAAAAACCTCTGCCATGGAAAACGTTTCAAGATTACGGTATTTTATTTATTTATCCTTAATAATTATTGGAGGATGTACCACAGGAAAGAATGCGCTGCAAAAAGGCGACTACGATGCGTCGGTAAATAAGGCGGTTAGCAGGTTGCAAAACTCGCCTAAAAACACCGAAGCGATGCAGGTGCTTAAAACTGCTTATGATTTGGCCTTGCAGAGTCATTTGCGGAGAATTGATGAGGCCAAATTATCGAACGACTTGTTCAGATGGGAATCGATTATGTACGATTACCAGAAAATAAACCAGCTGGCCGATGATATCAACAGCTGTCCGGCTTGTTTGGCTATAGTGCCCAGCCCTTCGAAATATATCAATGAGCTTGCAGATAGTAAATACATGGCTGCGGGAGCGAGATACAACTCAGGCTTAGGTTACTTAAGGGAAAATAACCGTTTGGCAGCAAAAAAAGCTTATTACGAGTTCGAAAAAACACTGAACCTGCAACCGAATTACAAGGATGCGAAAGCAAAAATGGAAGATGCCTATTGGGCCGCGGTTACCCGTGTAGTGGTGCAACCCATTATTGTAAACAGCAGCCTGTATAAATTAAGTGCCGATTATTTTCAACAGCAAATCGATCAGTTTATTGGTAAATATGCGCGCAATAAATTTGTGATTTTTTATGGAGAGCAGCAGGCTACTGAGCAGAAAATTGGTCCCGACCAGGTATTGAGCCTAAATTTCGATAATTTTGTAGTTGGGCAGACTTACGTGAAAGAACGCGTGGAAAAGCTCAAACGCGATAGTGTAGTAATTGGCGAAACACGGGAAAGAAAACCCATTTACGGCACGGTTAAGGCCACGCTCAGTATTTTTGAAAAGAATATTTCATCTTCAGGCTTGCTGGATATGAGTATTATGGACTGGAATACTAAAAAACTGGTGCGCCAGCAAAAATTTCCGGGAACTTATGTATGGAGAGACAGTTGGGCGAGTTATAAAGGCGACGACCGGGCATTAAGCAAACAGCAACTGGCCATGACAAAACGCAGGGAGCTGCTTCCACCGCCACCAAGTACTTTGTTTCTGGAGTTTACCAAGCCGATTTATAACCAGCTGGTTGATGATATTGGCTATTATTATAATAATTATTAAGGAGCCTACGGGGTTCGTCATTAACGGCTATAGGCAATCCGTCATTCCCAACTTGATTGGGAATCGTAATGCATAAGTTTTAAGATTAGCTTTGCTGAGCACTACATGGTTCTCGACTTCGTTGCACTCCGCTCGAAATGACGACCATGGCTATGTTGTAATCTTTCAAGAATGGGGTATAGCAATTAAACCAGATATAAAAAGAGTCAGCTGTTACCAGCTGACTCCTCTTAAACAGATTCTTCACTATGTTCAGAATGACAGAAACTAGAAAATATACTTCGTACTTAAGAAGTTCGAATCATCTCCTTTAACAATCTCGTTCAAAAGTTTTTTATTGCTATCGGTAAACTTAGTGGCTACCAGTGATCTGATCGAGAACGAACGCAACGCATCTACAACCGAGAGTGTACCTTCGGCACTATCTTTACGGCCGGTAAACGGAAACACATCCGGGCCACGCTGACACTGGCAGTTGATGTTTACGCGGCTCACCTGGTTAACCAAAGGATCGATTAACGAAGAAATAACCGCTGCGTTGTTACTGAAAATACTCACCTGCTGGCCGTGTGGCGAACCGATTAAGTACTCTATTGGTTCTTCTAAATCATCAAAAGGTACCACAGGTACAATCGGGCCAAACTGCTCTTCGCGGTAAAGTTTCATATTGCTGTTAACCGGATAAACAATGGCAGGATAAACAAAGGTTTCGAGGGTTTGTCCGCCGTTTTTGTTAATTACCTTAGCACCGTGTACAACAGCATCATCGATACAATCTTTTAAATATTCGGGTTTATTTAATTCTGGCAAGGGGGTAAGGTTTACGCCTTTTTCCCATGGCATACCGAATTTTAATTTTTCTACCTCGGCCGATAAACGTTTTAAGAACTCCTGCGCCAGGCTGCGGTGTACATAAACAATTTTAATTGCGGTACAACGCTGTCCGTTAAAAGAAAGCGAACCCAATACGGTTTCAGAAACTGCCAGATCAAGATCTGCATCTTTGGTTATAATGGCTGCATTCTTGGCATCAAGGCCTAAAATGGCCCTTAAACGGTTTACTTTAGGGTGTAGTTTTTTCAGCTCGTTGGCCACCTTGCTCGAACCGATCAGCGTAAGTACATTAATTTTCCCTGATTTCATTAAACCCGGAACAATAGTATTACCTCGGCCGTAAATGGTATTTACCACTCCCTTCGGAAAACTAGAGCGAAAAGCCTCTAATAAAGGGTAGTGCAATAAAGTACCGTGTTTAGGTGGTTTGAATAAAAGCGTGTTGCCCATAATCAAAGCCGGAATTAAAGTGGTAAAGGTTTCGTTTAAAGGATAATTAAACGGCCCCATACAAAGTACTACCCCAAGTGGCGAACGGCGCACCTGGGCCACAATACCCTGCTCTATTTCAAAACGCGAAGATTGTCTGTCGATATCTTTTAGCGCATCAATGGTGGCATAGATATATTCAACCGTACGGTCGAACTCCTTTACCGAATCGGCATAGGATTTACCGATTTCCCACATAATCAGTTTGGCAACAATCTCTTTTTGCTCAATCATTTTGTGGGTAAAGTTTTCTACGCAGGCAATACGATCGGCAACGCTCATGGTTGGCCACTGGCCTCGACCATTGTCGTAAGCCGCCACTGCAGCGTCTAAAGCTTCTGTCGATTCCTTTTCGGTACATACCGGGAAACTTCCAATCCGTTTTCGTTTTAAACCTTCTGGAGTTTTAATACATACGGGAGAAAAAACTTCGTTAAAAGGTCCGTTCCAGGGTTTCATTTCACCATTGGAAAGGAATTCTTTCTGATTGATTTCTTCCTTGAGCCTAAATTCATCTGGAATCTGGCTCTCTTCAACGAAAATACTTTCGAGGTTTAGCGGTGTACTCAATTTTGGTTTGGTTGTTAGGGTTTATAATTGTTAGTCTATAGTTTAAGTATAGATTAACGTTTTTAAAAAAAGTATTAAAGATTTAGGCACTTGTTATGATGCCTAAATCTTTTGTTTTGAATTATTTAACTTCTATCACTTTATATTTCGGAACAAGTGCTTTCATCACTGTCCATCCAATTAAATAAGCAATAGCACAGAAAGAGAAAACGATAAAATAACCTGCCTCTTTACCCTGGAAACCCATAAAAGTCATTTGGGTATCGCCGGCATAGGTAAACAGTACGCCTGAGCCTTTGTTGATGAAAAATGATCCTAAGCCTCCGGCCATACCGCCAATTCCGGTTACGGTAGCAATGGCCTGACGAGGAAACATATCACTTACGGTAGTAAATATATTTGCCGACCAGGCCTGGTGTGCAGCACCTGCAATACCGATGATAATTACCGGTAACCAGTAGGTGTAATGTCCTAAAGGTTGAGCCATTAAGGCCAATAATGGGAAGAAAGCAAAAATTAACATCGATTTCATCCTTCCATCGTAAGGGTTCATGTTTTTCTTACCGATAAAATAAGATGGCAACCAGCCTCCGATAATCGATAACAAGGTAATTACGTACAATATAAATAGTGGGAAAGCACTTTCAGTACCGCTCATTTTGTAAATATCTTTCAGGTAAGCCGGCGACCAGAACAGGTAGAACCACCAAACACCATCAGTCATGAACTTACCAAAAGCAAAGGCCCAGGTTTGTTTAAACTTAAGGCAATCGGTAAATGATAATTTCTTTGTTGGCGATGCTGCAGTAACCGTTTCGCTCACTTGCTCATGCGCAACAATATCCTGCTGGATATAAGCCAGCTCAGTTTTGCTTACACGTGGGTGGTTTTCTGGCTTGCCATAAAGTATAATCCAGAAGAACATCCAGATAAAACCTAAGGCACCAATGATAATGAATGACATTTCCCAGCCATAAGCCTCGGCAATGTACGGTATGGTAACAGGAGCGGCCAAAGCACCAACAGTTGCACCCGCATTAAAGATACTGGTGGCAAATGCACGGTCTTTTTTAGGGAAATACTCTGCGGTAGCTTTAATGGCTGCCGGAAAGTTTCCTGCCTCGCCCAGGGCCAGTACAAAACGGGCAAAAATGAACAGCGAAAGGCTGGTTGATAAAATTAAGGTCGTATTACCAACGGTAGAAAGTGCCTGCTTTGCTCCTGCAAAACTCATGGCCCAGGTACCCGTAATAATGCCTGAAGTGGCAATACCACAAAAAGCGTGGATACATGCACCTACCGACCAGATTCCGATGGCCCAGAGGAAACCTTTTTTGGTATCCATCCAGTCAACAAAACGTCCTGCAACCAACATCGATCCAGCATAAAAAAGAGAGAACAGTGCCGTAATGGTTCCATAGTCGCTATCTGTCCAATGAAATTCGGGAACAAAATAGTCTTTCCATGTAAGTGAGAGTACCTGTCGATCTAAATAGTTAATGGTGGTTGCAACAAATAACAGTGTACATATCGTCCATCTGTATTTGCTCATTTTTGTTTGGCTCATTTCGGTTGTGTGTGGTTAGGGATTGGGGTTATTTACTTTGTTTAATGAGGTTGAGTGCCAGTTGGGTATTTTCGTACAGTTCATCGTAAAGACCTTTGCTCATCACATCTTTACTGATTAGTTTACTGCCCATACCAACTGCGCAAACACCAGCTTTAAACCAGGTTTTTAAGTTATCGGCATCAATTTCTACACCTCCGGTTGGCATAAATAGCTGCCCGGCAAATAAATCTTTAATTGAAGAAATAAATTCGGGGCCTAAAATATTAGCGGGGAAAATTTTAATCAGCATGGCTTTGTGTTCTTGTGCCACGCTAATTTCGGTTGGGGTCATACAACCCGGAATCCATAGCATGCCTATTTTGTTGGCAATTTCGGCAACAGCCGGATTGATAATCGGCGCAACAATAAAATCGGTTCCGGCCTCAATAAAAGCATTCGCATCAGCAGGGGTTTTAATGGTACCAATACCCAAATAAAGGTCGGGCATTTCTGCATCGCGGATTTCTTTTAGCTTTTTAAAATTAGGCAAGGCTGATTTACCGCGGTTGGTGTATTCGAAAACACGAACACCTGCTTTATACAGGGTACGCAATATTTCTACACTTCCTACTTCGCTATCCTGATAAAAAAGGGGTAGCATGCCTTGCTCTAAAATGGCATCTAAAATTTTGTGCTTGTTACTGATCATGGTTATATAATTCGTTTTTCTATATCGGCCACGGTGCTGGTTGTGGCATCACTTGCAATGTATAATTTATCGTATGCGGCTGCGGTAGCAAAATTTAAGGTTTCTTTAGCCGGTAAACCATTGTAGAAACCATAAATCAATCCGCCCATAAAGCAATCGCCGCTACCCACCTTGTCTAAAATTTCTTCCGAAACATATTCTTCTGAAACGGTTAGTTCGTTGTTGGTATAAATGGCGGTATAATAACGGATGCCTTTGCCGTGATCGAACCTGAAGGTATTGGCTACAGCTTTACATGCCGGAAACAAACTTAATATTTCTTTAGAAGTATCAGTTGCTTGTTGCAGTAACGTTTCTTTTGCATAACCTTCGGTTGGCAGCAAATCGGGGTGGAGTGCTGTACCCAGCATCTTATTTGCAGCCCAAACATTGCCCATAATTAAGGTACAATATTTAGCCAACTCAGGTAAAATATCGATTGGCTCTTTGCCGTATTTCCAAAGCTTGGCGCGGTAGTTTAAATCTAAAGAGATGGTAATGTTTTTAGCACTGGCGGCTTTAAGTGCTTCCAGGCATACATCGGCAATATTTTGGTTAATGGCTGGGCAGATGGCGCTGAAATGGAACCAGGCTACATCTTCAAAAACTTCGTCCCAGTTAATTTGTCCAACTTTTAAACCCGCATAGGCCGAATTGGCCCGATCGTAAATTACACCAGCATTTTTAAGGTCTTTTCCTTTTGGTAAATAGTAGAGGCCCAAACGCTCGCCATCGTAAACCATTGGCGTAGTATCGATATTGCGGATGTTAAGATATTCCACAATTTCGCGGGTTACCGAATTATCGGGCACAGCCGAAAGGTAGGCCGAGGGCACATTCCATAAGGCTAAGGCGGTGGCCACATTAAGTTCGGCACCTCCCACATAAAACGGCAGTTTGTTTTCTTTTAACCATTGGCCATCCATATCCGGACAGATGCGTAAAAGTATTTCACCAAAGCTTAAAACTTTTTTTCCTTTTTTTGATGAATCGAATATTTGGGTACTCATTTTTGTAGATAATCGGCTTTTTTCATGCCGTTTTCTGCAACGGTATGAAAATGGAAGTAAAACGTTTGAAATGCGTTGAATCCAATGAAATTCTTCGTTAAAGCCTGATTTTGGTTAAAATTTAAAGTAATTTTTTGCGTTAAAGTACGAAATATCCTGCACAATTTTACCAACCCACTCCAGGTCGTTAGGCAATTCGCCATTTTCTATGTCGGCCCCAAAGAGGTTACAAACTATCCTTCTGAAATATTCGTGACGAGGGAAAGAAAGGAAACTGCGCGAATCGGTAAGCATACCTACAAGGCGGCTTAAAAGTCCCATGTTCGATAGTGCATTTAATTGTTTAATCATGCCGTCTTTTTGATCTAAAAACCACCAGGCCGATCCAAACTGCACTTTGCCAGCTACCGAGCCATCGTTAAAATTGCCAATCATGGTGGCGATTAACTCGTTATCGGCAGGGTTAAGGTTATAGATGATGGTTTTGGCCAGTTTATCCTGATTGTCTAAACGGTTTAAGAATTTAGAAAGCATACGCGCCTGGCTAAAATCGCCAATCGAATCCCAGCCGGTATCAGGGCCTAATTGCCTTAACATGCGGGCATTGTTGTTGCGTAGTGCACCTAAATGGTATTGCTGTACCCAGCCTTTTTCGTGGTCCCATTCGGCAAAATAAACCAGCATGGCTGATTTGAATTTCAGGTTCTCTTCGTAGGAAATTCCTTTTTTACCACGGATTTTATCAAAAATAGCGCTGATTTCGGCTTCGGTATAATCTTCGGCATAAATTTGCTCTAAACCATGATCAGATACCGAACAGCCATTAGCTGCAAAATAATCGTGACGGCTTTTCAACGCATCGATATAATCCTGAAAACTGCTGATGGTTTTATCTACTACACTTTCCAGTTTATCAATGTATTCGTTTAAACCTTCAATATCATCGCTGTTCATGGCCTTATCAGGGCGGAAAGCAGGTAACATTTTAAGGTTTGCACCTTCTCTCGCCAATTGCTGGTGAAAGTTCAGGCTATCTAAAGGATCGTCGGTAGTACAAACCGATTCTACATTCATTTTTGCCAATAAGCCACGCACCGAATATTCGGGTGTTTGCAGTTTAGCAGCGCATTCCTCGTAAATTTTCTGTGCGGTTTTGCCCGAAAGTAAATCGGTAATACCGAAATAACGCTGAAGCTCCAAATGGGTCCAGTGGTATAAAGGGTTACGCAAAGTGTAAGGAACGGTTTCTGCCCATTTCTCGAACTTTTCAAAATCAGAACCTGCGCCGGTGATGTATTTTTCATCAACGCCATTGGCACGCATGGCCCGCCATTTGTAATGGTCGCCGGCCAACCAAACCTGACTCATGTTGGCAAATTGAGTGTTGTTGGCAATTTGCTCCGGGATGAGGTGATTGTGGTAATCTATAATGGGTAATGGTTTGGCAAAATTGTGGTAAAGTTTCTCCGCAGTTTTGCTTTCCAAAAGAAAATTTTCGTCTAAAAAAGGTTTCATGCTATGGTTAGATGTGCGATATGAAAGCTGTTCTGGTCATATCTGGTTAATATTCTGTTTCTACCGGCTTGTGTCTCCACAAGCCGGAATTAGGATTAAGTTTAATCGTTGTGGTGAGTGCGGACACTGACCAGGGCTGATAATTAAAGGCTCACACCGCGTTTCCAGGGGATAAAATCGTCTTGATTTAATAAGACGGCCTTTGGAATAACCTCGCCACTTGCAGCTTTGATACAGTATTCCAAAATATCCTCGCCCATTTGTTCGATGGTTTTTTCGCCTTCGATAACCGGACCACAATTGATATCGATAATATCGCCCATACGTTTGGTTAGGGCATTGTTGGTCGATACTTTAATGGTTGGGCAAACTGGATTTCCGGTAGGTGTACCCAGGCCGGTTGTAAATAAAATGAGGGTTGCGCCCGATGCCGCTTTACCTGTAGTGGCTTCTACGTCGTTACCAGGTGTACAAACTAAATTGAGGCCTGGTTTGGTTGCAGGTTCGGTATAATCCAAAACGTCTTCAACCGGCGATGTACCACCTTTCTTTGCAGCACCAGTGCTTTTTATCGCATCGGTAATTAAGCCATCTTTAATGTTGCCTGGTGAGGGGTTCATGAAAAAGCCCGAACCTACATTTTCGGCCGATTGGTTGTAAGCCGTCATTAACTGGATAAACTTACGTGCAGCAGTTTCGTCTTTAGTACGGTCGATTAGCTGTTGTTCTGCGCCGCATAGCTCAGGAAACTCGGCCAGTAGTACTGTTCCGCCTAAGGCCACTAATAAATCGGAGGTATAGCCCACCGCAGGGTTAGCGCTGATACCACTAAAGCCATCACTACCACCACATTTAACGCCCAGTACCAGTTTGTTTAATGGTGCTGGCTGGCGTTCTATTTTATTGATTTCGGTTAAGCCGATAAAAGTTTTTCTAATGGCTTCTTTAACCAGTTGTTCTTCACTTTGCGATTGCTGCTGTTCGAAAACAAATAATGGTTTATCGAAATTAGGGCTGCGGTGTTTCAGGTCTTCCATAAAATCATGCACCTGCAGATTCTGGCAGCCCAGACTTAAAACGGTAACACCGGCCACATTGGGGTGATCGGCATAAGCTGCCAATAACTTGCTCAAAACGGCAGCATCCTGACGGGTACCACCACAACCACCCTGGTGATTTAAGAACTTTATACCATCAACATTTTTAAAAACACGGTTGGCTGATGGATTGGCCTGCCCGATGGATGTGGGATCAGCCTCCGCTAAAATTTCGCCGTTTTTATAAGCTTCTACCAGCTGGTGTGCGTACGATTTGTATTTGTCGGTTACAGCATAACCCAGTTCGTTATGTAAAGCTTCGCGAATTACATCAAGGTTACGGTTTTCGCAAAAAACAGTTGGGATGAATAACCAGTAATTGGCTGTTCCCACGCGGCCATCGCTGCGGACATAACCATTAAATGTACGGCCTTCAAATTTAGAAACATCAGGTGCCTGCCATTCGTAATGGTACGGACGGAATTCGAAAGGATCAGACGCATGTTTGGTATTTTCGGTATCCATTAAGCCACCTTTTAGGATGAAGTGCTGTGCCTTTCCAACCAATACACCATACATAATAATGTGGTCGCCCTGGTTCATATCCTGCATAAAAAATTTATGCTTGGCCGGAATGTCATCCTGTAAAATATAGTCCTGCCCATCGTGGATAACGGTTTCGCCTTTTGCCAGGTTTTGAAGCGCAACCAACACATTATCGTTAGGATGGATTTTTAAAATTCTCGTAACCATTTTATATTGTTCTTTCTGAATGCAAGTTACCTAAAGTTTCTTTTGCACCTTTATTTTGTAATAAATCAACGTACGATTTTACGGCCGCGTTAAAGCCTGGATAATTGTTTAAGTTTTTATCCCAAAGACGTCTGTCGCCAAGGGTATTGTCTACCACAGTTTCGGGATTTTTCCAGTATTCGTATAAAATCCCGGCAAATTCATCGTCAATAGGGTAAGTTTTTCCGTTTAAGTTTGCAACAAAAGCATCGCCATCTTTAGCTACATTCATGAAAAGGATGTAGGCCGCCACACCCAGCGCAGTAAGCTGAGGCACCTCATTTTTTAAAGCGTAGTACCTTCTGATTAAAGGCATGTTGCGCATTTGCAATTTTGAAGTGTAGTTTAAGGTAATGGCCTGCCACTTGTGCTCTAATGCCGGGTTACTGAAACGGTCGATTACACTTTTTGCAAAAGCAAGGGCTTCTTCGTAAGTAATGTCTTCGTTTACCACAACCGGGGCAATTTCATCCTGCATCAGTTTTAGCACGTGGGCCGAAAACTCTTCGTTGGCCATGGCTTCTTTTACCGTATTAAAGCCGGCTAAAATGGCCAGCCCACAGCTAATGGTGTGGGTTCCGTTCAATAAACGGAGTTTTAATTCTTTAAATTTGTCGATTGATGGAACAATGAAAATCCCTTTGTCAGCTTTGGCAAACGATAAGATTTCTTTTACTTTTTCGCTCGATGATTCGATGGCCCAAAGTCTGAAAGGCTCTGCCATGATCATCAGTTCATCTTCGTAACCCAATTCGCTTTCAATGGCTGTTTGCTCGGCTGCAGGTAATTTTCCGGGTACAATCCGATCGACCAGGGTTTTGCAGAAATGATTGGCGGTTTTTAACCAGTTTTCGAAATCCCAGCCCAGTTTGTTCTGAATAGCCAGGTTCAGTACAATCTCTTTTAGTTTATCTGCATTATCGCTGATTAGTTCGGTTGGCACAATTACCATTCCGCTTTCTGCCGAACCGTTAAAGGCTTTGTAACGTTCGTGCAAAAAGGCAAGCAGTTTGCCAGGGTAAGATTGTGGCGGGTTATCGGTAATTTTATCTTCGCTTTTAACAATACCCACTTCGGTAGTATTCGAAATTACCACCTGCATTTCGGGCTGATGTGCTGCTTTTAAAATTTCAGCCCAGTCCTGTGATGCCGATAGCACACGGCTGATGGATGAATTGATGGTATTTTCCTCAACGTTAACCCCATCTTCAATACCTTTAACACACAGTGTGTACAGGTTATCCTGCTGCGAGAAAGCATCGGCGCCACCTTTTGCAGTTGATTTAACAACCAGCACACGACCATTAAAGATGCCCTGGTGGTTGGCCTTATCGATGAAATAATCGGGTAAACCACGCAGTAAAACGCCTGTACCAAACTGGATTACTTTTTCTGGTAACGCCAAAATTTCAGCGCCTGGTTTGGTAACCTTTTCGCTGCTGATGCTGTTTAAATTTTCTTTGTTTAAAATCATTGGTCTTCCAATTTCCGTCATTGCGAGGAACGAAGCAATCTTAAAGCGGTAGTGATACCCAGCTATAGTAGTAGGATTGCTTCGTGCTTTGTAATGACGAGTTATACAATGTTTATTTCCCATTTGTGGCTAACCACTTCGGATATTCTTTTTCTATAAATTTTTGTGCCCAGCTACCGTACCAGGCATAACCGTTTCTGCGTTCGGGAATCAGCTCTTCCATTTTTAGCTTAATGCTGTTGTCCCTGTCGCCAAAAATCGGGATGTTTTTATTGAGGTCGTAAAAACGCGCCCAAACTACCGATGACTCATCAGCAACCAGTGCCGCACTTTTTTCTTTGGTTTTCGGGTCGGTGCCCCTTTCGAAACGATAACCTGCAATTTTGTAGGTATTAAACCAATTGTAGGCAGCGGTTATGGCTGCTTTAATTTCGGGCGAAGGGTTTTTAAAACGCATTAAAAAACGGGTAATGCCCATCGATTCGCTTGTGCTTAAAGATGCAGGCTCAAAATTCCGTGCTTTTGCAGGTAACAGACTGTCTTTATCGTATTGTGCAGCCCAAATGGTTAATGCCCCGTTTTGTTTAACCTGTGTTTTTAAAATGCATGTTATGCCTTTTGAAACTGCTTTTTCCGCTTTTGGAATATAAGCCGCATTTACGACTTCAAAATCATTTTTTTTGGTTACAATGTCTTCGAGGATATCGAGTACATTAATCATGGCATCATCGTTATAGGTGATCTCTGAGCGATAAAGCGCTTTATCCGGATAATATTGCGGCCAGCCACCATTGGCATACTGTGCTTCCAGGATATAATCAATTCCTTTTTCAGCCGCCTTCAAATAGCTTGCGTTCTGTGTTTTTTTATACGCTTTAACTAAATAAACTACCTCCCTGCTGGTGGCTTTATTATCGAAGGTGGCATGTAAATCTTTAGTGGCTTTTATCCTGGCCAAAAGCTCAGGCGTTAAGCTTGCTCCATAGTTAACCACACTTTTATCTTCCAGTTGTTTTGGCCAGCCACCATTACCCAGCTGATAAACCAACATTTTTTCAGCGATCGAATCTGTAGGCTGCTGCGCAAAGCACGACAGGATAAGTGTGCTACAAATCAGGGTTAATACTATTTTTATTTTCATTGTTTTGTTTGTTAGTTTTTGCCAGAGATGCCTGATCCGGGCCTTTTTGCCACGGAGGCACAGATTAACACGGAATGCTTTTCTTTTTCATGCGCCCATGGTTCGTGTCCTCGCGAACCATTTGCCCGTGATTCACATTGTAGGAACCATCATATTATATCTGTGTTCATCCTTTTTATCTGTGGTTATTTTTGTTCTGGTGGTTTGTGTCCTCACCAATCATCATTTATTTCTTACCAGGAACCTGCTTCGTTAGCCAGTTTACCAGATCGTTTGTTGCTTTAAAGTTTTCAAAATCTGCGGGTAACTTTCTGCCATCAATGTATTCGTTGTAAAACCAGGGATCGCCAACTGCAAAAACGGTTCCTTTACCGTATTTAGCCGTTGCAATTAGTACATCGCCATTATCGGTCAATGCTGAAACGGCTGGCGCTTTAGCTACGATTGTCGAAATTTCTTTGATGTAAACTTTTTTAGCGGTTTTAAAAATTGTATTTCCTGCAGGGATTTTTACGGCCCCTTGTTCGAAGTTTGCACCCTGCACTTTATTGCGGCTGTCTTCATTGAATTTAATCCCGAAAGTTTCTGGCAGTACATTGAACTTGCTGATTTCGCAATTGCCAACATCATTTAACAGCAAGACTAAAACCCCACCTGCTTTAACCCAGGCGGCTATTTGTTTGGCATGATCGGCATTCATGAAATTCGGATTGGCCGTTTCTTTTTCGGTATCGGGATCTACAATAATATAAATGTTGCTTCCTTTTAAGCTTGCAGCTGTTGGTGCAGCTTTAAGTGTACTCGTTTTTGCACCTGCATCGTTAAATATTTTACCGAATAGCGAGAATCCGTTGTTATCGTCTTCTTCCCAAACATAATGAAACGGGATTTTATCGCCCGTTGGCCCGGTTATGTATTCGTTGTTGAAGAAATTATCGACAGTTACGGTTAAGCCCTTGCCGGTTTTAGGCAAGGCTGCAATTTCCATTTCGGCCGAAGCACAGATGAAAGCGCCAACTCCTTTCGGATCGTTGGTGATTACTTTTTCGCTGATGTAATATTCAAAACTTCCATCACGGTATTTAGGTTTGCCACCAAGCCCGGAAACGGAAACGGTTTTGGTGAGGTTGATCCTTTCGTTGCCGGCAGGCTCAACAAATTCTTTCTTTAAACCAGCATAGCCTTTATTGGCGGCTGCCATAAAAGAAGGAGCTAACCAACCCTTACGCACGCCTTTGGCCAGGCCATACACAAACATACTCGAAGCCGAACTTTCCAGGTAATTTCCTTTTCTGGAGGGCATATCTAAAATATCGAACCAAACCCCCGATTTAGGATCCTGGTACTTTACAGCAGCAGTTGCCGTACGGCTTAAAATGGCTAAGAGCTCAGCTCTTTTAGGGTGGTTGGCGGGGAAATTATCGAGCACATCAACCAATGCCATAATGTACCAGCCCATAGCCCTGGCCCAAAAATTAGGTGAGCGACCAGTTGTTTTATTGGCCCATTGCTCAGCCCTGCTTTCGTCGTAGCCATGGTACAATAAGCCTGTTTTATTGTCGCGCGAGTTTTGCTCCATTAAGATAAACTGTTTGGCGATATCGTCAAAAGCAGCATCTTTTTTCATCAGTTTAGCGTATTCTGCATAAAATGGCTCGCCCATGTACAATCCATCCAGCCACATTTGGTTCGGATAAATTTTCTTGTGCCAGAAACCACCTGCTTTGGTTCGCGGTTGTTGCTGTAACTGATCATAAAGTTTAGTTGCCGCTAACAGATATTTCTGCTGTCCGGTAACTTTGTAAAGCAACAACAACGAGCGACCGTTTTTAACGTTGTCGATGTTAAAATCTTCGGCTTTATAGGTGCTAATGTTGCCTTCTTTATCTAAATAGGCATCCATCGAGCTTTGCACATATTTAAAATATTTTCCATCGCCGGTATTGCGCCAAACCGCTGCCGCACCTTCTAAAACTACGCCCATATCGTAAGTCCATTTTGGACCTTTAGCGCCTTTCAGTAAGGAGGTATCCTGAAACAGTTTTTCCATTGCCGTTAAGGTTAGCTGTTCAGATAATTTCTTTTGTGCCAAGCCATTTTGTACGAAAACGGTAAGGAACGCTAGGGTTGCTGTAAGGTATATGATTGATCGCTTCATCTTAATTATTTTGAAATCTCCAATACAGATTGATTTACTTCGGTGCCAAAAGCTGATGTTTTTTTGGCTTTTGAAACATCGGTTCCTGTTATTTTCAGGGCTTTTGTTTTTTCGCCGGTGATGTCGAACAAAAGTTCAGCACCATTTTTATACTGAAGTCCGTTGATATTGATATTGCTGCCATTTTGTACATGCACAACCGGATTGGTATCGTTGGTAATAACCTTAACATTTTTAAGGAAAATATTCGAAGCCTCAATAATTTCGATGCCTTTTTTAGATTGAATGGTTACGTTTTCGAGGTGAATATCCTTGATGTTCATCTCAGGTAAACCCCTGAAAAAGATTGCTTTTTCGGCACCATTGGCTACTACGTCTTTAATGTAGAAATTTTTAAACTGAGGAGTTGCTTCGGTAACCGGAACGGTAACGGTTTTAATGGCTTCGCGTTTTTCGCCTGCCAAAGGAACCGGATCAACAGCTGCATAATACATGTCGAATAAAATGGCTTCACCGGGAATATCGATCATGTTAATGTTGTTCACATAAATATTTTCGACCACACCGCCGCGGCCACGTGTGGTTTTAAAACGCAGACCAATATCGGTGCCAATGAAAGAACAGTTGTACACCCAGATATTTTTGGCTCCGCCGCTCATTTCGCTTCCGATAACGAAACCACCATGCGCGTGGTAAACCACATTGTTTCTGATAATTACATTTTCTGTGGGTACGCCACGTTTGCGGCCGGCTTCGTCCCTGCCAGATTTAATGCAGATACCATCATCGCCAACATCAAAAGTGCTGCCCTCAATCAATACATTTTTACACGATTCTACGTCAACACCATCGCCGTTTTGTGCAAACCATGGGTTTTTAACCTGCAGGTTTCTCAAAGTCAGGTCTTCGCAAAGCAAGGGGTGCAGGTTCCAGGCCGGTGAGTTTTGAAAGGTTACACCTTCTAAAAGTACCTTTTTGCAACCCGTTAATACCACCAGGTTAGGGCGGAGAAAGTCTTTAATATCTTCATAATCGGCAGCCGTTTTACCCGCTTCAATTACACCAGCATTTTTGGTATTCGAGCCTTTAACCGTTTTTTCTGATGGGTACCACATTTTGCCATCGGCCCTTACCACTCCACCAGAGGCTACCAGTGTTTTCCACTGGGTTTCGGTAAGCTTATCTTTTTTTACCATGCGCCATGCACCGCCGTTTCCATCAATAATACCTGCGCCGGTAATGGCTATATTTTGTAGGTTAACCCCGGAAATAGGGCTTTGGTTACGCCAGGCTGGTTGTCCTTCCCAGTTTCCCTGAACGAGTTTATATTGGTTAAAGTCATCGGTGAACTGTAAGATGGCATCACGTTTTAGATGTAGATTTACATTACTTTTTAATTCAATTGGTCCGGTTAACCATAAGCCAGAAGGGATTAACACCACACCGCCACCTTTTTGACTTACAGCCTCAATGGTTTTGTTAATGCTCTGTGTATTTAAAAAAAGCCCGTCGCCTTTAGCACCAAAGCTGGTAATGCTGGTAGTGTCGTTTTTAAATTTAACCTGCTGAATAACGGGCAATGCTTGCTTTTGTTGAGCAATAGCCGAACATGCAGCTGATATTAAAATACATGTGAGCGCTATTTTTGTCCGGCAGAAACTACCTGTTATCTGTTTCATTGTTGATGCTGTTAAATTATATTTGGTTAATCTTATAACAAGTGTACGTTGTTTGCTCCTAAAACAGAAGAGAAATCTATGCAATCGTTGCCGGAAAACAAACGCAAAAAGCACCTTGTTTAAGGTGCTTTTGTTTTGATTATCAGTTGTTTAATTGATTTATTTGCCCTCCGGAAGCCAGCCTCGGAAAACGTTTTCCAAAATATAGGCCCTGTACTCAATATCCATTAATTGGTGCGACCATTTAGCCCTAGCATTTGGATTTGCACCCTTTCCAACGCTTTTGTATTCAGCATAGTAGGCGGTTTGTTCGTTACTGGTTTTGCCCCAATTGTTCCAGCCTTCCGGGCGGATCAAATCGGGTAGTGCGCAGTTTAGATAAGCCACTTTTGCATAAGGTCGCCAGGGCCTGCCCAAATAGAAGCTGTTTGCCGGGGCATCGCCTTTAACAGTACATTTGTTAAAAATATACCCAAATTTGGTAGTGTCGGCGGTTGATGCTGCTGTAATGTAACCTGCCTTTTTGCAATAAAGCGTACAGTTTTCGAACCAGGCAGTTGCTGCGCCAAAAATAAAATCGACAGTACCTTCAATGTAGCAGTTTTTATAATACTGGCGGTTATTGCCGCCATAGGTATAAAGTGTATCCTGAAAGCCCAAAAACCTGCAATTGATGAAAACCGATTTATCGCCACCGGCCCAAACTGCTACGGCCTGCCCAACCGGCCCCGACGAATTTTCGAAAGTGACATTCTCTGCCGAAAAGCTTTCGCCGTAAATGTAAAAGCTTGATGAACCTGAAGTGCCTTTTTCTTCGCCAAAGGTGTTTTTCTTTTGGGCATAATCATCGTAAGTTAAAATGGTTTCGTTAAGGCTTTCGCCAATCAGTTTCACATTTTTCTTCGATGCTGCTAAAATCAGTTTTTCTTTGTAAGTGCCTTTTTTAATGAAAATTACAGTGGTTTTATTTCGGAAATCGGGTACTGCATGGATGGCTTCCTGCACCGTTTTAAAATTCCCGCTCCCATCGGCAGCAACAATAAAATCGGGTTTAATCTCTTTTGCATGTGCTGCAAGGGCAATGACTATCAAAAAGAATAAGGCAATTGTTTTCATATCGATTTGGTTAGGTATAAAATAAAATCGGCCACGCAAAAGTATGAACTTCATCACGCAGCCGTGTTTTAAAATATATGATGAACAATTTTAAACATTAATATCCGCCGGAAAGAAGTTTTAGCGAAATTAAAAGATGCAAACGATGTCGGGAACGATTGCACAATATCTGTTTGCCTTGGAATAAAAAAAGGCTTAATCTTGTTGGTAAGCCATTGCTAGCCAAATATTACGAAAAACAGCATTGTAAAATGAAATACTTCCTTAGTTCGATCCTTATTATAGGTTTTGTTGCTGGCACATTTGCGCAGCAAAATCCGTCAAATAAATATGTTTCTAAAGTTTGGGTGTCGGATCAGGGCAACGGAACTTATCAAAATCCGGTTGTAAACGCCGATTATTCCGATCCGGATGCTATTCGAGTAGGCGACGATTTTTATATGATTGCCTCCAGCTTTGATGCTGTTCCGGGTTTGCCGATTTTGCATTCCAAAGATCTGGTGAACTGGAAAATTATTCGCCATGCCTTAAAGCGCCAGCCTCCTTTTGATCATTTTGAGAAAACACAACATGGCAATGGGGTTTGGGCACCTGCTATCCGTTACCACAATGGCGAATTTTACATTTATTACCCTGATCCGGATTTCGGGATTTATGTGACCAAAGTCAAAACGATTACCGGCGATTGGTCTGCACCACAATTGGTTGCTGCCGGTAAGGGTTTAATAGATCCCTGCCCTTTTTGGGATGAAGACGGAAAAACTTACCTCGCTTATGCCTATGCAGGTAGCCGGGCTGGAATTAAAAGTGTTTTGGCCATTATGCCGCTAAGCAGCGATGGGATGAAAACAACAGCCAAAGGTCGCATTGTTTACGACGGACATGATCTCGATCCCACTATTGAAGGGCCTAAGTTTTATAAACGCAACGGCTATTACTATTTGTTTGCACCTGCAGGGGGTGTTTCTACTGGCTGGCAGCTGATTTTGCGGAGTAAGAATGTTTACGGGCCTTACGAAAGAAAAGTAGCCATGGATCAGGGTAAATCGACCGTTAACGGCCCGCACCAGGGTGCCTGGGTGAATACTCAAACCGGCGAAGATTGGTTTTTACACTTTCAGGATAAGGATGCCTATGGCCGTGTGGTACACTTACAACCCATGAAATGGATTAATAACTGGCCGGTAATTGGTGTGGATAAAGACGGTGATGGTATTGGCGAGCCGGTTGCAGTTTATAAAAAGCCGAATGTGGGTAAAGTATATCCGATCGAAAATCCGGCTGAAAGTGATGAATTTGGAACAGTTGATTTAGGCTTACAATGGCAGTGGCAGGCAAACCCGCAAGCCACCTGGTGGTTTACCGATGCCAGCAAAGGAGTTTTAAAATTATATACATCTAAAATACCTGATGAGGCTAAAAATCTTTGGGATGTACCCAATTTATTGATGCAGAAGTTTCCTGCTGATGAGTTTAGGGTAACCACCAAACTTAATTTTAAGCCCAACCCTAAATTGGAAAATGAAAGCACCGGCTTGGTCATTATGGGGAGAAGCTATGCCCAGATTAGCGTTAAGCGTAAAAAGGATGGCTTATACCTGATGTATGGTGTTTGCCAAAGTGCAGATAAAGGCAAGCCCGAAAATGAAATGGAAATTGCCAGATTAAATCCGACAACTGTCGGATCGGTATCGGTGCAGTTAAGGGTGCAGGTAGTTAATGGAGCAAAATGCCGGTTTAGTTACAGCGAAGATGGTATTACCTTTCATCTGGTTGGCGACGAGTTTCAGGCTACAGCCGGGCAATGGATTGGTGCAAAAATGGGCTTGTTTGCCATACGCGATACACAGACAAACGATTCGGGAATTGCCGAATACGATTGGTTTAGGGTGGAGCCAGTTAAATAATTGATCAGCAAAATGAAACACCCTAAAATTATTATAGCAGTTGTGGCTACTGGTTTTTTACTGATGTCTTTCATCACCAAACCCGGGCCCGTTAAGGTTTATTTAATTGGCGATTCGACTGTTGCAGATTATACCTTAGATGAGGGGTACTTGCAAAAGAAATATCCGCTTACCGGCTGGGGACAGGTTTTTCAATCCTTTCTGCAAAAAGATAGCCTGAAAAAATTAAGCCGACTGATAAAAAGTGATAGCGCTTTGGTGGTTGATAAGGCAAAAGGAGGCAGGAGCACGCGTAGTTTTTTTGAAGAAGGCCGGTGGAAAGAAGTTTTAGATAGTTTACAGAAAAACGATCTCGTATTGATTCAGTTCGGCCACAACGATGCCGCAAAGGATAAACCAGAACGCTATGTAGATATACCAGGTTACAAAGATTTTTTAAAAATGTATGTAAATGAAACCCGGGCAAAAGGTGCGTTACCCATCCTGATTACACCGGTTACACGCAATTACCCCTGGAAGGATGGTAAGTTGGGCAGTGCTCATGGCGAATACCCGCAAGCCGTAAAAGAGGTGGCCAAAGCATTGCATGTGCCGCTTATTGATTTAACCACACTTTCAGCCGGATTCTTTACCACAAAAGGTCAGGAATATGTGCGTAAAAATTACTTTATGAATTTAGATTCGGCTAGGTATGAAGCTTACCCGAAAGGGCAAAAAGACAATACCCATTTCCAGCCGGAAGGTGCTAAGGAAGTCGCAAGGTTAGTATTTGGGGAGCTAAAAAAGATTAAAAACCTATCAGATTTTTAAAATCTGATAGGTTTGGAAATTTTATCCAACAATTACTTTGGAGGTAATGGCAATTCTGTTCCAGGCGTTAATGGTAACAATGGCCATAATGATATTGGTGATTTCAGTTTCGCTAAAGAAACTGGCCACTTTGTTATAGGTAGCATCCGATACATGGTTGCTAATTAAAGTTACCTCTTCAGTTAAAGCAATAACCGCTTTTTCTTTTTCGGTAAACAGGGTGGTTTCTTTCCATGCGCTTAGCAAATACAGCCTTTGTTCGGTTTCGCCAATTTTGCGTGCATCGGCTGAGTGCATGTTTAAACAAAATGCACAACCGTTAATTTGCGATGCCCTCATTTTAATCAGCTCTGAAAGAATCGGATCGATTTTACTGGCTGATAAATATTTTTCTAAAGCGTACATGGCCTGGTATGCTGCCGGATCTACTTTTGGGATATCAATTCTGCTTTCCATTTTTTTATTGTTTTTGATTACGATGTAAAGTTCCGCATCCTAAGCCTTAAAAAACTTAATGTAGTTTAAGAAATGCTTCATTCGTTTTCGTCATGTTAAATTTATTTCAATATCTCTCAGGTAATAGAGACCTGAAATAAATTTAGGTTGACGGGATTTAGATTAAAAATTCAAAGAGAATTCCTTAAGGGATGAACACTCGTCCTATTTTCAATTAAATTGATCTCTTCGCTCTGATCTTACTCAAAAACTCAGGCGTAAAGCCAAGGTAAGAAGCCAGCATGTATTGTGGTACCCGCTGTACAAATTCGGGGAAGAGCTGGTTAAAGTGGCGGTATCTTTCCTCCGCAGTTTGGCTATACAGATACCTGATCCGCATTTGGGAGGCCTGGTGGTTTTTTTGTAAAATCAGCCTGAAATACCTTTCCAGTTTAGGTAACTTATGGAACATTTCGTCGTAATGATGATGTTCAATGGCAATCATCTCGGTATTTTCTGCTGCCTGAATATAAAATTCTGAAGTTTTTTGAAAGAGGAAGCTGGTTAAGTCGGTAATCCACCAGTTTTCGATAGCAAATTGTGTGGTTTGCTCGGCACCTTTAATGTCGATAAAATAGAGTCGGAGGCAACCCTTTACCACAAAGTAATTGGCCCTGCAGGTTTGCCCTTCTTCCAATAAAAAAGCTTTCTTTTTAACCGAAAAAGATTTGAGTAATGAGGCAAGAAGTTCCTGCTCATCGTTACTCAGATCTATAAATTTATTAATATGGTTATAAAGTGCGCTGTACATTATTAATTTTTAAAGCTAAATTAATAATAATTCAGGCTTACATATCTGCCGCTTTCAAAATATCGCTGGCATAGTTGCCCCAATCTTTTAAAGCTCCTTTTAGAATATCGCTCAGCTGCTTTTTACTGACAGGTTTACCTTTAGCGGGCATTTTGAGCTGCGTAGTCGCTACTTCTGTATCTTTTACCGCGGTAGCAAACCAGGTAATATGCTCGCGCGGTAAAGCCACTCCTAATATCATACCCGGTAATCCGCTAAAAGTTTCAGGGCCGCCCGAAACCGGAATTAAATCAGTATAAAAGGCCACAACATAAATCGAATCCATGATTAGTGCATTTGCCCTGCGACAATTATAACCGGCAATTTCCCTGAATTCATCAGTTATTTTCCAGTTTATTTTACGTACAGAATCTTTAACCAGGTAGGTTTCCTCGTAAACCGATTTTTGATTGATACTGGTTGAGTTTTTTAAATTGGTTAAAATAATGTTGCTCTGCTTGGCCGAGGCAAAATTACTTGCCCAGTTGTTGCCAACACTTTCGTCGGGTATTGGATTAAAGTACGTTTGATCATTTTTAAAAATAAGTTCGCTTTTTAAAGTTTTAAACTGCGGATTATTTTTCTGATACTGTTCGAAGGCCTGCGCACTCCAGAAATTATCGGGGTAACGCTTAATCTGGTCTTTAAGCAAGGCGTATATATTTATCTTTTTCTCGAATTGAATAGTACCCTGGTGTACAAACCTTGCATGTTGTGCCATTGCATAATTTATCGTGCAAAAAAGCATCATTATGGCATATCTTAATTTCATTTTATAATAATTTTAAAAGATCAGGTATATAATATTTAGTCTTTTTTGGTTGATTATTTTTGAGGTGCTCCACCTCCCATTTTATTAAAATCCCAAACCAGCGAGAACATAAAATAACGGCTAATGTTGTTGTAGTTGGTTTGTGTGATCATGTTGGAATAAGCATACCTTCTGAAGCCACGGTTCTGGTTAAACAAATCGTTTCCGCGAATAGTAAATTTCAGGTCTTCCTTTTTAAAGAAAGATTTAGTGATGGAAGCATTAACCACAATCTGCTCGAAACTGGTATCAAAAGCTTGCGAACTTGGGGTATAAGTATATTCGCCATCGGCCTGAAGTTTAATTTTCTTCGGTAAGGTAAAGCTCATGCCTCCCCAGCCCTGCATACCCCATCCCTTGTTGGCGCGGTCTTTTTGTAAAGATGTTACCTGAGAATTGTAGCTTGGGCCAAAACTCAGATAAATTTCACTCTTATCTTTATAACGGTTAATGTTTATCGACGGACTGAAGCGGGTGGTTGTTATTTCGTTTAATTCGGTAACATCGCTTAACTGGCTTTTTACATAATTATAACTGGTATTGCCACCTGCATTTAAATTGAGGCCAATATTTGTATCAAATAAAAACTTCAGTTTTCTACTAATACCGCCATAAAAATTATAGTTAATAGGTGTTTTATCGGTTAAGTTAACCGATTTGGCGATTGTTTTACCAACAGCATCGGTTTGGGTATTGCTTACAATAGCTTTGTTTACGAAACCAAAACTACCGCTGATATATAGTGACTGTTGTGTTAAAACTTTATAGGAGTTATAATTAACATTAAAACGGCTATCAAACGATGGTGCCAGATCTGGATTACCTTCAGGTTGATATAGTGGGTTATCGTTAACCCTTACTGGTTGCAACTGGCTAACTGAAGGTTGAGTGGTATTTCCGTTATAGCCAATGCGTAAAGATTTTTGGGCAGAGAATTTATAGAGGTAGCTTGCTTGCGGTAACCAGTTAACAAAACTTCTGTTGTAGGTTTTGTTCGAAAGCTGTTCTATCTGATCGAAATTTACTGCACTGATCCTGCTACCTAAACTAATGGTTGTTTTGGGTTTTCTGTAGTTAAAAACTGCTCCACCCTGATGGATGTATTGTGTAGCTTTAAAGTCGTTACTAAACTCTGTATCCAGCACATCGTAATTTCCCGGTATAGACTGATTGAAAGATCTGCGGTCTGAGCGACTATCGTTAAGCACGAAACCATAGTTGAGTACCAAAGCCACTGCTTTAGTAATTGGTTCGTTATAGGTTACATTGGTGTTAAAAATGGCGCTTCGGGTATTATTGGTTTTGTACTGATCGGTTACTTCACCACTGGTTTGTGCTCCCAATGCATCGAAGTATTTAACATCCGAATGCAGAAAACCTGTGCCGTTAATCTGGTTTAATTTTTGACTAACACTAATCGAATAGTTTCGGCCTAATTTTTTAAGTTTTTTGGTATAAAGTGCAGATATATTAAAGTTCTGCTCCTTACCATCATTGCTGGTTGTTTGATCATTGCTGTTTAGCAAAGAATCATCACCTCTTCGACCCTTACTGTTTGAGCTGGAGGTATTGTCGCTATTTTTCAATGTGCCGTCAACAATTACTTTAAGGTTGCTTGTGGTATCTAATTTAATGGTATAGGTAGCATCCAGTTTTTGCCTGAATACATTCCGGTCAGAGTTTTCGTCGGTATTGGTGTTAATAATTCCATCTGGTAAATTGTTCTGGCTGATTGTATTTTTAGTGGTTTTAATGCCTAAAGCACCCAATTTGTAATTGGTATTTATGGTTTCTTTATCATCGTTCCACTTATTATCGTAATGCGCACCTCCTGTTATAGCTCTGGGTATACCTTCGCCATAATAGCTGCCACCTTCCAGTTCATCACCTCCGCCATAGCTAAACCACATACTTCCATCGTCGCTCACTTGCATATTATCGCCGCTTGTGCCTAGTTTATTATTGTCTTGCCAGCTTAAGCCGGTTGTACCATTATTACCGGCTGTTCCATAAACTGAGAATTTTTGTTTGGCTTTAAAACGGTTAAACAAAACCTGGCCTTTATAAAAATCGTCGGTACCATAGCCTAAATCTACCTTACCGAAATAGCCACTTTTTTTATCCTCTTTTAATTTAATATTGATGGTCTGTGTTTTCTGCCCGTCGTCTACTCCGGTAAATGCAGCCTGATCACTTGATTTTTCATAAAGTTGTACTTTATCAACCATATCAGCCCTTAAATTTTTGGTCACCAGTGTCGGGTCATCGCCAAAAAATTCTTCACCATCTACCAATACTTTCGGAACTGTTTTCCCTTGTGCCGTGATCTTACCGTCTTTATCAACCTGAATGCCTGGTAACTTTTTTAACAAATCTTCTACCTTATCGTTCGGCTGTATACTATAACTTGATGCATTAAATTCGGTCGTATCTCCCTTAATCTTGATAGCTGTTCTTTCTCCCTTAATAATTACATCTGAGAGGATTTTAGCCATCCCCGTTAGGTTTATTTTGCTGTAATCTTTAACCTGTGAAGTAGAATCGAGCGTAAAATGATCTACAAAGTCGGCATACTGGGGGTAAGAAACCAATAAGATAAACTTGCCGTTTTTAATGCCTGTAAGCTCAAAAGTGCCATTTTCTGCAGCTCTGGTAAATTTTACCAAAGTAGAGTCTTTTGCATTTAAAACTGCAATAGAAGCACTCGATAAAATGGCTGTCGAAGCGGTATCAACCGTTCGGCCTTTAATGGTATGCAGGCTCTGCGCTCTTGTGTACGATGCAATGGTAACAAAAAAGCACAGCGAGAGTAATAAACGTTTCATATAGAAAGAATCTGTTTTGTTTTTACGAATATAGAACTAATATATTAGTTGTGTGTTACGTTTTAACTTTTTTTAACATACTGTCTTTAATGCACCCTATCCTGACAATTTTTGGCCAAGCCATAAAACAATTTCGTATAGGTTATTCGGGCGTTCGTCTATAAATACATGGGCATGGTATAATAGCGTCTTTTTGCCTGAAACGTTTTGGATAATCGGCCGTCTTATTTACATAAAAACACCTGGTAATAAGGGATTTAAAATAAAAGGTTTATCCAACATAAAATATTAAGATCATGAAAAATTCTATTCAAAAATTATTTGCAGCTGCATTGGTAATGGTTACTTTAAGCAGCGCTACAGTGGCAGCTCACGCCACAGAAAACAATGCCAGCTATACCGCTTTAACCAATGTTAAAAACATCAGTAAGATTGTGGTATCGGGCAATGTGAAATTAATCCTGGTTCAGGATGCTAAAGAGAGTGTGGAGGTTTACGATCAATACTACGGCAAAAATGCGATGGTGCAACAACAAGGTGCTGAATTAAGAATCAGTTCTTTTGATAAAAATACCTTAATGGTTATCGCGCATGTTAATAATTTGGCTACAATCGAAGCTTCAAACACAGCAACGGTAAGTACAGCAGGCAAATTCAACCTGTTAAACCTAAACGTTGTGCTTAACGACAGGGCCTCGGCAGACATAGCTGCCAATACAGTTAATTTATCGACTGAGATTAAAGATGCTGCAACGTTAAAATTGTCTGGCTCTACCGAAGAACATACTGCTGTAATCGGGTCAGAATCGAAAATTAAAATGGGAGATTTTACTGCAGCTGAAAGTACTATTCAGGTAGCTGTAAAACCAGCTGTACTGGCCAACAGTAAGCTATCGCGCTATAGTGATATAGATGTAGCTTTATTAGAAAAACTATTCTAACTCCATCATACATTTTACCAAAAAGGCCCTGAATTTTCTATCCAGGGCCTTTTTATTTTAAGAATATGTTCCTCGTTTACGATTAGAATTGCAGCGATCTGCATTTTTAATAGCGATAAAATCGCTTGTCTCACCGGTCTCCGTTGCAAACGGTGTGCACTGCATTTGTAATGCAACATTATCTACAAATCAAATTTGATACCCTGTGCAAGTGGCAGGGTATTGGCATAATTTATCGTGTTGGTTTGTCTGCGCATATAGGCTTTCCAGGCATCCGATCCACTTTCGCGACCACCACCGGTTTCTTTTTCGCCACCAAATGCCCCGCCAATTTCGGCGCCTGAAGTACCGATATTTACGTTAGCTATACCACAATCCGATCCGCTGGCCGATAAGAATTGCTCCGCTTCCCTCAGGTTTAAAGTCATAATGGCAGATGAAAGTCCTTGTGGAACACCATTTTGCAAGGCAATGGCTTCCTCCAGTGTTTTGTATTTGATCAAGTATAAAATTGGCGCAAAAGTTTCGTGCTGCACAATTTTAAAATCGTTTTTTACTTCAGCTATGCATGGTTTTACATAACAACCACTTTGGTAAGCTTCGCCCGATAATACGCCACCTTCTACAACAAAACGACCGCCTTCTGCTTTACATTTTTCAATCGAATCAAGGTATGCAGTAACTGCATCGGTATCAATCAGCGGACCAACATGATTGTTTTGATCTAAAGGATTGCCAATGCGGAGTTGCCCATAGGCATTAACCAGTTTTGTGACGAAGGTATCGTAAACACTTTCATGTATAATCAGTCGGCGGGTAGAGGTACATCGCTGTCCGGCGGTGCCAACAGCGCCAAATACCGCACCAATTAAACTCATATCTAAATCAGCATGTGCTGAAATAATAATGGCATTGTTGCCACCTAATTCGAGTAAACTCTTGCCCAGGCGTGCACCAATAGCAGTGGCAACGGCTTTACCCATTCGTGTAGATCCTGTAGCAGAAACCAAAGGAATGCGGCCGTCATTTGTCATCAGCTCACCAACTTCCTTATCGCCTAAGATCAAACTGCATACGCCTTCTGAAATTGCATTTGCTTTGAAAACCTGTGCAATAATGTGCTGGCAGGCAATAGCTGTTAAAGGCGTTTTTTCTGATGGTTTCCAGATGCATACATTACCGCAAACCAGTGCCAGCGCTGCATTCCAGCTCCAAACCGCAACCGGAAAGTTAAATGCTGAAATAATGCCCACAATACCAAGCGGATGCCATTGCTCGTACATGCGGTGGTTGGGGCGCTCGCTATGCATGGTTAAGCCGTATAGCTGGCGCGATAAACCTACAGCAAAATCGCAGATATCGATCATTTCCTGTACCTCGCCAAGCCCTTCCTGTAAGCTTTTTCCCATTTCATACGAAACCAGCGTACCCAAATCCGATTTGTTTTCGCGTAGGGCATCGCCAAACTGTCGCACAATTTCACCTCTTTTTGGTGCAGGGATGCTGCGCCATTCGGTAAACGCAGTTTGCGCCTGGCGCACCACAGTTTCATAATCAGAACCGGTGGCAACTTTCGCCGAGGCAATCAGTTTCCCATCTACAGGCGAAAAACTTTCCAATGTTTTTGCATTTGCTGCTCCTCCCCAATGGCTCCCTGTGCTAAATGCCGCATTATCGGCATTTATGCCCAATTTGTTTAAAATGGATTGAATATCTGTAATCATATCTCTATCGGTTTACACAAAACAACAAAAAAATAAAGGAAAGCAGCACACATTTGGAGCTTAACTTTATCACAATTCTTAATATCTTGCCCTAACATTTACTAAAACGACTACTCAATGAAAAACATTAAATTATTACTCATTGCTTTCCTGGGCTTTGGGCTTAGCCTTAATGCACAAACAAAAAAGGCCACCAATAGCCTGTTATGGGAAATTTCAGGAAAAGGCTTGAAGAAACCATCTTATTTATTTGGAACACATCATTTTACCAGCAGAAAGTTTGCCGATACCATGCGGGTTTTGCAGGAGAAACTGAAATCAGTTGATGGCGTAGTAGGCGAAATTGTAATGGATAGCACAGTACAGGGAAGAATGGCTCCGTTTTTAATGATGAAAAACAATACGCTCGATAGTTTATTTACACCGGAAGAGTATAAAGAAGTTGACGATTATCTGAAAACCAAAAATCCGGCTATTAATTTAAAACAAATGAACAGGTTTAAGCCAGCCATGGTTGGTGTATTGATTATGCTGCTCGAAAATCCCGAAATAAAGGAAGTGAACGATGGAATAGATGATAGCTTTCAAAAATATGCCAAAAGCAATGCAAAGTCCCTTTATGGTTTAGAGACCGCCGAATACCAGGGAGCACTTTTATTTGATGGCGATTTACAGAAACAACGTAAAGCCTTACTAAAATCTGTTAGAGAATCGGATAAGAATAAGCTTAAAATAAAGGAACTTACCACCTATTACCTTGCTCAGGATATCGATAAATTAAGCGATTTCTTTAAAACACAGGATGAAGAAACCAGGGAGTTTATGACCGAGATGCTCAAAAACCGGAACCAACGCTGGTTAGACCTACTGCCTGCTTTGATGGAAAAAGAATCGTTGTTTATTGCCGTTGGTGCAGGCCATTTGGTTGGTGATGAAGGCCTGATCAAAGGCTTGGCTGCTAAAGGCTACATTTTAAAACCCGTTGCAACCAATTAGTTTTAAATATTACTAAATTACCACAATTCTTAATACCTTGCCTCAAAGATTACTGACTTATTAAATCTTAAGAAATGAATAAAAATTTTATTGCCTGTGGGGTAATATTGGCTGCTGCTTTTATGGCCAATCCTCTTTTCGCACAGGAACAAACTGCTGAAAAATCAAATAACCTAAGTGTTTACCGTGTAACCGCAACCAAAGTTAACGACCTGGTACATACCAAACTCGATGTTTCTTTCGATTATGCAAAGCGCTATTTGTACGGCAAAGCCTGGCTAACTTTAAAGCCTCATTTTTATGCTACCGATTCGCTAACGCTTGATGCGCAAGGGATGGATATTAAAAGCATTGCGCTGGTTGGGCCAAAAGGGAATACACCACTTAAATACACTTACAACGATAATAAGCTGTATATCAACTTAAATAAAAAATATACCAACACCGAAAAATATACTGTGTACATTGCTTACACAGCCAAACCCGATGAGTTGAAGGTGAAGGGTAGCGCGGCCATAACCGATGCCAAAGGTTTGTACTTTATCAATCCGGATGGTGCCGATAAAAATAAGCCAACGCAAATCTGGACGCAAGGTGAAACAGAATCTTCATCGGCCTGGTTTCCAACCATCGATAAACCCGACCAAAAAACAACACAGGAAATTTCGATGACGGTAAAATCGAAATACACCACCCTGTCAAACGGAAAACTGGTGAGCCAGAAACCCAATACCGATGGTACAAGAACCGATACCTGGAAAATGGATTTGCCACACTCACCTTACCTGTTTATGATGGCCGTAGGGGAGTTTAAAATCACTAAAGATGCCTATAAAGGTAAAGAGGTGAGTTATTACTTGGAGCCCAAATACGCGCCTTATGCAAAGCAGATTTTTGGTAAAACACCTGATATGATTCAGTTTTACAGCAATTTGCTGGGAGTAGATTATCCATGGAATAAATATTCGCAGGTTGTGGGTCGCGATTACGTTTCGGGAGCAATGGAAAATACCACGGCTACCCTACATGGTGAGCACGTACAAAAAACAGACCGCGAGCTGTTGGATGGAAATGAAGAAGGTACCATTGCACACGAGCTTTTCCACCAGTGGTTTGGCGATTATGTAACAGCCGAATCATGGTCTAACTTAACCATGAACGAATCTTTTGCCACTTTTGGCGAGGTAATCTGGCATGGCCACGATGCCGGACAGGATGCTGAAGATAAATCGCGTTACGAAAAACTGCAATCTTACCTTGGTTCGACTAAAAAAGGCGAAAGCCCGGTGTTGGCCCGCTTTTATTATAACGATAAGGAAGATATGTTCGATAACATCAGCTATGCCAAAGGATCGATTATTCTTTATGCGTTGAAAAACCAGATGGGCGATGCTGCTTTTTACAAATCGCTTAACCGTTATTTAACTACCAATGCTTTTAAAAATGGCGAAACACACCAGTTACGCCTGGCGATGGAAGACGTAACCGGTAAAGACTGGAGCCCTTATTTTAACCAATGGTATTACAATGGAGGTCACCCGGTTTTAAGCATCGATTATGGTTACGAAAATGGTAAAGCAACCATTAAAGTTAAACAAACGCAAGATGCCAGCGTGCAGACTTTTACCCTTCCGGTTAAAATCGATATTTATGCTGGTGGACAAAAAATCAGAAAAGAAATCCTGATTAACAGCCGTGAACAGAACTTTAGTTTCGATGTAAGCACCAAACCTGATTTGATCGATTTCGACGCTGATAAAATTGTAGTAGGCGAAACCAACGACAATAAAACCGCTGAAAATTACTACTTCCAGTATAAAAATGCACCAAGCTATGCCAACCGGATTGAGGCATTGCAATTTATTATGCAGAGCAAAGCCAACAGCGGGCAGCAGGTATTGTTAGCGGCACTAAAAGATAAATCGGCCGATTTACGTGCACTGAGCATTGATGGCCTGAATTTAGAAGATGCCCAAATTAAAGCTACGGCCTTGCCAGTTCTGCTCCAGCTGGCTAAAAGCGATAAAGATACCGAAGTAAGATCGGCAGCGATAAGCAAACTTGCCGAAACAGGCGACCAAACCTATAAAGCTTTAATGAACGAAAGTTTAAAAGACCGTTCGTACAAGGTAATTGCTGCCGGAATTGGCGGTTTGGCAAAACTCGCACCACAGGAAAGTACTTCGGCTTTAGCAACTTTAGATGCCGAGACTAAAGACCATATTGCCGGTTCGGTTGCAACATTATACATCAGCGATCCAAGAGATGAACATCAGGACTTTTACGCGAATATTATGGCTACCGGCGACAGAAGCAAAATTTTCGCCACCATCGGTCAGTATTTTCAGTATTTAAGGGCGAATACCAATCCTGAGGTTACCGAAAAAGGAATCAAAAACATTAGTGGTGCAATTGAAAGATTGAAACTACAGGCTTATTTAAACAAACAATTGGCAGGTGCTTATACTGCAACCGTACAGGCTAAACAAAAACAGGCTGCTGCGGCTACAGGTGCCGCTAAAGATAACTTGAACAAACAGGCTGAGTTGTTTAAAAAAGGCGCTGCAGATTTAACTGAAAAATAGCATAAACGGCTTATAAGCCAATAAAACTTTGTGGTAACAAGAAGGCCTGTCGATTTAATCAACAGGCCTTCTTTATAAAACACTATTTAATCAGCATAATTTATCTGGCTGATTGATACGTTAACGTATCTGTTGCTGATCGGCTACTTGGACTGGTACCCCATTTAAATGAGATATAGAAAGTTTTAGTCGCCGGGTCATAGCGGCTATCGTATGCCGGATCGTTAATCAAAGTTGCATTGGCTGTACTTTTCATGGTTACCTTGTTGGTTACAGGGTTAACATTTATAGTTAAGCCATCAATACCACCAACACCACTACCGTTCGACCAAACCTGGCCAAAATCTACAGCGTTTGCACCATTACTCGGTAAATCTTTGGTTAAACCTTTAAAGTTTCCGGTTAAAATAGGATCGCCTTCTCTAAAAACATAACCTTTGAAGCTATATTTTCCGTCATATCTGTTTCTTACAGCTACTTTAACCACTACCGAACCGAATTTTTTACTAATCACTTCTCCCGAAGCATCTGTAATGGTAACAGGTAGACCATAAGCTATTGCAGGATCGAGCGCTGTGCTTACAAATTTAACCGGAACCTGTACCCTACGCTGATTGGCGGGAATAGTAATCGTTGTTGGCATTGTAAATGCCGCCGAAGGCACCTGGGTTAATGCCGGATCTGAAGTATGTGCAGCATTATAAGCAGTAAGCGCTGCCGGATCGATTGACAGCGTTACCTTAATATCAGTTGCTTTGGTGCTTGATGCAGCATAATTAATGTAAAAAAAGTAATCGCTTGGTACATCCTGTTGAATAAGTGAGGTGGTTAAAGAATTTACACTGCCATCTCCAACCGGCGAACCAACCGGAATTTCTACCACAGGAGTTGTAGCCGAAAAATCGGGTTGCTCGTTTTTGTTTTTTAAACAAGAAGATAAACTTATTACGCATATTGCTGCAATAAGTCCGTTAAATATGTTTTTATTTTTCATCGTTTTAATTGATTTATTTAACGTCCCAAAAAATTCTGGAAGTAAATTGGTTAATTGTACCTTCTGCAATTACATTGGCAGAGTTGGTATTGTATTCTCTTTGTGGATATAACATTCTTACCGGTATTTTTTTGGTAGTTACTGTTGAAGCAATAGAGATTGGCATATCTGCAGGAAGCTCTAAACGTCTGTAATCTGTCCAGGGCTCAATGTCGTTGGTACCGTTCATGGCCGCCCACTTTTGCTTAATAATCAAGGCCATTTTTTCTTCGTCGGTACCAGTCCATTTTGCCACAGCCTGATCGGTAAGATAAGTTGTTGCATCAGCCTCAGTCAAGCCAAGGTAAACGAAGTTAGCCGTAACGGCTGCTTTATAATTGGTTTCTGCACTGCTGGTAAGGTATCCTCTTTGTGCAGCTTCGGCCTGTAAGAATAAACTCTCAAAATCGGTCATAATCGGTTGCGATTGATCATATGATTTTAGTATTCCTTTACCGATACCCGATACTGTTGTTAGGGTTTGATCGAAATTAACATCCTGTCCCCAAACCAAACTTACGTAAGTACTGCCTGCACCGTCGTTAACGGTAGTGTAGAATTTACCTAATCTGGGATCATCATTATCCTGAAGAAAGTCTAATCCATAAGTGCTGGCCAACATGTAACCGTGCGAAGCGGTTTTTGTGCCATCAACACCATAGCCATAAACTGCCCAGAAAGGGTTTTGTTTACCGGCTGTGTTTAAATAACCCGGGTTGTTGGCAATTCCTTCGCCTTTTCCAATATATCCGAACCCATTTGCATTAATTTTTGCAATCTCATCTTTAATATATTGTGCTCTGCCTGGTATTTCCGATTGGCGCAATAGGATCCTTAATTTTAAAGTGTTGGCAAACCTTCCCCATTTTTTTAGGTCTCCCTTAGCATAAATATCTGCTGATGCATCGGCAGGAGAAACTGCTGCGGTTTTAAATAAGTTTGCTGCAGTATCCAGTTGTTTGGCCAGATCTTCATAAATCGCCTGCGCTTTATCATATTTTGGATTAAGGAAAGCAACCGATTTTGATGCTTGTGTATAAGGTACGTTACCATAGAAATCTACCAGATACTGGTAATCCCATGCTTTCATTGTTTTGGCAATAGCAACATAAAAGTTTTGTCCTGATGCTTTACTCTGTGTTTCTAAGTAAGTGTAATCGTTTACATTGTCGTAAAGATTAGCCCAAAGTGTTGTAGAGCCACTCCAGTTGGTGGTAAAGTTATAAGAACGTTCTTCGTACCAGCCAGAAACACCACCTGGTGTCATCCAGTAGTTCATCCATAAAGCGGCAAAGCTGTAAAAAATAGAACCACCGGTAGTATAGGCAGCTGTATTGTTTAAAGCACCTGTTAAAACCAACGCAGGCTTAACTACGGTAGCATTATTCGGATTATCGTTAATATCTAAAAATCCTTTTTTACATGCGCCAAGCAATAATACTGCCGACACTGTAAACATGTATATCAATTTCTTTTTCATGTCTTTTCGTTAATTATTAAAAGCCGATTGTTGCAGTAAAACCATAAATACGAGTAGGCGGTGTTTGGTTTAAGTTATTAACACCTTGCGCATTACCAGTACCCACGTTAATCTCCGGATCAGTGTAAATGTTGTCACTCGGTCTGAACATAAATAAATTTCTTCCTATCAGGGCTATACTCGCGTTTTTAATAAATTTCGCTCTGCTCTGTAACCATTGGGTAGGCACCTGGTAGGCCAGAGAAAGCTCTCTGATTTTCCAGAAAGCAGCACTCATTACATAGTTTGAAGCGGTATTGTTGCGGATTCCATCAGCCCAAAACGATCCATTACCATTTATTGTAGTTGTGTTTGTATTCGGTACAAATACGCCCGGAGAAGTTTGGATAACTGAGTTCGGATAAACAAAACGCTCACGGCCTGCCTGAGCAGATGTATAACTGATACCAGCAAAATCGAGGGTGCTGGCAAAACTATTATAGAAAACGTTACCACTGCGGTACTCTGCTACTCCTGATAAGGTAAAGTTTTTAAAGGTGAAACTCGTGTTGATACCTAAAACACTGCTTGGGTTAGTTTGACCAAAATCTTTATTAATTGGGCTCGAAAGCGGTAAACCAGTGTTCGCATCTACAATAACACGTCCTTGTGGATCTGTTTGGTAAGTACTTACCTGTAAAGATGGGAAGCTTTGGCCAACTACAATGTAGTTGTTATCGCCAATACCCAATTGGTTTTGTCCCTGGTATAACGATAATACTTTATTGGTGTTATAAGAGTAATTTACACCAACATTCCATCTGAAACCGTTGGCAAGGCCAATAACCGGAGCAGCATTTAAGCTAAACTCAATCCCTTTATTCTGGCCTTCACCTGTGTTGATAATGGCATTGGTGTAGCCGGTTGTACCAGATAAATCTATACCATTAATGATCTCCTGATCTTTTGTGTTTTGAAGGTATGCCGAAGTTTCTAAGGTAATGCGGTTATTTAAGAAACCAATATCGAAGCCTACCTCTTTGGAGATGGTTTGCTCTGGTTTTAAGTTCGGATCGTATACAACATTATCAATAGAGTAACCGGCAGTACTTCCGTAAGGGAAATTACTTGCTGGATTGATGGTAGAAACTAATTTGTACGGATCTATCTGTACAGCATAAACTTTAGATATACCCCCGCGGATTTTTAAGTTGCTGATCACTCTGCTTTCTTTTAATGCAGGAATTGCATCTGTAAGCGTTATGGCTGCATCAATGGCCGGGTAGAAGAATGAGCGGTTGCGTTTTGCCAATCTCGAATCCCAGTCATTTCTGCCCGAGATGTGGATCGTTAAGTAGTCATGATAAGTTGCGGTGATATCTCCAAAAACAGCCATTTGACGCGAGTTGCGTTCTGTTTCAGAGCCTACAATTTCACCTGTACGGTTATTAATGTTAAACAAGTTATCAACTACAAGGTTAGACCCCGACTGAGTCATGTATTTATAGTTTTTTTGGATCACCTGTGCACCACCAATTACGGTGAACTTAAATTGCTTAAACGTTTTAGTAGCCGTTGCAAGAAAATCTCCGGTATATCTGCTTTCAAATTCATTGTAATCGCCTACTGATGATTTGATGTATTGCGTGGCAGCAGTACCTTTGCCTGAGTCGTGTGCAAAATCAGAATAGGTATACGCGTAGTTTTTGTTTTTACCTTGCGTATTTTTTGTACTTAACCCACCCCTTGCCATTAAGCTAATCCAATCTAGTGGTTTATAGGTGAAAGATACATTACCCAACAAATCGTCTCTTCTTTCGTTGTTACGGTTTTGTTGTAAACCAAAATAAGGACTTTGGTAGTAATCGTTGTAATAATCGTTAGGGTTACCGTATTTGGAAGTTACATCACTATACTCCGTTAATGGCACGTTACCTGGTGTATTAATTACGTTGTTATATACCTGGTTGGTACTTTTATCGTAATTTCTTTGCGTGTAGTTAAATGAATAATCGGCTAAGAACTTGTTGATTTTGCGTGTTCCGTTAACGCGGATTGCTGTTCTGTTTGATTTATCGCCCGGTACATAACCTTTACTGTTTACACGTTGAAGGTTGATATACGTAGTTCCGTTTTCATTTCCACCTGAGTAGGCAATGTCGTTCTGCTCATCTATACCTGTTTCGAAGAAACTTTCTTTTTCGCCGTCTTTATAGGTATAAGGTACCATTTGGTAGCTTCCGTCTTCTAAAATACGTCCTAAAGGTCTTACGCTTCCATCAAAGCGTTCACCAAAGGTCTGGTTTTCGAAAGGTGTGTATAATCCAAATCCGAAATCATCCTGAGTAGTACCACCTCCAAATTCTGTTTGCATCTTTGGGAAGTAGCTTAAACGATTTAGTAAAGTGGAATTAGTATAAGTGATGGTACCTCCATCAGCAGATCCCCGCTTGGTACTTACAATCATTACCCCATTGGACGCATCCGATCCGTATAATGCCGCCGCATTTGCACCTTTTAAAATGTTTACATTTTCGATGTCATTCGGGTTAATCGAATTTAACTGGCTTAAGGGTACAATAATCCCGTCTAATACCAAAAGTGCCTGGTTATTTCCGGTAAACGACCTGTTACCACGCAATACTACCCTTACCTGGTCTCCGGCATCAATTTGGTTATTGGCCTGGTTAATCTGTAATCCAGCCACTTTTCCTGATAAACCGGTTGCTAAATTGGTTGGTCTGCTGGAAGTTAAAGCTTTGCCTGTTACCTGTTGTGTAGCATAACCAATTTCTTTTGGCTTACGCTTAATACCCAATGCGGTAGAAATGGTTACTTCACTCAGGCTTTTCGAATCGGGCTCCAGGCTAATGCTGAGGTTTGTTTGCGCACCAACAGTAATTTCTTTGGCAACAAATCCGATGTAAGAGAATTGAAGCACTTCATTCGGGTTAACGCTGATGGTGAATTTTCCATCTGAGCCAGTAGTTGTGGCTTTTTTTGTGTCTTTAATACGGATACTCACTCCTGGAAGGGGAAGTCCATCGTTAGATGCGACTATTTTTCCGGTAATACTTTTACTTTGGGCATTTACTTGCACAATGCTGCAAAATAAAAATATGAATAAACACAGTACGAGTTTTTTCATGGTTTTTAATCTTAGTTAAGTTAATAAATTGCGCGAAGTACATTCTTTTTTACCACTAAATCAAAAAAAAAGAGGTTTATGTTAAAAATGTTATAAATTGCTTTTAAATATCTGCTAAAATGTTTTAGTAGATTGACTTTTGTTAAGTTAAGCCATGCTAATTCTTGTGTTTTTAGTTGTTTTCTTTGGTTTTTTATTTTCGAATTATTTTATTTCTAAACGAAATAAACAGACGGAGTAAATTTTATGGTTTTGAAATCAATTATTCTCATGAAAAAAATCTTTTTATTGCTGTTTCTGGTTTGTATTTTCGTTTCTTCCTATGCGCAAAATGTTACGGTTGGGACTGCGGGGAAACCACTTCGGGTATCTGTAGTGAAAAACAATATAGAAGGAAGTGCTTATTTTAATGAGGCCTATGTTGCTTGTAAAATAAAAACAGCTAACCAAGAAGAATTTACCCTAAAAGTTTTACGGTATAATATCGAAACCCAACAGCTTGAGTATTCTGAGAATAATAACGTTTATACTGTTCAAGATTCGGTACAATCTTTTATAGTACCCGATTCGTTAGGTAATGCCCATCATTTTATCAAAATGAAAATCGATAATGCAGAACGATTTTACGAAGTTGCTGTTAGTGGCAACATAATGCTGTTAAAACAGTATGTGATAAAAAAAGATGTGGCTGAAGACTGGTACACAAAAAAGAAGGTAACTAAATTGGGAATGTACATTAGTTACTTTGCGGGTAAAAACGGTACATTTCAAAAATTAATCCCATCTGCAAAGAATGTTGCGAATGCTCTGGTAAGCAAAAAAGATCAGATATTGGCTTATATCAAAAACGAGCAATTAGAGCCAAAGGAGGATCAAGACCTGATTAAAATATTTGAATATTACAACAGCTTAAATTAAGCCTGCCATTTAATCTTTGCAATCTTCCTTTCTTCTCGTATCAATAATATGAACAATCTGCCAACCTTTATCGCCCTTTACCAGCTGAAAGGAATTTACACCACAGTGGCTAAATTTATCGCCAAGGTAAAATTTGTAATCTGTCCAAACCGAAGCCAGTGGGCCGTCAATTAGTATTTTGGTAAATACAATCCGTTCATCATACTGCTCTGCATGTGGAGTGCCAATTAACTTGATGAAATTATTAACCGATTCGGTTCGCACACTCACTTTTCCGTCTTTATTAACAATGGTTTGCATAAGTGCGCCAGTAGCAAAAGCCGTACGCGTTAAGGTGCTGTCGCTGGTTCTCATACCAGTAAAAAGATTATTTACTGCTTTTTTAACAGCGCTTTCCTCGTCGTTTTGCGCAAAGGCCTGTAGGCCAAAGCAGATCCAAAACAGGGCAAAAATGACTGATCCTTTCATGACTTCTTCATTACGTTTGTGTCATAAATTTATAGTATTTTTGTGAAAGAAGGGAAAAGGAACCGCGATGTTGCAAAAATCTATTGATTATCCACACATCTTAATCACACTTAATAAGCTTTATAGTCAGCTATTTACATCGTTTTAAATGGTTGATGTTAATAATTATTTTAAAAACGGATAATTAAAAATAGTAAAATTATAATGTGTTTTTCTGCTAATTGGCACGGTTCTTTAATAGTATAATATATGGAAGAAGAATTCTTTTTTGAATCCAACGAAGACGCACAACGCTCAGTAGAACGTTACGAAGAAATGCTCCGCAATCAGGACCAATATTTCTTCGATGCAGGCGCTTTTGAATACATTGTAGATTTCTACATTGAGAAAAATGATCCGGTCAAAGCTTTGCAGGTAGTTGATTTTGCAATTAGTCAGCATCCTTACGCAACTGTTTTTTTAATTAAACAGGCTCACCTGTACATTTTAACCAACAACCACGAACAGGCTTTTATCGCTTTGCAAAAAGCCGAACTACTGGAACCATCAGAACCAGATATTTATTTGCTTCGTGGTAATATTTTTCAGAATACCGAGCGCTTTGACGAAGCTTTAGAAAATTATGAAAAAGCTTTGGGTCTTGCCGAAAGCACCGACGAAATTTTACTGCAAATGGCTTACGTTTACCAGAGCATGTCTGATTACGAAAATGCCATTACCTATATCAAGCTTAGTTTAGAGCAGAATATGGAAAACCAGGACGGATTATACGAGCTGGCTTTCTGTTACGATGTACTGGATAAGCAGGAAGAAAGCATCAAATTTTACCAGCAATATATCGATACCGATCCGTATTCTTATGCGGCATGGTACAACCTGGGCAATAGTTTCCACAAGTTGAACCTTTTCGAAAAGGCCATTGATGCTTACGATTATGCCATTCTGATTAAAGAAGATTTCAGTTCGGCATACTTTAACAAAGGCAATGCGCTGGTTCAGTTAGATAAGTATACCGAGGCTATTGAAGTTTACAAACAGACTTTTGAGTACGAACCACCCAATGCCGATACCTATTGTGCCATTGGCGAATGTTACGAGAAGCTCGAGAAAATGGATGAGGCCCGTTCTTATTACAAAAAATCGGTAAAAATGGATCCCAAAATGGCAGATGCCTGGTTTGGGATTGGTGTTACGCTGAATTTTGAAGAACGTTATTTCGAATCGCTTCATTTTTATAAAAAAGCAATTGATTTAGAAGCCGAAAATGCCGATTTCTGGTTTGCATTGGCCGATGCCTATTACAAACTGAACCAGATTGATGAATCAATCGAGGCTTACGAAAAGGTTTTAGAATTTAATCCGCTCGATATTGAAGCCTGGTTAGATTTTAGTACCGTATTGTACGAGCAGGGTAAACTGCTTGAAGCATCGGAAACTATGGCTGAGGCCATTAAAAACAATCCCGAAGCAGCCGAACTATATTACCGCATGGTAGCCTACCTTTTTGCCCTGGGCAGCTATGCAGATGCATTGGGATATTTAGAAACCGCTTTAACAACTGATCCTGAAAAGCACTATATCTTATTCGAATATTTGCCACAATTACAAGATAATAGTGCCATTTTGAACGTTATAAACCGCTATATTAGGTAACGACCTTGTGAGAAAAATTTAACAAATAAATCTCAAAATTTTTTTCACTTTTGTACCCATATGAATTATCCATTATTAAACGTTCCCGAACGTCCATCTAAACCACGCCAGAAAGGCTTAACAATGGTTATGGATAAGGGATTAAGCCTGCGCCAGGTTGAAGATTTTATTGACGTTGCAGGCGTACATACAGATATCGTAAAATTGGGTTGGGCTACCTCACACGTAACACCGAACCTTAAAGAGAAATTAGCTTTATACAAAAGTGCAGGTATTCCGACTTATTTTGGCGGAACACTATTTGAAGCATTTATTATCCGTAATCAGTTTTCAGATTACCAACGGGTACTCGATCAGTATGGAATGGAGTATGCCGAAGTTTCGGATGGTTCTATTGATATTGAGCACGATAAAAAGTGTGCCTACATTAGCGAACTGGCCAAACAGGTAACCGTGATTTCGGAAGTGGGTAGTAAAGACGCTGCCAAAATATTTGCACCATACAAGTGGATTAAACTGATGCAGGCTGAAATTGAAGCCGGTTCATGGAAAGTTATTGCCGAAGCACGCGAAGGTGGTAATGTAGGTATTTACCGTGGAAGCGGCGAGGTACGCGAAGGATTGGTAGATGAAATCCTGACACAGATACCAGAAGAAACCATCATCTGGGAAGCACCCCAAAAAGAGCAACAGGTTTGGTTTATCAAGCTGATTGGAGCAAATGTAAACCTGGGTAATATTGCACCAGCCGAAGTTATTCCGTTGGAAACCATCCGTTTGGGATTAAGAGGCGATACTTTCGATCATTTCTTAAACTTAGGTAAATAATATAAAAATTTCTGCATTGCGAGGCATGGCTTACCCTGTTTGGGGAAGTACTGTCTCGCAATGAATGTATATAATGCTTATGAAAACTTACGGCTTAATCGGATATCCGCTCTCTCATTCATTTTCTAAAAAATATTTTACCGAGAAGTTTTTAAACGAGGGGATTGCCGATCATCAATACGAACTTTTTCCTATCGAAGATATTAAATCCTTACCCGATTTGTTGAGTGCAAACCCTACGCTTTGTGGCTTAAATGTAACGATCCCGCATAAGGTAAATGTACTTTGCTATTTAAACGAGGTAGATGAAGCTGCCGATAAAATTGGCGCGGTAAACTGCATTTCTATTAAAAGTTTTGAAGACAAAAACTATTTAAAGGGCTATAATACCGATGCCTATGGTTTTGAAGCATCATTAACACCTTTATTGGAACCGCAACATACCAAAGCATTGGTTTTTGGCGATGGTGGCGCAGCTAAGGCAGTAAAATATGTTTTAGAAAAGTTGAATATCGAATATCAGGTAGTTGTACGGAAAGCAGCTGAAGGGGCCATTTTGTATTCGGATATCACACCTGAAATTTTAACCTCACATCAATTATTAATCAATACTACTCCACTAGGCATGTCGCCAAATGTAGATACCTTTCCTGATATCGATTACAGTTTGGTTGGAGCTAACCATTTGGCTTACGATCTGGTTTACAATCCGCTCGAAACAGCATTTTTGATTAAAGCTGCAGCTAATGGGGCAAAAGTTAAAAACGGGCTGGAAATGCTACATCAGCAAGCCGAAAAAGCCTGGGCTATCTGGAATAAATAATTTGGTTTATCTTTATGCTGTTAACCATTAAGCAATCTTCTGAGGAATGAAACTAAAACTGCTGATTTTTTTACCCTTTGCACTGCTTTTATGTATAACAGCCTGCCAAAACCACGATTATAGTCCGAAACCAAAAAGTTATTTTCGAATTTATTATCCAGCAAGGGCCTATCAAAAATTTGCCACGAATGCACCGTTTAGCTTTGATTATCCGGTTTATGCTAAAATTGAAACCTATACTGGAAGAGATGCGCAGCCTTTTTGGTATAACTTGCATTTCCCTCAATTTAATGGATACATTCACCTCACCTATCATGGAGTAGCCGGAAAACCAGAATACGACAGGCTCTTGGAATATACCCGCGAGCTCGCCTTTAAACACACCATCAAGGCAAGTGCAATAGATCAGAAGCTCATCAACTATCCCGATCACAAGGTATATGGAATCTATTATGCCATTGAAGGAAATACTGCCTCATCGGTTCAGTTTTTTTTAACCGATAGTGCAAAACATTATTTCAGGGGGGCATTATATTTCAACGAACGTCCGCAGTACGACTCGATTGCGCCCGTAATCAATTTCATTAAAAAAGATATTGATAAACTTATTTCCACCTTTAGATGGAAAAATTAACAACAATATGATTACAGTAAAAACATTAACTTTTAATGCGTATAGCGAAAATACGTACGTTTTATACGATGAAACCGGAGAATGCGTAATTATCGATCCGGGAATGTACGAAGGCTACGAGCAGAATGAATTGGTTTCATTTATTAAAGAAAATAACCTTAAACCTGTTTTGTTGCTCAACACGCATTGCCATTTAGACCATGTTTTTGGTAATAAATTTGTGTTCGATACCTATGGTTTAAAGCCGCAGTTTAACAGGGGCGAATTGCCGATATTACAAGCTGTGCCAGGCTATGCGCCGCAAATGGGTTTTAACCATTACGAACTTTCGCCGGAGCCAGATACTTTTCTGCCTGAAACTGGAACCATTAGTTTTGGTAACAGCACACTGAGTTTAATTTTCGCTCCGGGCCATTCGCCTGCCCATTTGTGCTTTTACAATGCCCCAGATCATATTTTAATGGGAGGTGATGTGCTTTTTTATGGCAGCATCGGCAGAACCGATTTACCAGGCGGCAACCATCAGCAATTAATTCAAAACATTACCGATAAACTTTTTGTCTTACCAGATGAAACCAAAGTTTACCCCGGCCACGGACCGGCTACCAGCATAGGTTTTGAAAAGCAACATAATCCGTTTTTTTAATGTAAAATGTAAAATGTAAAATGTAAAATGTAAAATGTAAAATGGAAAAGGGTTGATAGAACTATACATCTTACATCATCCATCTTCCATCTCACATCATCCATTTTAACTATCTTTACCGCAGTGAACACATCCTTCTATATCGCCAAGAGGTATCTTTTTGCCAAAAAATCTACCAATGCCATCAACCTGATTTCGGGCATATCGATGGTGGGCGTAATGGTGGGCAGTGCTGCGCTAATTATCATTTTATCGGTTTTTAATGGTTTGGAAACGGTAGTACTGAGTATGTTCGATACCATTACCCCTCAAATTGCCATTACACCGGCTAAAGGAAAGACCTTCGACCCCAACACTTCCTATTTTAACCATTTGAGGGAAAATAAAGCCGTTTATGCTTTTACCGAGGTATTGCAGGAAAATGCCTTGTTAAAATACAACAATAAGCAGGCTGTGGGGATGGTTAAGGGCGTGAGCTTAGATTATTTGAAAAACAGCAAACTCGATAGTACGATAAAAGAAGGCCGTTTTGTTTTGCACAATAGCAGTGGTGCCAGCGCAGTAATTGGCTCGGCTTTGCAGAGCTATCTCGCCGTTAATACTGTTGATCCATTTACCGAACTGGAAATTTATTCTCCTAAAAAAGATATTTCGGTGAACAATATCAACCCAGCCGACGATTTTGTAGCAAAAAGTATCCGTGTAAGCGGGGTTTTTGAAGTGCAGCAGGATTTCGATAATGGTATTATTGTTCCGCTCGATTTTGCCCGTGAGTTGCTTGGCGAAGATAAAAAAGTATCGGCTATTGAGATCAATCTGCAGCCGGGCACGGATGTAGACCGCTTTCAAAAAGAAGTGATTGAAAAGGTCGGAAAAGATTATGAGGTGAGGAACCAGGCAGAGCAGAATAAATCGCTCTATCACATTCTAAACACCGAAAAATGGGCAGTATATATTATTCTTACTTTTATCCTGATTATTGCTATATTTAATATCATCGGGTCGTTAACCATGTTGGTGATTGATAAGGTAAAAGATGTAGCCATTTTGAGTAGCCTGGGTGCCGGAAAAAAGTTAATAAAACGTATATTTTTATTCGAAGGGATGATGATTACCATGTCGGGCTGCGTGCTTGGCTTAATAATCGGACTTATTTTCTACTATTTCCAACACACCTATGGCTTTATTAAAATGGGTGAAGAGAATAAAACCTTGGTAAATGCTTATCCTATAGGGTTGAAGTGGAAAGATTTTGTTTTAGTTTTTGTTACTGTAGGCATCTTCTCATTTTTGGCATCTGCTTTGTCGTCCAATTTAAGTGTTAAAAAGATCGATCAAATAAATCAAACCATATAAAATGAAGTTATTTAAGCAAGCTTTTGTATTTGTTGTGCTCCTTGGCGTAGCGGTTACCGCTTGTAATAGAAAAGATAATGCCGAGGGAGAGAATAGTAACCTGAAAACGGTTAAGGGTTTGTATAGTTTTGGTCCCGAAATGAAATCGTTTACCCTCTGCGAAGACGGTCGCGAGTATTGGGTTAAAGACAGCGTAAGAACCCTTGAGCTATCTTACAGCAACCTGGGTTTCGAAAAGCCATATGAACCTGTTTACGTAGAACTGGAAGGCTTCTTTGCCAAATCAGATACCTCTACCGTTTCGGCTGATTTTGATTCAACACTGGTAGTTACCAAAGTCTTAAAAATCAGTAAGGAAATTCCTGATGGCCCTTGCGCGCAGTAATTACACGCCATGGCTTGTGTCTCCACGAGCGATATAATTTTACGCTATCGGTTGGTGTCCTGACCAACCGAAAATAGTGGTAATCCACCGATCAATTATTCCTCAGCAGGAACAGCTAGCCACCATGTATTATTCCATACGTCGGTAAAGCCAGCACTTAAACCATACTCCCTTTCATCAGGTGCTTGTACCGAAGTTGCCCCATTGGCAATAGCCTGATCGTAAAATGCCATTGCCCTGGGCGAAAAGATAAACAAAGCCGAACCATAGGGCGAATACATTTCGTTGGCTTGTGTAAACATAATTGTTCCTTTATCAATGGTGGCTTCTGCATGCATGGTGCTCCCATCCTCACGCGGTACAATTAATTTAATCTCAGCATCGAAAACAGTTTTAATGAAGTCGATAAATTGGCTCGCATCCTTAACACAGAGGTAAGGCATTATGGGTTGGTAGTAATCGGGTGCTTTCATAACATAGCTATTAACCTGTTGAATAAAGTTACCAATTCTCTTAACAAAAAAGGCTCACAATTTTCATTGCGAGCCTTTTGCATAATCTTGGTTTTTAATTTTACCAGAAAATAGAGTAAAGTGCAACTAAAATTCCGCACACTAACAGCGATCCAACTGCAAATGAAGGATGAACTTTAAACATACTTGTATCTACTTCTAAACCATGTGATTTATCTCCTTTGCTGTTTTCGAACATACTAATGGCATACATCACTACAATACAAATTACAAATACAAAACCCATTCTATCCAAGAAAGGTATTTCGTAAATCCCTTCAGCATTGGCTACCGAGAATCCGAAACTGTGTAGGAAAGATAGATCCATCATTCCTGGTAAGAATTTTAACAGTACCGATAAACCGAAACCACCAATTGTAGCAAATAAAGCTGCATTCGAAGTTGTTTTTTTCCAGAAGAAACCTAAAATAAACATGGCAAAAATACCCGGACTTACAAATCCTGTATATTCCTGAATAAATTCGAAACCACCTTTTTTGTCGATACCTAAGAAAGGCGAAATGGCGATTGCGATAGCCATTGCAACAATTACTACAGTACGGCCGGTTCTTACCAGCTTACGCTCGTTTGCTTCTGTGTTAATGTGTTTTTTAAAGATATCTAAAGTGAAAATGGTAGAGATACTATTGATTTTGCCCGCTAAAGAAGCCACAATTGCAGCAGTTAAAGCCGCAAAAGATAGACCTTTCAATCCTGTTGGCAAGATATTCAATAAAGTTGGGTAAGCCCTGTCCGGACGAAGTTCGCCACCTGGCATCATTGAATTTACATCGATACCTGTTTTTTCCTGATACAGCATGTAAACAGCGATACCCGGTAAAACCACGATTAACGGCATTAAAAGCTTTAAAAAGGCAGCAAATAAAATACCTGCTCTGGCCGTTTTTAAATCAGCACCTAATGCACGCTGGGTGATATACTGGTTACAGCCCCAATAGTTTAAGTTTACAATCCACATACCTCCAAGTAGTACAGTCATACCCGGTAAGGAAGCATAATTGGCACTATCTTTCTTAAATATCATGTGGAAATGGTCGGGTGCTTTTTCTCTTAAGAAGGCTAAACCATCCAGAACTCCGTTTCCGCCAAAGTGATCGCTCACTAAATTAAGTGCCAGATAGGTTGTTGCCAAACCACCGAAAATTAAGAATGCTACCTGGATAACATCCGTGTAACCAATTACTTTCATACCACCTAATGCTATAATTACAGCAAAAATGGCTAAGCCCATCATACAATACCAGAATCCAATGCCCGAAATACTGCTTACGGCTAATGCACCTAAATATAAGATTGAGGTTAAGTTAACGACAACATACAATAACAACCAAAACACTGCCATAATCATTGCAACAGTTCCATTGTAACGTTGACTTAGAAACTGTGGCATGGTGTAAATCTTGTTTTTAAGATACACCGGAATAAAAAATGTAGCAACAATTACCAATGTTGCAGCTGCCATCCATTCGTAAGTAGAAATGGCTAATCCCATTTTAAATCCGTCACCACTCATGGCTACAAATTGCTCAGCACTAATGTTCGAAGCAATTAACGATGTGCCAATTGCCCACCAGGTAAGTGAACCTTCTGCAAGGAAATAATCCTTACTGCTCATCTGCGTTTGCTTCTTACGGTGGTAAATCCAAAAACCATAAATTGCTACAATGGCAAAGTAGGCTAGAAAAATAATGTAATCTGTGACTTTCATTTAAGATAAGTTATTTGGTTTAGAGGGCTAAATGTAATAAAATCATTAGTTAAATTTCAAATTTTTTTGTTATAAAATGTTAAATTGACATTTATTATTTTGTAACCTAATCTTTTAGCCTGCAATTAGATGTACCTGTTAATTAAATTTTCCAGATACTCTTGTTTACCGCTGCGTACTTCTGGCTCGCCGTTTTCTGCTGCATAATTTCTTAAATCTTCTAAACTTAGTTTACCCTGCTCAAACTCTGCTCCTTTGCCGCTGTCGAACGAAGCATAACGGTCGGTCCTCGTTTTTTTGTAGTCCGATTTCTGTAAAATAGCATCTGCTGTTACTAGTGCTCTGGCAAAAATATCCATACCACCTACATGTGCGTAAAATAAATCTTTTGGATCCGTAGAGTTTCGACGGATTTTTGCATCGAAGTTTACACCGCCACCTTGAAGGCCACCACCTTCTAAGATGATCAGCATTGCTTCGGTAAGTTCATTGATATCGTTCGGGAACTGATCGGTATCCCAGCCGTTTTGGTAGTCGCCACGGTTGGCATCGATTGAGCCTAATAAGCCGCTATCTACTGCAACCTGCAGCTCGTGTTGGAAAGTATGGCCGGCCAAAGTAGCATGGTTAACTTCCAGGTTTAATTTAAAGTCGTTCAGTAAATCGTATTGCTGCAAAAAGCCCCTAACTGTAGCCGCATCATAATCATACTGGTGTTTAGATGGCTCACATGGCTTAGGCTCGATAAAGAAGGTGCCTTTAAAACCTTGTTTGCGGGCGTAATCTTTAGCTGTATGTAAAAATCTGGCTAAATGCTCCTGCTCACGTTTCATATTGGTATTTAACAGGCTCATGTAACCTTCTCTACCTCCCCAAAACACATAATTTTCACCGCCAAGGGCGATTGTAGCATCAAGGGCGGCTTTAACCTGGGCAGCTCCATGTGCCAGTACGTGGAAATCGGGATTGGTAGAGGCTCCGTTCATGTAACGTTTGTGACTGAATAAATTGGCTGTTCCCCAAAGTAACTTCACGCCGCTTTCGGCTTGTTTTTGTTTGGCGTAGGCCACCAATGCTTCAAGTCTGCGTTCGTTTTCTGCAATATCATCACCATAATCCACTACATCTACATCGTGGAAACAGTAGTAAGGAATTTGCATTTTAGTAATAAACTCAAAAGCAGCATCCATTTTATCTTTAGCTCTTTCTACAGCATCTTTCTTTTCATCCCACGGAAAAATATGGGTTGCACCACCAAATGGATCGGCACCGTTGCCATTAAATGAATGCCAGTACGAACAGGCGAATTTAAAATGCTCTTTCATGGTTTTGCCTGCTACTACTTTGTTGGCATCGTACCACCTAAATGCTAATGGGTTATGGCTTTCTAAGCCCTCGAATTGAATCTGATCAATACCTTTGAAAAATTCTTTCGCTCCTGTTACTACTTTTGTCATGGTGTTTTTTGTTGATGGTTTTTTGCCGATAGTTAAGGGCCAGTCAGGCTATTAACTATCAGCCATTGTCTATTTCCTGTTTATTTGTTTTACCAATATGTTTTTCCAGTCCTGATAAATTGGTTCGTATGCGTCGCTGTTTTGAGGTGTTAATGTTTTAATCGCCTCATGTTGTTTAAAAGCTTCTTCTGCGCTGCTAAAAATCCCCGACCCGATGCCGGCCCCTAAAGCTGCACCAACACTGCCATCGTTTTCATAGAGTTCCACCGGGATGCCGGTTACATCGACGAAGGTTTGGGCAAAAACATCGCTTAAAAACAGGTTGGCTCTACCTGCCCTGATCACCTGCGGCCTCATGCCGTTTTCCCGCATAATATCTAATCCATATCGGAAAGAAAAGGCAATGCCTTCCTGCACGGCCCTGAAAATATCGGCCTGGGTATGGATATTTAAATCGATGCCCAATAGTTGTGCGCCGGTATATTGATTATTTAACATACGTTCAGCACCGTTACCAAATGCAAGTACTTTTAGGCCATTGCTGCCAATCGGTGCACTTGCTGCTAAGCTGTTTAGTTCTGCATAGGTTGATTTTGGTGCAAAAGTGTGCTTAGCCCATCTGTACATGCTGCCGGTGCCGTTAATGCAAAGCAAAACGCCGGTGTGCTTTTGTGTTTCGCTATAAGTTACGTGCGCAAAGGTGTTTACCCTCGATTGTTTATCGCAGGTCAGGTTATTGCTTACGCCGTAAATCACGCCCGATGTTCCGGCAGTAGCGGCCACTTCGTCAGGTTTTAACACATTCAACGAAAGGGCGTTGTTTGGTTGGTCGCCTGATTTGTACGCCACCGGAATGCCTGTTGTTAAGCCAAGGTGTTTAGCAATATCTTCTTTTAAAAGTCCGTGGCTGGAGAACAAGGGTTTTATTTCTGGAATCAGGTTATAGCTGAACCCGTAATGGTTCATTACATCTTTCGAGATTTCGTGTCTTTCAAAATCCCAGAAAATACCCTCAGAAAGTGCCGAGATACTGGTAGTAATGGCTCCGGTTAATTTCATCGCAATAAAATCTCCGGGGAGCATAATTTTGTCGATTTTAGCATAGATATCGGGCTCGTTTGCTTTTACCCAGGCCAGCTTAGAAGCTGTAAAATTACCCGGCGAATTGAGCAGATGTTTTAACGATTTCTCTTGCCCAATAGCTTCAAAAGCCTGGTTGCCCAGTTCAACCGCCCTGCTGTCGCACCAGATAATGCTGTCGCGCAATACCTGCTGGTCTTGATCTACCACAACCAAACCATGCATCTGGTAAGCAATGCCTATTGCACTGATATCTTTAGGATTAAACAGGCCGGTTGCATTTAATTTCAAAATGGCTTGCTGCACATTTTGCCACCATTCGTTGGGCGATTGTTCTGCCCAGCCTGGTTTTAATGATTTGATTGGGGTTTCTTCTTCCGGATATTGGGCTGTTGCCACATTTTTTTGTGTTGCAACTTCTACAATTGCAACTTTTATAGATGAAGTTCCTAAATCAATCCCTAATAAATACATGGTTTTAAGCTAATTTAATATTTGGTTTATGCAAACGGTTGCATAAAGATAGCTGTTAAAATATAAAACACAAATTTTTTATAAAATCTGGGATATGAAACATGTTATGAGATAAACGGCTTAGGTAACATTTCTTTCATTTGATGGTATCGGAAGCAGATTTACACAGGAATTTATATTTTTGTTTCTTACACATTTAGATTAAAGTTATGCAAGAGATTAGCTGGGACGATTTCGAAAAAGTTGAATTAAGGGTTGGTACTATTTTAGAAGCCTTCGAATTTCCCGAGGCCCGAAGGCCTGCTTATAAGGTTAAGGTCGATTTTGGGGAGTTTGGAATAAAAATGAGTAGTGCACAGATAACCAAACACTACACCCTGGCAGAATTGCCTGGTAAACAGATTGTGGCGGTGACGAATTTCCCTAAAAAACAGATTGGTAAATTTATGTCGGAATTTTTGGTAACTGGTTTTGCCGATGAGAACGGGGATATCGTACTTACAGCTGTTGAACGTAAAGTACCTAACGGAAGTAAGCTGATTTAATATTCACGCCTTTCTGGGTTGCCAGCACTTTAGCTTTTGGAAACTTCGGAAGTGTTACCCTATCTTTACGCCATGAGTTTTTATAATTTCGAAGATACCGATCCTGAAGCAGAAGATATTCATTATATGAAACTGGCGCTTGAAGAAGCTAAAAAAGCTTTGGCTGAGGATGAAATTCCGATTGGGGCGATAGTGGTAAGTAAAAATCGGATTATTGGCCGTGGTTATAATTTAACCGAGCGCTTTAACGATGTAACTGCCCATGCCGAAATGCAGGCTTTTACCTCTGCAGCACAAACCATTGGTGGCAAATACTTAAAAGACTGCACTTTGTATGTTACCATCGAGCCTTGTGTAATGTGCGCGGGCGCGAGTTACTGGACACAAATTGGTCGCATTGTTTATGGTGCCAGAGAAGAAAAACGAGGCTTTATTTCTAAAGGAGCAAGTTTGCTGCATCCTAAAACGGTGTTGAAAGGTGGGGTAATGGCCGAGGAATGTGCAACATTAATGAAGGGGTTCTTCGCTAAAAAGAGGTAAGTTTTATGGCCTATAGTTGGTTAGTCGCTAAGTGATCTATAATCGAATCGAAGAAATCTGACTACCAACTATGTACCATCAAACATGAAGCATTTTTTATCTCCGGAATAAACAGCACTTATCGCCTTGATTGTCATAACTTTCAACTTCTGCAACATTACAACTTGCTAAAGAAAACCATTTGATGATAATAACATGAACAAATCTTAACGTTCTAATGTTATATTTGCTACAAGAAACATTTTTAAATCTTTAAACATAACATATTATGGCTTTTGAATTACCTGCGTTACACTACGCAACCGATGCATTAGAACCGCATATTGATAAAACTACCATGGAAATCCACCATGATAAACACCACCAGGCTTATGTTACCAACCTAAACAAAGCTTTAGAAGGTAAACCTGAAGCAACTGCTAAAATCGAAGACGTTGTAAAAAATATTTCAAAATTTCCTGCTGCTGTTAGAAACAATGGTGGTGGTCACTATAACCACTCTTTATTCTGGAACATTTTAGGCCCAAATAAAGGTGGTGAGCCAACCGGCGATTTAGCTAAAGCTATTAACGAAACTTTTGGTTCGTTTGCTGAGCTAAAAACTAAATTACAGGAAGCTGGTGCAACCCGTTTTGGTTCAGGTTGGGCCTGGTTATCAGTAAGTGCTGATAAAAAACTTCAGGTTTCTTCTACGCCAAACCAGGATAACCCTTTAATGGATATTGCTGAAGTAAAAGGTACACCAATTTTGGGTATTGATGTTTGGGAGCACGCTTACTACTTAAAATATCAAAACAAACGTCCTGATTACTTAGCGGCAATCTGGAACGTGATTAACTGGGATGCAGTTGCTGAGCTTTACAAAAAAGCATTGTAATTAAAACCCAATAAAATTTTGGAAAGTCCCGGTGTAAATCGGGACTTTCTTGTTTTAAGATAATTAAGTAACTTCGCAGATATTAAACGGTTAACATGAAAAGGCTTGTATTTTTATTTTTAATTCTTGTTGGTGTAAACGAATTGGTGCGTGCACAACAGAATAAAATGCCCACACCTACAGAAATTGCACAAAAGAATGTAGATGAGCTCGAAAAAAGGTTAAAACTGAATGGTACGCAAAAAAGTGTGATTTACAGTTTTACTTATAATCAAGCCAAAGAACAAGCCGAATTAATTAAGAGACAACAGGCAGGTAACTCGAAAGAGGAAGATGTAGATAAATTCTATAAACTTCAGAACGAAACCAGCAAAAATATCCGCAATGTTTTAAGACCTGAGCAACAGGTTGAGTACGATAAAGTTATTGAAGAACGTTTAAGCGGAAAAAGCCAGAAAAACAAGAAAAAGAAAAAAGGCGAGGAAGAAGTGGAAAGCGATATTAAAGGATTGTTATCTGCGCCTCCGGTAGAGAAACAAAATCAATAAGGGCTTAGCCAGTCTTTTTGCAAGATCTTATTCAATAAAACAGATGCCAGAAATTATCGTCGGCGCAGTTGTACTTGGACTATTATTATCACCCCAGTTGCTGGCTGGTTTTTTGGCTAAAAGAACCGGACGTAAATTCTGGTTCTGGTTTTTCATTTCTTTTTTAATTCCCGTTATCTCGCTCATTATCTTAATCTTTTTAGAAGATAAAAATCCGGCTACAACTGGCTATAAGCTGGCTGCGCATGTAGATAAGGATAAGGAATTAGCATCTTAGTTCGAAGAACTAGAACTCAAAGTGGCGATATTGGAGCAAGTAGCCTTAAATCCCAACAATATCCTTTTTCTTTTTTTGCTTCATGGCTTTCGGGATAATTTCCAATATCTCATCTTTTAAAGCATTCAGCATCCGCTTTTTAATGAAGTTTTTATGCGTTACCAAACTGATTTCGCGTACAGGTTCAGGCGATTTGAAATGACGTATTTTGCTTGTCTGTTTTGCATTGAGCTCCGCAATAGCCAATTCGGGCAAGAGCGTAGCCCCGCCATTTAAATCAACCATTCTAACAAGTGTTTCTACACTCCCTGTATTGTATTCCAGTCCCTGCAGCCTGTTGTTTTTGGTAGAACGGCAAATATTCAATACCTGGTTGCGCATGCAATGTCCTTCGTTTAACAGCCAGATATTTTCGTCGTTTAAATCTTCGGCATCTACAGCTTTCTTTTTATATAGTTTGCTGCTTTTACTAATGTAGCTTACAAAGTTTTCGTAATACAAAGGTGTTTCGGTAATATTTGGATCGGTTAAAGGTGTAGCCAAAATCCCGCAATCCAATACTCCCGTTTTTAGGTGATGGATAATGTCTTCGGTGGTATATTCCCAAATCAGTAATTTTAGTTCGGGATATTTCTCCAGCATAGCCGAAATTACTTCTGGTAATAAATAGGGTGCAATTGTTGGGATAACACCGATCTTCAATTCGCCTAAAACATCCTGCTGCTGACTGCTGATCAGCTCTTTGATTTTACCGCTTTCCTGCAATACAATTCTGGCTTGCGCAATAATTTGCACGCCAATTTCTGTTGGGCTTACCGGTTGTTTGCTCCGGTCAAAAATTTTAACATTCAGTAATTCTTCCAGCTTTTGCACCTGCATACTGAGCGTGGGCTGGGTTACAAAACACTTGTCGGCAGCGGTAACAAAGCTTCTGTAAGTATCAACTGCAACTACGTATTCAAGCTGGACTAAAGTCATATAGTTAAAATTTATTTATAGTATCAAATATATCAGTTTTAACTATAATAAAAAATGATTGCTACAGTAAATAAAAGAATGGCTGAATTTGAATGATTTATCAGATAAATAAACAGTTTGATGCTTTGCAGAATGAGACAATTAAACAAAAAATTGAATAGATTATATGAGTATTATTGATTTAATTAGTAGCATCTAACCATAAATCTTTTAAGCAGATTCAAATTTTGGCTTAACAGATTAATCAGATATCATAGCTTATGAACAAAATCGTTTTCAGGTTATTCCTTCTCGTAGTTTTTCTTCCACTGGCCTTTTCTGTAAATGCCCAGAATCAGCTTCCCGATTGGGCCTTAGGGCCATTTATACGGCCTGAAAATGTGAATCCCATTATTGCTCCAAAAGCTGAAAGCGTTTTCTTCGATCCGATGAGTAGGCAAAAAATTGCCTGGGAGGCGAGCGATGTGTTTAACCCTGCTGCTGCGGTAAACAAAAACAAAATATATGTGCTCTATCGCGGAGAGGATCGCTCGGGTAATGGAATTGGCAAGCGTACCTCCAGGATAGGAATTGCCGAAAGCAGTGATGGCATTAAAATGAAACGTAATCCTGAGCCTGTGCTTTATCCGAATGAAGATGGACAGAAAGAACATGAGTGGCCAGGCGGCTGCGAAGATCCGCGAATTGCAGTCACCGCAGAGGGGTTGTACGTAATGTTATATACCCAGTGGAACCGCAATATATTCCGGTTGGCCGTAGCCACTTCCCGAGATTTAAAACACTGGACTAAACATGGTCCGGCGTTTAGGAAAGCCTATCACGGTAAATTTCAAGACCTCAAATGCAAATCCGGATCTATCGTTACCAAAGTAGAAAAGGGCAAACAGGTAATTACAAAAATAAATGGCAAGTACATGATGTATTGGGGAGAACGGTTTATGAATATTGCTACCTCGGTTGATCTTATTAACTGGGAGCCGGCTTTGAATGAAAAAGGAGACCTCGATTTGATTGTAAAACCCAGAAAACATTATTTCGACAGCGACCTGACCGAATGCGGGCCGCCAGCACTTGTTACCGATAAAGGTATTTTGGTTTTGTACAATGGTAAAAACAGAGGAGATGCTGACCGCGATTCTACTTATGTTGCCAACACTTATTCAGCCGGGCAAGTTTTGTTTGACTTAAATAATCCTTCAAAAGTTATAGCACGCCTTGATCAGCCTTTTTTTGTGCCTACAGCGCCTTTCGAAAAAAGCGGGCAATATCCATCTGGTACTGTTTTTATTGAGGGACTTGTTTATTTTAAAAAGAAATGGTTTTTATATTACGGTTGTGCCGATAGTCGTGTGGCGGTGGCGGTCTATGATCCGGCTGCCAAAAAATAGCGGGTAAATAATAAGTGCGCAGGATTTTAGGCTGCGCACTGTTGTAAGTTTATTTTAGTACCTGCTTTCGAAATCCTGATAAGCCAGGCCAATACCTTCTTCAAGTTCGATTTTATGTTTCCAACCCAGGTTATGGAGTTTGGATACATCCATTAGCTTGCGTGGTGTACCATCTGGTTTGCTGGCATCAAATACCAGTTCACCTTCATAACCCAGCACCGCTTTAATTAGCAAAGCCAGGTCTTTAATGGTTAAATCGTGACCGGTGCCGATATTGATCAGGTTAGGTTCGCTATAGTTTTGCATTAAGAAATAACATGCATCTGCGAGGTCATCAGCAAATAGAAATTCGCGCATAGGTGTGCCCGAACCCCATACTACCACTTCTTTTTCGTCGTTTGCTTTAGCCTCGTGCACCTTACGGATTAATGCTGGTAAAACGTGCGAGTTTTGTGGATGGTAGTTATCATTGTAGCCGTAAAGGTTGGTAGGCATTACCGAAATGAAATTACAGCCATATTGGTCGCGGTAGGCATCGCACATTTTAATACCTGCAATTTTAGCAATGGCGTAAGGCTCGTTGGTGTGCTCTAAAGTGCCGGTTAAAAGGTAATCTTCTTTTAAAGGCTGCGGTGCCATTTTAGGATAAATGCAGCTCGAACCCAGGAACATTAATTTTTTAACACCAGTTACATAAGCATTGTGGATCACATTGTTTTGGATGGCCAGGTTTTCGTAAAGGAAGTCGGCCCGGTAAGTATTGTTGGCTACAATGCCCCCTACTTTTGCCGCTGCGAGAAATACATAATCAGGTTTTTCTTCGGCAAAAAAATCGGTTACGGCCTGCTGGTTACGTAAATCCAATTCAGCTGAAGTTCTCGTTATAATATTGGTATAGCCTTCTTTCTGCAGTTTGCGGTGAATAGCCGAACCTACCATGCCACGATGGCCTGCAACATATATTTTAGCACTTTTTTCCAAAATCTGTTTCTTTAATAGCCTGCAAAAATACGATTGATTAATTAAAACAGACGAGTTATCGGCTGAAAAAACAAATTGCTAAATGATTTAATTGTAAATTTGTCTCAAAAAAGAAAACTTGGGCAAAGATAAACTTAGACGTTTTGCAGAGATAGAAACATTTGCAAACGTATACCAATTAGATGAAGGAAAAGCCTTAAAAGGTAAATGGGCTGCAGAACATTTTAAAAACAATAATCCGGTTGTATTGGAACTGGCTTGCGGAAAGGGCGAGTATTCGGTAAACCTGGCTCGACTATTCCCTGAAAAGAATTTTATTGGCGTTGATTATAAAGGTAACCGCATTTGGCGTGGAGCCAAAACAGCAATTGAAGATGGGATTGACAATGTAGCTTTTTTAAGGATTCAGATCGAAAACCTGCTCGATTACTTCCATGAAGGTGAAGTGGATGAAATCTGGATTACCTTCCCCGACCCACAGCCGCAGGATAGCCGCGAGAAAAAACGGTTAACCTTTCCGGTATTTTTAAACCGCTATAAACAAGTGCTTAAGCCAGGTGGTTGTGTAAATTTAAAAACCGATAACGATCAGCTATACGCTTATACCTGCGAAAAGGTAGCGGAGCTGGGTTTAGTTGTGCACAAAAACACCGATCACCTCTATACTTCTGATTTGGTTGATGAAGTATTGTCGATCAAAACGTATTACGAAAAGAAATATTTATTACACGATAAGAATATTAATTATATTCAGTTTTCTTTTGAATAATGGACACCAACTTTTACGAACAGGTTTATGAGATTGCACGACTCATTCCGAAAGGAAGGGTTACTTCTTATGGAGCCATTGCTAAAAGTTTGGGAGCGGCTAAATCGTCGCGGATGGTTGGCCATGCCATGGCCTATGCCGGAACAGCAGAACCTAAGGTGCCTGCGCATCGAGTGGTAAACAGTAGTGGCTTGCTTACCGGCAGGTTTCATTTCGATCCACCCGAAGCCATGGAAGAACTGTTAAGAAAAGAAGGTGTTGAAGTTAAAAACGATAAGGTGCTTAACTTTAAGAAAGTATTCTGGAATCCGCTGGAAGAAATCAACTTCGATTAAATGCATTGAATTTAAGGCCAATGCGCATTCACTCATTAAAAAATCAACATTCAATAATTTGAATACATGGGAAAGTTAGTAGAAGAATTTAATAGCTATCGCGAAAAAATGAACGATAGGATTATGGAAACCGCAAATACCAACATTAAACGTTTCTTTGCTCTCGATACCACTTCCTATGCTGATGGTGCGCTGGATGTGAAAACCAAAGAAATGCTAGGTCTGGTGGCTTCGATGGTGCTGCGTTGCGACGATTGTATCAAATATCACCTCGGAAAATGTTTCGATGCAGGCGTTAACAACGATGAAATGAACGAAATTTTCATGATCGCTAATCTGGTGGGTGGAAGCATTGTAATTCCGCACTACAGAAGAGCTGTGGAGTATTGGGATGAATTAAGTTTGGAGTCGGGAGTTTAGCCGAAGAACAGGCCGAAAATCGTCATGCTGAACTCGTTTCAGCATCTCTCCTCAAATCACACTAAGTAGACCCTGAAACAAATCCGATAGCTATCGGATCAGGTTGACGATAAGGAATGAGAATTAATTTATAATTTAACCTTCAAAATTCGCCTAATATGACTCAAGATTCATCAATCCGCTGCTCCTGGGCCGGTTCCGATCCGCTGTACATTAAATACCACGATGAAGAGTGGGGTAAACCCGTTTACGACGACAAGATTTTATTCGAGTTTCTGATACTGGAAGGCGCGCAGGCAGGTTTAAGCTGGATTACCATTCTCCGCAGGCGCGAAAATTATCGAAAGGCTTTTGCCGGTTTTGAGGTAGAAAAAGTTGCTGCTTTTACTGAAAAGGATGTAGAAAGGTTGATGAACGACGAAGGCATTATCCGGAACCGTTTAAAAGTGAATGGGGCCATAACCAATGCCAGGTTATTTATCGAAATCCAGAAAGAATTTGGCAGTTTTTCCAAATACATGTGGAATTTTGTGCCAGACGGAAAACCGATTTTAAATCCCATCGAAAAAATGAGTGATGTACCTCCGCGTACTGAATTGTCTGACCGCATTAGCAAAGACATGAAAAAGCGTGGTTTTAAATTTTTTGGTACTACCATTTGTTATGCACACATGCAGGCAACCGGAATGGTGAATGATCATTTGTTAAACTGCTGTGCCAGATAATGTTTGCACCGGCTACATTACATACCGACAGGTTTTTACTGAGGCAATTTTGTCCTGATGACCTGCCATTTGTTTTTGAAGGATTATCGCACCCCGATGTAATCCGTTATTATGGTGTAAATTACTCTACACTTGAGGAAACCAACAGTCAACTAAGCTGGTTTCGTGAAATTCAGGAAAATGAAACGGGTATGTGGTGGGCAATTTGCGATAAAAAAACGCTGAGTTTATTGGGGTCCATCGGATTTAATGATTTAAGCAAATCTGATCAAAGGGCCGAAGTAGGTTTCTGGTTATTGCCCGAATATTGGGGCCTGGGCATCATAAAAGAAGCAGCCGCTGCAGTGTTTGGTTATGCATCGAAAGTGTTAAACCTGGCGAAAATTGTAGCGTTGGTTGAAACAGAGAACAATAACAGTAAAAAACTAGTGAAAAAGCTAGGCTTTATTTATCAGGAAACTTTATGGAATTGCGAGATTAAAAATGATCATCCAATCAGTTTAGAAATTTACAAAAAGAACATTCAGGAATAGGTTGCTGTTATTTCTTGATCGAATTATATTCTTTTACAAAATTAATTACATCACGGCTGTTAAATTCGGCGCTGGTTTCCACTTTGGCTTTTAGGGCAGGCTGATCGCCCATTTTTTGTAATAGGATATTTTTAACCTCAACTTTTTTAGCATCATCGGTTATGGCTTTCATGGGCACTTCTTGTAGCGGTCCAGCTCCAGGTTTTTCGATGAAATAACGTACAGCAGGTGCACCTGCTGGTCGTTCGGGAGCCGAATTGTTACCGCCTCCAATGCTGATTCCACCACCCATTCCCGTGCCACCAAAGCCTCCTGTCCCGGTGCCAATGCCAATGGAAGGTCTGAATTTTACCTTTTTTTCTTTCACGGCCGGAACAAGCGTACCACCTCCAAACGAATAAAGGTTAACGGTGCCCATCTCGATTACTTTTACAAAACGGTATTCGAAATTGCGTCCGTTTGCAAAACCTTTACTGACGAAGCTATCGCCGTTCCAGAAAAAATTCTTGATGTCTTTAGCTGGTAATATTACATCGGCTTCATCATTAGCACTAATAAAAACTGAAAAGTAATCGGTGCCTTTTATGGTGCCACGAATTACGTCATCGTTATTTTTAACGATAAAATCCTGGGCATGGATGGCGTATGTAGTAGTAAAAATAAGTATAATCAGCGTTAGGGCTTTTTTCATATCCATTCGGTTTTTTAAAAATAAGGCAATTTTACCGGTTTTGAGATACAGTTCATAAAATTTCATATTATTAGTTCTATAGATTGTTAACTTTGATCTTTAACAATCCGATAAATCAGTTTATCGAAGCTATCACAAAATCGGTGTAATCATAATATGAAAAAACTCTTTCTTCTCGACGGTATGGCGCTAATGTACAGAGCGCATTTTGCATTAAGTAAAAATCCACGCTTTACTTCAACAGGAATCAATACCTCGGCGGTAATGGGCTTTACCAATACTTTGCTCGATGTTTTAAAGAAAGAGAAACCAACACATATTGCGGTGGTTTTTGATACCGAAGCCCCTACCGAAAGACATACCACTTTCGAAGCTTATAAAGCCCAGCGCCAGGCCATGCCCGAAGATTTGGCCGCTGCCATGCCCTATGTAGTTAAACTAATTACTGGCTTTAACATTCCTGTAATTACCTCCGATGGTTATGAGGCCGACGATATTATCGGTACACTGGCCAAAAAAGCAGAGAAAAAAGGATACCAGGTATACTGCATGACACCTGATAAGGATTTCGGACAATTGGTATCCGAAAATATTTTCATTTACAAGCCCGCACGTATGGGCAACGATATGGAAATACTTGGTGTAAAAGAAATTCTGGCTAAATGGGAAATAGAACGGGTAGATCAGGTTATTGATATTTTGGGCTTATGGGGCGATGCGGTAGATAACATCCCCGGCATTCCTGGAATTGGAGAAAAAACGGCCAAGCTTTTAATTAAGCAATATGGCACGATGGAAAATATTATTGCCAACTCGCACGAGTTAAAAGGCAAACAACGGGAAAATGTAGAGAACTTTGCCGAACAAGGTTTGATTTCGAAAAAACTGGCTACCATTTTATTGGATGTTCCGGTTGAGTTGGATGAGGAAAGTTTAGAACTTTGCGATCCAAGCCGCGATTTATTGGATCCTTTGTTTACAGAATTGGAATTCAGAACGCTGGGTCGCAGGGTTTTTGGTGATGAGTTTTCGGTTACTACGGCCAAGTTTCAGGAAGGTACACAAACTGATTTGTTTGGCAACCAGTCTGGAGAGGTAATTCAGTATACCAATACCCTTGAAGAAGAACCAGAAGAAAAATTGCCTGCTAAGAGCATAGAAAATACTACGCACGATTATCAGCTGGTTGATACTGCTGAGCAACGTGCTGCATTAATTAAGTTGTTACAGGCCGAGAAACGGATTTCGTTCGATACCGAAACAACCGGTACTGATGCGAATATGGCAGACCTGGTTGGTCTTTCGTTCTCGGTAAAGCCGGGTACAGGTTACTATATTCCGGTTTCGGCTGTTCGCGAAGAAGCGCAGGCCATTGTAGATGAGTTTAGGGTTGTGCTGGAAGATGAAAACATTGAAAAGATTGGTCAAAATACCAAATACGATATTTTAGTATTGAAATGGTATGGCGTGGAGGTAAAAGGAAAACTTTTTGATACCATGCTGGCGCACTACTTAATTGATCCCGATACCCGTCATGGAATGGATGTTTTGTCGGAAAATTACCTCGGTTATTCGCCGATATCCATTACTAAGCTGATTGGGCCAAAAGGAAAAGGGCAATTGAACATGCGCGATGTTGCCGTAATTGATGTGGTTGATTATGCCGCAGAAGATGCCGATGTTACTTTGCAACTGGCACATGTATTCGAACCGAAATTAACCGAACTGAACGCAGCCAAACTGGCCGAAGAAATTGAAAATCCTTTGGTATATGTACTGGCTGATATCGAAAAGGAAGGGGTTCGGATTGATATTGAAACCTTGAAGGCTTATTCTAAAGAGCTTGAAACCGATATTATTAAGTTTGAGCAGAATGTTTATGATAAGGCAGGGATTAAATTTAACCTGGCTTCGCCAAAACAACTGGGCGAAGTTTTATTTGATAAACTGCAGCTAGATCCCAAAGCAAAAAAAACCAAAACAGGGCAATACCAAACCGGTGAGGATGTTTTAACCGCTTTGGCAAGTAAAAGTGATATTGTACAGGACATTCTGGATTTCCGCCAGTTGCAGAAGCTTAAATCAACTTATGTGGATGCACTGCCACTAATGGTTAATCCTAAAACCGGCAGGGTTCACACTTCTTACAACCAGGCTGTAGCAGCAACCGGACGCTTAAGTTCCAACAACCCGAACTTACAGAATATTCCGATCCGCACCGAACGTGGACGGGAAGTGCGCAAGGCCTTTATTGCCCGTGATGAAAACCACATGCTGTTATCTGCCGATTATTCGCAAATCGAGTTGCGTATCATAGCAGAAATCAGCAAGGAACAAAATATGCTCGATGCATTTAACAAAGGCATTGATATTCATACCGCTACCGCTGCAAAAGTATATGGCGTAAGTATTGAGGAAGTAGATGGTACGCAGCGTAGAAATGCCAAGGCGGTGAACTTTGGTATCATTTACGGTCAATCGGCTTTTGGTTTATCGCAAAATCTGGGTATTCCGCGTAAAGAAGCCGCCGAAATTATTGAGCAGTATTTTACGCAGTATCCTGGTATTAAACAATATATGAGCGATACCATGAACTTTGCCCGCGAAAATGGTTTTGTTGAAACGATCATGGGAAGAAGACGCTATTTAAGAGACATTAACTCTGCTAACCAAACTGTAAGGGGATTTGCGGAGCGAAATGCCATTAATGCACCTATTCAGGGTTCTGCAGCCGATATGATCAAGATTGCTATGATCAATATCCACAAAGAGATGAAGGCACAAAATTTAAAATCGACCATGACCATGCAAGTGCATGATGAGTTGGTTTTCGATGTACTGAAAACAGAAAAGGAAGCCATGAAAGCCATTATCCAGGATAAAATGACCAATGCCATTAAACTTACCGTACCCATTGTTGTAGAAATAGGCGAAGGCGATAACTGGTTGGCGGCACACTAGTATGAAAACGCTCATTACGCTCTTTGCCTGCTTTATTTCGTTTGGATGCCTGGCTCAAAAAAGTGATACTTTAATTACTTATAACTTTAACGGAATCCCCACAAAAAAGATTAGTAAAGCAACCTCGATATATAAAATATTTAAAAAAGATAGTACAACCTGGATAAGAATAACATCTGACAAAAATTTCGTAATTATGAAAAGAGAAACTTTTTCAGATTCGCTATTAACGGTGCTGAACGGATATTACCTGGAATATAAAAATGGAAGAGCATTTATGAAAGGGATTTATATTAATAATAATAAATCTGGTGCATGGCTTAGCTACGATTCTACGGGGGTTGCCCTAAGTTCTGAAATGTATTTGAATAATGAGTTGAATGGGCCTTCTGTTTTTTATTGGCCAAATTCTTCAATTTATTCAGAAACAAATTATATGAATAATAAACATGTTGGCGAAAGGAAGGTTTTTTATGATAATGGTAACCTGGCAATAAAAGAAGTGTATGATGAAAAGAGCAATTTAACAGATACCTCATATTTTGATATTGAAGGGAAGCCAACATCGATGAATAAATTGCAAAAAGAACCTAGCTTTCCTGGAGGCATAAATAAATTATATCAATTTATAACAAAGGGCTTAAAATACCCTGAATTGGCCCTCAAGGAAAGGGCTCAGGGGCGAGTTTTTCTTTCTTTTATTGTAAATGAGTTTGGTAATTTGGAAGATATAACCCTAACGCGTTCTCCAAATAAAAGCTTGGGTGAAGAGGCGTTGAGGATTGTAAAAACTTTTCCAAAGTGGATTCCGGGTACACTACTGAATAAGCCTACACGTACAAAATATAACATCAACATAAATTTTACTTTGAGTGGCATCGGTTATTAGAAAATAAAAATATTCGTTATCTTCATTAAATCTTCATTCCGAATAATGAACTTTATATCAACAAAATAAACGAGTAAAATAAAAATCGAAAAGGCGAAATCTCCGAGTAAAACGAAGACGCTTCTAACCACTAAAAAAACAAAATCAAAGAGTATGAAAAAGTTATTGAGTTTAATCGCAATCGCAGCATTTGGTTTAACAACAGCATTTGCTCAAACCCCTGCCACTACAGCACCAGCTAAAGCTAAAACTGTAGTTAAAAAAGAAGTAAAAACTACTGTCGCTCCTGTTAAAGCAGGCGTTAAGCAAGAGGCAAAAAAAGTAGAAACTAAAACCACTACCACAGCTGCTAAAGTAAAAGCAGATGGTACGCCTGATATGCGTTTTAAAGAAAATAAAGCAAAAGCAGTAACTAAGGTTGCTGGCCCAACTAAAAAAGATGGTACAGCTGATATGCGTTATAAAGCAAACAAAGCCGCTGCTAAAAAGAACTAGGTTTAGGTTTTATAATTTGAAAGGGTCCCGGTGCAAATCGGGACCCTTTTTTATTTTGGTGCGTGCGGATAAAACCGCCGTGATCTCGATTGAGATAACCGATTTTTTTATCTGAAGCAAAATGGAGAGATCTGTCTCTAGGCAGATCTCTCCATTTCGTTGCACTTCAGTCGAAATGACGACACTACATTATGTTGGTCGTGATTTGCAATCACTGCCGTTCGAACTATGGATTTGTAATCTGTATAAAACTATAAACTTATCGTCTCACCTATCTCTGGCAACAATAAGGTTTTATTTTCGCGTTTAAACTTATCTAAAGCTACAGCTGTATCGATTTCAATAACCGGAAAGGTATTGTAATGTACGCCAATTACCTTGTCGCAATCGAAATATTTGGTAGCAACCAATGCATCATCTACATCCATAGTATAGTTACCGCCAATTGGTAAAATGGCATAGTCTAAATTGTAAATGTCGGCTAAAACCTTCATTTCAATGGTTAGACCGGTATCGCCGGCAAAATAGATTTGTTTACCATCTGCTTCTAAAACAAAGCCTGCAGGGTTACCACCATAACTTCCGTCAGGCAGCCCTGAAGAATGCGTAGCAGGTACCATGCGTACTGTTCCCCAATCAAAAGTAAATTTGCCAAAGTTCATTCCGTGTACTTTTTCTACACCTTGTTTGCTAGCCCAGTCGGTTACTTCGGGCATCGCAATTACAGTTGCCTGGGTTTGTTTCGCTAAAGCTACCAAATCAGCTACGTGATCACCGTGACCATGGCTTACCAATATATAATCGGCTTCAATAGCCTTAATATCTATGTTTTTGGCCAGCGGATTCTGCGAAATGAAAGGATCGAATAAGAGTTTTTTGCTAGTAGTTTCGAGCAAAAAACATGATTGGCCGTAATATGTATATTTCATAATTGTTGTTGCAAGTATCTGGTACGAGGAGCTTAATTTCTTATTGTCCGAACATGCCACCTAAGCCGCCCAGCATATCCTGTGCTGAAGCCTGCATTTCGGCTGCACTTACCTGTTCGGCACTGATTAAGGCTTTATTAATGGCAGTAAGAAGCAGTTCTTCTAGCTCTTCTTTATCTGCATTCTTCAAAAAGTCCTCATCTATAGCAATGCCTGTGATGGCTTTATTTGCTGTTGCAGTAATTTTAATGGCACCGTTTTCAACCTCACCATATACCGATATGGTATCTAAACGCTTTTTAATTTCTTCAGCTTTTTGTTGAGCCGCGAATAATTTATCGAACATACCTTTGTGTCTTTTATTTTATATTAAACGTTAATTCTGTAAAATGTATATCTCTCAAAGAGAAATTAATCGCAGTTAATCTTCATCCGAGCCTGGCAAACTTCCATTACCATGGTACGCTCCCTTACGTATAACTGGCATATTAAAATGCTTGTATAGCTCATCCAAATGCATTAAACTGCCATTAGTTAAATTACCTAAAAATATAATAACAATATTCTTATTTAAATCTCTAACGTAAATGTGGCGAAAACCGTGCCACCATCCTGTGTGATAAACCACTTTATCCATATTTTCACCATCGAACATTCTCCAGCCATAACCGTAGTTAAAATGGCCGTTTATAGGTTTATTACGACCTACATAGGCCGAATCGAGACTCTTTTTGGTGAGTAATCTTCCGTTTTTCAGGTATTTATCAAATAATACTAAATCGTGTACCGTGCTGTAAATACCTTTATCTCCAACAGGCCCATCCAAAAAGTTTTGCGCAACAGAATATCTAAAGCTATTGCGGTCATGTCCAACTACATCAACGGGTATTTTTTCGTATTCAGTAGTGCTATAGACATGGGTATGTTTTAAGCCTGCAGGTTTAAATACATGTTCCATCATGTATTGCGAATAGCGCTGACCGGTAACTTTTTCAATAATGGCACCCAGTACCATAAAGTTAGAGTTGTTGTAGTGGAAACGGTTATCGGGTTTAGTATATGGATTAGGTTTCCTTTCGGCAATTACGTTCATTACCTCCTGGTTGGTTACGCCTTTTTTCATGTTGCGTTTTTCCTTGCGCCAGATATCATCAATGAAATACACATAGTTCATCATACCGCTGCGGTGCGAAAGCAGGAGCTTTACGGTGATGCCTTCATAAGGGAAGTTGGGGTAGAATTTCTTAACGTTATCGTTCAATGAAAGTTTTCCCGCCTCTACCAATTGCATGATAGCGGTACCTGTAAACGTTTTAGTAATAGAAGCCAGCTCAAATTCTGAGTTAATGGTTAAGCTATCACGGTGCAGGTAATCGGCCCAGCCAACGGCTTTTTCGTAAAGGATTTTACCATCTTTGGCCACTAGCATATTGCCGTTGAAACCAAATTTTCTGTGCAGGTTATCTACAAAATCAGCAATCCACTTATCCCCTTTTTGTGGGTTGTAAACCAATAACAGACTATCGGCTTTGTCATCGTCTTTTGTGCGTATTTTTTTTTCGGCGGCCTTTTTCTCTTCAGATTTTTTGCTTGAGCAGGCAGTTATTAAAGTTACGGAGAGGGCTAATGCGGAACATATATATCGAAAATTCATTTATATCGGGGATAGTGTATTTAAAACCCGAAAATTAAAGAATTTTAGACGGTTACAACGAAAGAGTTTTACACATTTTCGCAATTTTGATTGTACCAGCATTCAAATAAATGCCCTTTGCTACCATAAACTGGGTCGCTGTCCGGATTTTTTACTTTTGCAATATCTTCATCAGCCTCTGGGCGCTCATCGGCCTTGCCATATTTAATGTTGTAATCGGCTCCATTCGGATAAGCACCCACAACGGTAAAGTCGTCGGTTGAGTTGAGTTTTTTATGTGCTACACCTGCTGGAATAATCACCACATCGCCTTTATCGAGCTCAATGCAAACACCATGGTCTCCACCAAATTGTACATCGGCCTTGCCACAAAATACGCCCATTACTTCGTGTGTGTTGCTATGGTAATGGTGATAATCAAAAATACCATCAACCCAGGCATTGGTATATCCGTTCTGCGCAAAAACTTTTTTAATTACTTCTTCATTGTCATCCGGATGGAGCCTCAAGGTGCCTTTGTAAACCATTAAAGGAAGAACCGGATTATTAGGGAAGTTTCCGTTTTCTTCTATTTTATGCGCAACCAAATAGGCTTCCTGTATTAATTTTTCTTTATCCATGGCTAGGGTGTTTTATTAATTAACAAAGTAAGTGCGAAAGGGTTTAGAATTTTCTTTTATTGAGATGGGTTTTAGGTTATCGCAAAATTTAGCCTTGGGTTTAAACCCAAGGCTAAATAATTACAATCTTTGCGAAATTTAAACCCTTCGCAAAAAGGCTAAAAAATTTATTTCTGGCTTTCTGCCCAGGCATCCATCTTAGCTTCGAAAACGGAAAGCGGGAAAGAGCCATCTTTTAAAACAGCGGTATGAAAAGCTGATAATTTGAACTTTGATCCAAGTTCCTTTTCATATTTGGTTCTTAATTCCCTTATTTTCATTGCGCCGGTTTTGTAACCCAATGCCTGTGCCGGAATTCCCATGTAACGTTCAATTTCTGCAGTTGCCCCATCTGTACTGATGGCTTCATTGTCGGTCATATATTTAATGGCTTGCTCACGGGTCATGTTTTTGGTATGGATGGCCACATCAACCACCAGGCGGATGGCACGGTGCATTTCATCGCCCAATGCACCCATATGCTGGTATGGATCCTGATATAAGCCCAATTCTTTTCCTAACGATTCGCAATAGAGTGCCCAACCTTCTACATAAGCATTATGGCCACCAAAGCGGCGGAAATTAGGCAATGATTTATTTTCCTGAGTTAAAGAGATCTGATAATGGTGACCAGGAATGGCTTCGTGCAGAAAAAGTGATTCCATACCTGAAGTAGTATTGAACGTTTTGGCATCTAAAATCGGAACATAAAAGATTCCCGGACGTTTTCCATCTGCCGAACCCTGATTGTACTCAGCGCTGGCCGATGCTGCCCTGAAAGCCTCTGTTTGTCGGATTTCGAATGGTGTTTTAGGCTCCACATCAAACATCTTTTTCAAATTGGGTTTCATGCGCTGATGAATGTCTTCAAAAGCTGCCAATACCTCTTTTGGCGTTTTGTAGGGCATGAACTTTTTATCTGTTTTCATGTATTCGAAAAAGGCCTTTAAATCGCCCTTAAAACCAACCAAATTTTTGATGCTATCCATTTGCCCTTTTATACGGGCTACCTCTTTTAAGCCAGTCTGATAAATCTCTTCGGGCGTTTTATTTGTAGTGGTTTGTTGTTTTACAAGGTAAGTGTACCACTCCAAACCGCCTGGCATCGCAGACCATCCAGAAGTGTTTCTTGCTTTCGGCAGATATTCGTTTTGCAGAAAATCTGCCAGTTTTTTATACGTAGGTACAATAACGGTGGTGATAGCATTGCGATATGCTTCTGTTAATTTTTGCTTATCAGCAGCAGAAAAATCAGCGGGTAGTGAATTAATTGGCCCATAAAATAAACTTTTTTCAGGAGTGCTAACCACCATACTTTGCATCTGTGGAATCATTTTAACCACCAAAGCTTTTGGCAAAACAATACCTGCGGCTTCACCTTTTTTAAAGTTGGCTATGGCTGTATCAGCCCAAACCGAAAAGGCAGCAGCACGTTTCAACCAGTTTTCATAATTTTTTACCGTTTTAAAGGGTTGTGCGCCGGTACCCGAACCCAGTTGACCGATGGTTAAAGGCAAGGCAAACATTTGATTAAACGGAAGATATTCTGAATGGTACTTTAAACCTTCTAAACTGATACTTAACTGATCTTTCAGATAGTCGAAAGAGAGCTTATCATTGGCATTAAGGTTTGCCCTGTCGTATTTACCCAGGCTATCCAGATAACGCTCGTTAAATGCCTTGTATGCTTTAATGTAAGCCTGTGAGCCATCGTTTGGCAGGAGATCATCATAACGCTCGTCTCCAATATAAGTTGCGCCGATTGGGTTAAGCTTTAAACCGTCCTGATAGTATTGCTCGCACATGCTCGCAAATGCCTTGTTTTCTGTACTGGTATCAGATTTGGTTCCTTGCTTGCAGGCAGATAAAGAAGCAATGCAGGCTATAAAAAGAAGTATTTTCTTCATATGGTTTAAGTTAGTGTTTAACCAAAAATAATAAATTAAACGCCATTTTGTAAGGCAGGCGCAAAGCAAAAAAGCCACCCCGGTTAGGGATGGCTTTAATTTATGTTTTCAGTTTTAAAAACTGATTATGCTAATAATCTGATTGGTTCTTCCAATAAACCTTTTAAAGTTTGTAAGAAAGCTGCTCCGGTTGCACCATCAACCACACGGTGATCGCAACCTAAAGTTAACTTCATTACGTTACCTGGAACAACAGCACCATTTTTAACAACAGGAATGGCCTGGATAGCACCAACTGATAAAATTGCACCATCAGGAGAGTTGATAATTGAGGTAAACTCATCGATACCAAACATACCTAAGTTAGAAACAGTGAAAGTAGAACCTTCCCAATCTGCCGGTTGTAATTTTTTAGCTTTAGCTTTTGCACCAAAATCTTTAACTTCTGCAGAGATGTGCGATAAAGATTTACCATCTGCAAAACGCACAACAGGTACTAATAAACCATCTTCAACAGCCATAGCTACACCGATGTTAGTGTGCTCGTTGAAACGGATTTTATCGCCACCCCATGATGAGTTAACAGCTGGGTGTTTTTTCAATGCAACAGCAACCGCTTTAATAACGATATCGTTGAAAGAAACTTTAACTGGAGCAACTGCATTGATTGCCGTACGGGCAGCCATTGCGTTATCCATATCAATGCTGATTGTTAAATAAAAGTGTGGAGCAGTAAATAAGCTTTCAGCTAAACGTTTTGCAATAACTTTACGCATTTGCGAAACAGGAGCTTCAGTAAATTTAACTTCACCAACAAACGTTGGAATTACCGGAGCTGCAGCTGGTGCACTTCCTGCTTTCGGAGCTTCTGCCTGAGGAGTAGCCGATGGTTTGAAGTTCTCGATATCTTTTTTAATGATACGGCCACCTTCAGCACTACCCGAAACCTGCGATAAATCGATTCCTTTATCTTTAGCGATTTTCTTCGCTAACGGAGATGCTTTAACGCGGCTATCAGCTGATGAACTTTCAGCAACTGGTGCAGATGAACTTGCAGCAGCAGTTGTTGCTTGTTTTTCTTCTTTCGGAGCTTCAGCGCTTTCAGTTTCAGTTTTAGGTTTTGAGCTTTGAGCTCCGCCAGCTAAAATACCGCTAACATCAGTACCTTCAGGACCAACAATGGCAATAATGCCGTTAACTTTTGCTGCCGAACCTTTTTCAACACCGATGTGTAATAAAGTACCGGTTGCATAGCCCATAACCTCCATAGTTGCCTTATCGGTTTCTACATCAGCTAAAACATCATCATCTTTTACTTTATCACCAACTTTTTTATGCCATTCAGCAATTACGCCTTCAGTCATTGTATCGCTTAACAAAGGCATGCGGATTACCGTTACGCCTTTTGCTGCTAATTCTTCTTCACTTAATCCGCCACCCTGAGCAGGAGCGGCTTCTTCTTTTGGTGCTTCAGTGCTTTCTGCTTTTGGTTTTTCGCCTTCTGCCGCACCTTGCTCAGCAGCTAAAGCAGCTTTATAATCTTCACCTTCTTTACCAATAACGGCCATGATGGCATCAACCGGAACAGCCTGACCTTCTTCTACACCTACGTATAAAAGGGTACCATCCCAATAAGATTCCATGTCCATTGTTGCCTTGTCAGTTTCTACTTCTGCCAAAACATCGCCGCTTTTCACTTTATCGCCCACTTTTTTATGCCACTTCGCCAAAACCCCTTCGGTCATGGTGTCGCTCATTTTGGGCATTTTAATTACATCAGCCATTATATCTAATTAATTGAAATCTTATTAATATTAGTCCATTACGTAAGGGTAGTTCTCAGTTACATAAACATCTTTGTATAACTCAGATGCCTCTGGCCAAGGAGATTCTTCGGCAAATTTCACTGCCTGATCTACTGTAGCTTTAACTTTAGCTTCTACTTCTTCAATCCAGGCCTGGTCTGCATACTTTTCTTTCAAAATAGTTTCTCTTGCAAACTCAACAGGATCTTTTGCTTTATAATCTTCTAACTCTTCTTTAGTACGGTATTTTGCCGGATCTGACATGGAGTGACCGCGGTAACGGTAAGTTCTCATTTCTAAGAAAGTTGGTCCTTCACCTTTACGTGCACGTTGGATGGCTTCGTCCATTGCGTTGTGAACCGCAACCGGATCCATTCCGTCAACAGGAGCACAAGGCATATCGAAACCTAAACCAATTTTATAAATATCGGTCATGTTGGTAGTACGTTGTACCGAAGTACCCATTGCGTAACCATTGTTTTCGCAAACAAAAACTACTGGTAGTTTCCATAACATGGCCATGTTAAACGTTTCGTTTAATGCACCCTGACGTACAGCGCCATCGCCCATGTAACAAATGTTAACATTATCTGTTCCTTTATATTTTTCTGCAAAAGCAACACCTGCACCTAGTGGAATCTGACCTCCAACAATGGCGTGGCCACCATAAAAGTTATGCTCTTTACTGAACATGTGCATTGAACCACCTTTACCTTTAGAACAGCCGGTAGCTTTACCATACATTTCGGCCATAATGCTATCTGCACTAACGCCTAAAGCCAAAGCATGAGCATGATCACGGTAAGTTGTAATCATAGAATCGCCTTTTTGCATTGCAGATATTGCACCTGCAACTACAGCTTCTTGTCCAATGTATAAATGACAAAAGCCACGTATTTTTTGTTGTCCGTATAACTGGCCAGTTTTCTCTTCGAACTTGCGCATCAGCAACATCGACTCAAACCACTTTAACCAGGTATCTTTATTTATTTCTACTGCACTCATTTTAGGGTATTTGTTTTTTTGCGACAGCAAATCTAATTTTTTTATTGTAATTTTTGGCACTTTCGAGTGTAAAAACATCATATTCCCGGCCATAAAATTACATTTAACACTTGTTTTACAATTGAATATGATTGGGAATCGCCTTTTCTAATCTTGTAAAGATTATAAGCCGATTTTTTATAATTAAAACAACACCCTTTATCGTAATCTGGAATTAAATTATTCTAAAATTTAATTTTGCGTATGCTATTATTTACATAATTTAAAATATTGCCACTTTGTGCGCTTTAGCCTGCCTGTTGAAAGGAAAAATTTTTGTGACAAAAGATGATTTTTCAGCAATTATTTAACTCAAAAAGGATTGCGTGAAAATAGAAATGTTAATAACTTTTACTTTTTAACATCTAACATTTGGATAACATTTGTATAATTAATACTTTTGGCAACCAACAATAAGCCCATGTGGTGTACGTTAATGTGTAAGTGAATACCCAAACATAACTGTATAACATGATTAAAAAATTTTTGTTTTCTACTCTAATCGCTATTTGCACGCTCTCAGCAGCATTTGCGCAAACTAAAACAAAAGAATCTGGTAAAGAATTAAATGACCCCGATAATCTTGCATCGCAGTATTTCTCGCAGGTAATGGGTGTTGCAGTAGATGCAACTTCGAATTTAAAGCTATACAAATTTATATACGAGTGGATCGGAACGCCATATAGTTATGGTGGAAATACCAAAAGAGGCATTGATTGCTCTGCTTTTACTAAAGCGATTTACGATAAAGTTTTCAACACTACTATCAGAAGAAATTCTCGCGATATTTTTAGCATGGTAGATCCCTTGTCTAAAGAAGATTTAAAAGAAGGTGATCTTGTTTTCTTTAAGATCAAAAGCAGAAGTATTTCACACGTAGGTATCTATCTGGGCGATAACAGATTTGCACATGCATCAAGTTCTCGCGGAGTGGTTATCAGTAACCTGAACGAGCCTTACTACAGCCGTTATTTTTACAAGGGCGGGCGCGTACTGGAATCGTTTAAGAAGGAGTTTACGGTAGAATAATCAGGTCGCAGTTTACAGTTATCAGTTTATAATTCTCAAAACTTAAAATATACAGTCCTCCTGAAGAAATTTTGGAGGATTTTTTGTTTACTACAAGCCCAAGCAGTCATTTCGAGCGAACCCGATAGCTATCGGGTGAAACGTAGTCGGGAAATCTGTTAAGATAGATCTCTCCGTTCCACTACGTTCCAGTCGAGATGGCGACTACAAAAAATGAATCCCTAATGAAGCTCATTAACACCATCTTAATCTTTCCCATTGCACTTATTATTTTAATCGGTTGTACCAGCAACAACGCTCAGGTTATTACTGCGCCAGTAGCCAAACAGGATACGGTAATTAGAAAGTTAAAGGATACGATTTCTATCACCGCTGTTGGCGATATTATGCTGGGGTCGGCTTTTCCATCCAAAACGAACCTTCCTCCCGACGATGCTGTAAATAGCTTTCAGGCTGTAGATAGTTTGCTTAAAGGCGATATTGTTTTTGGTAACCTGGAAGGCTGTTTCCTGAATTCGGGGAACTCTAATAAATGCAATGGCATTAACCCAAATAGCTGTTACGCTTTCAGGATGCCCGAACGTTATGCCGCGATCTATAAAAAAGCAGGGTTCAATGTACTGAGCATTGCCAATAACCATGTAGGCGATTTTGATACGAGGGGAAGAAAAAATACTGCACGGATTTTAGATTCTTTACAGATTCATTACGCCGGACAGGTAAACAAGCCCTTCGAAATTTTTGAAAAAGACAGTATTAAATATGCGTTTTGTGCTTTTGCCCCGAACGAAAATACGGTATCTATAAATAAGATAGATAGTGCTAAGGCACTGGTATCGCGCTTAAAAACTATGGCCGATATTGTAATTGTGTCTTTTCACGGTGGCGGCGAAGGTGCCCGATTTGAACATGTGCCACGCAAAAACGAAATCTTTTACAAAGAAAATAGAGGCAATGTTTATGCTTTTGCACATGCGGTAATTGATGCTGGTGCGGATGTGGTTTTAGGGCATGGCCCGCATGTAAGCCGCGCAGTTGAGGTGTATAAAAACAAATTTATCGCCTACAGTTTGGGTAATTTCTGTACTTATGGCATGTTTAGCTTAAAAGGAAATAATGGAATTGCGCCTTTACTCCAGCTTAAGATTAATTCAAAGGGCGATTTTCTATACGCCGATGTGGTATCTGTTCAGCAGGATAAAATTAACCGCTTAACCATTGATGATAGCCACAGAGCTTTTAAACGGATTAAAGAATTAACAGATATTGATTTTATTGGTCATCAGCTAAAATTCGATAACAATAAAATCAGTTTAAAAGATTAATTTTCTCCGACATCAATCTCGGTTTATTTCAGAATATTTGCGCTATGAAAAAAGTATTAATACTTCATTACATTATTGGTATCGCCGCAGTAATATTGGTATTGGCAGCAGCATATTATATTCAGCAAAATCCAAAGAATTTACTATCGGCGGGTATTATTATTCTGGCAGGTTGCCTTGTAGCTTTTAGCCAGTATCAGATTATCAAAAACAAAAAGAAGCAATAATATGCCTGCTGTTATTTTGCAGGTAAACCAAACCGATAATTTTAAAGATGGTATTTATTTAGCACTTGCAATCGGTGCGGCAATTCTCTTATTTGTTTTATCAAGGAAATTTAGAAGGAAGGGTTAACTCTCATCCTTCGTATTCTTTACTAATCCAATTCCGGATACAAAGAAAATTAATCCGATTATTCCATAAACCAGCAATCCCCTGCTGTTCTGATTGTGGTTAACAAAGCCATATCCGGCGTAAATTAAGCCGATAATACCTAAAATGGTTAATATGGTTCCGAAGGTTCGTTTTACGTTCATGATTTTTTTTAGATAAGACAAAAAAATAAACCTTTTTGTTTTAACCCAATAAAAAAGTCCATTTCAATTCAAGAAATGGACCTTTAACTTTCTTAACTAAAATCTTAACTTACCATACGCCTAATCTTTTTGCGGGCGCCACATACATTTTTGCCGTGACAGGAATATTAAATGCTTTATAGAAGGCCTCCATGTTATAAACAGGGCCATTTACCCGGAACATTTCCGGACTATGTGGATCGGTTTTTAAGCGTACGCGCATACTTTCGTCGCGGTCTTTAATTCTCCAAACCTGGGCAAAACTTAAAAAGAAGCGTTGATCTGGTGTAAAACCATCAATTTTTTTGTCGTCTTTTGCTTGTTCGGTTAGTTTAAATGCATCATATGCAATATTTAGTCCGCCAATATCAGCCAGATTTTCGCCTAGTGTTAGCGATCCGTTTACATGTTGGTTGTCAAGTAAAGTGAAATTGTTATAAAAGGCCTCTACTTTACCTGCTTTAACTTTAAATTGATCTGCATCGGCTTTGGTCCACCATTCTTTTAAGTTACCTGCAGCATCGTACTGGCGACCCTGATCATCAAAGCCATGTGTCATCTCGTGCCCGATTACCGCACCAATTGCACCGTAGTTAATGGCGTCATCTGCAGCAAAATCAAAGAAAGGAAACTGTAGGATACCGGCAGGGAAAACAATTTCATTAAAAGATGGATTGTAATAGGCATTGACAGTAGGCGGTGTCATGCCCCATTCTGTTTTATCGACATTTTTACCGAGCTTATCGATCATTTCTTTATAGGCATGTTTATTTGCCGATTGGAGATTTGCATAATAAGTATTTTTCGAAACTTCAACATCGTCATATTTTTTCCACTTATCTGGATAGCCGATTTTTTTAATAAATGCGTTTAATTTTTCTAATGCCTTCTTTTTGGTTTCCGCTGTCATCCAATCTACATTCTGGATTCTTTCTGCATACACTTTTTGTAAATTGTTTACCAAAGTTAACATGCGTTCTTTGGCTTCCGGCTTGAAGTATTTCTCAGCATATAACTGGCCCAAAAGCTCGCCCAGACTACGATCTGTAGCATTTACAATGGCTTTCCACCTTTCGGTGGGGGCTTGCTGTCCATAAAGTGTTTTAGAAAAGAAGTCGAATTTAGCATCTCTGAACTTCTTGGTAAATGAATTTGCAGATCTGCTTAAAGCATCAAATTTTAGCTTTTCCTTCCAGATTTCTATTGGCTGACTTTTTACCAGTGCTGATAAAGCCTGATAGTATTTTGGCTGTCGAACAATAACCGTGTCAGTTATAGTGCCCAATTTGTTCAAAACAGATACCCATTCGATGTTTGGGGTCTGTTTCTGAAAATCGGCCACTGTCATTTTATTATAGTTTTTCTGCGGATCACGTAATTGAACCGGGGTAGAATGCGATTGCGCAATACTTGTTTCAAGTTTTAAAATATTTTCAGCGTATTTGGCTGCATTTACCGAATCGCCTGCCAGGCTAAAAATTTTTGTGATGTATTTGGTATATTCAGCTCTTATTTTCTTTGCCTTTTCATCCTGTTCTAAGTAGTAACTCCGATCAGGCAAGGTTAAGCCGGCTTGTGAAAATGATAGTGCATTTTTTGTACTTAATTTATCGTCCGGATCTATACTAAATCCCAATAAATCCCCTTCCCCATTTTTATAGCCATCAGCAATAAAACCGACTAAATCTTTATAATTTTTAATGCCATCTATTTTGGCTAGAAGTGGTTTTATGGGATCAATACCTAATTTTTCTATAGTTAATGTGTCCATACCACTGGCGTAAAAATCGCCCACTTTTTGTTCTACACTCCCTTTTGCCGCACCCGCTGTCGAAGCATTTTCTAGAATCTTATTCAGATTTTTAAGGTTGTCGTTATGGAGCGTATAAAAAGAGCCCCAGCCGGTTTCTGTTTTTGGGATTTCGGTATTTTTTATCCATTTGCCATTGGCATATAAGAAAAAATTATCTCCGGGTTTTACAGTAGTGTCCATCCCGGCTTTATCAAAAAATTCGGAGCGGTTAGTCACAACATCCGCATCTTGATGTTGCTTATTTTGGCACGCAGCCAACAGTAAAGAGCCAGCAGCAGCAAAGATTAGTTTAATTTTCATTGTTTATAAGTTAGCTAGAAAGCTAAAGCTACAAAATGCCTGATGGAGTTTGTATGAATTTTTATAACTTCATAAAAAAATCTAATTATGCAATACACACTTTACATTCTCATCGCGCTTGGGGTAATTATCCTGTTAAGCTCATTTGTAACCGTTAAACAGGGTACAATAGCGGTAGTAACCGTTTTTGGCAAATACCAAAGATTACTTAGACCAGGGTTGAATTTTAAAATCCCTTTAATTGAGCAGATTTACTCGCGTATATCGATCCAGAACCGCTCGGTTGAATTATCTTTCCAGGCGGTTACACAAGATCAGGCCAACGTTTACTTTAAAGCCATGCTTTTATATTCTGTAATTAACCAGGACGAAGAGACCATCAAAAATGTGGCTTTTAAATTCGTTGATGCGACTAACCTGATGCAGGCTTTGATTAGAACCATTGAAGGTTCGATAAGGGCTTATGTGGCTACGCAAAAGCAGGCCAATGTATTGGCACAGCGTAACGAAATTGTACTGCACGTTAAAGAGCAAATCGATCAGGTTTTGGATGGCTGGGGTTACCACCTTCAGGATCTTCAGTTAAACGATATTACTTTTGATGAGGAAATTATGCGCTCAATGAGCCGTGTGGTGGCATCGAACAACTTAAAAGCGGCTGCCGAAAACGAAGGTCAGGCTTTATTGATTACCAAAACCAAAGCAGCCGAGGCAGATGGTAATGCCATTAAAATTGCAGCTACAGCCGAACGCGAAGCTGCCCAGTTACGTGGTCAGGGTATTGCCTTGTTTAGAGAAGAGGTAGCAAAGGGTATGACCAACGCTGCACACGAAATGCAACAGGCCAATTTAGATACTTCGGTAATTTTATTTACGATGTGGACAGAGGCAATTAAACAATTTGCCGAGTATAGCGAAGGTAATGTGATCTTTTTAGATGGCAGTACCGAAGGCATGAATAAAACAATGAAAGAAATGATGGCGATGCAGCAATCGCAAAATAATGCTAAAAAGGCTTAAAAATTCAAAGCTAAGAAGTAGATAGCATGTTCAGGTTTTATCCTGATTTTTCAATTTGATCTCAATAAAAAAGCCTATCAGATTTTTTACTGATAGGCTTTTTTATGATTAAGTATTTTACTACTTGTTAATTTTCTCTGCTGCAGGGATGCCCAGGTTCATTACATAATTACCCGATTGTTGCATAAAATCGCCCATTACTTTTAACGATTCATCTTCAATAAAATCGAAAGCGTCTTGTTTGGTAATTTTATCACCTTTTTTAATTGCTGGCAAGCCTCTTAATGCTCTTAATTCATTCTGTCTGGCAAGCGATTTAGCTTCCTGTGCATCACGCTCTGCTTTAAGTTTAGCTTCGTTCAAGGTTACAGAAGTTTCAGCATCACGTTTTTTCAGATCAGCAATATCTTGTTTCAGGTATTTAAAATCTAAAGAGCTGGCAATGCGTTGCTCACTGTTTTTAATCAGTTGAGCTTTTACAGCAGTTAAATTGGCTACAGGTTTAAAGTTAGAGCTGGCAATCACATCCCATGGCAGGGCAGATGGTTCGGTATCTTCTCCAATTTTATCCATTGGGTAAACAGAAGGGAAAACCACATCAGGTGTTACGCCTTTATGCTGTGTACTGCTACCAGCAACACGGTAAAACTTAGCCATGGTTAAATTAATCTGCCCCAGGTTAATATCTGCCGGGTTGGCCGAACTTGGAGAAGTACCAACGGTTTTATCTTTAGCAATTAATCCGGCTACCCTTTGCAACATGCTTGGGTTTACCAGTTTGTTCAAATCGATTGATGATTGAACAGTACCTTTACCATAGGTTTGGCTGCCCATTACAATACCACGGCCATAATCCTGAATTGCTCCGGCAAAAATTTCGGATGCTGAAGCACTTAAACGGTCTACCATTACGCCAAACGGACCGTTCCAGGCTACACCGCTGTTTTCATCTTCATCTACTTCTATTTTACCTCGTAAATCTTTCACCTGAACAACAGGGCCTCTATCAATGAATAAACCGGTTAACGAAATGGCTTCAACCAATGAGCCACCACCGTTTCCGCGTAAATCCAATACAATAGCATTTACTTTATCGATGTTTTTTAACGAATCAACCAGCTTTCTTACGTCACGGGTTGTGCTTTTATAGTTTTTATCACCTGCGTTTGCGGCTTTGAAATCTGCATAGAATGCCGGTAATGAGATGATACCGATTTTATAATCTTTACCGTTTGAGGTAATGGTTTTAACTTTTTTCTTAGCCGACTGATCTTCAAGAATGATTTTCTCTCTTACAAGCTCAATAATTACCGGCTTAGACGACATTTCTTTCCCGACAGGAATTACTTTCAAACGTACTTTGGTGCCTTTAGGTCCTTTAATTTTGGTTACAGTAACGTCAAGTCTCCAGCCAATAACATCAACAAACTCACCATCACCCTGTGCTACAGCAATGATCCTGTCGCCGGCGCTTAATTGTTTGCCTTTAAAAGCTGGTCCACCCGGAATAATTTCTGAAATTTTAACGACCTCGTTTTCCAATTGTAAACGGGCACCAATACCTTCGAAAGAACGCGACATTTCTTCGTTAAATTCTGTAGCCCTTGCCGGCACAAAATAATTGGTATGCGGATCGATAGATTCGGTAAAGGCATCCATCAGGATTTGGAAAACATCCTGGTTATTGGTTTTCGATGTTTGCGATTGTAAATTCTGGTAACGTTTGGTTAGAGTTTCTACGTTTTTAGCATCTGTGGTGCCAGCCAGGTTTAAGTTAACCAGTTCGTATTTAACACGTTTTTTCCAGGTATCGTTTAACGCAGCTGAAGTAGCAGCCCATGGCATTTTCTCGCGGTCGTAAACGTAGCTATCAGTCTGGTTAAAATCGAATTTGGTTTTAATCTGCGCCAAAGAATAAGTAAAGTATTCATTTAATCTTTTTGCGTAAACATTGTAGATGTAAAACGGACCGCTTAAATCGCCGTTTTTAAAGTCATCGTCAAGTGTATATCTGTATTTTTCGAACTCTTTGATATCAGTAGCAAGGAAGTAGTTTCTTCCCGGGTCTAAAGATTTGATGTACTTATCTAAAATAAGCGAAGATATAGAATCGTTGACCTGAATTTTTTTGTAGTTGTAGCTTTCAATTAAATTAACAACTTCTTTAATAACGAGTTGTTGTTGCTCATCTGGTTTCACATTCGTAACACCCTCAACCATTGGCTGAGTTTTAGGTGCAGCATGACAAGCAAGTACTGCTGCAGTAAAAATTACAAAAAATATTCTTCTTAACATCTCTTTAAATGATTTAAAATCCATTTCCAATTCTATATAGCCAATATGATACCATTTTAGCAAAAAAACAAAAAAGAGACAGCATTATTACCGTCTCTTGTTAAAACTTGATCAAATCTAGCTAAAAGCTTTTTATTTAACAATAACAATAGGAGAACGTTAGCGCTAATTTTTTGTTTTAACAAGCTATCGAAATTTGACCATTTGCAGACGATAAATGGTCAGTTTAGTACGAAAATCAATTTGCAAGACACTAATGTTTAGGCATGTTCGTATTGCTTTGCACAAAATGAGCTGCCAAATGAATAGTAACAATTAAATAATTGGGGCAGGAGCGCTTTATTTTAGCCCTTTTTTCCAGCGGTTTTACTGGCAATTACATCACGCGCATCTTTAATCTGGCTTTTGTATTGGGTTGTTTTAACAGAATTGGCAAACCATTCGGCCGATTTTAAATCGCGGAGGGCCAGGCTAAAATCTTTCTTTTTAATTTTAACCTGCACAATGCCCAGCATCGATTCGATGTAGGAATTATTGCTTTTTAATTGCTTAGCCAATATGCCCTGCTGGGTGTAAAACCACATGGATTGCGTGTATTTGGTATTGGCGAGATAAACTTTGCCTAAAAGGCTATAAGTATTCATCACACCCACCCTGTTGCCGGTTTTGGAATAATTTTTTAAAGCAACGTTTAACAGGATTTGTTCGGCATCAGAAAAGCGGCCCAATTGATAGTGCATGGTGCTCATTTTGATCACAGCCTGGCCATAGCGGTTAAAATTCTTTACCGCGTTATACTCGAATGCTGCCTTGCCAAATAGGGTTAGCGCTTCATTGTAGTCACCTTTTCGTTCTAAATCTTCTGCTTCCTCAAAAAAAGAGTTGCCGTCTTCCAATTCAAATTTAGATACGGCAATATTGATTGCGTTACCTCCGTTTGGTTCCTGGATTTCTGGTTTATCGATATTTTGAGCACGTAGTTGTACTGATGCAAAAAGGCAAATTAAAGCCAATACAATCCTGGTCATGCAACAAAAATAATACTTTAAATTTAATTTCAGCTAAATACCTGTAAATTAACATCGAAAGATGCCCAAACCATGTATGGATGAGAATCGCAGTGGTACACTTCGCCTGCTGCAGATATGCCTATAATGCCTGCAAAGCCATCAAAAGCTTTAAGTTCGGCGAAAGATTTATCGGCAGCATCTTTTAAAGAAAAACCATCCGTAACCCGTGTTACAATTTTAGCTGCCAGTGCACCGCTTACAATATCTTCGCCTACACCGGTGCACGAAATACCCGCATGGGCATTGGCAAAATTGCCTGCTACTGTGGCCGAATCGCTTACCCGGCAGGGAATTTCGAAGCCTTTACCTCCGGTAGAAGTGGCCGCGGCTATATTTCCAGCTGCATCGAGGGCTACACAACCAACGGTACCTTTGTTATTTTTTTGATTTAATTTGGCTTCGTATTCGGCTTGGCGCTGCGCAATGATAGGATTGAAGTACTCGAATCCGTTTCTGCGTGCAAAATCCTGCGCACCCTGTCCGCTTAAAACGCGGTCATCGTATGTTAGCAGGTTTTGCGCAATTTTAATCGGATTTTTAACATCTTCAACATTAATTACACCGCTGAACTTTTCAGTTTTACCATCCATTAAGGCCGAACTTAAGCGCACTTTTCCATCGCTTTGAATCTGTGAGCCAATACCTGCATTAAACAGTTCGTTATCCTCGAGTAAGGCAACGGTGTAAACTACAGTTTCTAAAGCGGTGTGGTGCTGCAAATAAGCATGGCCAAGGCTTACAATTTCTGCGAGTGCATCTTGCTTCGCTTTTTTGGTTTCCTGGTTGGTAGACGATTCGCTAAAAAAGCCTCCGTGTATAATTAGTTTCATTTTGTTAGGATGAAGTAGTATGATTTAGTATCAAGTTAGCAATAATTGCCCACTGATTACGCTATCGGCGCTACTTTTGGGTGCTGGATAATCAAACTATGGTCGTTCAGGTCGTAAACATCGCCATCGCACATTACATGCACCACCATGTTCTTGATCGATACCGGTTGCCCCATTTCAACATCTGTTAAATTGGTATCGGCCATTGTACGTCCATCCACTAAAATTACCATGCCAGAGCCTATGGCTTCCATCACGTGCCCATCCGAAATGAAAAGGCCGGTGTCTTCGCCAAGGCCAATGCCTAAGATACCCGGATTACTGGCTGCTGCATATAGTAAACGACCAATTCTGCCGCGTTGTACAAAATGTGTATCTACAATTACATCATCAATAAAGCCAAGTCCTCCAGTAATTTTAACTTCACCTTTCAATAAGGCATCTTTACTGCTACCCTGGTAAATCATGTTTTTTGAGCTGGCTGCTGCTCCGGCCGATGTACCCGCAATAACCACTGGTTCGGTTCTGTATTTTTCGAGCAGGAGCTGATGGATTTTAGTGCCGCCAAAAATAGATGAAAGGCGAAGCTGGTCGCCGCCGGTAAAAATAATTACTTCTGCCGCTTTAATACGTTCGTAGTTTTCGTCGGCATTGGCCTCTTCACGGTTGGTAATGTTTAATACCCCAACATTGTGCACATCTAATTGCGCGTAGGCTTTAATGTATTCTTCGCCTACTTTTTCAGGCATTAGGGATGCTGTTGTGATAATTTCGAAACGTGATTCGGTATCTTTTACAGACTCGGTTGTAATCCGCTTTAAAATTCCACGCTCAAAAAAGTTCATGTTATCAGGCAATCCGAATTGAGTTTCGGCAAAGCTGCCTGTGTTTATTGCGCCTCCAATAATGATGAGTTTACCTTCCGGAACCATTTTTTGTGTATTTGATATCAAAAAATCCAAATATATAGGCTTATGATAAAAAACGCGACTTTTTTTGTCAATATTATTTAAGTTATTAACAAAAGTTGAAATAATATAACATAAAATTAACAAGCATGTACCTAAAAATAAAACAAATACCCATTAAAATTGATTTAACCAAAGGTAGGCGCTATTCTGAGAATAAATGCATAATTTACAGTCAGCATTTTATGCTGTAAACTGACTGGTAATTGGCCACCCCAACGCCTTGATTAACATTAAAAAGCGAGCAAAACATTACATGAAGATATCAAACATACAAGTACTAAGAGGGCCAAATATTTGGTCGATTAACAGGAAAAAGCTAATTCAAATGCGTTTGGATTTGGAGGATATGGAACAGAAGCCAACCAACGTGATCGAAGGATTTAGCGAAAGGATTGAGAAATTGCTGCCCAGCATGTTTACCCACCGTTGTTCTAAAGGTGTAGAGGGAGGCTTTTTTACCCGCGTGAAAGAAGGCACCTGGATGGGACACGTAATTGAGCACATTGCTTTAGAAATTCAAACCCTTGCGGGGATGGATACTGGCTTTGGCAGAACACGTATGACCAAAACCGAAGGCATTTACAATGTGGTGTTCAGTTATCTGGAAGAAAAAGTTGGCGTTTATGCTGCAGAAGCTGCCGTGCGGATTGCTGAAGCACTTATCGACAATAAAGAGTACGATCTGGAGCACGATATCCGCCGGATGAAAGAAATCAGAGAGCTTGAAGCACTGGGACCAAGTACTGCTTCTATTGTTGAAGAAGCGGTGAGCAGAAGCATTCCATGGATCAGGCTGAATAAAAGTTCGTTGGTGCAACTGGGCTATGGTAAAAACCAGGTCCGTTTCAGGGCAACCATGACCGAAAAAACAAGCAGCATAGCTGTAGATATTGCCAGTAACAAAGAGGAAACAAAGCGTTTGCTTACTGAGGCTGCCATTCCGGTTGCAGCAGGGGTAACCATTTCGAATATCGATGATTTAGAAGCGTCGGTTAAAAAAGTGGGCTTCCCGCTGGTATTTAAACCTTTGGATGGTAACCATGGCAAGGGAGCAACGATTAACGTGAAAACCATGGAAGCCGCAGTAGCTGCTTTCGAATATGCCAAAACTTACTCACGAAGGGTAATTATTGAAAGGTTCATAACCGGATACGATTTCCGGGTATTGGTAATCGACCATAAAGTGGTAGCTGCAGCGCAACGCGATCCGGCGCATGTAAGAGGAAACGGAATCCATACCATTCAGGAGTTGATTGATTTGGAAAATGAAGATCCACGCCGCGGCTACGGGCACGAAAATGTGTTAACAGAAATAGCAGTTGACCGCGATACGCTGGATTTATTGGCCAAGAAAGAATATACTTTAACAACTATACCCGAAAAGGGAGAAATTGTTTATTTAAAATCGACAGCTAACTTGAGCACAGGCGGAACATCGATCGATGTAACCGATGTGGTACATCCACAAAATATTTTTATTTGCGAAAGGATTTCGAGGGTAATTGGTTTGGATATTTGCGGGATAGATATCATGGCGCAAAACCTTACCCAGCCATTAACCGAAAACGGAGGGGTTGTTTTGGAAGTAAACGCAGCTCCAGGTTTCAGGATGCACTTAGCGCCAAGCGAAGGCTTACCCCGAAATGTGGCTGCACCTGTTATCGATATGCTTTATCCTCAGGGAAAGCTGTCGCAGATTCCAATCATTGCCGTAACCGGAACAAACGGAAAAACCACCACTACGCGTTTAATTGCACATATTATCCGCAGTAATGGTAAACGTGTAGGTTTTACTACCAGCGATGGGGTATACGTACACAATACGATGTTAATGAAAGGCGATACCACAGGCCCGGTGAGTGCCGAATTTATTTTAAAAGACCCAACGGTAGAATTTGCTGTGCTTGAAACAGCCCGTGGAGGAATTTTAAGGGCCGGATTAGGTTTTAATACCTGCGATATCGGCGTGGTAACCAATATTCAGGAAGACCACCTGGGGATTTCAGACATCCATAACCTCGACGATTTAACCCGTGTAAAGGCCGTTGTCATCGGGGCGGTTAGGCGTAAAGGCTGGGCGGTATTAAATGCCGATAACGGTTATTGTGTACGCATAGCGAAAGATGCCCGCTGTAATGTGGCTTATTTTAGCATGGATGAAAATAATCCGGTAGTTAAAGAGCATTGTAAAAAAGGTGGTATTGCCGCCATTTACGAGAACGGTTACATTACCATAAAAACTGGCGACTGGAAATTAAGGGTAGATAAAGCCACCCACATTCCGCTAACTTTTGGCGGCTCTGTAAATTTTATGATCCAGAATGTGCTTGCTGCAACATTGGCAACTTATTTATGGGGCTACAAACCTGAAGATATCCGTCTGGCATTAGAAACTTTTATTCCTTCTGCTGCACACACGCCGGGAAGGATGAACGTTTTCAGGTTCAAAGATTTTAAGGTGCTGGTAGATTTTGCACACAACCCCGATGGCTTTAATGGTGTTAAAGGTTTCCTGCAAGGTGTAGAGGCAACTGAACATGTGGGGATTATTTCGGCAACCGGCGACAGAAGAGATGAAGATATTATAGAAACAGCCCGCATTTCGGCTCAGATGTTTGATAAGATTTACGTATGTCAGGAGAAGTACCTTCGGGGACGAGCACAGCAGGAGCTAGTTGATTTACTGGTAAAAGGGATTAAGGAAGTTGATCCGAACAAGGAAATTATTATAAACAATAAAAGTACCGAATGTTTGCAAATCGCAATTGAGACCGCTAAAAAAGGTTCTTACTTAACCATTCTAAGCAATACGATCGATAATACCATTCAACGGGTTACCGAACATTTAGATAAAGAATTAGAAGCTTAGTTTTGTACTTCGAACATCGTCATTTCGAAGTGTAACGGAGTCGAGAAATCTCTTCTGCTTGCAACTTGAAAAAAAACTCCCCAGGTTATAAACTAGGGGAGTTTTTTCGTTTTTATATAAGTTATCAATTAGGCATGAGCGTCGCGCAATCTTTTAATTTCATCGTGCGAAGTCCTGAGTGATGCTTTTTGATCCGAAATCAACTCTCTGATGTTAGCTGGAAGATCTTCGCTCTCTAAAGCCATTTTATAAGCATTTTGGGCAGCATCTTCGCCAAATTCGCAATTATTTAAAACCGTTTGACGGTCGTTTCCAGTAAACATGGCCTTCACGTCCATCCAAACCCTGTAAATTTTACCCGAGTTGGTGGTTCCGGTTTCAATATCTTCGCCTAAGGCCGATACTTCAGTCGCCAAAGCCATTTTATATTTCTGGCTTTCGCCAATCATATTGAGAAAAAGTGATTTTAAATCGGCATCGCCATCTTTTAATTCCTGACGGCCCTTTTCGTAACCTTCAATGCGGTCGTTATTAATTTGGATGAGATCGTTTAATACTTCTGCGGTTGCTGTTGTTGTTTTCATGTTTTTATTTTTTATAGTTTCGATGTATAAAAAGAACATGACCGCTTAAAAAAAGGTTTGTCATTTTTTTAATAACTTACAACAAGAAGCTATAGCATTGATTGGCTTTTTAGCAAACTGCTATTTTTTAGAAAAGTATTGTGTTAGTTTTTCTTTAACAAAACGCCTGATTCGGGTTACCATATTTCCCTTCCTTTTGGCCAAAAATCCTCTTATCGATTTGTATGCGCTAGCATCTTCAGCAATTATTGTTGGGAACTCCGTTATGGCTTTCGGATTGATAATTACATTATAAATGTCGTTTATGCCAGAGTGTACACCGGTTCCATCGTGCCCGATATTATTGACCAGAGATTGCGAGGGATTAAGTGTTAAGCCGCCTTTTAAAAAAATAGAAGCATACCACCTGATGGCCCAGCTATTGTTTTTGCCTTTTTTAAATTCCAGCATCTGTTTCCAGAAATTCATGGTATGATCGATAGAAAAGGCTTTTCTCTTTTTCTTGTCGAACTGTTTCATTAGAAGGTTAATATCCGGTTCGAAGTTTTTCCAGGCCCTTCCCCAGGTCGCCCATCCCCAGCTGGTGGCAGCACGATAAAAAAACGATTGGGGGAGCTTTTCTGCAACCAGCGGATACATGTAGGCACCAATGTGCATTACTTTTTCCTCCTCGCGGTAACGGTTTAAAGCATCGTTAAAATAGCTTAAGGTATGCGGCGAAGTAACCAGATCGTCTTCAAAAACAATTACCTGGTCGTATTCGTCAACCAAGTGACTTACACCAGCAATTACTGAATTGGCCAAACCGGCATTTTCCTGCCGCGCTATTACTTTAACCGATTTGAAACCTTTGGTTTTATTGATGATTGCCCTTACCTCTTTAACCTTCTCTTCATCCTGCGGAGTTTTGGCTCCATCAGAAAAAATAAATAACTGACTTTCGGCTGCCAATTCATTCTGTTGCAAAAAGTTTAATGTGCGCTCGGTATGCTGCGGACGGTTATAAACGAAAAGGGCTATGGGGGCAAGTTTTTGCATGTTTGTTTTATTTCAATTACCTATCAATAAATTGGACAATCGTTTTGCGCCTCGTCATCACGACCGGAACGCAGTGAAGCGGAGAGATCTACCTCGAGACAGATTCCTTGCCTTCGCTTCTCTTTACTCGAAATGACGATCATGCAGTCGTGCACTACTACCTAAAATATATGCAGGTTATGATCTGATTTTTGAGTGAGTACGGTATAAGCATTGGCAAACTGTTCTTGTTTTTTCTTTCCCAGTAAATTGCCTAAAGCTTTTTTAATACGATATTCCAGTTCTATTTTTAAGTTTTTGGTAAAGGTCTTCGGGGCTTTGCGGTTAATAAACTCATTAAATTTTACGGTTTCGGTGGCCGTCATCGAAACTTTATCGGCTAAAATCTCCAGGCCTTCACTTTGTAGTAAAAATCTTAGCGAAGTAGGGGTGTACATGTTAATGTGCCCATAATCCAAAAAGTGTTTCATGCGTTTGTCTACGCCAAAACGGTAATCCTTGGGTACTTCTACTACAATATATTTTGCTACCCGTTTTAATTCGCGGATAAGAATGCGTTCGTGCTCTACGTGTTCTAAAACATGCGCTAAAATCACCAGATCGAAAGCATCATCCTCGTAAGGGATTTTATAGCCATCAAAGGTTTGCACTTCTTTCAGTTTAGATAGGTTACGTTCTTTAATGATATCGACACCGCTTTGTGCAATTTCCAAAGCATAAAGTTCGGGTGCGAAGGTCCATTCGTTTAAAAAATGTAAGATACTGCCATCGCCTGCTCCAACTTCTAAAACTTTTTTGGGTTTAATGCCTTTGCAAACTTCGACAATGTTTTGTGCTTTATATTTGGCACCCAGCATTCGCCAGGCTACATCACTATTGGTATAAAAATTATCGTAGGCCGTTTTTACTTCTTCGCTTAGCATAACATAGTAGGATTAAATGCCTAAACAGTTGTTTTCCTTGTAAAAAACAGAAGTAGCCTTTTCGTAAAATAAGCCGGGCGAAATTCCGCTGAAACTGATTTCTTTGAAGCCTTGCGCTTTTAAAAGCACACGTGCTGGCTGGTAAACTTCGCGCTCACTATCATCTAAAACCAGAACACCGTTTGCCGATAAAGCATCCACACTGTATTTGCAGCAATTTACGCGGTCGCGGCCATCTACAATAATGATATCGAATTTACGGTTAAGCAGGGTTGCTTTTTTAGCGTATTCGCCATCTTTTTCTAACTGGCAGAATATCATTTCCGCATTAGCCGGGCTTGTATTTTTTACATTATCGTACCAACCCTTATCGTGCTCTACCGATGTAACTGAACCTGCGCGCTCTGCATAAAATAATGTAGAGCTGCCTGATCCATATTCGAAAATATGCTGCGTTTTGTTGATTCGTTCTTTAATGAAATCGATAAAGGAATAGGTCACCCAGGGTAATGCTCTCCCATTTCCATCCACGGCTTGTTTTTTATCAAAGGCCGTAAACCAGCCAATGCTGTTTAAGTATCCTTTATGTCCGTATGATAATAATGCCTTAAGCCTGTTTGGTTTGGCAATTAGTGTTGTTAATGCTTTAAGAGTACTCAACGTTTAAATATTTTTTGAAATGCTGTAACCAAAAGTAATGATTTTAACATCATTATACCCTGTTGGCGGGTTTTTGGGATTAATAATAGATAAAATGTGGAAACAAAACAAGCGATAAGGGTTGCAATTGACGCTCCAACACCACCATATCTTGGAATAAGCATAAGATTTAATAAGATATTAATTAACGCACCGGCCGCAGTTCTGTAAAACGAAATTTTTGTGAAACCTTCTGCTACTAAATATTGAGAACTTGCTGTGCCTAAAAAGACAAAAATTCCTGACCAAATGTGAATAGATAACATAGGGCCGGCACCATCATATTTTCCTTTATAAACGAGATGAATAATGTCTGAACCGAAAAAACTAATAAACAATGCAACCGGAAGGCTTATAAAAACCAATAAATCATAAAGGTTTTTTAAGCGTTTTTGGTAACGCTCAAGGTCAGTTTTACGGGCATTTAGTAATGCGGGGAATACAGAAGTTACAATTGCAACCGGGATAAAATACCAGGCCTCACTAAGATTTTGGGCAGAACTGTATATTCCGATTGCCTTGCTTCCTATACTTTTAAGCATTAGAACATCTATTTTCATGTAAATAGAAACCATAACCGCCGAAAGGATTAGCGGCGAAGATTGCTTTAATAATGATTTGGCCCTTTGTTTATCAAATGTCCAGTTAAAAATGCTAAAGCCTCTTTTTTGATAAACGATTACCAGTCCGGCCGCTAGAATTAGTCCCTCCAAAACGTAAGCTCCAACGATATAGATTAGTGGCAGACCTAAAACAATAATAGCAACCTTTATAATCGATACTGTAATTAGGCAGATATTTTGTACCTGAACCACATATTTGGATTGCACCTGCGATTGAAAATAGGCATCGATTATATTAAAGGATTTGAAAAAAGAAGCAAAAGCAAGCAGGCCAACCAATAAAGTTAAAGGAGGACCAGGATTAGGTGACAAGTTATGGCTGATTAAGTAAATACCAAGAGCAACAGGGATAAGTAGCGCATTGGCAACCATTCTAAGCCATAATGATGTTCCCAGAATTTCATCTCGTTTAGCAGGTTCCTGAATAATTTCGCGGATGATAAAAGTGTCGAGACCAAGGGCCCCAACTGCGGCAAGAATGGCAACCAGAGATAGGCCAAAGCTCAAATCACCAAATAAAACGGGGCCGAGATAGCGTGTGATTAAGACGTTTACGATCAAGCTTAATGCCTTCCCGAACATAACCCAACCTGTATTTTTAAAATACTTGTTAAATGCTTCTTCGTCAAAACCTTTTATGGCGGGTAATTTCATTAACGCAAAGATGTAAAAAAATGTGCGTTAAGCGCGATATTGAAAATTCAAATTGTGCAATAACTATTTCCCTTCGGTTTTGGCTTCTATGGCTTTGGTTTCGGGTGTTTTGGTTTCGACAGCCGGAGGAGGAACTACGATTGGGGCTGGTTTGCTGTTTAAGGGAGCACCAACGGCAATGTCGCAACGGTGGTTAGGTTGCCCGTGTGGTGGATTTAAGCCTTTGCCCACTTTAATATTCGAAACCTGTGTAACCGTAGGCTGAGCCGGCATTGTTTTGGCTATAGCCAAAGGCTTAGAATCTAAGGGGGCACCCACTGCAATATCGCACCGGTGACCAGGTTCGCCATGTTTGGGATTTAATTTTTTGCCTGCGGTATTGGCTACAGGCACTGCAGGTGCTGGAGCAGGTTGGGTTACCACCGCTGGTTTGGGTTGAACGGCAGCCGTTCTGTTTAAGGGTGCTCCTACTGCCAATGCGCAGGTATGTCCGGCCTCGCCATGTGGTGGATTAAAAATAAGATTACTTTTTGTGCTGGCTGTTGGAGCAGCTGTTGTATTACCTTTCTGAAGTCCTTGTATCCCTGCGGGTGTAGGAATCATGGCTTGTGCGGTTTCCTTTTTTTCGCTTTTGCAGGCGCAACAAAAAATAAGGGCTAACAGATAAAAAGCGTTCTTCATGAGGTTGAGTGTTAAGGATTACTCAAATATGGGGAAATTAATTTACGCCTGAAAACTCTTTTCTATTCTTTCTAACTGCCTTAGGTGATGTTTTAAATGAATTTCGATAAACCTTAACCATTGTTTGGCATTTAAATACCCTAGCCTTGGATGTTTGGTTTTGCAGGTAGCGGTAGCTAAGCCAACCAAAGGATAGTTGTCATCTAAAGCCTCTTCAAACTCTAAAATAAAATCGAGTGCTTCCGTTTTGCTGATTTTTTTAACCCTGTCGGCCAGCCTTTGAGGTACTTTATACTGCTGCGCCGGAGGAAGTGCCCCTAAAAGCAAAATGAGTTTAACCGCAAAATGAGTGGGTTTATCTTCGCCTTTACCTTTTGCAGCGTGTTCTAAAGCCATAAGCGATAACAGGCTCGAATCGAAAATATGTGAATATACTTCGCTGTAACTCCAACCGGCTATTGGCGGTTGCTGCTGAAAAATATCATCAGCATAAGCAGAAAGTTTTGATTTATAGGCATCGACCGTTTTATGTATCGATGCCTTAATTTTTGCAGCCCTCATAGAATAAAGATAAGCGAATTATTCTTTAGCAATGAAATTCAAAAAATCATCTTTATAGTTGAAAAATTCGAACGTTTCGGCAATTGTAAAATAATTTTGTGGGTCTATAACCGTTTGATACAGGCTTTTTGCAATTTTTAAACGTTCAGCATCGAAAGTAAATGATTTGAGTATGAGTTTGCATTGACTGCTGGAAAATGAAGCTTTCTTATTTACTGCATTGATAAGCCTCACCCTTTCGTTATCAAAACTTGATTTTTTATAGCTGGTATAAAATTCCTGAAAAGCTTCGGGTGATAATAGCCTGTAGTTTAGGTCGGCAAGTGTTGGCTGAATAGGAGCTGTATTGGGATCTCCGGTATAACCATAAAAATCATCTAAAGCATATTGATTGTTGCGGAACAGGCTAAGTTGTTTAATTACATTCAACCTGCTGTTATCGAAACCTAAAAGGAGGCGCTCCTGTGCATTTACGTTAATCCGCTCTTTTAGGATTAACCTATCGCCCTGCATTATAGACAGCTCGGGTTTAGAATTATATACATCGTAAAAACGGAATCTGCCCGTGGCCGATCCCACAAGTTCATCGTCTAAGTATACGGTATACTTGCCGGCTTTGGTAATTTGCAGGAATACTTCAGCTGAACTGCGGTTGTTTTGAGCAGAACTTAGGGTAGCAAAGAGCATTGCCAGGCCTAATAGGATGGTTTTTTTCATGTTAATTAAGGTTTCATTTGTGTGTGTATTGAAACCTTGCCAAAGCAATGCCAAAACCAAACAAAAAAGGAGTAAACTTAAAAAAGTTTCAATAACTCTTCTAGGTGAACAATTTGATGCTTCACATCCTGCGGTTTTTCTTTTTGCATAGGGTTGAAAAAGATGGCTTCCATACCAAAGTTTAATGCGCCGTAAATATCTGCTTCAAGACTGTCGCCAATCATAATGCTTTCTGCTTTTAGTGCTTTTGCTTTATCGAGTGCATATTTGAAAATAACGGGATTGGGTTTATTAACACCCACATCTTCTGATATGATCACATTTTTGAAATAAGGATTTAGCTTCGATAAATTCATTTTGGTTAAAGTTGTTTCCTTAAAACCATTGGAAATAATATGGAGGGTATATTTTTGTTGTAGATAGGCCAATACCTGCTCGGCACCTGCAAACAAATTGGTTTTTGTTGGCGAAATGTTTACGTAATCGGCTTCAAACTGGTGTGGCACCGCATCCGGATGGATACCCAGTTGAATGAAGGTTTTACTGAATCGCTCAGCCCTTAAGAAATCCTTGCTAATTTTTCCTAAATGATAATCGGCCCATAACAAATGATTGTTTTCGGTATAGATGCTGATGAAATCGCTACAGGAGGTAATACCCAGTGTGTCTAATTTATAGGTCTGGTAAAGTTCTTTCAGGGTTTCTTCGGCATTGCGGTCAAAATCCCAAATGGTATGATCGAGGTCGAAGAAGATATGTTTTTTCATTAATGTAATTGTAGTTTTTGCAAAGGTAGGTGCTATTGCTGCTGGAATTATAAATAAGCCGTCATTTTTGATTGAATCTCTTCCACCAGTTCTTCGTCCATATATTCGTAATCATCAGGGATGTTCAGAATGATGATTTCTTTCTCTAATGCTTCATCTTCGAAACGTTCGGTAAGGATTTGTTTATGCTTTTTCTCCATTACAAAAATTGCATCGGCCCACAAAATAAGCTTTGCATTGATTTTAGTCCTGGCAGATGCTGCGGTGCCAGCCGAACGCACATCATGATCCGGGTGGTTTTTGTAAAGGGTTTCAGCAGTGGCACTACGCCATTTGTTTCTACTGCATACAAATAGAATATTCACAGGTTTTGCGTTATAGGTTTTAAAAAGGTTATTACTTAAACCTTTTCTCCGTAGGCCAGGTCGCCGGCATCGCCTAAACCCGGAACAATGTAGGATTTGCTGGTCATTTCTTCATCAATGGCCCCAAGCCAAAGTTTTGCTTTGGGTAAATTGGCCCTAACATGGGTAATGCCTTCAGTACTGGCTATGGCGGCGACAATATGCAATTCGGCAATTTTATAGCGGTTAATCAATTCCTTACAACACATCACCATACTTTGGCCGGTGGCCAGCATCGGGTCGGCCATAATCAAAACCCTGCCTTCCAGATCGGGTGTAGAAACATAATCCATCTGGATAATAAAATCGCCACTCTTTTTAACTTTCCGGTAGGCCGAAATGAAACAGCATGGTGCTTTATCGAAAATGTTAAGCAAACCCTGCTGTAGTGGCAAACCTGCACGGAGTATTGTCGCAAGCACAGGTTGTTCGGTTAATACTTCGCATGTTGACAATCCAAGCGGGGTGGTAATTTCTGTGGTTTTATATTTAAGTGATTTACTGATTTCGTAAGCGAAAAACTCTCCAACCCTTTCCATATTTTTGCGAAAACGCATCGAATCTTTCTGGATATTTTCATCCCGAAGTTCGGCAATAAAGGTATTGGCGATAGATTGGGTTTTGCTTAGATCGAAAATCATAATATCGGTTTTGCTGTGCCCTGTTTAAAGATAGACGGTTACAGTTTTTCTGCCCTAAATTTAGCAATTTTAAGCTTAAGAATTTAAACTAAAATCAATTACCTGCGTAATTAAGCATCTCGTTAAACACCCTTTTTAATTTCTTGTACCTGGGTTTCTCCGATAAACTTTTTAGCTGCCAGCTACTGTGAAAAGTACCGTTTACCACTTTTACCGCATCAACATATTGGTTCACCGTTTTTATGGCAGCATCGGTAGTTAAATACTGAAGTACATGGTCGGTTAGGCAGTAAGGGTTTACGGTTAAAGGCGTAACCTTTTCGAGTTGTAAATCGTACCAGTTAAAAGGTGTGCAGGTTCCTGCCCTGAAACCGGGTACTGTGCTGTAGCCCATGGAATAATCAGTAGTGATACCCGAGTTGAGGATATTCAGGTAACAAATTGGAAATTTTAAAATTTCCAGTTGCTGGCTGCTTAAAGGAATAATATTCGGGCGGATTTTCTTCAGTTTTGCCAGGCCGTCTTTAATTTCGCTTATCTTTTGTTTATCGCTTGCACATGGCCTTAATAAGCCAACGGCTTTGGCCGTTAGGGCTTTTGAGATCACATTTACATTGCTGTGAGCTAGTGGTACCTGTGGGAAATCAACAAAATATAAAGGCTGGTGCCTTTTAGTACGGAATAACCCGTTTACCTGATCCAGTACTTCCTCGCTTTTTACATCGACACCTGTTAGCTGATCAAATTTTGAACGGAAATAGCTGTTTTCCTTTTTGAAAACCGAACTAAAAATAAATCTGGTCTTATTTAGAACACCTTTCGGCATTTTGGGTGTAATGTTGAAATTGATGGTGGGTTGATGATGGAATTTTTTCTCATGGAATTTAAAATTCGGATGTTTTTTCCGGATCATGCTCTTGATGATCAGTGCCCACTCATCGATAACCGGCCGGTTTAAAACCTGCCATTTGTGTTGCCTGCTTTTAGTAGGGTTAAAATCGGTAGCGGAAACTTTTTGATGGAGGTATTCTTCATATCTGCTGATGATGAAAAAAGAAGCTGCAAAAACATCAAAAGTCAACGCAGAGCCTTCCACTGCAAACGGAACCTGATAATCGCCAAACGAAATGCTTTTAAGTTTGATTTCTTCGAGCTTGTTCGAGAAAAGCAGCGGTGTACTTTTAAAAAAAAGTTCATCACCCAGGGCTTCATCGCCATAGCTGATTTTTACCTGCTCGCTTTGCAGAAAATACTGACTATTGCTTGTAAATTCCACTTCCGTTTTCAGTATATCCTTAAATATAAAACTGAAAATATATTTAATCCGAGGCGTTAATATGTTGGAGAAGATGATTAGGTGCATAACTTATTTTAACAACACGGATTTAAAAAAAGATAACAAGAAATATTCCTCAGCTCATACTAACTTAAATAATATAGCTATTAAAATTAATGGTAATTTAACGCCTAACCATTATCTAATACAAAAATTACAATTAAAAGTTTGCAGCAAACTTCTTTTCAGGGTAGAGTATCTTGCTGCTTTTACGGACAGGACCTTTCACAATATGTATAATACTCATCTGGTCGTCAAATAGATCGTACAGAATGGTATTGTTAACTTCAATCGATTTTACAGTTGATATTTTTTCAACTTCAAGGTAAATATTGGTGGCTTCGTGGTCTATTTCATAGCCAATGTAATTTATGGTTGTTGCTTTTCCATTAGCCTTAACCTGTAAATGCGATAACAAATATTTTTTAACCAGCTCATCCATCGCACTTTTCATGTTTGGGTTGCTTAGGTCTGTTTTTTGTTTGTATAATCTGGCTAGAATAGATTCAAAATCATCCGAAAAAATTTTGCAGCTAATTTCGAGCGTTTTGTCTTTTGCATTAAAGTTTACTTCGGTGGTACTTACATGTAAAGGATGCTTAACGCCCGCCTCAACAGCAAAAAATGTACAACACAACAACAGAACAACAAATTTTAATTTACGCATCGGTATATTTTGGACTATAACGCAAAGTTAACAGATAAATTGGCTACTTGTTAAATGTAATCAAGGTGTTATGTCCACGGCGTTCTACCTGCAGGTTTTTAAAATCAAAACGGCCAAATATTCTGCTCAGTTTCTGGTGCGACGGGTGTACGTTTAATATTAAAATTTTCGTTGAGCCAGTAACTAAGCCTGATCAATAATTTTTTTAATCCGCGTTCTTTTGCGGGGCCTTCCTGAAGAAACTTCTAATTGTTAGCCAAAAACCTTCAAAATGCCATATAAAATGAATTAAATTACCCGTATGAATATACTGTGTTGCCCATGTATAATGAAACAACAATTTAGTTTACAACTGTAAATACAGGTGTTTCTTAAAACTTACCGTTTTAAAAACGGTAACAAATTTGGGATTTATCTATTTCTGTAAAGGATATTTGGTGTTTTTGTAATTAAAAGCATAATTTTAGTCTTTATAAACTATTTTTAATTGAGATAGTTAGCTTACTATTCATGCCGTTACAAGATTTTATCTTTTATTTTAAACTGGGTTGGGAACACATTATCAGTATTGATGCTTTGGATCATCAGCTTTTTGTTTTGGCGCTTGTTGCTATTTACAGCTATACAAACTTGAAACAAGTGCTCATACTGGTTACTGCTTTCACCATTGGTCATTCGCTAACTTTGCTTTTAAGTGTTTTAGATTACATCAGGTTCGATAGTAAGTGGGTAGAATTTTTAATCCCTTGTACCATTGTAATTACCGCTGTCAGTAATATGTTCAGGAAGAACTTTTCATTGAAATCGGTCAAAATTAACTATTCCCTGGCCCTGGGTTTTGGTTTAATACATGGGATGGGCTTTGCCAACTCCATCAGGATGATGCTGGCCAAAGACCAGAATATAGGTTGGGGACTGTTTGGCTTTAACGTTGGCCTGGAGGCAGGACAGATTTTTGTGGTGATGATTGTGTTACTCATTACCTTTTTAATTTTTAACTATACCCGCATCAAGCGATTGAGCTGGGTTTTATTTATATCAGCAGCCGTATTTAGCCTGGCTTTAAAGATGGCTTTAGAACGAATTCCTTTTTAACTAACATTATAATGAATAAACTGTTTACTTTAACAGGCCTGCTACTTTTTTCTGGTAGCTTAGCTTTTGCCCAAAATACCCAGAATAATCCTGGTAGTAACCACGGTAATAAATTTGAGCAATTGGGTACCATTTTACCAACACCAAATGAGCAGCGTACCGCAAGTGGCGCACCGGGTGTTAAATATTGGCAGCAACGTGCCGATTATAACATCAAATGTGAATTGGATGAGAAAAATTTATTGCTCACAGGGTCAGAAACGGTAACATATACCAATAATTCGCCCGATCCGTTAACCTATATCTGGTTACAACTCGATGAAAACGAACACAGCACCGATAAAAATGCCAATTACCAGGATGCAACTAAAATGCCTGCTTTCGGCACCACACAAAGTTTAGATCAGCTGAGTGCAAAAGGCAATAATGGTAACGGTATAAACATTACTAGATTAACCGATGCTACTGGTAAGAATTTAAAATATACCGTTAACAAAACCATGATGCGTGTTGATTTGCCTGTTGCGTTGAGAACCGGACAGAAATTGATCTTCAACATTGATTGGAATTATAAAATTACCGACCGTATGGCGGTAGGCGGCCGTGGAGGTTACGAGTTTTTCCCGGCTGACGGGAATTATTTGTTTACCATGACTCAATGGTACCCGCGTTTATGCGTATACAGCGATTTTCAGGGGTGGCAAAATCACCAATTTACAGGCAGAGGCGAATTTGCCCTGACTTTTGGCGATTTTAAAGTACAAATGACAGTTCCGGCTGATCACCTTGTAGGCTCAACCGGCGAATGTATTAACTACAGTGCGGTTTTAAATCCAACACAGTTAAGCAGATATAATACAGCCAAAACTGCTGCGGCTCCGGTTGAAATCCAGACTTTAGCAGAAGCCAAGGCTGCCGAAGCTAAGAAATCGACTGCCAAAAAGACCTGGGTTTTCAACGCCAACAATGTGCGCGATTTCGCCTGGACTTCTTCACGTAAGTTTATCTGGGATGCCATGCCTCAAAAAATACAGGCCAATAACAATACGGTAATGTGTATGAGCTTTTATGGGAAGGAAGCCTATAACTTGTATAGCAAATTTTCTACCCGTGCCGTAGCCCATACCATTAAAACCTATTCTGATTTTACGATTCCTTATCCTTACCCGGTTGCGCAGAGTATTGAGGCTGCTAATGGAATGGAATATCCGATGATCTGTTTTAACTATGGCCGTACAGATGCAGATGGAACTTACAGCGAAAGCACCAAAAACGGTATGCTGGGTGTAATTATTCACGAAGTTGGGCACAACTTTTTCCCGATGATTGTAAACAGTGATGAGCGCCAGTGGACCTGGATGGACGAAGGTTTAAATTCTTTTGTTGAGTATTTAACCGAAGAGCTTTGGGACAATAAATTTCCGAGTAAAAAAGGACCGGCCTACACGATTGTTGATTACATGAAGCTGCCAAAGGATGAGTTGGAACCAATTATGACCAATTCAGAAAATATTGCCCGTTTTGGTCCGAATGCCTATTCAAAGCCTGCAACTGGTTTAAATATTCTTCGCGAAACGATTATGGGTAGAGAACTATTTGACTATGCATTTAAAGAATATGCCAGAAGATGGGCCTTTAAACACCCCGAGCCTGCCGATCTTTTCCGTACCATGGAAGATGCAAGCGGCGAAGATTTAGATTGGTTTTGGAGAGGCTGGTTTTACGGAACCGACCCATGCGATATTGCTTTGGACAGTGTGAAATTTGCGAAAGCCGATTTCCCGAAAGAAGTGCCTGCAGCAAGATCGAGAATGGTTAAGATTGATAAACCAGCTATAAATGCCTTTGAAGATATTTCGAAAATCAGAAACCGCGAAGACAAGAAAATCAATTTCTATGTAGATAAAAATACTGCAGCTCAGGATTTCTACTATAAATATGACCGTGGAATGGTGAGCATCGATACCACTGTTGTAACCAAAATGGAAGGTACTATCCCGGTTGAAGTAGTCTCATCAGCCGATCAGGATAAATATGAAAATAAATTCCTTTACGAGCTAAGTTTTAGCAATAAAGGCGGTTTGGTTATGCCAATCATTGTTGAGTTTACCTATAAAGATGGCACCAAAGAAATTGACCGTATTCCGGCGCAGATTTGGAGACACAACGAATTGAAAACTTCTAAGTTTTACGTAAAAGATAAAGAGGTGGCTTCTATTTTAGTCGATCCATTACGCGAAACAGCTGATATCGATACCAGTAACAATGGCTGGGGCGGTAAAGCGAAAGAAAGTAAATTTAAAGTTTACAAAGCAAAAACCGGTGGTGCGGTTAGAGGCCAGTCGGTTGGGAAGAACCCAATGCAGCAAGCTGCAAGTAAATAAATCGTTTACAGCTGACGTTTTCTGTCAAATCCCCATTGAAGAAATTCAATGGGGATTTTTGCTTAACAGTTGGTTTAGTTTTTATTTTGAATTTACATAGTTTCTATTTTGAAATTACATAGCTTTCATTTTGAAATTACATAATTATGTAAGCGCTGTTTTCTTTGCTTTTTGAATTTTACTTTTTTGTTTTTCCAATTCCTCCACACAAAATTACTTTTCGATGGTTGAATAAAGCGTGCTAAATTGTTTAGCATCATAAAATTTCAGTAAATTTGGTTACCAATGAAATTTAAAATCACCTCAGAATATCAACCTACCGGAGATCAACCCAATGCCATCAAACAACTGGTTGATGGTGTAAACGCCAACGAGCATTATCAAACTTTACTCGGCGTAACCGGATCAGGCAAAACTTTTACGGTAGCAAACGTAATTGAGCAAACCCAAAAGCCAACATTAATTTTAAGCCACAATAAAACACTGGCGGCACAGCTTTATGGCGAATTCAAGAATTTTTTTCCTGAAAATTCTGTCAATTACTTTGTTTCTTACTACGATTATTATCAGCCAGAGGCTTTTATCGCTTCGAGCAACACTTATATCGAAAAAGACCTGAGCATTAACGAAGAGATTGAAAAGCTGCGCTTGCGCACCACATCATCTTTAATGAGTGGCAGGCGCGACATCATCGTGGTATCGTCCATCTCGTGTATTTATGGTATGGGTAATCCCGAGGATTTTTCTAAAATGGTTTTCCGTTTTGGAGTTGGATTAAGAATTTCGCGGAATGCCTTTTTGCACAGTCTGGTAGAAATTTTATACTCCCGTACCACAACCGATTTTAAACGCGGAACATTCCGGGTTAAGGGCGATACGGTAGATATTTATCCTGCTTACCTCGATCACGCTTACCGCATTTCGTTTTTTGGCGATGATATTGAAGAGCTTTCTACTATTGATCCGGTTTCTGGTAAAACTTTAGAAAAATTAGAAGACATGGCAGTTTATCCGGCCAATCTTTTCGTAACGCCTAAAGATCGTTTCAATTCTTCTATCTGGGGCATTCAGGAGGAGCTCGAGATTAGAAAAAACCAATTAATAGCCGACAGGCATTTACTCGAGGCCAAACGTTTAGAAGAACGAACCAATTTTGATATCGAAATGATGAAAGAACTGGGCTATTGCTCAGGTATTGAAAATTATTCGCGTTTCTTTGATGGCAGGCAGCCGGGCATGCGCCCTTTCTGTTTGTTAGATTACTTTCCGGATGATTATTTAATGGTAATTGATGAAAGTCACGTTACAGTACCACAAATCAGGGCCATGTATGGTGGCGATAGGTCGCGTAAGCTCTCGTTGGTTGAATATGGTTTCCGTTTGCCGGCTGCGCTGGATAACAGGCCTTTAAATTTTAACGAATTTGAAGCACTTGCTCCACAAACGATCTATGTAAGTGCCACACCGGCCGAATATGAACTGGAAAAATCAGAAGGGGTAGTAATTGAGCAAGTAATCAGGCCAACTGGCTTGTTAGATCCAATTATCGAAATCAGGCCTGCCATTAACCAGGTTGATGATTTGCTGGATGAGATAGACCTGACCATTAAAGATGGCGGAAGGATTTTGGTCACAACTTTAACCAAGCGTATGGCCGAAGAGTTAACCAAATATCTGGATCGTTTGAATATAAAAACGCGGTATATCCACTCTGAAATTAAGACATTAGAGCGCGTAGAAATCCTTCGTGGCCTGCGATTGGGCGAATTCGATGTTTTGGTAGGGATTAACCTGTTGCGTGAAGGTTTAGATTTACCTGAAGTAACACTTGTTGCTATCTTGGATGCCGATAAGGAAGGTTTTTTACGTTCAGAAAAATCATTAATTCAAACCATTGGGCGTGCAGCACGTAACGATAGAGGCCGGGTTATTATGTATGCTGACGGGATGACTGACAGTATGGAGAAAACCATTGATGAAACCAACCGCCGCCGGGAAAAACAGATTGCTTATAATTTGGAGCATGGTATTACACCGAAGACTGTTGGCAAATCGCGTGAAGCAATTTTAGAACAGACTTCCGTACTCGATTTCTCGCAAAAAGCAAGTGATAATAAAGCCAGAGCCTACGTCGAAAATGCTGAAATCAGTATTGCTGCCGATCCGATTGTGCAGTACATGGGCAAGGGAGAATTGCAACGCGCCATTGATAATACCCGTAAAGATATGCAGAAGGCCGCTAAAGAGATGGACTTTTTACAAGCTGCAAAATTGCGGGATGAAATGTTTGCACTGGAAAAAATGTTTAACGAGAAATTCGGTAAGTAACGTTTTGGTTTTAATAAGTGATTTTTAGATAATTTCAATTAGAATTGCAATTCAATAAGTTATCTAAAAATCATTAAATGAAATCTTTAAAACTAGTAACGCTGATCGTGCTCAGCGCTATCGGGCTGAATGGTTATGCCCAAAACCAGGGAAATATTACACTTCCGCTTGGTGGTAATGCTTACAGTTCATTACATCGGGATTCTGAGAGAACACTGTCTAATAGAGGAATTGTAAACTGGTCAAATCCAAAAGAGTATTTTACAGCATATTTCAGAGTGGCTAAACCGGGTACAGTAATCGTTTCTCTTAATGATAAACCAGTTGTTGAAGGGCAGTCAACCTTATCGTTTTCAATTAACAATCAACCGAAAGAAGTAAAATTTGATGAAAGTAAGACTTTGGATGGGAAAATTGGCGAGTGGACGGTTAAAGATACAGGCTACGTTGCCCTCACCATTAAAGGCTTAAGCAAAAGTGGCAGCAAATTTCCATCTCTGGCAAATTTAGCCATCAGCGGATCGGCTGTTGAAGGTAAAACAGCTTATGTTAAAAATAATGAAGGCAATTTCTTTCATTGGGGTCGTCGCGGGCCATCTGTTCATTTAAGCTACCTGCAACCCGAAAATGTAAATGCCGAATGGTATTACAACGAAGTTACCGTACCCAAAGGCGAAGATATTCTGGGCTCTTATTTTATGGCTAACGGCTTTGGCGAAGGTTATTTTGGGATGCAGGTTAACAGTCCTACCGAAAGACATATCCTGTTTTCGGTTTGGAGTCCTTTCAATACCGACGATCCTAAAAGCATCCCTGAATCGCACAAAATTAAAATGTTAAAGAAAGGCGAGAATGTACATACCGGCGAATTTGGTAATGAAGGAGCAGGTGGACAGAGCTATTTAAATTACATGTGGAAAGCTGGAAACACCTATAAGTTTCTACTTCACGGTGTTCCGGGAAAGGATAGCCTAACCACTTATACCGCTTACTTTTTTGCCCCTGAAACCAATAAATGGCAATTGATAGCCAGCTTTACCAGGCCACAAACCAAAACTTATTTAAAACGTTTCCATTCTTTTTTAGAAAATTTTTCGCCGGTGCAAGGAGATCTATCCAGGAAAGTACTGTTTAATAACCAATGGATCTGCGATGATAAAGGCGTTTGGACGGAATTGAAATCGGCCAGGTTTACGACCGATAATACAGGCATGAAGGGTTACAGGATGGATTATCAGGGTGGAATTGACAAAGGATCTTTTTATCTTAAAAACGGCGGATTTTTTAACGATTATACCTCGCCAAGAAAAGTATTGAACAGAACCACCACAGGTAAGCAACCAGAAATAGATTTCAGTAAATTACCATAGATATTCAAAATTATTGTGGAATTTTGGTGTTTCATTCATCATCACAATACAGCACAATGGACGGGCAGAACAGAAAAGATATTTATCCGGGATTAGAAGTCGGAATTATTTTGAAGAAAGATCAAAGATCGGGAAACATTACCTACGGCGTAGTAAAAGATCTGCTTACTTCATCCGCATTCCACTCCAGGGGAATAAAAGTTCGGCTCGAAGATGGCCAGGTAGGCCGCGTTGCTGAAATTGTAGAAGATTGATGAAACACCTTTATTTTTGCTTTTTAATTTTTGCATTTGCGGCTACTGCATTTGCCCAGGAATCTATTAATACGAAGGCAACTATTAGTCCTGTTGCCGATCGGAAGATAGTTATGATTTGCAGGGTTTCAATTCCAATAAGCAAGTCTCCCTTGTATGTGGTGAATGGTGTCGTTGTTGATAGTGCGGCAGTAACAGATTACATCCGCCCTCCCAGCATCCAATCTATGAATGTGCTAAAAGGTGCCTCTGCCACAGCGGTATATGGAAGTAGGGGGCAAAACGGGGTAATCTTAATAGATCTAAAAAAGGATTTGAAGTTATGGAGTTTGAAAGATTTGTTTAAAAACTTCAGGATTAGAAAGAAGAACTGGAATTGGCCTGTATTTGTGGATGCAAAAGAATTGCTTAGCCGCGCTGATTTCTTTATCGTTAGCGATATTGTAGCAGGTGTAAAAGTTGTATCAGTTGAAGATAAATTGCCTGGTAAAGACAAGGTGATTAAAATCTCCCTAAAACCTTTATAGCGCTTTATACGTATTATATTTGTAATCAAATTGCAATTAAAGACCTAAAAAGTAACAAAATAAATTTTGTGTCGTCTATATTTGTAATAAGCGTAAATTATTAACATGACATTAATAAAATTCATTTTCATAACAATATTGGTGCTCTGGCTGATCAGAATGTTGATCAGGTTGATACTACCTATGCTGTTTAATAACTTGGCCAGTAAAATGCAAAGTCAGGCCACAGGTCAGCAGCAACAACAAAGAAGGTCTAAACCCGAAGGTTCTATTTCAATAGATTATATGCCGCCACGGCCCGATCAGAGTAAAACAGATAAACTCGGCGATTTTGTCGATTACGAAGAAGTAAAATAATTCTAGCCCTGAACTTGTTCAGGGTTTTTTGTTTTAAGGGAGTTCTGCTGCTAATTTTATGACTTGATTTCGGGCAATTAGTAATTTACACATATAACGCTTCAAAAATAACAGATCAACCAAACGACCAAGTAAACCCACGGGCGATTGGAATGCAAAAATATCCGTCATTTCGGTATATGCATTTGTTAAAGTCAAATGGTGCTGATGGTGCAGTTTTTTAAAAGGCCCGCTTAGCATTTCATCAACAAAATAAAACGGAGGTTTCATTGCCGTAATTTTGTTTGTCATCTTAAAACTTAACCCAAAATGCCTGGCCTGCCAGGTAACCCGCTCGCCAAGTCCGATTAAACCACTCAATTTTCCAGCTATCACTTTTTCTTTAGTACCTTTCATCGACTCCATGTGCAGGTCTAAATTTCTGGCTAAATCGAAGCACTTTTCTACTGGTGCATAAATTCTTGTTTTTAACAATAAGGTGGGCATCACGTCTGTTTGAGATTTTTAATGGATTCGGTTAGGCATGCAAAAACTTATTTTAAAATAGCTTCAACCGCACATTCAATGCTTGGGTATTTAAACTCAAATCCGGTATTTAACAAGATTGTAGGTTTAACCCACCTGCTTTTTAAAATCAGTTCAGTCTCAGTGCCTATAATTTTAGCACCTATTGTCAGGAACCATGCGGGTGCTGGTAAACCAAAGGTTATTCCACAGGTTTTTCGGATGGCGGACATTAGCAGGTAATTTTTAACCGGTTCAGGAGCCGCACAGTTAATAACCCCGCTAATTTTTTCCTGTTCGAGCAACCATTGGATACTGAGGGCAGCATCCTGCTCGTGCACCCAGCTTACATATTGCTCGCCATTGCCCTGCTTGCCGCCCATACCTGCTTTTGCAAGATTTAGGAGCCGTGGAAAGGCACCATCTTTTTTACCGAGTACTATGCCCATTCTTAAAGCAATTTTCCGGGTATGCGAGGTATTATTCTCAAAAAAGCTGCTTTCCCAGGCTTTACATACCTCGACAGAAAAACCTGTACCGATTTCTCCGTTTATTTCATCCTGATACCGGTCTTCGGCATGGCGATATATCGTAGCAGAAGTAACATTGATCCAGAGTTTAGGTGGGTTATCCATTTTCTGTAGAACCTTTCCCAACAAAGCCGTCGGTAGCAATCTTGACCGAATAATTTCTTTCCTGTTTTTGGTGGTGTACCTGCAGTTTACGTTTTTACCGCAGAGATTTACAAGCAGGTCGGCATTGTTGAGTGCTTTAGTCCACTCGTTTGTTGTTTTTCCATCCCAAACCACAGTTTCAATATTGCCGTTTTTGGGTTGTGCTTTCCTCGAAAGGATAATAATTTCATCGGTTATTGGACTGAAATGTTTGGCCAGTACGCCACCCAAATAGCCGTTTCCACCTGCCAGGACAATTTTTCTAAACTTCATGATTTTAAAATAATAGGATTAGTATTAAAACAATTAAACGATAAAGTACCCAGCTAATACTCATGGCCCAGCCGAGGTTTAAAATTTTGCTTCGGCGCAAATGCTCCAGCAACATGAGCCCTGCTACGATTAAAAAATAGAGAATAAATAAAATAGGATCGAGATGAAAGTAATGAGCAGCTGTAAGTACGGGTAAAAGCAAGATTGCTCCGGCGAAAGAGATGGTCATCATGTTACCGAGGTAATCCCAGAGTTTATCTTTTCGGTAAATAAGGATAATTATGCCTTGAAAAAACATCTGTCCACCACAAATCAAATATTCCCTATAGCTGGTTCCCAAGGGTACAAAGCGGGTTAGCAGATGAGCATAAGCCGTTAAAATATAAGCCGTAACCAGCCAGGTAAAAAGTAAATAAATCAGGCGGTATTGTAATTTGAAACCTGGCTGAATTGCATTCGTTTTAGGCTTTGCAGGAATAATAACTTTTCTGTTGTACGATATAAAAGCATAAAATTTTTGCATGAAATAAACAAAAGGCCCAAATGAAAAAAGCGTTTTGAAGATAGGTAAGGCATGGCCAATAATTTTAAACAGGCTTTGTATGCCATAAGTTACCTCGCCCGTTAGGGTATTTACCAGTGCAATTTCATTGGCCGCTCGCTGACGGTCAACCAGAGGGCAAATATTTGCAGGCATGTTTTGATAAGCTTCACGCCCATTTTTATCCAGCATACCAGTTTGAATAAATGTTTTGGTATAAGCATAACACATGGGACATTCATTATCGAAGAGGATAACGTGATTTTGAAGTGTTTTCATTTTATTTAAATTTTAGTATTTTCAGTAAATATTGAAACATATTATTAAAAAATAAAGCCATGTTTAATACACTAGCTTATTTATTTGATAGTTCTTTCTTGATACTTACTAATTAATTCTTATGCTTTACCTCCAGCACTTGCTACTCGATATCTGGCTCTTCTTCTATTATTTAAACACCTTCAATACTGATCCCCAGAACCAGCTTTCTTCTGCTTTAAGCATGGTTTCGAGGGTTTTATCAACATTTCCAGCCAATTTGTTTATATCGGTAATCGATTTTTTGAAAGTCTTAAACTCCGGATCTTTATCATCACCTTGAACGTTCGAGAGCTCGTTTAATACCTTTAAAACAGGCTCAAGTTCTCTTTTTTTACGTTCTTTAGCTACCTGGCGCGCAATGTTCCACACGTCTTTGTCAGCAAAAAAGTACTCTTTGCGCTCACCAGCCTTGTGTTGTTTTTCAATTAATCCCCAGCCAATCAAATCGCGGAGGGTCATGTTCGCATTTCCTCTTGAGATACTCAGCGTTTCCATTATCTCTTCAGTGGTAAGCGCTTCTGCAGAAATTAACAATAAAGCATGAACCTGTGCCATGGTACGGTTAATGCCCCATTCTGACCCAAGTTTGCCCCAGGCCTCTATAAATTTTAACTTTGCTGCTGCTAATTCCATACACAAATATAAAATGTTTTATTAAACTTTCAAAAATTATTGAAAGTTTATTTATTCTGAATTTTGCTACTGTCTCTTTGCAACTGATCTAAAATATCCATCCAGCTTTTTTCTTTACCATTAACTGATTGGAGCACCTCGACTAAGCCAGGGTCAAAATAGACGGATAATCTTAGTACGGGTAATGCTAACTCTGGTTTAAACATGGTACCTGGTGCAAATCCTGCTTCATTATTTTTCGCCCGGTCCCGGTCGAACTTCACGGTGGTATTTACATATTCTTCGTGCTGTTTTTCGCCTTTAATGTATGGGATTAACCAATTAACTGACTTTTGAATCGATGAACCCTTGGGCGATTCGTAGCTGTAAAAATTGATTCCTTTTGCACGATCAATTATAATCGATAGCCTTAACATGGGTTCTAAATCGTAAATGTGGTAATGCATGGCATCACGTTCTTTAAAATCCAGACTGGTACCATCGGCATACAGGTTAATATTGATGTGGCTTTTGAGGTTGTCGATAGTCCAGTTAATGAAATCAGAGTTGTTTAATGCATAACCAATTTCGCCAACTACCTTTAAGCGGTGGGCATTCCAGTTGTTAATGGCTGTGGCTCTTCCTGCTTTCATCCGCTTGCTGTTAATTTCAGCTAGTGCAGTTTCGGCAAGCCATTTTTCAATTGTGCTTTTAGTTGCAGGCTTGATGTCTGTTTTAATCAGGTCGTACGCTTCTACGGCTTTATCCAGGTTGGTGTCATCAATCGGATCGCCGTTGGGCCGGTTTATTTTTGCCCAGGCTTCAAGAAATTCTACACATTTGTGGAGATATTTTTCATTACCACTTAAACGGTACTGCAAAGCCAGTGTAAACATTTTGTTCATATCAGCCAGTGCCTGCCGTGTGCGTTCTTTTTTAGGATTACCTTTTAATAAACCTTCAGTACGGATGGTATCAACAGGATTAGGTTGCTCTTCGAGGTAGTTTAATGCATTTTTTGCGAAGCCAGCATATAATTTTTGAGTTTCGGAGTTGTTTTTAAGCTGGGTTTTAAGTTTTTTAATTTCATTGGCATTTAAGCTTACCACCTGCGAAAATGCAGTAAAAGCCAAACCCAGTAGTACGATTGTAGCAGCAAACTTTCTCATCTTTAAATAGATTGAATTATTATTCTCTTCTACAAATCTAGTTCTTATAAAACAGACCGTAAAACCCATTCATAATTTTTATGTGGATTTGATGTAAGCGACACATCATGCTTGTGAATCATGTATTCTCGAATAGTATCGAGAGATGTCTCGCCGATTTAACAAGCAAAGTATCCATCTGACCAAAACACATTTTTGTACCAGTACTCTCATTTGAAGTGATACTGAATGTAATAGCCAAATTCGGCCAGTAGATTCTTGTTTTAGCCTACGGACTATTTGAGCAGTGGATAAACGTGGAATGTAATGAATTAAGAAATGAATGTGGTCAATATCAGATTCAGATACTTCAGTTTCAAAATTTGAATTATTGGCGATAGGTTTAAAAAAATTGCTTAACATCATCATTTAACTGACCAATAAGAAACTTTTTGTAGCACTTGCAAACAAAGATTGAATGACATTTTAACTAATGTTTAGGCCAATTTGTTGTAATGTTTTGGATTTATTGATATAGCCTAAAATTTTTTGTGAATGTTTCTCAAGATCACCTGTAATATTTACAAAAAAACTTTATGGATTATAAAATGAAGCGTATCTTGCTAAGATACAATCTACTTATTAATAGATGGAAGTAGTTCACAAATCATACAAGTTTAAAATTGCTCCCGATAATGAGCAAAAAGAACTCCTTGCCAAACACTTTGGGGCTTGTAGATTCGTGTTTAATCGTTACTTGAATATTAGAAAAGAAACCTACCATGCAGAAAGGAAATCGGTTAATTATTATGATAATGCAAATGACCTAACTGTTTTAAAAAAAGAGGCACAATTTGTTTGGCTCAAAGAAATTAACGCTCAAAGCCTGCAGTCATCACTTAGGAATCTAGACACTTCCTATAACAATTTTTTTCGTCGGCAAACGAAGTTTCCTCGTTTTAAAAGCAAGTTTGATAGACAAAGTTTTACTGTCCCTCAATGGGTATCTATCGAAGATGGTAAATTAAAAATACCCAAATTTAAGAAAGGTATCGAAATAAACTTGCACAGAGAAATTGAGGGCAAACTTCTTTTCGCCACACTATCAAAATCAACAACCAGCAAATATTATGTAAGCATCACCTGTGAAGTTGAACATACTGAATTTGAAAAAACAAACTCAAAAGTTGGCATTGATACTGGAATAAAGGATTTGGCAACACTTTCAGACGGTAAGGTGTATGAAAATATTAAGACACTCAAAACCAATCTAAAGAAGCTAAAATACCAGCAAAGGCAATTATCTAAAAAAATAAAAGGGAGCAATTCCAGATTAAAACAGAAATCTAAACTTGCAACAGTACATGAAAAAGTAACTAATATCAGGAAAGACTATTTACATAAAGTTAGTACAGAAATCATCAAAAACCACGATGTAATTTGTATTGAGGATTTGGCTGTGAAAAATATGATGAAGAATCATAAATTGGCACAAGCATTTTCTGATGTAAGCTTAGGTACTTTTTACACTATGCTTAAGTATAAAGCTAATTGGAATAATAAAACTGTTGTTAAAATAGATCGATTCTTTCCAAGCAGCAAGACCTGTTCAAACTGTAACTACATTAACCAAGACCTAGTTCTAAAAGATAGAGAATGGACTTGTCAAAGCTGCAATACAGTCCACAACAGAGATTTTAATTCTAGCATAAACATTAAAAATCAAGGTTTAAAAATATTGTCTGGTTTAGGAACTAACTCGGACATTAAACAAAAACGGAGTAAGGCGTTTCCATTAGGTGAGTCTATGACCTCCGAAGCCATCCCCATCAGCTATGCTGTGGGTGGGTAGTTCACTCGCGTTGCATTTAATTTATTACTTTTTTATACCGCCTATTTTTTTATTTTTGACGTTCGTTTAAACTTAAACAAACCTTAATGAATAACTGGTTTAATAAAAATGGCATACACCTGGCCATTATTGCATTTTTTGTAGTCATTACGTTTGCCTACTTCAGTCCTGTTTTGCAGGGTAAAGCGCCACAACAAGGCGATGTTTTGCAGGCAAAAGCCATGCAGAAAGAAATTATGGATATTAAAGAAAAAGATGGTAAAGGACCTCTTTGGACTAACCAGATGTTTGGCGGTATGCCCGCTTATCAAATCTGGGTTCAATATCCGCTAAACATTACTACTTATGGTATCGATGTAATAAAGGGTGTATTTCCTGATCCTGTTGGAACAGTTTTACTTTACCTTTTAGGTGCCTATTTATTATTCTGTGTCTTAAAAATAAATCCATGGCTTGCTGCGGCAGGGGCCATTGCTTTTGCATTTACTTCGTACAACTTCATTATTATTGCTGCCGGGCACAGCAACAAGGCGCTGGCCATTGGCTTCTTTGCCCCTATATTGGCGGCAATAATTCTTACACTGCGAGGCCGTTATTTGGTTGGGGCTAGTTTGCTGGCCTTGTTTATGGCGTTAGAAATACGCTCTAACCACATCCAAATGACCTATTATTTGTTTATGGCGTTGGCTATTTTGGCTGGTATCGAACTTTACCATGCTTTTAAAGCCAAACAACTGGCTACATTTGGTAAAGCCATTGCCTATATTATAGCGGGTATTTTCTTATCAGTGCTGGTAAATGCAGGTACCTTGTGGACCACTTATCAGTATGGTAAAGAAACCATCCGTGGTAAATCTAACCTTACTACCGATAAAGCTGAGCCATCAAATGGTCTGGATAAAGAATATGCTTACCAGTGGAGCCAGGGTGTAGGTGAGAGTTTCTCTTTCTTAATTCCTAACATTTATGGTGGTGCAAGTAGTATCGACGAAATTATTAAACCCGAAAGCAATACCTATAAAGCAGTTGAAAAGAATCTTTCAGGTGTAGACCCACGTCAGGCTATTGGTTATGTAGCTCAAAATTTGGGAACCAACCAGTACTGGGGAAATAAACCGGGTACTTCAGGACCTTACTATTTTGGTGCTATTATTTGTTTCCTTTTTGTGTTTGGCTTATTTATCGTTAAACACCGCTGGAAATGGTGGATTTTAGGAACCAGTATTTTATTAATGTTCCTTTCATTTGGAAATAATTTGCCTTTCATTTCAGATATTTTCTTCGATTACTTGCCTGGTTACAATAAATTCAGAGCGGTTGAGTCTATTTTGGCTGTTGTAGGCTTCCTGGTTCCATTATTGGCCATATTAGCCATTAAAGAAGCGCAGGAAGGAAAATATGATCAAAAATATCTGGTTCAGCGCTTAACCTGGTCGGCAGGTATTACTGGTGGCTTTGCTTTAATTGTTGCTGTAATTCCTACTGCGTTTTTCAGCTTTACACAAGCCAATCAGGCACAGATTTTAGATGCATTAACCCAAACCTTACAAAATAACAGAGGTGCTGCAATGGAAATTTTAAATGCCATTGTTGCAGACCGCGTTGCTTTGGCACGTGCTGATGCTTTGCGTACCTTGCTGTTCATTGCTATTGGTTTTGGTATTACCTGGGCGTTTATCACTAAAAAGATGAACATGCAACTGGCTTTCGGTTTGCTGGCTTTGTTTGTTTTAATCGATTTATGGCAGGTAGACCGCCGGTATTTAAACAACCAGAATTTTGTAAACAAATCTGATCTGGCCAGCCATTATCAGCCGCGTGATGTAGATAATTTTATTTCGGCTGATAAAGACCCTAACTTCAGGGTTTTCGATTTATCATTGGGCGATCCGTTTAAAAGTGCAGAAACTTCTTATTTCCATAAAACAGTTGGTGGTTTCCACTCGGCAAGGTTAAAACGTTTCCAGGAGTTGGTAGATCAGCAAATGACCAAAAGCATCAACCAGGATGTGCTGGATATGTTAAATACCAAATACATCATTACACAAGATCCTCAAAACGGATCGTATAAAATGCAGCGTAATGCAACGGCTGCAGGTAATGCCTGGTTTGTACAGAGTGTACAGTTTGCTAAAAATGCTGATGAAGAAATGAAAGCCATCAGCAGTTTTGATGCAAAAAAAGAAGCGATTGTGGATGAAAGCTATAAGGGTTTAATTGATACCAAACGCTTAGGTACCGGTCAGGAAGGTTTTATTCGTTTAACTAATTACAATCCTGATCATTTAACCTACGAATATTCTTCTGCCAAAGATGTAATTGCAGTTTTCTCTGAGATTTATTACAAAGAAGGCTGGAAAATGTATATCGACGGTGTAGAAAAACCATATTTCAGAGCTGATTATGTTTTACGTGCAGCACAGCTTGAAGCCGGTAATCACAAACTCGAATTCATTTTCCACCCAACAGCCTATTATGCAGGTGAGAAAATTTCGCTGGCAGGCTCAATCCTGTTGTTAGCCGGATTAGGTTTTGGTTTTTACAACGAAGAAAAGAAAAAAAAGAAAGCAGTTAAGGTTAAAGCTTAAGTTGCGTTTTGATAAGCAGCCCCATAGGATTCAGATCTTATGGGGCTTTTTTGTTGATGAAAAACCCTGTTTATAAGATCAAATCCAGCAATTTAACAATTAACCAGTTTCTGCCATTCGCCTCTTTTAACATACATTATCAGATTGAATAATAATTTAACAATGTCGTAACATTTGTTTGATAAACAGCGTCTTACCTTTGTGTTGTAAAATCAGATGATATGTTAGAGTCTTTCTTTGCCGTGTGTTTGTTAATTGTTGTACTTTATTTCTTTAGCCCTTTTGAGGTAAAACTCGATGAGGAAGAAGAGTGGTAACAAATCTAAATTATGCAGGAACTGCCTACACCGGGCGGTAATAAGATTCTTCCCCCTAAAATTTCCCGTTTATGGATAAAAGAAATGTCGATGTAGTCGTAATCTCCGACGTGCATTTGGGCACCTATGGCTGCCATGCTAAAGAGCTTTTGAAGTATCTTAAAAGCATTAAACCCAAAACATTGATTTTAAATGGCGATATCATTGATATCTGGCAGTTCAGCAAAAGTTACTGGCCCGAATCGCATATGAAAGTCATCCGCAAGCTGATGAAATTCGTTTCGGAGGGGGTGCAGGTGCATTATTTAACCGGCAACCACGATGAAATGCTGCGCAAGTTCGATGGCATGGAAATGGGTACCTTCCATCTGCAGAATAAATTGATTTTAGAGCTTGATGGCAGAAAAGCCTGGTTTTTCCATGGAGATGTTTTTGATGTAACGATGCAACATTCTAAATGGCTGGCCAAACTGGGGGCTGTGGGTTACGATACCTTAATTTTGATCAATAGTTTTGTGAACTGGGTGCTTACGGCTTTCGGGAGGGAGAAGATGAGTTTCTCTAAAAAAGTAAAGGCGAAATTTAAAGATGCAGTTAAATTCATCAATAGTTTCGAGCAAACAGCGGCCGAGCTGGCAATTGAAAAGGGCTATCAATATGTGGTTTGCGGGCATATCCACCAGGCCGAAAAAAGGGAAATTGCTACCGATGAAGGAAGTGTTACTTATTTAAACAGTGGCGATTGGGTGGAAAGTTTAACCGCTTTAGAATATGAAAACCAAAACTGGACGATTTTTAAATATGAACACCAGCATTTTACCAAAGATGAACTGGATGAAGGACTGCTGTCTGATGCCGAAGATTTAAAGAGTAAACTGGATATAAATATTCTTTTACAGAATATAAAATATGAAATTGCCCAATAATTTTAGATATTCGGGCACAAATGAAGATACTTTACGCGATACAGGGAACCGGTAACGGACATATTAGCAGGGCCAGGGAAATTATTCCATTGCTTCAAAAATATGGTGAACTGGATATTTTAGTGAGTGGCACGCAGGCCGATGTTAAACTCAGTCAACCGGTAAAATACCAGTTGCACGGTTTTAGCTTTATTTTTGGCAAGAAAGGTGGTGTAGATCATTATAAAACCTGGTTAAACATGAATCTTTTCCGTTTTAGAAAAGACATGAAACAGCTTCCCCTGAAAGATTATAACCTGATTGTTAATGATTTTGAACCGGTAAGTGCCTGGGCCTGTAAGCTGCAGGGTATTGAATGTGTTTCTCTAAGCCACCAGGCAGCGTTTAAATCGAAAAAAGTACCACGACCTAAAACATTAGACTGGGGTAAGCTGATTTTAAGCCGTTACGCCCCTACTAAATATCATATTGGTTTCCATTTCGATCGTTACGATACTTTTATCCATACGCCGGTAATCAGAGCCGAAATCAGAAACCTGGAAAGTGTAAATTTAGGCCACTACACCGTGTATCTTCCAGCTATTGATGATAAACGTTTGGTAAAGCTTTTTACCCAGATCCCGAATGTGAAATGGGAAGTTTTTTCTAAACACAGTAAGGTAGCTTATCAGGAAGGCAATGTTTTTGTAGAGCCTGTAAACAACGAGAAATTCAATAAAAGCTTGGCTACCTGCGAAGGGCTATTTACCGGAGGCGGTTTTGAAGGACCAGCTGAAGCACTTTATTTAAAGAAAAAGCTGCTGGTTGCTCCCATGCGTTTCCAGTTTGAGCAGCAATGTAATGCTTACGCTTTAAAGCAGTTTGGTTTGCCCGTGATCTGGGGGAGCACGCGCAACTGGTTACCCATTATCAAAAACTGGGTCGAAAACTCTCAAAAGCACGAATTTGATTTCCCTGACGAAACTGCGAAAATTATCGACGATATGGTGAAAAAATACGCGAGGGTTTAGCCTTTCGATTTTAGGTGAATTTAGTCTTTCAGCTTTCTGCTCTGGTGTTAAATTATTTTCTTTACTTTGCCTAATCGTTAAAAAGGCATGATTAATCAGTTTAGAAAGCTAAATCCAGTTAACCTCATATTTTTGCTGGCCTACACATTTTTTATGCGTATGGCTATCTTTTATGAAACACCTTCGCAGTTAAACTTCGATTTCCTGGAGCCTTTTGCCCGCTTATTGATCAATGTAGATCTCGATAATGCCTTTACTGCGCAGACCAATATTTTTATTGCGGCGGTTTTGGTTTATATACAGGCTCTGATCTTTAACCGGGTGGTAAACAATCATAACCTGTTGGGGAAACCGAGCTTTTTGCCTGGTTTAATGCTGGTAACCGGAACGAGTTTGTTTATGCCCTTTATGACTTTAAATCCGGCGCTGATTTGTAATTTCCTGCTCATCTGGATTATCGATAAGTTTTTAAAACTCGGAAAAAGCGCCAATTCTATTACTACTGTTTTCGATATCGGGATGATCATTGCCATTGGTACCCTGGTTTATTTTCCTTTTATGGGCATGCTGCTCATGATTTTTTTAGCCTTAATGCTTTTCAGGTCATTTAATTGGCGCGAGTGGGTAGCCGGGTTAATCGGTTTTATTACTGTATTCTTTTTCCTGGCCGTGTTTTATTACTGGAAAGATAATTTGAGTTCTTTTTACCAGATCTGGAAACCATTGGGTAATAAGTTTCCATCGGTGTTTAAAATCAACTATAATGATTATTTGGTTCTTATTCCAGTAGCTATTATCATTATCCTTGCATCATTACAGCTGCGCGAAAATTTCTTCAGGAGTTTTATCAGTACGCGGAAGAGTTTTCAATTGCTTTTTTTCATGTTTATTGTGGCTATTGTCAGTTTTTACCTCAAACCCAATTTCCGTACCTGGCATTTTCTGCTTTGCGTGCCGCCGGGTGCAGTACTGTTAGCATACTATTTTAGCAATGCCAAAAAGCGTTGGTTTTACGAAACTTTGTTTCTTTTGTTCGTGCTTTCGGTGCAGTACTTTCTGTTTGTTTAACCTTTTTTAACAAATAACCGGAGTGAAACTTGACAAAGATTAATAGCTTTGTGCATGATTTTAGCGTTAAAGCTTTTTTAGTTTTAATTTGATGGATAGAATTGGGATCTTCGGAATTTCTAAGGTATAATTTGATAAAAGGAAATTTTAAATGCGCACGTTAAGCATTGATATTGGAAATTCTGCTGCTAAAGTAGCTGTTTTTTCAAATAAAGAAATCGTTCACCATCAGCGTTTTAATAAACTTGGGATTATTGATCTGGCTCAGCTGATAGAAAAATTTTCACCCAATAAATCAATTATAAGCAGTGTTAATCAGGGAATTAGCCAGCTTGAAGGGTTTTTAAAGAAGCATACTGAATATACACGTTTTTCGGCCTTATTAACTAATGGCGTGCAAAACAAATATAAAACGCCTGCGACTTTGGGATTAGACAGATGGGCAGCTGTTTTGGGTGCAAATGGATTATTTCCGGCAGGTGCCAGTTTAATTGTAGATGCGGGCACATGCATCACCTATGATGTTTTAAGCCAGTCGAAAGCATATTTTGGTGGGAGCATCAGTCCGGGAATTAATATGCGTTTCAGGGCTGTACACGAATTTACCGGCCGCCTGCCTTTAGTGGAGTGGAATGAGCACGAAGAGATAACAGAGGGGACGGATACACAATCGGCAATTAAAAACGGCGTTTTACAAGGAGTAATAAATGAAATTGAAGGCTTTATTGCCCTAAATAATAAAAAAGAAAGTGCTTTGAAGGTAATTATAACCGGTGGCGATGCTAATTTTTTGTATAAGCAATTACAAAACAGCATCTTTGCGCCTCAAATTATAAAAGATCCCTACTTGGTATTAAAAGGATTAAATGAAGCTATTGCAGATTAAAATGTACAAAAGAATAAATTATATTGCAGCCATACTCGTTTTAGTTGGTGGTTTAAGTGCTCAGGCACAGGTTACTACATCATCGCCATATTCAAGATATGGGCTTGGTAATATAAAAGGCTCTTTGTTGCCACAATTGCGGGCAATGGGTGGAATTTCTACTGCTGTAAATAAAGTAAGCGGTTTTAACTATATCAATATGCAGAACCCTGCATCGTACGCCGGTATTTCGTTAACCACTATCGATATTGGTATGAGTGCCAGTATCAATAACTTAAGCAGGGGAAATTTAAGCGAGAATACTTTCAACTCTACTTTTAGCCATTTGGCTTTTGCTGCACCAGTAGGTCGAAAATCAGCTTTGAGCTTTGGTATTTTGCCCTATTCTGATTTGGGTTATACTTACAGAAACTCCGTTAAAATTGATACTACTTCGGTTGATCAGGTTTACGAAGGTGAAGGTGGTTTATCGAAAGCGTACTTTGGTTATGGCTATCGTTTTGGCGATCATTTAAGAATTGGTGCCAACTTGGAATACATTTTTGGTAACCTGCAAACTACGCGTTCAACCGAATACAGCAACGCCATTGTGGGTGCCTATAATGCTAAGCTTCAAAATAAAAACAGTGTAGGTGGTTTAGCTTATTCATACGGTATTCAATATGATTTTAACGTAGGTAAGAAAACCTTAGTAACCCTGGGTTATTCGGGTAGCACTTCTGGTAAAGTAAACTCGAGCCAAACCTTTTTTGCAACCCGTTACCTTAGAGATGCCAATGGAAATGAGCAGCCAGCTTTAGATACTTTGAGCCGTATTGATAAAGGAAAATCTAACCTGACCTTACCGCTAACACATAACTTTGGTATCGCTATTCAGCAAAATGATAAATGGATGATTGGTGCTGATTTTAGAATGAGCAAATGGTCGGAAACCACCATTAATAATGTTAGCCAGGGTTTGCAAGATAGCTGGGGAGCATCATTAGGTGGCCAGTGGACTCCTGATGCCTATTCTTACAACAGTTACATGAAACGTGTTGATTACCGCTTAGGTTTTAATTACGATAAAACGTATATTCAGGTAAACAATCAGAATATTAAACAAATGGGCGCTTCGTTGGGTTTTGGTTTCCCGCTACCATCAGCAAACGGAGGTACTGCATTTTATAAAATCAACTTTACAACCGAGGTTGGACAAAGAGGTACTTTAAACAATAACCTGGTTAAAGAACAGTATATTAATTTCCACCTTGGCTTTACCTTAAACGATACCTGGTTCCGTAAGTACCGCGTAGACTAATGAAATTGAAAACATTTTTATATGGTTTGTTTCTGGCGTTGCCATTGTTTTTGGCTTCCTGTGGAGACGACGATCTAAAAAAAGCCAATTCAGTTTCAGCAGGTAAAATAACGCTAACCCGCGACCGTACTACCGGGGTTGAGATTATTTACAGCGATTCGGCCAGGGTAAAGGCAAAAGGCTATGCGCCAATACTGGATAAGATTACACCTTCTAACGGGAGTTCTTACCAGGAAATGATTAAAGGCGTAAACATCGATTTTTATAATCCACAAGGCACAGTTGATGGGAATCTGGTATGCGATTACGCGATCAGGAAAGATACTGAGCTCAAAACCGAATTCCGGAAAAATGTAGTGGTAAAAAATAGCAAGGGCGATACTTTTTCTTCTCAGGAATTAATCTGGGATGAATCGAAGAAGATTTTCTATTCAAATCAAACCGTTGATATTTTGAGTGTAAACGGTGATTTTACAAGGGCGAGGGATTTTAAGGCTCCTCAGGATTTCAGTACTTACGAGATGGGCCCCGGAACCGGTGAAATTAATTCGAAGGGAACTTTATAGCTGGATATAGACTAGTAGTGGCCTTTGACTTTATGTAAAATGGAAGTGGTAAAAGGGATGATGTATATTCATAACCTATCAAAATACAGTGTTTTTGAAGCCAGTTTTACCGGCAAATCCCGCGATCGTCCATCAGCCATTTTAGCGCCTACATCCTCCTTATAATTAAGCGTTTGATAAATAAAATTTTGTGTTTTCTTTTTTAACGCAAATTTGTATCTTGCGCCCTCTTAAAAAAGAACTAAATAAATTTATAATTACAATATGGGATTAATGACATTTTTGCGTAACCGTGCAGGCTATATCCTGGTCTTTGCAATCGGTTTTGCAATTGTTGCATTTTTAGTAGGTGATGCAATTAACGTAGGTAAACCTTTTTGGTCTGCAAATCAAAAAGTTGTCGGATCTATTGATGGTAACGAAATCAGTATCGATGAGTTCGGTCCAAAGGTTGATCAGGGTGTAAACCAAATGAAACAACAATACGGCGGTAGTGCAAATGCACAAATGACTGCTATGGCTGTAGATCAGGCCTGGAATGCAGAACTGGCTAAAGTATTATTAACAAAAGAGTACGACCGTTTGGGTTTAACTGTTTCGGAAGACGAGCTGTTTGATTTATTGCAAGGCCAGAACCCAAGCCCATTGGTTAAACAATATTTTTCTAATCCTCAAACCGGACAATTAGACCGCGTAACCCTGATGAACTTCTTAAAATCAAAAGAACCTCAGGCTTTACAACAATCTGATATGTTACAATTGGAGATTAAAAACCAGGCCTTACAAACCAAATATTCTAACTTAATCCGTAATTCGGTTTATGTAACTTCGTTAGAAGCTACGGATGAATATAACAACCGTAACAAACTGGCAAACTTCAAATATGTAAGTTTAGATTATACTTCTGTTCCGGATGCATCGGTTAAATTAACTGACGGCGATTATTCTGAATATTATGATAACAACAAAGCACGTTTCAACAATCCAACTGAAACCCGTGCATTTGAATATGTAACTTTCAGCATCAGCCCTAACAAAGCCGATTCGTTAGCGGTTAAAGCGCAGGTAGATAAAATTGCTGCCGATTTCCAGGTAGCTAAAAACGATTCGCTTTTTGCAGCTATCAATTCGGATGTTAAAGTTCCTTTTACTTACTTAACAAAAGGTAAATTGGACCCGGCTGTTGATTCGGCAGTATTTGCATTGCCTGCAGGCAGTTTCTATGGTCCTAAATTATCAGGTAACTCGTATAAAATTGTAAAAGTTGTAGCCAGCCGTTTCTCTCCTGATTCGGTAAAAGCTAGCCACATCTTAATCGATCCGGCTAAAGTTGGCGGTGATGATAAAGCAGGTAAATTAGCCGATTCGTTAAAAGGCTTAATTTTAAAAGGCGGCAATTTTGCTGAGCTTGCTAAAAATTACAGTGTAGATGGTTCGAAAGATAAAGGTGGTGAGCTGGGTACATTTGCACGTGGTACTATGGTGCCAGAATTTGAAAATGCTGCTTTCGATGGCAATACCGGAGATATTAAAGTAGTTAAATCTCAGTTCGGTTACCATGTAATCAAAATCGAAAAACAAATTGGTTCTTCGAAAGTTGCTAAACTGGCTTATGTAGAGAAAACATTAGCTGCGAGCAGCAAAACGCAGGCAGCGGCTTATAAAGCAGCAAGTAATTTCCTTGCTGATGTAAAAGGAAACGATTTTGCTAAACTGGCTACACAAAAAGGATTAAAACTTGCGGTTGCTGATAGAGTAGCAGCTACACAAGGTTTCGCCGCAGGTTTAGATAACCCACGTAAATTAATTCAGGATGCTTACGCAGCTGATAAAGGAGATGTGTTACCTGAAATTTATACCATGAGCAATGCTTATGTGGTAGCACGTTTAACCAATGTTAGCCCTAAAGGTACCCTATCGTTAGCCGATGTTAAAAAGGAAATCGAGCCAATGGTGCGCAATGCGGTTAAAGCTAAATTGTTAAAAGAAAAACTGGCTAATGCTGGTAAGGGAAATATCGATCAGGTTGGTACGAAGCTAGCTCGTCCGGTTAACCCAGTGCAGAACATTGTATTTGCTAACCCGGTAATTCCAGGTGTGGCACAAGAAAATGCTTTGGTTGGTAGCGTATTTGGTTCTCAGCCAGGAAAAGTATCTGCTCCTGTTCAGGGCGAACGTGGTGTGTATGTATTTTCAGTTGATGGATTTACAAACCCTGCACCAATTGCCAACATGTTTAAACAAAAAGAAGGTATGTTATTAAGCTTAGGTCAGCGTTCGTTAGGAGCAGCTTTCCAGGCTTTACAAGATAATGCACAGATAAAAGACAATCGTGTGAAATTCTATTAATTAGAAAATACGTAATTTTGTAACCGTTCCGATCAGTTATCGGAACGGTTTTTTTATTTAAGGCCATGGAAATTCAGGAAAACATCATCAATAAAGTAGCCAACAGTGGTTTGGTAACCTTAAACCTCGAAGACTTTTATCATAAAGGTGAAAGAGTGCTGTATGATATTGTGGATAATCTTTTTCATGGGCTGATGCTGAAGGAGAAGGATTTCAGGGAGTTTATCAAAAACCACGACTGGGCGCAATATCAGGATAAGAATGTAGCCATTATCTGCTCTGCCGATGCTATTGTACCCACCTGGGCTTACATGCTACTTGCGAATAGAATGAAGCCTTATGCCAACGAGGTGGTGTTTGGCGGACTGGATACTTTGGAAGCTGTACTTTTTTCGAAAGCACTGGCTAAGATTAATCCACAGGATTATGCGAACGAACGTGTAGTCGTAAAAGGTTGTGGCGAGATAGAAGTGCCCGTTTCGGCCTATGTAGAGGTAACCAACCTGTTAACGCCCGTGGTTAAAAGCATTATGTTTGGTGAGCCTTGTTCTACCGTTCCGGTTTATAAACGAAAAGATTAAAAATTGGTTTGCTTTTTGTATATCTTCATCAAGAAAAGAATGTGTTCCTTTTTTTAAAGACAATGTTTCTTTTCTATACACACAAATGAATACACAAGCGATGAGAAAACTGTTTTTAATAGTCACGGCTGCATTATGCAGTTTTTATGCACAGGCGCAGGAGCTGCCCCTTAAGAAAGAGCCTGTATTTCAGGAGGGAGAAGTTTTAAAATATAAATTACGTTATGGTTTTATCACTGCCGCAGAGGCCACAATAAAAGTTGCCAATTCTGATTTAAAGTTTGATAATAAGCCAACCTACAAGCTAACAGTTGATGCGGAGACCTCAGGAACCTTCGATATCTTTTATAAGGTAAGAGATCATTACGACTCTTATATCGATAAAACGGACCTGTTACCTTACTTCTACCAGGAAAATATCCGCGAGGCCAGTTACCGCCGTCAGGATAAGGCTAGGTTTAACCAGGATGGTAAAAAGGTAGTCTCGAACAGGGGAACTTTTACTACCCCAACCAATCAAACCTTCGATCTGGTATCGGCCTATTATTTTGCCCGTAGCCTGGATATCAGCAAAATTAAGGTTGGCGATAAATTTAAATTAAACTATTTTTTGGGTGATGAGATTTCGGCCCTCGAAGTAGAATATATAGGTAAAGAAACCATCAAGAGCAAACTGGGTAATATTCGCTGTTTAAAATTTAGTCCATCTATTAAGCCGGGCCGGATATTTAAAAAAGACAGCAGATTGTACCTTTGGGTAACCGATGATGGCAACCGTGTGCCGGTAAAAGCGCAGGTAGAAATATTGGTGGGCGCAGTAACGATGGAATTAAAATCGGCCGATGGGCTGAAATATGCTTTAGCAAAAGAGTAATGATGATAGAAGTAGAACAAGTGCTGGTGCACGAAGATGTTTTGAAAGAAAACTTTGTTTGTAATTTAAGCAAATGTAAAGGGATCTGTTGTGTGGAAGGCGATTCGGGTGCACCTTTGGATAATGAGGAGAAGGCGATTTTGGAGGATATTTATCCGAAGATAAAGCATTTGTTAAACGAAAAGGGGATTAAAGCTATTGAAGAGCAAGGCGTGTATGTAGTAGATGAGGATGGCGATTTAACTACGCCTTGTGTAGATAAAAATAAAGAATGTGCCTACGTGCTTTTTGAAGGTGGCATTACTAAATGTGCTATAGAAAAGGCTTATGAGCAAGGTTTGGTAGACTGGCAAAAACCCATTTCGTGCCACTTATACCCTATCCGCATTACTAAATATCCTGAATTTGATGTGCTGAATTACGATCGCTGGCACATCTGCCACGATGCCTGTACTTTTGGCCGCGAGCTTAAGGTACCGGTGTACAGTTTCCTGAAAGGACCACTTATTCGTAAGTATGGCGAGGATTGGTATAGGGAGTTGGAGAGTTCTGTTGCTGCGATGTAGACGTATAATATTTTAGGGGGACTTTCTAACTAAGTTTCGCATCTCTCAGTCAGGTCTTTCCCTACGGCGCTGTTTTTGCATTCTAATGTTATGTCAATTTTGTTCCCGCAGATTTTTGATGCTAATGGGGCAAACTTTTTCGTAGCTCGAATTTTAATTCGATTTGTTAAAAATTTCACTTTTTGCAAATAACCGTTTAAACGGAATTTGGTTTAGTACATTCTTTCTTAATGTGCGATCGTTTTCTGTCTCTAAAATCGTGCTTTAGAGGGTGTTTATAGGTGTTAACGATTTTATTACATGAAAATCGTCATTGATCACTATAGTAATGTAGTATTAATTCAATTTTATTTTCGTAAGGAGACCCTAAAATGAGCTTAATATTGAGCTAAATTATAGCGTTTTAATCGTTCATTCCACTTCTTTTTTGCTGCTTGCCAGACTCCTTCTAAAAAACGGAAATATGTGGCCTAACGGTTATACCTTTTTTAACATATAAGGAATACACTTTTTCAATGATATGTAGTAGACAAAAGTTGCTTTCTGTGGCTATTGAAACTATTTTTAGTGATTCTTTTAGCGGAGATTGTCCGATCGCTTATTTCTTTGCTAATAACTATTTTAAAGAAATCGATCTACATTACTATAGTAATTGCCAAGGAATTAATTTTTAGGTTACGATTTTTATGGCGGACCACCTAACCTTTATTTCAGGAAGGGAGTAATTTAGTTTGGCTATGAAAAAATCAAAAAGGGGAAATCAATATTGTAATGTGCCGTTCCATTGCCGGTTTACTGAAACAGAATTTCGAAGAATAAAAGAGGAATCAACGAACTTGGGCCTCTCCCAGGCGGAATATGTAAGGCAAGTCATATCCGGTAGGAAATCACACACCCTTATTGATGCCCGAGATTTGGTAAAATGGCTGGATGAGGTTGCAATAGAATATAAATCGGCAAATAGAGCTCTGTGTAGTTTTATAGGGGAGCCTTTAAAGGAAATTATCTCCGAATATCATAGTATCGAACTATATAACTTAATTGTCAACTGCATAGCCGCCCAAGAAAATGTAGAAAAGGCAATGTTGATGCTAATGCGGCTGATAAGCAAATGATTTGATGTAGATCGTTTTTACAAGTATGGAAATAGTGTTTCTTTCTTCAAGCAGCCGCTTTTCTGCTGTAAACTATAACAGCAGAAAGGTGTCCTCTGGTAAGGGGGAGCTAATGAGCGTCAAAAATTTCGGTTCATTGTCAATATTTAGAGATATTAAGACAAGACATTTTAAAGCATATTTTAAAATGATAGCATCTCTAAATCCAAGAGTCTTGAATGCACAGCTGCATCTGTGCATTTCAGCAAATGGTAGGTCTCATAATAAAATGCAGCTGACAGAAGTTGCAGAACAATGGCTTGATAAAATGGGCTATGGAGAAAACCCATATTTAATATATTTCCATAGTGACACGTCTAATAATCATGTGCATATTGTTTCTACCAGAGTTGATAAGAAAGGAAAGAAAATTCCTTCATTTTATGAAAAAAATAGGGGTTTAATCATTCTGCACCATCTCATTGGTTTGGATGGAGTGGCAGAAGCTAAGGCTATTGCCATTCGGGCTTTGCAGTACGGTTTTACTAGTGTTGATCAGTACAGAACAATTTTGAAAAGCTATGGATATTTTACTTATCTCAAGGATCACATGATTCATATGGTACGGTATACAAAGCGGTTATTTTCGATAGATTTAGATGCGATTCAAAATCGGATGAAAGAATATCAAAATAGCGAGATTGCGATAAATAGTCTTAGAAGGATTTTTTCCTTATTTTTGGATGTTGCTTCTGGCCAGCCATACCGCCAAAGTGGAGCCTGGAATGCTCACATGAGAAGAATTCAGCGGTCTCCCCTTGGTGAACTATTAAAGCATAAGCTTAATATAGAAATCTTCTATCATCTTGACACGAGTTTCAATCCAGTTAATTACACGGTAGTTAATCACAATACAATGCGTGTTCACTCTGGTCATGAGATCACAAATTTTAAGATTTTAACTGCACCGCTTGAGAATCCGAAAGCTTTTATCGTTGGGGAGGAGATTGTATTTAATAAACTTGATAATTCAATTAATGTAATGGATGCGGAAAAAGCTAGCAGAAAAACGAAACGATAAAAAACATATTTTGAATCTTTCCTTCTAATGAAATGGTAACAACTTCTTTAATTTTTTCTGAAAATAACGCTCTTATTAAAAACTTGCCAATTAACTTTTATGTTAACAACCTTGGTTGTTAAATTTTGGAGAATGTTTAAATACTTCAACAATAATCGGCACTAAAAAACAAAATTAGTTGTAATTCAACTAAATCTGGCTTAATTTAGCTGACTGAAATTCATTTAATAACTGTGAAAAAAATCTTAATTACTGGTGGTGCTGGATTTATAGGGTCTCATGTAGTACGCCGTTTCGTTAATAATTATCCTCAATATGAGATTGTAAATTTAGACAAATTAACTTATGCGGGTAATCTTGCTAATTTAACCGATATCGAAAATAAGCCCAATTACCGGTTTGTAAAAGAAGATATTACCGATGCACAGGCGATTGATTCGCTTTTCAAAACAGAGAATTTCGATGCTGTAATTCATTTGGCTGCAGAAAGCCATGTAGATCGTTCTATTTCCGATCCGACAGCTTTCGTGATGACGAATGTGATTGGCACAGTAAATTTATTAAATGCTGCTCGCCAACGTTGGAAAGGTAGCTATGATCAAAAGCGTTTCTACCATGTAAGTACAGATGAGGTTTATGGCGCATTAGGGGAAGATGGTATGTTTACCGAAACGACTGCTTATGACCCACACAGCCCCTATTCGGCTTCGAAGGCCAGTTCCGATCATTTTGTTCGTGCTTATCACGATACTTATGGTATGGACTGTGTAATTTCTAACTGTTCTAATAACTATGGCTCACATCATTTTCCTGAGAAACTGATTCCCTTAGCCATTAACAATATCAAAAACAACAAACCTGTACCTGTGTATGGTAAAGGTGAAAATGTACGCGATTGGTTATGGGTTGAAGACCACGCTCGTGCCATTGATGTGATTTTCCACAACTCAAAAACTGGTGATACCTACAACATTGGTGGACATAACGAATGGAAGAATATCGATCTGATTAACCTGTTGTGTAGCATCATGGATGAAAAGCTAAGCCGTGAAAAGGGTGAATCGGCTAAACTGATTACCTACGTAACTGACCGTGCAGGGCACGATTTGCGCTATGCTATCGATTCGACTAAATTACAGGAACAGTTAGACTGGGTACCTAGTTTGCAATTTGAAGAAGGCTTAGCTAAAACGGTAGATTGGTATCTGCAAAATGAAGACTGGTTAACTAATGTAACTTCCGGTAATTATCAATCTTATTACGAACAACAGTACAGTCATAAATAATGGAAATTGAACAAACGGGATTAAAAGACTGTCTGATTATTAAACCCAGGGTATTTGAAGATGCCAGAGGCTATTTTTTTGAAAGTTTTAACCAAAATACCTTTGAAGAGCAAACTGGCTTATCCGGCCGTTTTGTGCAGGATAATCAATCTTATTCTTCTTATGGTGTTATCAGAGGCTTACATGCACAAACTGGTGAATTTGCACAAGCCAAGTTGGTTCGGGTAACCAAGGGTGAGGTATTGGATGTAGCCGTTGATGTACGCCCAAGCTCGCCTACTTACGGCAAACATGTTGCCGTACGTTTAAGTGCAGAAAATAAATTGCAGTTGTATATCCCTCGCGGCTTTGTACATGGCTTTTCGGTATTGAGCGAAACTGCTGAGTTTTTGTATAAATGTGATAATTTTTTCAATAAGGCCTCGGAAACAGGTGTAATTTACAACGATACTGATCTGAATATCGACTGGTTAATTCCAGAAGCTGATCAGGAAGTATCTGAAAAAGATTTGCTTTTACAACCTTTTTCGGCATTACAACATATATGAGTAAAATATTAGTAATCGGTGCTGGTGGACAGCTTGGCCAATGCCTGAAAATTGTAGCTGAACGCAGGGGAATTGTTGACATCGTTTTTCCTGCGGAACAAGATGCCAATATTTTAGATGAAGGTGTTTTAAACGCACTGTTGGCAAAAGAACAGCCAGCTTTTGTAATCAATTGTGCAGCTTATACTGCGGTAGATAAAGCGGAAGATGAGGTTGAACTATCAAAAGCCATAAATGAGACCGGTGCAGGTTACTTGGCTTCTGCCTGCGCAAAGCAAGGTACTGCACTAATACATGTTTCTACAGATTTTGTTTTCGAAGGCAATGAAGTTAAACTGCTGAAAGAAAATGATGAGGCAAACCCCATCAATGTTTACGGGCTAACTAAACTGGATGGAGAAAAGACTGTGGCAGACTATTTACCTGCCCATTTTATTATCCGTACCAGCTGGTTGTATTCTGAATATGCCAATAACTTCGTTAAAACCATGCTGAAACTCGGTGCTGAACGTGATGAACTGAATATTATTGCCGATCAGGTAGGTACACCAACTTATGCTATTGACCTTGCCAATGCTATTTATGATATCATCGAATCGGGCCAAAAAGATTATGGCATTTATCACTACAGCAATGAAGGGGTAACTTCGTGGTTTGATTTTGCAAGGGCCATATTTGACATTAGTAAAACACAGGTTAATGTAAATCCAATTCCTGGATCGGCTTATCCCACTAAAGCTATCCGTCCTGCGTTTTCGGTGATGGATAAAACGAAGATTAAGGAAACATTTAATATCGAAATCCCCTACTGGAGAGATAGCCTGGTAGATTGTATATCTAAAATTAAAGAGCAATAAATTGTTATTGGTTAATCGTCTAAATTGTTTGAACCGGTTAACTGTAATTTAAAAACCGATTAAATAAAATATGAAAGGTATAATTTTAGCTGGTGGTAGCGGCACACGTTTGCATCCCTTAACGCTGGCTTGTAGTAAGCAAATGATGCCGGTTTACGATAAGCCGATGATTTATTATCCGCTTTCTACTTTGATGCTGGCGGGGATAAAGGAAATCCTGATTATCTCTACCCCATACGACTTACCTAATTTCGAAAAATTATTGGGTGACGGTGCAGCATTAGGTTGTAAGTTTAGCTATGCTGTACAAGCGGAGCCTAACGGTTTAGCGCAGGCCTTTATAATCGGAGAAGAATTTATCGGTAAGGATAAAGTTGCTTTGGTATTGGGCGATAACATTTTTCATGGTGACGGAATGGCCAAATTACTACAAGCCAGTTCTGATCCAGATGGTGGGGTGGTATTTGCTTATCAGGTATCTGATCCGGAGCGTTATGGGGTGGTTGAATTTGATGAAAATAAAAACGCAATTTCAATTGAAGAAAAACCTGTAAACCCGAAATCGGATTATGCGGTACCGGGTTTATATTTCTACGATAATGAAGTAGTAGAAATTGCTAAAAATATCAAACCTTCTCCAAGAGGTGAGTATGAAATTACCGATGTTAACCGTATTTATTTAGAACGTGGTAAATTGAAGGTTGGTGTATTGAGCCGCGGTACTGCCTGGTTAGATACGGGAACATTTACTTCTTTAATGCAGGCTGGCCAGTTTGTACAGATTATTGAAGAGCGACAAGGCTTAAAGATAGGATGTATTGAAGAGATTGCTTACCGAATGGGCTTTATCGATGCGGAGCAGCTTAAGGCTATCGCTACGCCATTGGTTAAAAGTGGTTACGGCAGTTATTTGCTGAAGCAGATTAAATAAACCATTTAATAGGCTAACTAAATTATATCGAATCACCATTCAGGTTATTGCTGATTGGTGATTTTTTATTTTAGTCTGTTTATATCCCCTGTATCTGTTCTTATCACCTTGCTGATTCGATAGCTATCGGATTTGTTTTATTAGTGCTTTTGTTGTTTTTAATGCCTAATAGCTACTCCGTGATTAGCATCTTTTAATGCATTGTACTTAATTTAGGTGAGACCCTGAAACGAGTTCAGGGTGACGACTAACGGATTGCTGAAAGCGCGCTCAGCTTATCCGATTTATCTTATCTTTGCCCAATTACCGAAAGAAAAATGAATACTAAAAAGCAGATTGCCATTATAGGTTTGGGTTATGTGGGATTACCATTGGCTATCGAATTTGCTAAAAAATATAAAGTAATTGGTTTTGATACCAACGAAACCCGGGTAGCGGAACTTAATCAGTTCGAAGACCGTACAAACGAAGCCAACCTGGATGATTTGAAATTTGTACTTAATTCTGAAAATACAAGCGCTGGATTAAAATTAAGTGCTAAGCTGAATGATCTGAAGGCTTGTACGGTCTATATTGTCACTGTCCCTACTCCTATCGATCATCTTAAACGACCAGATTTGCAACCCTTACTGGCTGCCAGCAGTATGTTAGGTGGGGTACTTAAAAAAGGTGATATTGTTATTTACGAATCGACCGTTTATCCAGGTTGTACTGAAGAAGACTGCGTACCGGTTTTGGAAAAAAAATCAAAGCTAAAATATAATGCTGATTTCTTTTGTGGTTACTCTCCTGAGCGGATTAATCCCGGCGATAAGGTTAATACCCTCACCAAAATTAAAAAGGTAACTTCTGGCTCTACTCCAGCCATTGCATCCGAAATCGATCAGCTTTATGCCTCGGTTATCACTGCAGGAACGCACTTAGCTCCCAGTATTAAGGTGGCCGAAGCTTCTAAAGCTATTGAAAATGCACAGCGTGACGTTAATATCTCTTTTGTAAACGAACTGGCCTTAATTTTCGACCGCATGGGCATTGATACTGCTGATGTACTAACCGCTGCAGCTACCAAGTGGAATTTCCTAAATTATAAACCGGGTTTGGTAGGTGGACATTGCATTGGGGTAGATCCCTATTACCTGGCCCATAAATCAGAAGCTTTGGGTTATAAGCCTGAAGTGATCTTATCCGGACGGCGGGTAAATGATAATATGGGCCTATTTGTGGCCAATAAGGTTGTTAAAATGCTCGCTGCTAAGAACAAAGTAATTAATGGTGCTAAAGCCTTGATTTTGGGCTTTGCTTTTAAAGAGAATTGCCCCGATACCCGCAATACCCGGGTGATTGATATTTATAAAGAACTGAAATCGTTCAACATGGAAGTTGACGTTTACGACCCCTGGGCAAATGCCACAGCCGTAAAAGCTGAATATCAAATCCAGTTGATTGATAGTAGCCATTTTGGCCAATATGATGTGGTGATTTTAGCCGTAGCACACCAACAATTTTTATCCATTGATTACACCCGCTTCAGGGAAAAGGGAACACTGATTTTTGATACTAAATCATTTATCGACCGCGATTTGGCAGATGCCAGGTTATAGTAAGGTTGGTTCGAAATGGTATTATCCCTTAGTTTTTTCTATTGAATTGAAACTGCAAGCCAGCTGAAATAGGGTTCAATAAGCTTTCTAATTTATTGTAAGTATTTACCGTACGTGAGGTATTGTTGGGTTCTGAAATATCCTGTCGTTCATATGAAAAATAAAAATCTAAATTACTCTCTGCAAATAAAAGTAATTGAGGGAGGATATGTATTTTTAATCCAACTGAAGGAGAAACCACTAAACCACTCTTTGAAATATCTGCATTTCTGTTAACCGATGAGGCTCCGTTAGATTGCAATGTACCGGTAAAATGATTAGAACGGTAGCCAAGGTCGAAGGCAAAGTAAGGCTGAATCCGGGAGTAGGTAAAGTTTTTTTCAAAGCCGATTTTAAAGCTGTAGTCTGTTACTTTACCGTTAGCTGTTTCGTAGTTGTTGTCAAATTTGATGTTATCCCTAAAATAATTTCCATTAATCCGGTAACTGATTTGGTTATCGTTAAATTTTATGAATAAGCCATTTCCATAAACATTGGTATAATCCTGCACATTGGTTTGATTCAGAATTTTGGGTAGTTGCACCATGCTAAAAACCTTTACACCAATTGAATAATTGTAATCGGCAGTGTTTTGCGCTCTAAGACCAATTGAAATGAATAGCAAAGAGATAACCAGTAGGGTTCTGTTCATAAAAATATTTAACGAGACAATAAGGAGTTGTAAAAATAATAATAATTCTGAACTATCAATGGAAATAGTCAAGCTTAGTTGATTGTTTTAGACGTGATTTAATTGTTTGATTATCAGTTTTTTGTTTTTTATTTTCGTTAGGTAGAGCTGCATGTTGTTGAAATTCCGTGTCGTTCACCAAAATGTTGAGGTGTGATATTGTGCATTTATCCATTCAATTCTACTCAGCGAATCAACTTCGTTTTTTTACAAAAGAATTATTATGTATGTTTGCGTGCTCAAAACCTATGATAATTTATGAGGGTTGCCCTTATTACTGGCGTTACTGGACAAGATGGTGCATATCTGGCAGAATTTCTGCTTAGAAAGGGCTATTTTGTGCATGGTATAAAAAGACGTTCATCATTATTTAATACCGATCGTATCGATCACCTCTACCAGGATCAGCACGAAAGCAATGTAAACTTTAAATTGCATTATGGCGATTTAACCGATTCAACCAATCTGATCCGGATTATTCAGGAAACACAACCTGATGAAATTTATAACCTAGCAGCAATGAGCCATGTTCACGTAAGCTTTGAAATGCCTGAGTATACAGCTAATGCCGATGGTATTGGTACTTTGCGTTTACTGGAAGCCATCAGGATTTTGGGGTTGGCCCATAAAACCAAAATTTACCAGGCTTCTACCTCAGAATTATATGGTTTGGTACAAGCGGTACCACAAAGTGAAACTACACCGTTTTATCCGCGCTCACCATACGCTGTGGCTAAAATGTATGCTTACTGGATTACCGTAAACTACCGTGAAGCCTATGGTATGTTTGCCTGTAATGGGATTTTATTTAATCACGAAAGCCCCTTAAGAGGAGAAACTTTTGTGACCCGTAAAATTACACGTGCAGCAGCCAAAATTGCATTGGGCTTGCAGAAGTGTTTATATTTGGGGAATCTTTCTGCACAGCGCGATTGGGGCCATGCCAAAGATTATATCGAAGCCATGTGGTTAATTCTGCAACAAGAAAAACCCGAAGATTTCGTTATTGCCACAGGTGTAACCACCACAGTGCGCGATTTCGTAAGGATGAGTTTTGCCGAGCTTGGCATAGCAGTTGAATTTAGCGGTAAAGATGAAGATGAAAAAGGTGTGATCATTGGTATAGATGTGGAGCAGGTTAGCCGTTTAGGTTTAAACCCTGAGAAGTTATTTTTAGGCAGTACTGTAGTTCGTGTCGATCCTAAATATTACCGGCCAACTGAGGTTGATCTTCTACTGGGCGATCCTACCAAATCCAAAACAAAGCTAGGCTGGAAGCCTAAATATGATTTACCCGCATTGGTAAACGATATGGTCATATCCGATCTTCATTTAATGAAGAAAGATGAGTACCTGAATGAAGGAGGTTTTAAGACCTTAAATTATTTTGAATAACATTACTTGCCGATTATTTCGGAAACCTATGAAACAAAGCATAAAAATATTTCTATCCCTTCTTGTTCTCTGTTTATTTGTTCAGCTTCAGTCTTTTGCACAGAATTATTCAAATGTAAAGGTCGATGAACTCTCAGATGCCCAGATTTTGCAAATGATTCAAAAGGCAGAATCTGCAGGCTACAATGATTCTCAATTGGAACAGATGGCGGCGGCTCAGGGTATGAAGGCTGATGAAGTTCAGAAATTGAGGGCACGTGTAGCTAAAGTACGAAAACAAGGCTCAGCCGTGCAAGTCGAACAACAACAAGTTGTAACTGGTAGAGAAATTAGCGAAACTACCGCAGGTGGCGAAATCAATAACGAAAAAAAAGAAGGGGACAGCGAAATTGGTCCAAAAATATTTGGTTCAGAGCTGTTTAGGAATGGCAGTATTACCTTTGAACCCAATTTGCGCATGGCTACGCCTAAAGGCTACGTAATCGGTCCTGATGATAGATTGATCATTGACCTCACAGGTGATAACGAAGCCAGTTACAATATAGAAGTAAGCCCTGATGGAATAATCAACCTCCAATATGTTGGCAGAATTTTCGTTGGTGGGTTAACAATTGATGAGGCTACCGCCAAAATTCGTAGGGAGATGGGGAAAACTTATCCGGCTTTGAGGTCAGGAAGAACTAATCTAGCTATTAATCTTGGAAATATTCGGAGTATTAAGGTGATCATGACTGGTTACGTTACAAAACCGGGCACGTATACTTTACCTTCATTGGCTACAGTTTATAATGCTTTGTATGCATCAGGGGGACCAGCCCAGAACGGTTCATTTCGTAAAATCCAGATCATTCGTAACAATAAAATTATTGCTACATTAGATGTTTATAACTTTCTATTAAAAGGGATTCAAGAAGCGAATATCCGCTTACAAGATCAGGATGTAATTAACATACCGGTGTATGATGACCGTGTGGAAATTAGTGGAGAAGTGAAAAGAGCAGCACTTTACGAGGTCGTGAAAGGTGAGAGCTTACAAAATGTAATTGATTTTGCCGGCGGTTTTACAACACAAGCTTATACTGCTAAAATCAAGGCTTTCCAGAATACCGATCGCGATCGCCGGATCAATGATATCCCGGCTGTCAATTTTTCAACTTACGTACCCAAAAATGGAGATAAATATGTAGTTGAAGCGATCTTAGATCGTTTTGCCAACCGTGTCGAGATATTAGGATCAGTATTCCGCCCGGGCGTATATGAAATGGAAAAAGGTTTAACGCTCCGAGGATTAATCAATAAGGCCGATGGATTGACCGAAGATGCCTTTTTAAATCGCGGTTACATTAACCGTTTAAACCCTGACAATAGCCAAGCCTTGATTTCGTTCGATGTTGCTAAGATTATTGCAGGTACGCAAACAGACATCCCACTGCAAAGAGAAGATAAAATTACCATCTCCTCTATTTTTGATTTAAGAGATGAATACCAGGTGAGTATCCAGGGGGAGGTACGTGCACCAGGTAGTTTTCAGTTTGCCGAGGGTATGACTTTAGAGTCTGTAATTCAGTTGGCAGGTGGTTTTAAAGAAGGAGCTACTCCAAACAGAATTGAAATCTCCAGAAGGGTAAGAAATAGCGAAGCTACATCGGCAACTGCTCAAACAGCAGAAGTGTTTATAGTAAATGTAAACGAAGACTTGAAACTTGAGGGCAAGCCCTTTGTGATTAAACCTTTTGATATTGTTTCTGTAAGGAATGCAGAAGGTTATGCTGTACAAAAACAAGTTAAATTGGAAGGCGAGGTCATTTATCCCGGTATTTACACGATTGTAAATAAAAATGAAAGGATTTCTGATCTGATTCGAAGGGCGGGAGGATTAACTTCTTCGGCTTACGCAGACGGCTCTTCGTTAAAAAGACCTGGTGCTGAGAAAGTTAACCCCAGAGATAAAAATGCAATCAACAATAAAGAGGAAGAGGATAAAAAATTCTTAAATCTTAAAAGGGCACAGGAGGCCGGAGCTAAGGATACTGTCGCTGCTGAAGTAGAGCAAAAATTAATTCAGAGTGATTTAGTGGGGATTAATCTGGAAAGAATTTTGAAAGATCCACACTCTAAATTTGATTTGATTGTGGAGGACGGAGATATTATCCGTGTTCCCCGTACCTTGCAAACTGTTAAAGTAACAGGAGAAGTACTAAATCCTAATAGTATAGTCTATTTGCCTGGCAAAAGCTTAAAACAATACATTAATGGTGCGGGTGGCTTTACAGACAATGCCAGAAAAGGTGGCGTTTACGTGAAGTATGCAAACGGTGCGGCAGCTGGTGTGAGTAAGTTCTTATTCTTTAATAATAATCCGGTTATAAAACCTGGCGCAGAAATACTCGTTCCTAGAAGAGCTCAAAAAGAAAGGCTAACTGCACAAAGTTGGATTGGAATTGGAACTGCAGTAGCATCCCTTGGAGCTATCATAGTTAGTCTATTACGTTGATAAAAAAAGAAGATATTATCATGACTAGCGAAAGTCAACAAATTAATACTGGAGAAGTAACGCTTAAAGAACTTATTCTTAAGATACGTGAATGGTGGAATTACCTTCTGTCGAAATGGCTTATTATAGTAATAGTTGGTTTAACCGGTGGCATATTGGGTTTTTGCTATACGCTTACTAAAAGACCAATCTTTACGGCCTCTACCACGTTTGTGTTAGAAGATGAAAAATCTGGCGGTGGGTTAGGTAACCTAATGGGTTTAGCATCAGTTGCGGGTGTTGATTTAGGCGGTACTGGCGGAGGAATTTTCCAGGGAGATAACATACTCCAGCTTTATAAATCCAGAACCATGATTCAAAAGACCTTGCTCACTGAGGTAGAAATTAATGGTAAGCAACAACTATTGGTTGATCGATATCTAGCAATCAACAAATTGAAAGAGACTTGGAAAGACAAACCTCAATTATTGGCTGTTGACTTTAACTTATTAAATAAAAAATCAGATAGTGACCGCAGAATAGCAGATAGTTTATTAAGGGATTTTGTTAATGACATCGATAAAACTTACTTAGTAGTATCAAAGCCAGATAAAAAGGTGAGTACGATACAGGTTGATGTAAAATCCGAAGATGAATTTTTTGCAAAGGCTTTTAATGACGAATTGGTAAAGAATGTCAATGATTTTTACATAGCTACAAGAACAAAGAAAACTACTCAAAATGTAAAAATTTTACAGCAAAAGGCAGATTCAGTCAGAGCAGTAATGAATGGAGAAATCTATACCGCAACTGCTGTTTTAGATGCAACGCCCAATCTGAATCCAACACGTCAGGTTCAACGCGTAGCACCAGCACAAAAAGCACAGTTTTCGGCCGAAACAAATAAGGCAATATTGGGTGAGATGGTCAAAAACCTGGAAATGACTAAAATGTCATTACTTAAGGAAGCACCACTTATACAGGTAATCGACCAACCTATTTTCCCATTAAGAAAAGACAAGCTAGGCAAGGCAAAAGCAATTGTTATTGGAGGCGTTTTGGCAGGTTTTTTAATCTGCCTGTTATTAATTATCAAAAGAACTTTAAAACTTATTTTAGCCTAACCTGATGGACATATTAAAATTAATAGGTCGTAAAAATGAGCTTTTCCGCGATGATATCAATCGTTATGAAGAAGAGTTGGCCCGGATCGTTAGCAGTTCTCGTTTTTTGGTTATTGGTGGCGCGGGTTCAATAGGACAAGCGGTAACTAAAGAGATTTTTAAAAGGCAACCGCTTAAACTACATGTGGTCGATATCAGTGAGAACAACATGGTGGAGTTGGTGCGCGATATTAGAAGCTCATTTGGCTATATCGAAGGCGACTTTCAAACCTTTGCGCTTGATATTGGATCCGTTGAATACGATGCCTTTATAGAGGTAGACGGGGAATACGACTATGTGTTAAATTTATCGGCTTTAAAACATGTCAGAAGCGAGAAGGATCCTTTTACATTGATGCGGATGATTGATGTGAATATATTTAATACTGAGAAAACAATTAATCAATCTATTGCCAAAGGAGTAAAGAAGTATTTCTGCGTATCTACAGATAAAGCGGCCAATCCGGTCAATATGATGGGGGCCTCAAAACGGATAATGGAAATGTTTTTGATGCGCAAAAGTAAGGAAATTTCAATTTCTACAGCGCGTTTTGCGAATGTTGCATTTTCAGACGGCTCCCTGCTGCATGGATTTAACCAACGGATCCAGAAGAGACAGCCTATAGTAGCACCAAATGACATCAAAAGGTATTTCGTTATACCTAAGGAATCTGGTGAGCTTTGCTTGATGTCTTGTATTTTTGGTGAAAACAGAGATGTATTTTTTCCTAAATTAAGTGAGAACCTGCATTTGATTACTTTTGCAGATATTGCGGTCAGATTCCTGGATAATTTAGGTTATGAACCTCATTTGTGTTCCACAGAGGAAGAAGCCAGAAGCCTGACGGCCTCCTTACCAGAACAAGGTAAATGGCCTTGCCTTTTTACAGTTAGTGATACTACGGGTGAGAAGGACTTTGAAGAGTTTTTTACTTCAAAAGAAAAACTTGACATGGAAAGGTTTACTAACCTAGGTGTAATCAAGCACGATCCGATATTTGATGAAGAAAAGCTGGATTACTTTTCAAATACAATTGCGACTTATAAAGCAAATAAGAAGTGGTATAAAGAAGATATAGTAAGGCTATTTCATGACATGATTCCGGATTTTGGACATAAAGAAACCGGGAAGTATTTAGATGCAAAAATGTAGTTTGAATGGTAGAAAAATATCAAAGAGTTGTTGATTTCATAAAGGAGAAATATCCTAATAAAGATTTTATTGCTCTACACGAGCCAGTTTTCGTTGCAAACGAGCGGAAATATGTAATAGATGCAATTGATTCAACTTTTGTATCTTCAGTAGGCGCTTATGTGAACCGTTTTGAAGAGATGATGGCAGAAATTACAGGTGCAAAGCATGCAATTGCTATTGTAAACGGAACCAATGCGTTACACCTGGCACTTTTATTAGCCGATGTTCAGCAAGATGATGAAGTCATTTCTCAGGCATTGACCTTTATTGCAACTGCAAATGCCATCAGCTACATCGGCGCAACTCCTGTATTTGTAGATGTGGATAGAGATACGCTGGGAATGTCTCCCGAAGCACTTGAAAGTTTTTTGGAAGCCAACGTCATGTTAAGAGATCAGGCAGCCTATAATAAAAAGACCGGAAAACGTATCGCCGCCTGCGTTCCTATGCATACATTTGGCCTGCCTTGCCGAATTGACGAGCTTGCAGCAATATGTGCTAAATGGAATATTGCGTTGGTGGAAGATTCGGCAGAATCGTTAGGAAGCTATTATAAAGGTAAACATACCGGCGTTTTCGGAAAATTGGGGGTTTTTAGCTTCAATGGTAATAAGACCGTAACCTGTGGTGGAGGGGGGGCCATTATCACAGATGATGATGAGCTGGCAAAACGAGCAAAACATCTCAGTACACAAGCGAAAGTACCTCATAAATGGGAATTTGTTCATGATGAGATAGGGTACAATTACAGGATGCCAAACCTTAATGCGGCATTAGCTTGTGCACAATTAGAACAGCTGAACTTATTTGTAGAAAACAAAAGAGCGTTATCGCTGGAATATAAAGCGCTTTTTCATCAACTTGGCATCTCGTTTATTGAAGAGCCTAAAAATGCGGAAGCAAATTACTGGCTTAATGCTGTCGTTCTTCCCGATCAGGATGAGAGGGATTCATTCCTTTCGTTTACAAACAGCAACGGGGTAATGACCAGGCCCATTTGGGAGTTGATGAATCGGTTGCCGATGTTTGAGAACTGTCAGGCTGATGGTTTGGAAAATAGCTTGTGGTTAGTTGACAGGGTAGTGAATATTCCTAGCGGTTTCAGGCCATAAAGTTATGCCAAAGAAAAAACTCATATTAATCGGGGGAGGTGGGCATTGTAAATCATGCATTGACGTAATTGAGGAAACAGGTGTTTATGAGATTCTGGGAATTTTAGATCAGGAAGAAAATATTGGCAAAAGGCTGTTAGGTTACCCTCTTGTTGGTACGGATGCAGATATAGCGACATATAATCATTCTGAAATTGAGTTTTTGATTACAGTAGGACAGATCAAGTCTGCTCAACTGAGGAAAAAAATTTATCAATCCCTGATAGAGCAGTCGGCAAAACTAGCAACAGTAATTTCAAGTCATGCCCATGTTTCAAAACATGTCTCATTAGGCAAAGGCACAATTGTTATGCACAATAGTATTGTAAACGCAGGAAGTCAAATAGGTGATAATTGCATACTTAACTCCGGATGCATCATCGAACATGATACCGTTGTGGGCTCACATAATCATGTTTCAACACATGCGGTTGTGAATGGCGGATGTAGCATTGGGGATGAAGTTTTTATAGGCAGTAACAGTACAATTGCAAATCACAAAACAATTTGTGATCTAGTTTTGTTAGGTGCAGGTTCAGTGGTGGTTAAAGACATTCAGCATCCGGGGACATATTTTGGCAATCCATTACGAAAATTAGATTAATGAAGAATACAATTATAATTGCAGAGGCTGGGGTAAATCATAACGGTAGATTAGACAATGCGTTCAAGCTGGTTGATGCAGCGGTTGCAGCAGGTGTTGATTATGTTAAATTTCAAACATTTAAGGCAAATAAACTTGTTTCTGCGTATGCCAAAAAAGCAGATTACCAGGTAGAAAACACAAAGGACGCCGACGAGTCTCAGCTTCAAATGCTTCAAAAACTGGAGCTTTCAGAAAATGATCATGACCAGTTGATTGAATATAGTAAAAGCAGCGGAATTAATTTTTTCTCTACCGCTTTTGATTTAGAGTCTCTGGAATATCTATCTTCTATTGGCTTGGATCTTGTTAAAATACCTTCAGGAGAAATTACCAACCTTCCATATTTACGTAAGGCCGCGCAGCTTTTTCCCAAAGTAATACTTTCAACCGGTATGTGTACCATGGAAGATATCCGATTGGCGCTAAAGGTTTTCACTGATGCCGGCATATCAACCGGTAATATCACCATATTGCATTGTAATACAGAGTATCCTACACCAATGGAGGATGTAAACTTAACTGCAATGCACCATATTAGGCAAGAATTTGGAACTAATGTGGGTTATTCTGATCACACCTTGGGGATCGAGGTTCCTATTGCAGCCGTAGCCTTAGGAGCAACCATCATTGAGAAGCATTTTACACTAGATAAAACAATGCCAGGGCCTGATCATCCTGCTTCCTTAGAGCCTGCAGAATTAAAAGCCATGGTAACAGCGATTAGAAATATAGATATTGCTACATCAGGAGATGGAATAAAGCAACCCTCTGCATCAGAGAAAAAGAATATTTTAATTGCCAGAAAGAGCATTGTTGCTAAAACACCAATTTACAAAGGCGATATCTTAACCGAAGACAACTTAACAGTTAAGCGACCTGGCTCAGGGGTGTCTCCGATGAAATGGGATGAGGTAATTGGGACTATCGCAGCAAGGGATTTTGGAACAGATGAACTAATTTCTTTATAAATGGAGATTTGTATTGCCACAGGGACCAGAGCAGAATATGGCTTATTAAAGCCGTTAATGGAGGCCATAAAAAAGGAAGCGGAATGGTCGCTTCAACTATTGGTTACAGGCGCACACCTTTCGCCCGAATTTGGGCTCACCTATAAGCAAATTGAGCAAGACGGGATCAATATAGATGCTAAAGTGGAGATGTTGTTGTCTTCAGACACAGCTGAAGGAATAGTAAAGTCCATGGGGATTGGGATGATCGGTTTTGCTGATGCGTTAAAAAATTTATCTCCTAAATTGCTGATAATTCTTGGAGACAGATATGAAATGCTTGCCTTAGCCTCTGCTGCGCTAATCTATAAAATACCCATCATTCATATACACGGAGGAGAAATTACTGAAGGGGCCTATGACGATGCCATACGCCATGCCATTACTAAGATGAGTCATCTTCATTTTACTTCAACGGAGGCCTATCGCCAACGTGTTATTCAGCTGGGTGAGCGGCCCCAATGTGTTTTCAATGTTGGTGCAATAGGATTGGACAATATCCGGAGTATCAAATTCTTAAACAGAGCAGCACTCGAAGAAAACCTAAAGATTAAATTTCTGAAATATAATTATCAGGTAACTTTTCACCCGGCAACCTTAGAAAATATATCTGCTGCCGAGCAATTTGATCAACTATTACAAGCAATAAAAACACAACCAGATAGTTTCTTTGTATTTACTAAGGCAAATGCCGATACCGACGGGCGAGTGATCAACCAAATGATAGACCAACATGTATTAGAAAATCCCAATACTTCTGCTGCATTTACATCATTAGGAACATTAAGATTTCTATCGCTTGTTAAAGCTTGTGATGCGATAATAGGCAATAGTTCAAGTGGGATTATCGAAGCTCCTTCATTGCAAACAGTAACCATTAATATTGGAGACAGACAGAAAGGGCGTATCCAGGCCGATAGTGTAATTAACTGTGAACCCAATACTGAAGATATTATTAAGGCCATAGCCCTCAGTAAAGCCAGCAATGATGGTCATTTGATGAAAACATTGAACAACCCATACGGCAACGGACAAACAACACCTCAAATTATTAAGGCCATTAAGTCTGTGGACTGGAACAATTACATTTTGAAATCATTTTACAATTTAGATTAATGAATATTGTAGATAGACATTGCATCAATAAAAATAGCAGCATTAAAGATGCTTTAGCTAAGCTGAACGATATCGCTCCGGATTCTATTCTGTTTGTTGTTGATGAAAATCACAAACTTATCGGATCTTTAACGGACGGAGACTTGAGGAGGGGCTTTATTAACAACTTAAATTTTGATGATTCGTTGTTAAGCTTCATCAAAAGCAATCCACTGTCAATTCATTTGAATAATTATAGCTTAGAGGAATTGAGGGGCTATAAGGACCGAGACTTTAAAATAATACCCATTCTGGATGAGCAAAACAGAATTGTTGATATCCTCAATTTCAGATATCAGTCTACCATCATTCCGGCAGATGCAGTTTTAATGGCAGGCGGACAGGGAAAGCGTTTAATGCCGCTAACTCAGCACACGCCTAAGCCCTTGCTAAATGTTGGGGATAAGCCCATTATAGAATACAATATCGATAGATTTATTGCCTGTGGCGTGAAGAACATCAATATCAGCATCAATTATTTGGGAGACCAGATTGAACACTATTTCGGTACAGGTGCAAATAAGGGTGCAAAGATCAACTATGTTTCGGAAGATAAACCGTTAGGTACCATTGGATCTATACTGTTGGTTGATAAGTTTCATTTTGATGACATTATAGTCATGAATAGCGATATTTTAACTAATATTGACTTCGAGGATTTTTACAAAACTTATAAAGAATCTGGTGCCGACATGGCAATTGCAGCAACTTCATATCATGTAGATGTACCTTACGCTGTGCTCGAGGTGAATGAAATAAATCAGATTCAATCCCTGAAGGAAAAGCCACGATATACCTATTATTCTAATGCAGGGATTTATATCATGAAGAAATATTTACTCGATAAAATTCCGGCAAATCAGTTTTATGACATTACAGACCTAATGGAAGAGGTAATTAAAATAGGGAAAAAATTGGTTACTTATCCTATAACCGGTTATTGGCTCGATATTGGTAAGCATGAGGATTTTAAGAAAGCGCAAGAAGATATCAAGCACATTAAACTTTAAAAAATGTCAAAAATATTAATCACCATGTGTGCCAGGGGTGGCTCGAAGGGGATTCCAGGTAAAAATATTAAACCAATTGCCGGACATCCCTTAATTGCCTATACCTTAAATGTTGCGAAAGCTTTTGCTGCGCATCACCATGCAGACATTGCTTTATCTACCGATGATGATGCTATTAAGGCCGTAGCTGCCAGCTTAGGTCTCAGTACGGAGTACTCAAGACCTGCACATTTGGCTACAGACGTGGCCGGAAAAATTGATACCATCAAGGATCTCTTAATCTTTGAAGAAGCGCAAAGGGGCGAGCAGTATGATTACATTTTAGATTTAGATTTGACTTCTCCTTTAAGAACACTCAGTGACCTGGAGGAAGCATTCACCGAATTTAAAACGCAGGATGCACTGACGCTATTTTCAGTGAATCCCGCTGGCCGAAACCCTTACTTTAATATGGTAGAGATTAAACCTGACGGATTTTATGGTCTGATTAAAACCAATCCTGATGGATCGGTGCTTACCAGGCAAAGCGCACCGAAGGTTTATGATTTAAATGCTTCTTTTTATTGGTATAAAAGATCTTTTTTTGATTTGAATCTAAAATCACCAATTACTTCAAAATCATTGATTTATAAAATGGATCATGTCTGTTTTGATTTGGATCATCTTATAGATTTTGAATTTCTTGAATACTTATTAGTTAACAATAAGTTGGACTTTAAATTATGAAGGTAGCAATTATTGGATTAGGATCTATTGCAACAAAACATATTCATGCTTTAAATGTAATTGATAAAAATGTAGAAATTTTTGCGTTAAGATCGCAACAAAACGCTAATAATGTTGAGGGAATACAGAATATTGCTAAACTAAGTGATGTTAAAGATTTAGAGTTTGTAATTATTTCTAATCCGACTATTTTTCATTATGAAACTGTGAAAATGGTTGCTGAATATGGCCTACCAATGATGATTGAGAAACCAGCATTTTATGATTGGAATGGAGTTGGAGAAATACAGCAATTCATCAATGAAAATAAAATATTTACTTACGTAGCCTGCAACTTAAGATTTCACCCATGTTTGCAGTTTTTAAAACAAAAATTATCAGAAAAATCCCAGGTGAATGAAGTAAATATTTATTGCGGGTCGTACTTGCCTGATTGGAGGCCAAATAGAGATTATAAAGAAGTATATAGTGCAAAAAAAGAATTAGGAGGCGGAGTACATTTGGATCTCTTCCATGAAATAGATTATGCGTGTTGGATTTTTGGTTTCCCCCTGCAATGGAATACTTACACAAGCAGTAATTCTACTTTAGGAATAAATGCTCCAGATTATGCTAATTATCTATTAAATTATAATAATTTTAATATCAATATTGTACTAAATTATTATAGAAAAAAACCAAAGCGCGTTATCGAAATTTTATTTGAAAATGAAACATGGGAAATCGATCTTTTGAAGAATACCATTTTAAATGATAAAGAGGAAGTTATATTTGATGCCTCGGAATTCACAATAAAGGAAACATATGTAGAGCAAATGCAATACTTTATAAAAGAGCTATCATCGTCTCGAGCAGGTATGAATGATATAAATGAAACCATCCAAATTTTAAAAATCTGCCTTACAAATGAACCAACTAAAGGATAAAATAATAATTGTGACCGGTGGGAATGGACTTTTGGGAAGAGATATCATTTCAAAAGTAAAAGAAGCCGGAGCATTTTGCGTTAATGTAGATATTAACCATGAAACGTCAAAAGATTTATCGTTGATACGCTGCGACATTACAAAGACCGACTCAGTAGATGAATGTATCCAGCATATTATAGCTAAATATGGTAGAATTGACGGTCTAGTTAACAACGCTTATCCAAGAACTAGAGATTGGGGCAATAAATTTGAGGACATTGCTTTTGAGTCGTGGCAGAATAATGTTGACTGGCAATTGAATAGCTATTTTTATTTCACACAGCAGGTTGCTAAACACATGATTGAACGGAAAACAGGCTCAATAATTAATATGGCATCAGTTTATGGAATTGTTGGGCCAGATTTTACAGTTTATGATGGAACTACAATGACAATGCCTGCAGCTTACTCAGCGATTAAAGGAGCAATCGTCAATTTTTCACGTTATTTAGCAGCTTATTTGGGCCCTAAAAATATAATTGTAAATACAATTTCTCCAGGAGGTATATTTGACAATCAAAATCCTATTTTTGTAGAAAATTACAATAGGAAAGTACCGATGAGAAGAATGGGATTGCCAAAAGATATCTCTCCTGCAGTTGTATTTTTGTTGTCCAACGGTGCAGCATATATTACTGGCCAAAATATAGCTATAGATGGGGGATGGACATCCATTTGAAATAAAATAATTAAGCTTGTAATAGCAAATAGAATAAATGAAAACAGTAAGAATAATTCCCCGTTTAGATATAAAAGGGCCAAATTTAGTTAAAGGTATCCATCTTGAAGGTCTTAGAGTTTTAGGAAAGCCTTCGGATTTTGCTAAGTTTTATTATGAACAAGGAGCTGACGAGTTGATGTTTATGGATGTTGTTGCTTCTCTATATGAGCGTAATAGTCTCCATGATATTATTTCTGAAACCGCCAAGAAAATATTCATACCAATAACGGTGGGGGGAGGATTAAGAACAATTTCTGATATTAAAGAAGTGCTTAGGGCAGGAGCTGATAAGGTTTGCTTAAATACTGCGGCTATAAAAAATCCAAATTTAATTAAAGAAGCATCAAGAATGTTTGGCTCTTCAACAATTGTTGTAGCGATTGAAGCAATAAAAGAAGGAGAAGGTAAATATCTGGCTTATACCGATAATGGTAGAGAATATACAGGTGTTGATGTTTTTGAGTGGGCACAAAAAGTTGACGAACTGGGGGCTGGTGAAATTGTAATTACGTCAGTTGATAAAGAGGGAACCGGACAGGGATTTGACTTAGATTTAGTTTCAAAGGTGAGTAGCTTAGTAAGTTGCCCAATTATTGCTCATGGTGGTGCAGGAAAGAAGGCGCATGTTATTGAAGTTTTGAAGAAAGCTCAAGCAGATGCAGTTATGATTTCATCATTATTCCATTATGACTTCATTAAAGAGAATGAATCTAAAGGTTCAACACTTGAGGGCAACGTAGAATTTTTAAAGCAAAAAAGAAACTTTCATACTTTCGAATCTTGCAGTATAAACAATTTAAAAAATACTTTGATGGATAATAACATTGAATGCAGATTATAATATGGAGAATGATAAAAAAGTAACAATAATCGATTACCAATTAGGTAACTTATTTAGTGTAAACCAAGCATGTGAAACTGTGGGGATGAACGCAAAAATAAGTTCATTAAAAGAAGATATTTTAAATGCAGATGCACTCATCTTACCTGGGGTTGGTGCCTTTATTGAAGCTATGAACAATCTTAAAGCGCTTGATTTGGTAGATGCTATAAAAGACAAAGTGAAAACTGGAACACCAATCTTTGGTATTTGTTTAGGTCAACAACTATTTTTCACCGAAAGCGAAGAGTTTGGTGCGGGAAATGGGTTAGATTTAATTTCTGGAGTGATTAAAAGATTTCCAGAAGAGTTAAACGGTAAAAAAATAAAAGTACCCCAAATAGCTTGGAATAAAATACACAGTGACAAACAGAGTTGGAAAGAAACTGCATTAAAGGATTTACAGGATGGCGAATTCATGTATTTCATTCATTCCTATTATGTTAAGCCAGCTAATGGTAGTTGTATATTAACGAATACAAATTATGATGGAATAGAATTTTGCTCTGCAATTTCAGAAAATAATCTGTTTGCTACACAATATCATCCAGAAAAAAGTGGAGAAAAAGGGTTGTCGATATATAAAAATTGGGCTAAAAATTATAACTTAATATCATGAGTGAGAAACAAGAGCTAGAAGCTTATTACGGCTTGCCTACAGAAGTAAAATTCTGTAAAATTTGTGTAATGTCTAACCAAAGACCTGCATCTACAATAGAATTTAAACATACAAAAGATAGTAAAAAAATAACCATGAACTTTGATGAACATGGTGTTTGCGATGCTTGTAGAACTGCAGAAATCAAGGATAATATCAATTGGGGAATGCGAGAGGATGAATTGGTAAAGCTTCTTGATAAACATAGGAAAAATGATGGTTCTTATGATTGTTTGGTTCCAGGAAGTGGAGGTAAGGATAGTGCATACCAAGCCCATATTTTAAAGTACAAATATGGCATGAATCCACTAACCTGTACGTGGCCTCCGATTTTATATACAGACTACGGATTAAATAATTGGAGAAACTGGTTAGATAGTGGTTTTGATAACGTATCATTTTATAGAAATGGAAAAGTAATGAAATTGCTTACCAAACTTTCAATTGAAAATTTGATGCACCCATTTCAGACATTTATTTTAGGGCAAAAAAATCTGGCGCCAAAAATTGCTGCTGCTCATGGCATAAACTTAATTTTTTATGGCGAAAACGAAGCTGAGTATGGTAATCCATTAGCAGATAATACTAGTTCGTTAAGAGATAAGTCATATTATAGTTTTGAACACTTAGATGAAATTTATTTGGCAGGTGTCTCTATCAAAGATTTGATGGAAAAACATGAGGTTAGATTAAGTGATTTAATGGCGTATTTACCGCCTACGGCCGCAGAATTAGAAAGAGCTAATATTGAAGTGCATTATTTGGGGTATTATTTAAAATGGACTCCACAAGAAGTATACTATTACGCAGTAGAAAATACAGGTTTTAAAGCAAGACCTCACAGAACGCAAGGTACCTATAGTAAATATAGTGGGATAGATGATAAGATAGATGATTTACATTTCTACACCACATTTATAAAATTTGGTATTGGGAGAGCTACTTATGATGCTTCTCAAGAGATTAGAAATAAACATTTGACCCGTGAAGAAGGGGTAGCTTTAGTTAACCGCTTTGATGGTGAATTCCCTGATCGTTATTTTGATGAAGTAATGAAATACTTAGATATGGATGCTACATACTTCCATGAATTGGTAGATAAATTTAGATCTCCGCATCTTTGGGGTAAAGACAAAAATGGACAGTGGAAATTGAGACATAATGTTGCTGGTAAAGGCTTAGATGATTAATAATCCAAATGTTGTTTAAAGAAATTTGGAAAAAAATTAAATTCTGGGCTAGTACTGATCGTATTGGCCCAGATATTTTAGGCACCTATTGGAGATTATTTATTAAAAGCAAAATGCTAAAACTTTGCAAAAATAAATTTTCTTTTTTTGCTGATACCGCAGATTTTAGACCTGGAGCATACGCAATTGGTTGTTCTCAAATTTCAATAGGCAACAATGTTGTTATTAGACCCGGGACAATGTTGCATGGAGAAACCAATACATTAGAACAGTCTATTTCAATTGAAGATGATGTGTTAATCGGCTGTGGAGTACATATTTATGTTGAAAACCATTGTTTTGATAACCCGAGTATTCCAATAATAGAACAAGGACATTCACAGGCTAAAATGGTTGTTATAAAAAAGGGCTGTTGGATTGGAGCAAACGTTATCATCCTGCCGGGGGTCACCATTGGGGAAAATAGTGTTGTAGGAGCTGGCTCTATTGTTACTAAATCAATTCCTCCCCGTTCGATTGCAGTAGGTAATCCTGCCAGAATAATTAAACAATTGTAGAATCTTTTGTTAAATGTTAATTATGAGTTTTAGAAAGGTTGTTTATGTTAGATATTTCCCTTTGACAGCTAAGGTGTTTAATGATTTTTACATGGCAGATGTCGAAGAGTGCGGAATAAGTGTTGAGTATTGGGATCTAACAGAAATTTTTTTCAAGATTGGCTTCGATCAAGAGGATTCATCACATTTAGTTTTAACAACGAAGTTCAACTCATACCTGGACCTTGAGCATGCAATCAAAGAAAATTCAAGCCCAACTACCTTATTCGTGTCTATAATGACTTTTGAAAGCAGAGTGGAAAAGTTGTTTAGGATTTTTACCAAATACAATTCACAGATTTCGGTATTCGGTAGAAATATGTTCCCCTTGGCTTCAGGTAAGAGTGTATCGCTTATTACTAGACTAATGCGGATAACACCGGCAAAATTGATTGAATATTTTAAGATTAAAAGATTAAAAAAGGCAAAGAATCTAAATCAAATCAAACGCTATGATTATATTTTTTTAGGTGGCAGTCTTGGTTATGGAGGTATTGGTAATACAGATTATGATGAATTAAAATATTCGAAAATTATTCAGGTTAATAGCGATGATTATGACGCATGTTTGGCATTAAAAAATCAAAATTCAATATACTCACACAAATACATTCTTTTCCTGGATGAATATTTACCACTTCATCCGGATACACAGCTTTTTAATATAAAAAACATAAGTCCGGATGAATATTACCCTCAATTGTGCGAATATTTTGATAGAGTAGAGAGCGAATTTAAGATGCCAATTGTAATAGCAGCGCATCCCAAGGCATTAAGATATAAGACAGAAGATTTTTTTAACGGCAGAGAGGTTGTTTTCGGTAAATCAGCAGAACTTTCTGTTGGAGCTGAATTTATTATAGCCCACGATACTACCTCAATTAACTATCCTATTGCATTGGATAAAAGAATCCACTTTATAAGTTCAAGAAATATAGAAAGAGGTATTAATATTGTCCATCAAAATGTACTTCATTTCGCTAAGTATTTGGGCTGTAACTTTCAATGGTTCGATAAAAACGAAAAGATTAACCTAATTCAATCTGTCCCCGTTGATAACTATAAAAGGTACAAATACGAATTTCAGACCTCACCTGACACTGAAGACAAAATGACTAAAGATATATTTATATCTTTTTTAAAAACAAGCGTGAGAGAGTAGGAAATGAATAACTTTATTAAAATATACTTTTGGCAGATTGTTTCTTTGATATTCAATTTTGCGTCTTTATTTGTTGTAACTCCTTATCTTTCTACTAATCAATCCTTATATGGTATTTATACTATTGTAACATCAGCTTATTTATTTATTTCCTATGCTGATTTTGGGTTTCTCAGTGCAGGAATGAAATACGCCGCTGAAAGTTATGCCCAAAAAGATTACAAGAGTGAAATAGAAGTAATAGGTTTTTCTGGTTCTGTATTTATGGCATTTGTACTGTTATATGCCGTCTTTGTATTTGGTTTGTCTTTCAAGCCTGAGTTGTTAATTGGGGAAGTCACATCTGTTACGCAGCTTTCGAAAGCTAGTAGTCTACTTTTTATATTAGCACTTTTTAGTCCTATATTTGTCATACAGAGGATTTTACAAATAATTTTTGGTGTTAGGCTACAAGATTATAAATTTCAAAGAATACTAATTGTTTCTAACCTTATTAAGGTCTGTTCTGCATACTTTTTTTTTGCTGGTGGTAAATATAATCTTGTCGAGTATTTTTTATTTTCTCAATTCTGCAATCTTCTGGCAATTGTAACAGGATTGTTTTTAGCGAAAAGAAATTTAGGTTACGATCTAAATTATCTATTCAGGAATTTTAGATTTTCTAAAAGGTTATATGATAAGACCAAAAAGCTAGCATTCACATCAATTTTTCTAACTATTTCATGGATATTATACTATGAGATAGATCCATTTGTGATTGGGAAAGTTATGGGAGCAAGTCAAGTAGCAATATTCGCTGTAGGATTAACAATTATAACTTATTTTAGATCATTATTTGGTATTTTTTTTAGTCCATTTATCGCTAAATTTAATCACTTTATCGGTGTGAGGGATTTAGAAGGATTGAGGAAATATTTCATCAAAGTGCTTGTTTTGTTTCTGCCTATCACAGTATTTCCTGTACTAATAGTATTTTTCACGGCAAAAAGTTTTATCTTAACGTGGGTTGGCTCTACTTATTTAAGTTCTGTACATATCGCTGAAATACTAATTATGAGCTATATTTTTAGCTTTATAACTTATCCTGCAGGTATTTTAATTATGGCGAATGAAAGGGTTAAAGCGTTATATCTTACAAGCGCTGTTCAGCCTATTATCTTCTGGCTTGGGGTATTTTTTACCTATAAGTATCTTGGCTTGGAATCGTTTGCCTATTTCAAATTTGTTGCGTTATTTTTGGAGATGATTATTTGTACAGTATTAGTAATGCAATTTTTACAGATTAACATTTCTAAGATTTTTAAAATCGTTTTAATGCCTGCAATTGTTCCAATATTTACAATTTGCATATCCTTGTACCTTTTGAAAAATTTTTATCCAATAGATAAAAATAAAATTAATTTAGGTAAATATGTTGTTCTAAACATTGGTGTTGGATTTATTGGTATAGTGGCGTATTATGCTTGTTCTTTTGAGTTTAGAAGATTTACGAATAATGTATATCTTAGTCTTTCGAATAAGATTTTTAATAAAAATGAATACGGTTCATGAGAGTAGCTATTGCCTTCTTAAAGATTATTTTTGGTGAATTGTATTCTTACTGTATTCAAAATCTGAATGTTGCAAAGTATTCCGTTAGATATCCATATTGTAAATATCATAGGAACATTAGTCTTAATAATGTTGAATTTTCTAAATATAATGTGATATTCAATAATGTAGTAATCTTAAATAGCATAATTGAATCTCATACATATATACAACATGATACTGTCGTCGTCAATGCAAAAATTGGTAAGTTCTGTTCCATTGCGCCAATGGTAACTATTGGCCCGGGAATTCATGAAACAGGAAAGGTAAGTACGCACCCATCTTTCTATTTGAGAAATACTCCACTTGAAAAGGTATTTTCAAAGCAGGATAATGTAATTACAACCAAGCTAACAATAATAGGAAATGATGTTTGGATTGGGCAACATGCCATTATCTTGGACGGTGTACACATTGGGCATGGAGCAATTATAGCAGCCGGTGCAATTGTAAATAAAGATGTAGCGCCGTATTCTATTGTAGGAGGAGTGCCGGCCAGACATATTAAGTATCGTTTTGATCCGGAAACAATTATGCTATTAGAAAAAAGTGAGTGGTGGAATTACAGCGACGAATGGTTTGAAGAAAATGCAGCGATGATGCTGGACACGGAAAAATTTATAGAATATTTAAAATGTTTGTAAACAGATTACTCAGCTACATCTTTAGGAAATATTTCTATTTAATCAATAAGAATAGGTTTGCCTATTTATCACCTACAGCTGTTGTTCAAAAGTTTTTAAGAGTTGATGGAAAGAAAAATATTGTTATTGAAAACGGCGTTGTAATACAGAAAATGTGTTGGTTGGCCGCTGTACCATTAACTAATGCCCCTGCTTGTCAGTTGAAAATTGGACGAAACAGTATAATTGGTAATTTTAATCATATTTATGCTACTGGTGAGATCACAATTGGTGAAGATGTACTTACTGCCGACAAAGTTTATATTGCTGACAATCAACATAATTATGTAGATGTAAATATTCCAATCCACAAACAAGGTATATTGCAGCACCCCCCTGTATTTATTGGAAGTGGCACTTGGATAGGAGAGAATGTATGTGTATTGGGAGCCAGTATAGGTCGGAATTGTGTAATTGGCGCTAATTCAGTAGTGACTAAAGATATTCCAGATTTTTCTGTTGCTGTTGGCGCTCCTGCCAGGGTGATAAAAAGATTTGATTTACCAACGCAAAGTTGGGTTAATGTTAAGTAAAATATAATGAAAAAGATTTTAATTACTGGCGGTGCCGGATTTATAGGAAGTAATGTTGCTAGAAGGCTCATTCAAGAAGGCCTTGAAGTAACCATATTGGATAACTTTCATAAACAAATTCATGGTGAAAACGATTCCTTACCGGATGATTTAGCTGACAAGGTTAAACTTATTAAAGGCAGTGTTACTGATAAGGATGCCATTTATGCCGCTTTGGCCGGGCAAGATGCAGTTATTCACTACGCAGCAGAAACTGGCACAGGACAATCTATGTATGATGTTTCGAGATATACTGAAGTTAATATTCAGGCCACCTCTATATTGTGCGATTACATCATTAATGAATCTCACAGTTTAAGTGCTGTAGTTGTGGCGTCTTCGAGATCTATTTATGGAGAGGGAAAATATGTGTCGGAAAAGTTCGGAAACGTGTATCCTAAGGGAAGGACTCAAAGCACCAATGGCAGCAGTTTTGAGGTAACTTGTCCTATATCAGGCCAGCATAATTTAACTTTAGTTGCAACAGACGAGGAGTCTAAAATCCACCCTTCTTCTTTTTATGGAATAACCAAGCAAGTACAAGAACAAATGGTTATCCTGGCTTGTAAACTAAAGGGGGTTAGTGGTTTTGCTTTGCGATACCAGAATGTGTACGGCCCGGGTCAATCCCTTAAAAATCCATACACAGGTATCTTGTCTATCTTTTCCCGTTTGGCCTTAAAGAATGATGATATCAATATATTTGAAGACGGTAATGAGAGTAGAGATTTCGTTTATATAGATGATGTTGTTGAGGCAACAGTATCCTGCCTGTCAAAAGATATTAAAGGACAGCATATCCTAAATGTAGGAAGTGGGGTGGCAACAACAGTTAATGAGGTTGCTGCAGAGATTGTTTCATTTCTGAAAAGTGATTCCCGATTAATTATTTCAGGAACTTTTCGCGAGGGTGATATTCGCCATAATTATGCAGACCTTCAGCTGGTAAATCAGGTGCTGGGTTTTGAGCCGAAATGGAAGTTTAAGGACGGTCTGCGTCAGTTTTTAAGCTGGGTGCTACAACAAACAGACATTCCGGATAATGTAAATGATTATAAAAAATCATTGGACGAATTAAAGCAAAGAGGACTTTTAAATGGATAATACACATCTTCCATTGGTAAGCATAGTGTTTACGAGCTACAATCATGCTGAATATTTAAAGCAGGCTATCGATAGCATTCTTGCTCAAACGTTCACAAATTTCGAATTTATTATTGTTGATGATTGTTCTACAGATGGTAGCATTGAGATCTTAAAACAATATAAGGACAGTCGTATTAAACTCAATTTGCTCGAAAAAAATACTGGAAGCTATGTTAAAGCCAGTCATTTCGGTGCTTTAAAAGCAGTAGGTAAGTATATATTGTTTGCTCAATGTGATGATTATGCTGAGCCCCATCAACTTCATCGATTAGTTGAACAAATGGTGGCAAATCCTGGTGTAGGCGTTGTTTTCTCGAGAAGTACCCTGGTTGATGAACAGGGGAAATTTATATCCGATGATTACAACATCCGGGATAGAGCATTTAAAATTAAGTTTAAGCAGGACGGATTGGTCTCAGGCAGTGAAATGTTGAAATTTCTGTCTTACTCATGCATTATCCCCAACTTAAGTGCGGCGCTTGTAGATCGTGAACTTTACTTTAAAGCAGGGGGGCTGCCCGAAAGGTTTTTAATGGCCGCAGACTGGGCCTTTTGGATAGAGATGACAACCCTTTGTGATTTTTATTATCTATCAGAATCATTAAATAACTTCAGACAACACGCCACTACGATTAGGAGTAAAACTAAGATTGATAACCAATTAATGGAAATTTTCAGCGTTTTTAGTAACCACATCGATAAACATGCGGTTAAGGGAGCGGTAAAGAATGATTTGCTCACCGGATTTGGAAATGTTTGGTTTACATACTTTCTGGAATCTCCACGCGCAGTAAGCTCGAACTTGCTGGCTATGTTATCCAGAACCCGTGGTATGCAACAACACATTCCTTATTTCCTGCTTAAGGGGGTAGCTAAAAAGGTTAAGGCCATCATTCAAAAGTAATATCATGAGCATTTTATTTTCGGTTATAATTCCTACATACAATCGTTCTTCTCGTTTAAAGAAAGCGTTAGATGGTTTGACATCGCAAACCTTCAAAGATTTTGAAGTACTCGTTTGTGATGACGGCTCTAAAGATGATACGGAAGCGGTGGTGAATGAATATAGAGATAAACTCAATTTAAAATATATTTGGAATGAAAACTGGGGTGGACCAGCAAGACCCCGAAATATTGGGATAAAAGAAAGTCGTGGAGAGTGGCTCTGTTTTTTAGACTCTGACGATTGGTGGTATCCCAATAAATTAGCAGCGTGTGCTAAATACGTTGTAGATTATGACTTCATATTCCATTCAGTGGATATTTTTAATGCCAAGTCCAATACCTTGACGAGTAAGAAAGTTGGAAGGGAATTGAGTGAAAATCCTTTTAAAGATTTAATTCTTAATGGTAACGGAATTGCCAACTCCAGTGTAGTGATCAGAAAAACGATTTGTGAAAAAATCGGCGAGATTTCTGAGGATAAAGCTTTAGTAGCCGTAGAAGATTATGACTATTGGTTAAGGGCAACTCAAGCTTCTGATAGGGTTAAATTCCTTAATTTGTCTCTAGGGGCTTATTATTGGGACGGTGATTCCAATATATCTCAAATATCTATGGATAGGATAACCAAAGAAATTACCATTTTTGATAAGTACATAGCAAACCTGAGTGCAAGAGAACAAAAACAGGCTACCTACATTTTTAATTATAAGATAGGACGATATTATGGACTATTAAATAATTACGCTGAAGCCAGGAAATATCTGTCAAGCTCAATGCTAAGTAATAAAATATCGATTAAAATAAAATCATTAGTCTTTTACCTTAAATTTTTACTTAAGTAGATTTTAATGGCCACCAGTTTGAGTTTAGCAAAATATGTAAATTACCTTGTTGTTGCATTTTTCTTTGTTCCGTATTTTGGATTAATTCCTGTTGCTTATGGAGTGATGCTGCTAATGATTGTTTTCAGAATTGGAAACAACATTAAAGGTTCCTATTACGATTTTTTCTTTCTTGTGCCGTTGTTTTTACTTAGCGCTTTTAAGTTCACTCAGGTTGGTTTTTTGGTTGCCGACGCTCTTTTCCGATATTATTTGGGAATAGTTATTGTTTACTGGTTTTTTAAAGCCTATAATGTTAAGGTTGATGTTCAGCAATTACTCCTATTCTTTTGTATCGCAGTATTTTTTGAAGCAGTGATCATAAACCTATTTTTTGATCCATTCCGTTATTTGCCTAATTACCCTGCTTCTGTATTTGAAAATAACATTGCCAGTCACTACACAAAATTCATGGGTTTTTATCAAAGGCCCTATAGCATAGGGATGAATGCTAGTGCGTCCTCATCCGTACTTTGCGGCCTCTTAATGTGCAGGTGGGAGATGATTAAGGCAAAAAAAATTGTCGAAGATAAGCGATTGGAGTTTATCGGGGGGGCAACTGTATTTTTATTCGCCTCAGGTGTGGGGTTAGGATTGTATTTTTTTTATCTACTTCACCGATTTGGCTTGATTACATTAAGACGCTTTGTTATTCTGGTTCTTATTTGCTACTTGCTTATTGTGAACTATGAAACCATCTTCGGATTTTTCTCTTCAGATAGTATCTTCCAAAAGGTTTCCTCAGCATATATCAATTTTTTACTTGACTATAAATTTGAACAGGTAGATGATGTGGTTAAAATACTTGAATCTGGTAAGAGTTCTGTGTTGATTGGTCAGGCTTTTGAAAATAAATCGGAAATCATTTTACAAAGTGATTTTGCATGGAATGATTTTTTTCAATGCCTTGGAATATTGGGGATTATCACCTTCTTTTTATTTCTTGCTAATAAAATTAACAAACATACCTTTTTTCCTGTTTTGCTATTTCTAATTGGTGCATTGCATTATGGAGGTGTCTTTACATTGGCAGGTCAGATTGTCCTTTCCATAGTGCTTATAGAGTTTACACGAAAGTCTAATAAGGAAACTTATACCACAGGCGAGATTCTTCCATTTAAAAATTAATGATGCATATTTGTAGCTTATGTTAAGTATTATAGTGCCTACATTAGGTAATAGGTTGGTTGAAATGGAAGAGCTATTAGATAGTTTGGCTCAACAGGCGAACAAACAGTTTGAGGTAATTTGCGCCATCCAAGGAAATTTAGAGGCAGTCAATAATCTTTTGCTTAAATATAGCTTTCCTGTAAAGTCTTTATCTTTAAAGAGGAGGGGATTATCATTTGCCAGAAACGAAGCCCTAAAATTGGTCAGCAAGGATGCCAAATTTGTCACCCTATCCGATGATGATTGCTGGTACCCTCCACATACAGTAGAGAGGGTTTTAGAACTTGGTGAAGATTTCAACGGTTGTTTGTGTTTTCAAATTTTTGACCCCAAAATAAACGAATATTATAAGCACTATAATGATGCCTTTGATGGGAATGTTTCCTTGAGAAAAAGCTTAAAGGTGTCTTCAATTGAAATTTTTATATCAAAGGAAATCATTGACACAGGAGTCAGATTTGATGAAAGATTTGGACTAGGAACAAACTATCCTTCGGGAGAAGAAAATATATTTTTGTTTGATATCATCAAGAAGGGCAGTACTATAAAATATTATCCCGAGATAATAGTATTTCACCTGAAACCTGTGTGGAAAAATAAGGAATATATTTTCAAGGGCAAGGGGGCCTTATTTGCTAGGCTATATAATAAACCACTGGCGTACCTCATGGTAAATTTGTACGCAGTCATGAAATCAAAATATTCGAATAATTTGTTTATGGATATCAGAAATATGGTTGCTGAAGTAAGAACCTTTAATAATTAATAATGTTAGTTTCAATTATTACTCCTTTTTACAATTCGGGCAGGTTTATTTCAGAAACAATAGAATCCGTCATCAATCAGACTTATTCAAACTGGGAACTGATTTTAGTTAATGATTGTTCCACTGATAACTCTGTGGCTGTTGTAAAGAAATTTTCCGAAAAGGATGATCGGGTAAAGCTGATCGAATTAAAAGTAAACTCTGGTGTTGCAGAGGCTCGAAATGAAGGCCTGAGATCGGCAAAAGGTCAGTTTATTGCATTTATAGACAGTGATGATTTATGGGATTCGTCGAAATTGGAAACCCAGTTGAACTTTATGTGTACCCATAATTATGCCTTCTCTCATACCGCGTACCGGAAAATAGATAATTCAGGAAATGTGTTTGTTAACAAGGTTGAGGTATCCGCTGAAGTTAATTATAAGTCGCTGCTAAAACACAATGAAATTGGATGTCTGAGTGTTATGTATGATGTAAGCCAACTGGGTAAATATTATTTTCCAAGAATTGGCCATGAGGATTATGCAACCTGGCTTCAGATACTTCGAAACTCTATTACATCCTATGGCTTAAATGAAGTGCTGGGGTCATATCGTGTTCATATTGGATCAGTATCTTCTAACAAAATGAAGGCAGCCAGATACACCTGGGGTGTATTAAGAAATTCAGAAAGGATTCCATTTATAAAAGCATTATACTACTTTTCCTTCTATGCGATGAATGCAGTAGCAAGAAGAATACTTTAATTTTAGAATTATTTATTATAATATATGAAGATAGCAGTTATTGGTACTGGATACGTAGGTTTAGTTACGGGAACCTGTTTAGCAGAAACAGGCAATGATGTTATATGTGTAGACATAAACGAAGTGAAAGTTAAGAAAATGCAAGATGGCGAGGTTCCTATTTACGAACCGGGTTTAGATTTGCTTTTTCATAGAAATATTGAGCAGGGAAGGCTAACCTTTACTACTGTTCTGGCTGAGGCGGTTAAGGATGCACAGATTATTTTTATGGCTTTGCCAACGCCTCCGGGTGGAGATGGTGCTGCCGATCTTTCTTATATCTTAGGGGCAGCAAAAGATGTGGCCAGGTTGATTACTGAATACAAAATCATTGTAAATAAATCTACTGTACCTGTGGGCACGGCTGATAAGGTTAAGGCTGTTTTTGTGGAGCACACCAATATTGAAGTAGATGTGGTTTCCAACCCCGAGTTTTTACGAGAAGGTGTTGCCGTAGATGACTTTATGAAACCTGACCGTGTGGTATTAGGTACCCAGAGTGAAAGGGCTAAGAAACTGATGGCTGAACTTTATGGACCTTATGTTCGTCAGGGAAACCCGATCCTTTTTATGGACGAACGTTCTTCTGAATTGACTAAATACGCGGCGAATTCGTTTTTGGCGACTAAAATCACCTTTATGAACGAGATCGCAAACCTTTGCGAGCTTGTAGGGGCAGATGTAGATGCGGTACGTAAGGGTATTGGTTCTGATGACCGTATAGGGAAACGTTTCCTTTTTCCAGGAGTAGGTTATGGCGGTTCGTGTTTTCCTAAAGATGTACAGGCATTGGTAAAATCGTCTGATGAGTATGCTTATGATTTTCAGATTCTGAAATCTGTGATGGAGGTAAATGAGCGTCAAAAAACGATTTTAGTAGATAAACTGCTGAAATATTATAAAAATGATATCAAAGGGAAGCATTTTGCACTCTGGGGATTAGCATTTAAGCCAGAAACTGACGATATTCGCGAAGCACCAGCTTTATATATCATTGATGATTTATTGAAGAACGGAGCCACTGTAACGGTGTTCGATCCGGAAGCTATGGGAAATGTTCGCAACCTGATTGGTGATAAAGTAAACTACGCTAAAAATCCTTATGAGGCTCTGGAAAATGCAGAAGCCCTGTTGATTGCGACAGAGTGGTCGGTTTTTCGTACCCCTGATTTTGAAAAGATAGAGAATACACTAAAAAATAAAGTTGTTTTTGATGGCCGAAACCTGTACGATCTTCAAAAGATGATCGATCTGGGTTACTATTATAACAGTATAGGAAGAAAACTCATTCAGTTAAAATGAAGAAAAAGAGAATATTAATCACAGGGGCGGCAGGCTTTTTAGGCTCACACCTCTGTGATCGTTTTATAGCAGAAGATTATCATGTAATTGGGATGGACAACCTGATTACCGGAGATATGGCTAATATTGAACACCTGTTCAAAATGGAGAATTTCGAGTTCTACAACCACGATGTGTCCAAGTTTGTTCATATTCCAGGTAAATTGGATTATATCCTGCATTTCGCTTCACCGGCTAGCCCGATCGATTACCTTAAAATTCCCATTCAAACTTTAAAAGTAGGTTCTTTGGGCACGCACAACCTTTTGGGCTTGGCCCGAAATAAAGGTGCTAGAATGCTTATCGCTTCTACATCAGAGGTTTATGGAGATCCCGATGTAAACCCACAACCAGAAGAGTACTGGGGCAATGTGAACCCTGTAGGGCCACGTGGGGTTTATGATGAAGCTAAACGTTTTCAGGAAGCCATTACCATGGCATACCACACCTTTCATGGTGTAGAAACCAGAATTGTAAGAATCTTTAATACTTACGGACCAAGAATGCGACTGAACGATGGACGGGTATTACCTGCATTTATTGGACAGGCATTAAGGGGAGAAGACCTTACCGTTTTCGGTGATGGAAGCCAAACCCGCTCTTTCTGTTATGTTGATGATTTGATTGAGGGGATTTACCGTTTGCTAATGAGCGATTACGCACAACCAGTAAACATTGGTAACCCCGATGAAATTACCATTAATCAGTTCTGTGAGGAGATTATCAAACTTACAGGAACTACACAAAAGATTGTTTACAAAGAACTTCCCCAGGATGACCCTAAACAGCGTCGTCCGGATATTACCAAGGCCAGAGAGATTTTAGGATGGGAACCGAAAGTAGATAGAGCAGAAGGGCTAAAAATTACCTACGAATATTTCAAGTCGTTGCCTAAAGAGGCATTGGCCAAGATAGAACATAAAGATTTTACGACTTTCAATAGGTAACTAATTACACATTGTTATGGATAAATTATTGCTTACTGGCGGAGGAGGTTTTTTTGCCAAGGGTTTTATCGACTCTGATTTAAACGTGCTTATAACAACGTTAGGTAAAAAAACTACTAATGATATATCTTGTGATCTTGCATTGGAAAAGCCAATATTTGACAATATCTTTGATATTGTTGTGCATGCCGCCGGTAAAGCACATTTTCATCCAAAAACAGAATTAGATAAGAATATTTTTTTTGAGATTAACCTGCAGGGAACTAAAAATTTATTAAATGGTTTAGAAAATAGCAATTCAATACCTAAGTCATTTGTGTTTATCAGCACTGTATCTGTCTATGGAGCTGATTCTGGAGTTCTTTTAAATGAGGATACCCCTCTTAATGCCAAGGACCCCTATGGAGTTAGTAAAAGAGAAGCAGAAAATGTAGTTCGAGAATGGTGTGAGAGAAATAATGTTGTTTGTACTATTTTTAGGTTACCATTGTTAGTGGGCGTAAATCCACCGGGGAACTTAGGCGATATGATTAGAGCTATTAAAAGCCGTTATTATTTTAATATTGGTGGGGGGATGGCGAAAAAGAGCATGGTTTTAGTGGATGAAGTTGTCAAAATAATCCCGATTGCAGCTAAATTGGGGGGGATCTATAATTTAACAGATGGTTATCACCCTAGCTTCAAAGAGTTATCCAATCATATTGCCAAACAACTTGGGAGAAAAAATATTGTAAATATGCCTTACTTTTTTGCGCGGATAATGGCTGTAATTGGAGACTTTCTTGGCGATAAGTTTCCTGTAAACTCGATCAGACTGAAAAAAATAACAAAAGACCTAACATTTGATGATTCTAAGGCGAGGAAAGAATTGAATTGGAATCCAACGGGAGTTTTATCGAGTAATATAACAGGAGGCTCAGCATAACTTTAAAGCTATTTTGTTCCCTATATTTTCGTAATATTAATTAAGTCTCTATGTCTATTTTCTACGTATTATTACTTCTGGCTATTTTGTTTGTAACTGAATTGCTCTATTTTAGGGTTGCCGATCATTATAATATAATCGACCAGCCGAACCATCGGAGTTCGCATTCGACAATTACAATTAGGGGTGGTGGAATTATTTTTGGCATAGCTGGCCTGCTTGCTTTTTTTCTTTTTGGCTTTAATTATTTATTCTTCAGCATAGGATTGTTTTTAATTGCACTTATCAGCTTTCTGGATGATATGCATACCTTAAATAACAAAGTGAGGTTAGTGGTGCATGGATTATCGGTGTTGCTGCTGTTTACCCAGCTGGATGTGATTTATTTCCCCTGGTATTTTACCGCTATTGGAGCAGTGGTAGTTATCGGGACCATTAATGCCTATAATTTTATGGATGGGATTAATGGGATTACAGGAGGATATAGTTTATTGCTTTTAATCACACTTTACTATATCCATCAGTATGTTGTTGATTTTACATCTGTAGAACTATTGCTTACGGTAATTATCTCCGTATTGATATTTAACTTTTTTAACTTTAGGAAAAAAGCCAAATGCTTTGCGGGGGATGTAGGGAGTGTAAGTATTGCCTTTATTATTATTTTTCTTTTAGGTCAACTGATTTTCAAAACGCAGAATCCGGTTTACATTTTATTTTTACTGGTGTACGGATTGGATACCGTGACTACAATTTTCTTCAGGGTTATGCGAAAGGAAAATATTTTCAAAGCACACCGCTCACATTTTTATCAATATTTGGCCAATGAGAAAAAATGGCCGCAGCTGGCTGTTGTAGCAGTTTATATGGCTGTTCAATTGGTTATTAACCTCCTTATTATTTTTGTTGTCCAGACTAATTTTTTATCGGCATTATTCTTGTTGGTAATGTGCCTGGTTGTTTTTGTAACCTTAAGATTTAAAACTGAGGGTAGAGAACATTTGTTTAACTTAAAGTTAAGTAATGAGTGATTGGGTAATTTATGGTGGCGGAGGCCACGCAAGGGTGATTGGAGATGCTATTAAATTAAATAACGATAAGTTAGTAGCCTATTTTGATGATAATCAAGATTTATCAGTAATTAATGGTGTTCCTGTTTCTTCTTACCACGAAAGTATTGAGCAACAGGGAAAGCTTATTATTGGAATAGGTAATAATGAGATCAGGAGAAATATTTCCAAATATATTGTACATGAATTTGGCACTGTAGTGCACCCTAAAGCTATAGTCGCAGCTGATGTTGTAATTGGAGAAGGATCCATAATTTTAGCCGGAGCTGTAATACAATCGGGAGCAATTATCGGTAAGCATGTGGTGATTAATGCTAACGTAACTATTGATCATGATGCGTTTATTGGAGATTTCTGTAGTGTATATCCCAATTCATATATTGGTGGTGGTGCTATAATTGGCAAAGGCGTATATATTGAGGCATGCAGCTGTATCGCAAGATTAACAGAGATTCCGGGTGCTTTTGAAACCGACGAAGTAATCGCATTAGATTTGTATTAGGATTGTTATAATGTGTATCTTTACTAAAATTTAGCCTATTGTATTTTGTTTACACAAATTAATATTGTTCCCCGCTGGGTCATTTTCTTATTAGATTTGACTATATGCACCTGTTCTTTAATATTTGCTTATTCACTTAAGCATAACTTAGATTTAACTGCAATTGAATTGCCAGAGTTGGCCAGGAATCTTTTGATTCTCGGAGCCATAAATATTGCTGTTTTTTTTCATATTAAGACCTTTACAGGCATTATTCGTTATACCAGCGCTCAGGACTCGTTTCGCATTTTGTTATCCGTTATTATTGGTAACGGAACTTTCTTTGTTTTAAATCTAATCTCGATTACTTTTTTTCAATATCCCTTGGTTTCATTTACTATTCTAATTACAAATGGCCTGGCGAGTTTTTTGCTGTTAATGACCTACCGGGTATTGATTAAATACTTCTTTATTTATGTTAAGAACCTTAACCTGGATAAGAGAAAAGTAATTATTTATGGTGCGGGTGAAGCTGGTTTAGCTACGAAACGTACTTTTGATCACGATGGCAGTGTAAATAAAAATATTGTTGCCTTTGTTGATGATGATCAGCGCAAGGTGGGCAAGACCATAGATGGTGTGAAAATTTTGGACGCTGCGAACCTGGCCTATTTGATTGGTGAGCATGAGCTGGATGAAATTATCTTTGCCTCGTACACTATTCCTGACGATAAGAAAGATGCGATTGTAGATTTATGTTTAGAAAATGACATTAAGGTTTTAAATATTCCGCCACTCGATGTTTGGACCAATGGACAGTTAAAATCTGCTCAAATCCAAAAGTTAAATATCGAAGATTTATTAAACCGTAAATCTATTAAGATTGATATAGAAGGCATTGGGGAAATGCTTAATAAAAAGCGAATCCTGATTACTGGCGCGGCCGGATCTATTGGTAGTGAAATTGTGCGTCAGCTTTCTAAATTTGATGTGGGCTTGATTATTCTTTGTGATCAATCGGAAACAGCGTTACACGAGCTGTATCTTGAATTAGAAGAAAACAATAAGAATAAGAATTTTCATGCCTTTGTAGGTGATGTACGTGATGAACAACGCATGGATAAGTTATTTGATACTTATAAACCACATTATGTGTATCATGCTGCTGCCTATAAACATGTGCCTTTGATGGAGGATAATCCGGCAGAAGCGATTAAGGCCAACGTTTTAGGTACCAAAACTATTGCCGATAAAGCGGTTAAGTATGGTGTCCAAAAATTCGTCATGATTTCGACAGATAAGGCTGTAAACCCTACCAATATCATGGGAGCTTCTAAAAGGATTGCTGAAATTTACGTTCAGTCTTTAAACAATTCGTTAAGTACAGAAGGCTTTATTTTTAGTAATGGTTTACAATATATTAATGAGCTTAATGTTAAGCCAATCACCAAATTTATTACTACGCGGTTTGGCAATGTTTTAGGCTCAAACGGATCGGTAATCCCAAGATTTAGACAACAGATTGAAAAAGGTGGCCCGTTAACCGTTACGCATCCTGAAATTACCCGCTATTTTATGACCATACCCGAGGCTTGCCGTTTGGTGTTGGAAGCAGGGTGCATGGGTAAAGGTGGTGAGATTTTCGTTTTCGATATGGGTAAATCGGTTAAGATTGTTGAACTGGCCAAAAAAATGATCAGATTGGCTGGCTTGGAGCCCAATGTGGATGTGAAGATTGAATATTCGGGTTTGCGACCAGGAGAAAAATTATATGAAGAGCTCTTGAACGATAATGAAAATACCATGCCCACACACCATGAAAAAATTATGATTGGCAAGGTGCGTGAATATATATTTGCTGATGTAGAAAAACAGATTTATGAGCTGATTGCCTCAGCAAGATCAGGTAATGATAGACAAGTGGTAATCAACATGAAAAAGCTTGTCCCGGAATTTAAGAGTAAAAATTCGGTATTTGAAGAATTAGATCAGATTATTAACGATTAGAAAATGACGAAAAAAATCCTTTTTATGGCCTTTATGGCCATTTTTGCTTTAGGTGCAAATGCGCAAAATCCTACTCCCAATAACATTATCCCTTACGATTATCAGTTTTATCAAAAACTAAATCCATCCATTTACAATCAACAATCGAAATTTCACTCGGCCATTAAAGGCTTTTATGCAGATGATAGTGCTTTGCAAAAGCAATATGATTCTTTGATGAATGCAGGTACTGATAGTTTGAACAAAAGAAGCTGGGTACACCGTAAATTGTTTCAGGAACACCTTTTAGAATTTAAGGATGACGATTATAGCATTTATGCCGACTTTTTGCCTGATTTTCAAATTGGCCGAGATGTTGCCAGTGATCGGACAACCTGGTTAAACACGAGAGGCTTTCAGGTAGGTGGGAATGTTGGTAAGCAATTTTCTTTCTATTTAAACGGTTTCGAAAACCAGGGAAAATTTGCCAATTATATAAATAATTTTATTGTAGCCAATCAGGTTGTGCCTGGGCAAGGTTATGGTAAATTGGGGGTAGACAAACAAGACTGGTCGTACGTAACGGCACTCTTATCTTATACGCCGAATAAGCATTTGAATTTTGCTTTAGGCTACGACAAGAACTTTATAGGTGATGGATACCGTTCGATGCTGTTATCGGATGTGTCATCAAACTATTCTTTTTTCCGTGTACGTGCCACTTTAGGAAGTGTTCAATACCAGACCATATTTGCCTATATGCTGGATCCGGGAGCAGAGCGGTTTACTACAGATAGAAGACTTGGAGACAGAGGAAAGTGGATGGCTGCGCATTATGTAGACTGGAATGCTACGAAACGTTTTTCGGTAGGCTTTTTTCAGGCTGTAACCTGGGCAGATGCTGAAGCAGAGGGCAAACGCGGATTTGATTTCAACTATATCCATCCTTTTATGTTTTTGCGCCCTGTGGAGAGTACCAATACTACTTCCCCTGATAAAATGCGACTGGGCATTAACCTAAAGTATGAGATATTAGACAAAACCGCTTTATATGGGCAGTTTATGTTTGACGAATTTACGGCAAAAGAATTTTTTAAGGGGAACGGTTATTGGGCCAATAAGTTTGCTGTACAGTTTGGCGTACGTGGATCGGATCTGTTTAAATTGCAAGGCTTAAATTACCTTGCTGAGTTTAATACCGCAAGGCCTTATACTTATGCCCATTTTGACCGGATATCTAATTATTCCAATTATAATCAATCATTAGCGCACCCTCGTGGTGCAAACTTTAGGGAGTTTTTAGGGATTTTAAATTATAGTTATAAGAGATTTGACTTGCAAGGACAGGCATTGTACTCGCGGTATGGCTTAGATCCTGCTGAGATGAATTATGGCGGTGATATTTTTAAAAGTTATGATACCAGATCGGTACAGTATGGCAGCCATATTGGTCAGGGGATTGGCACCGATTTATATTACGTAAAGGGGCAGGTAGCTTATTTATTAAACCCGAAATATAATTTAAGGATAGAAGTTGCCGGTACTTATAGGAGAGAAAGCAACGCATTGGGGTTGAATAGAACAGGTTTATTAACCATTGGTTTGAGAAGTTCATTTAGAAATATTTATCACGATTTTTAGATCGTGAAATAATAATATCATGACTTCCTTGGCCTGATTTTTTATTCTCCTCTAATTCAAAATTTCTAACGATTTAACTTTAATCCTTAACTTGATATTACTTTTGAATAGATAGCTTGAGGTACGTAAACACAATAGGAATGCTTCCAAAATTGCTACTGAATGCCAGTGTTATACCATATTTATTTGTATTGTTTTTTTTTAACCCACTAAATGCCCACAACACAGATTTAAAAACTGATTTTAAGTCGAACTACAGCATTTTGCAGACATCGAAACCAAAAATATGGCCTGTTACGACTATAAGAATTAGTGATTCTAAATGGAATAATATAAATGCACAACAACCATATTTAGTTTATTTGCCTGAGACTAATAAGTTGATCATGCAGTTTTTTACTTTTAGCGGTATATTAAATGACCAGATTGTCGAACCAAAAACAATGCAAATTACAAGTAGTGATGCTGGATATACCTGGAGTGAAAGAACAAAATTCCCATATAGCTCCAATGTCATAGGGCTAACAAATTCTGGCAATGGGCTTCTATATTGCTTTAATGAGAATTTGTATTCAACATTCTTTAAAAGTGTAGATAACGGTCGTACATGGCAATATGTACAAAATACAACTGAGTATTTTGGCACAGCACTTTATACCTGGGATCCTGTTTGTGTTATCAATAATTCTTCAGGGCAGAAAATTATACAAATAGGATATTCTGCGAACGGAGAATTAGGAACTAAGAATTATTATTCGCAACCATTTGTAAGAATATCTTACGATACAGGAAATACCTGGACAAAACCACGAAAGATAGATGAGCTCAAAGGGTATAATGAAATTAATGTGGTTCAAGCAAATAATGGTGATCTGGTTGCCGCTTGCCGCAGAGACCCTAATCCGGTATACTTTGCAAATCATCAAACTGAATTTGATAATTATGGAGGATTATCTATTTCAATATCAAAGGACGGGGGGAGAACATGGAGCGTACCAAAAAATGTATTTCCTTATGGCAGGCATCACCCTAGTATGCTACTACTGAATGACGGTCGAACCATATTAATGACATATGCTGTTCGTGTCGGAGGCGCACTAGGAACATCAGATAATTTCAATGATTCGTCAGATCATTATCCTTATTATGGTATAGAAGCGATAGTTAGTAAAGATAATGGAAGAACATGGAATGTTAAGAATCGTTATGTATTGTCAAGGTGGAGAGGAAATATTCCTACAACGAAGCTAAATTATTTTTTTAGGTCTAGTCAATCGACTTCCACTATTCAAATGAAGAATGGGACATTGCTAACTGCTTATTCAACTGGGCGTTATAGAGTTGGAGGTAGGGCTAAACAAGATTGGTTTATGGATATAAATCTGTTGCGGTGGAAAATGTAAACTTTAAAATATTGCATTTAAATTTAGCTGGTTTTCGCTTATCATTTTAGTTAATTTAACATACTATGGTCCGGATCAACAAAGGAAAGTAAACATCCGCATCTGATTTGGCTATAAAAAGAAGTGTTAATAAATAAAAAAAAATATGTAACGTGTTGTTATTTAAGTGAATAATTGATTAAATTTATTTATCTAAATAATAAGACAATGAACGGGAAAAATATAATACTTGTTGTTTGTTTGTTACTAGTTTCGCTATCTGGCTGTAAGAAAAACGAAAATGAAGAGCAAACTGAGAAAGTTAACAACCTCACGATAGATCAAATTGCACCTGCACAAAATCTTGCAGGATCAGATATTTTGATTTCGGGAACCGGATTCAATGAGAATCCAACAAGTAATATTGTAAAAATTAACAATATAAATGCTATTGTAAAATCGGGTACAAGCACAAAGCTATTAGTTAGCATTCCCAGTTCTGCTTCGACAGGCAAAATAGAAATTAATAATGGCAGCTTTACTACCTACTCAAATGATGAATATCTGATCACGCAGGCCATCGTTAAAAACAATAAAATTAAAACCTATCAAGATGCAGATAGGTATGAATATTGGCCAGTTTACGATGCCTCTAATCGAATTACTTCGGTCACAAAATATTTCAATAACCCTATTAACAGGCTTTTAATATATCAGGGAATTTGGAATTATACATATGACACTAATGGCTTGTTAAAAAAATGCGTATATACACCCTATAATGCTGCTACGCTCGAACAAATTGATTATTTCTACACTTTAAACACTTTAAACTCTGTTCGCATATCCACTATCAATGTGACTAATCCATCTAGCTCTATAAAATTATTACACACAATTATCGAGTATGAATTTGTAGGCGGTCAACCACTAAAGTTTACAACAAAAAATATAAACGGCGAAATGATTTCACAGGATGACTTTGCTTATAGCAATTTGAATGGTAAAAGGAAAGTGAACATAAAGACCACGTTTCCGAATGCGCCTTCAATTTCTGAAACTTTGGAGCAATTCGATGGGGTAATCAATCCCTATGCACTCCAACTTTCTTTAACTCCATCAAAGTCTTTATATATGGTTGCGAAAAGATCCTCTAGTGATGATTCTATAAATGATTATTCAACTGTTGTAAGCTATTGGGGGGCGCCGTCTTGGGGGATTATAACCGATGCTCAAGAAACTTATCCAAATAAGTCTGGTCAGAATAGACGGACCATAATAACATACGAATAAAAGAACTTTTCCAGTTGTAGAACTAGATGAAAAGTAAAACAAAGCAATGATCATTTCAAAAGCAGGGAGTTTCATCTCGACTGTACAGAGTTCAAGTTGATGGTCCTCAAGAGCTTTTTATAGAAAATTCTATTTCCATATTTAACCTAAAATTGTGATAATGTCAAACCTGTGATCGGTGATTAAAAATCAGGATTTTCAATTATATTGCGTGAAATGACAGGTAGCTTATTTATTAAACCCAAAATATAATTTAAGGATAGAAGTTGCAGGTACTTAAAGATGAAAAAGTAATAAGCTCGGTTTAAATAAAACAGGCTTAGTTACTATTGGTTTGAGAAATTCGTTTAGAAATATTTATCACGATTTTTAACCGTGATAAATATTTCAGTGAAGTGTTAATTTGATTGATGAACTTAACAAATTTTTTATTTTCCTCTAAATTGGTTAACCATGTAACCAACAAAATTGAAAATTAGTTTACTAAATACAATCGTTTTTCTAATAGCAGTCATAATTTAGTTCATTTTATTCGGAAACAAAACCTTGTTTGCGATGTTAAACATATGAAAGATAAAATTGTTTTAAAATTTAAGTAGATTTATCCGGTTTTAAAGTAGATTGCTTTTGTAAGTGGATGAAGAAAGATTTAATCCCGGATAAATAAAAAAGAAAGCGCTGATTTTTTTAATCAGCGCTTTCTTTTTTAACTACTCAACTGTTACGGATTTAGCCAGATTTCTTGGTTGATCTACATTACAGCCTCTCATTACCGCAATGTGGTAAGAAAGTAACTGAAGTGGTATGGTAGCTAATAGTGGTAAGAAAGCTTCGTTGGCATCAGGAATCTCGATACAATAGTCCGCCATTTTCTTCACCTCTGTATCGCCTTCGGTTACAATGGCAATTACTTTACCTTTACGCGCTTTTACTTCCTGAATGTTGCTGATTACCTTTTCGTAAGAAGAATTTTGCGTAGCAATGAATACTACCGGCATTTCTTCGTCAATAAGCGCAATTGGGCCGTGTTTCATTTCGGCAGCAGGATAACCCTCAGCGTGGATATATGAAATCTCCTTAAGCTTCAATGCGCCTTCAAGTGCAACCGGGAAACCACTTCCCCTACCTAAGAATAAGCAGTTCCTGGAATTTTTGATTTTTTCGGCAACTTCTTTGATTAACTCATTCGATTCTAAGGCTACCTGAATCTTTTCAGGAATATGGTCTAGCTCGGTTAATAGCTCAATTAACTTCGAAGTGGTAATAGATCCTTTTTGCTGGGCCATGTAAAAGGCCATTAAAGTTAGCACGGTTACCTGGGCTGTAAATGCTTTTGTAGAAGCTACACCAATTTCCGGCCCGGCATGTGTGTAAACACCGGCATGTGTTAAACGCGGGATGGATGCACCAGCAACATTACAAATACCAAAGATAGTGGCCCCACGTTCTTTGGCCATTTCGATAGCAGCCATGGTATCGGCAGTTTCGCCTGATTGCGAAATGGCGATTACCACATCTTTTTCGGTGATGATAGGGTTGCGGTATCTGAATTCTGATGCATACTCTACCTCAACCGGTATACGGGCATATTCTTCAATCAGGTACTCGCCTACCAAACCGGCATGCCATGAAGTACCACAAGCAACAATGATGATCCGGTCGATATTTTTTAGTTTATCTGCAAATTCTTTTATTCCACCCAGCTGAACTTTGCCTTCTTCGGGGTAGATCCGTCCACGCATACAATCTTTAATCGATCTCGGCTGTTCGTATATTTCTTTTAACATGAAGTGATCGAAACCTCCTTTTTCAAGCATCTCCAGTTTTAGTTCCAGTTCCTGAATTAATGGTGTTTGCACTACATTGTCGAGCTGTTTAATTAACAGGTCATTTTTTGTAATTAATGCAATTTCGCCATCTTTCAGGTAGATTACATTTTTGGTGTATTCGATAATCGGTGTGGCATCTGATGCAATAAAATATTCGCCTGCACCAACACCAATAACCATCGGACTACCTTTACGTGCTGCAATTAAGCGATCTGGATTTTCTCTATCCATAATTACAATGGCATAGGCACCGCTCACTTCCTGGAGTGCCAAACGTACCGCTTCCATCAGGTCAATTTGCTCAATTTTCTGAATTTCTTCAATCAGGTGGATGAGTACCTCTGTATCGGTATCACTTTTAAACTCATGGCCACGTTCCAATAATTCTTCTTTTAAAGTGGCGTAGTTTTCGATAATACCATTATGTATGATGGAAAGTTTATTGTTGTTCGAGGTATGTGGGTGTGAATTCCGGTCAGATGGTACACCATGCGTTGCCCAGCGGGTATGGCCTATTCCGATAGTGCCAGATTTATCCTGAGAAGCTGCAAATTCTTCTAAAACGGCCACTTTACCTGCCTTTTTGTAAATGTGTTGCCCACTATCATTCATTAATGCAATGCCTGCACTATCGTAACCACGATACTCTAATCTTTTAAGGCCTTTTAATACAATTGGCCAGGCTTCTCTAAAGCCTATGTAGCCTACTATTCCACACATAATAAATTTAGATTTTAATTAGGCAGCTAATATAGCAAATCAAACGTTTGTTTAATATTAATTAGTAAATTATGGTAGCGTAATTGTTACGGCCTTTACATGAGTTTACAATATTAACTCATCTGATCAGCATGGGTTAACTACCTAATTTATCTATCAGGGTTTACTTTTACATAATACAGCTATTGACATAAAAAAACCCATTGCGTTTTTTTGCAATGGGTTTTTTAGCAGTGTATTGAGGCTTTTTGTTTTTATCCAGCCATACTATCGGTTGTTCTTTTTACAGCCACTTTTCTTACTGCCTGAACAATGGCGTTTTTATCGTATCCGCATTCGGCCCAAAGCTCGGGCTGTTCGCCATGTTCGATAAACTGATCGGGAATGCCTAAGCGGATTAAGTTGGCCTGGTAACCATGATCGGCCATGAATTCTAAAACTGCAGAACCTACGCCGCCTTGCAGTGAACCATCTTCTACAGTAATTACATGTTTATATTTGGTAAATACCTCATGCAGCATTTGCTCATCTAAAGGTTTAACAAAACGCAAATCGTAGTGTGCAGGATAAAATCCTTCAGTATTCAGTTCGGCACGGGCTTCTACTGCAAAATTACCTACATGACCAATGGTTAATAGTGCAACATCTTCTCCATCACATATTTTACGGCCTTTACCAATTTCTAACGCTTTAAATGGTCTTTTCCAATCGGGCATTACGCCATTACCACGTGGGTAGCGAATTACAAAAGGACCGATGTTTTCTTGTTGAGCCGTAAACATCAAATTGCGCAATTCTTCTTCGTTCATAGGCGAAGAAACCACCAGGTTTGGAATACAGCGCATATAGGCAATATCATAAGCGCCGTGGTGGGTTGCTCCATCTGCACCTGCTAATCCTGCCCTATCCAGACAAAAAACAACATTGAGTTTTTGAATGGCTACATCATGAATTACCTGATCGTAAGCCCTTTGCATAAAGCTGGAATATATATTACAGAAAGGAACCAGACCTTGCGCTGCTAAACCTGCAGAGAAAGTTACAGCATGCTGTTCGGCTATACCCACATCGAAGGCGCGCTTAGGCATGGCTTTCATCATGATGTTTAATGATGAGCCGGAAGGCATTGCTGGCGTAATTCCTACAATTTTATCGTTTGCCTCGGCCAGTTCGACCATGGTATGTCCGAAAACATCCTGGTATTTGGGAGGCTGAGGTTTATCTGGCGTACTTTTTTTAATTTCTCCGGTAATTTTATCGAAAAGGCCCGGTGCATGCCACTTGGTCTGGTCTTTTTCGGCTAATGCAAAACCTTTACCTTTTACTGTAACACAGTGTAACAGTTTCGGGCCTGGAATTGCAGAAAGGTCTTTTATTGTTTGTGCAAGGCGTTTTACATCATGACCATCTACCGGGCCAAAATACCTGAAATTTAAGGCCTCAAATAAATTGCTTTGTTTAAGCAGGGTACCTTTAATACTCTTCTCTATTTTCTTCACATACTTATGTGCATTTGGCCCTAATTTAGAAAGCCCTGCAAGTACATGAGAAATATCATCGCGAAAGCGGTTGTATGATTTTGAAATGGTAATACTGGTTAAGTATTCTTTCAGCGCACCAACATTCGGGTCGATAGACATACAGTTGTCGTTTAAGATAACCAGTACATTGCTGTTTTCGATCCCGGCGTGGTTTAAACCTTCAAAAGCTAAACCGGCTGTCATGGCACCATCGCCAATTACGGCGACATGTTGTCTGTCGGTCTCGCCTTTTAGCTGCGAGGCAACAGCCATACCCAAGGCGGCAGAAATAGAAGTAGATGAGTGGCCCACACCAAAGGTGTCGTACTCGCTTTCCGAAATTTTTGGGAAACCGCTAATGCCTCCATATACGCGGTTGGTGTGAAATAAATCTCTTCGACCGGTAAGGATTTTATGTCCGTAAGCCTGGTGACCTACATCCCAAACCAGTTTATCATATGGTGTATTTAACGCATAGTGTAGTGCTACCGTGAGTTCCACAACACCTAAACTGGCACCAAAATGGCCACCATTCACACTCACTACATCGATAATGTATTGTCGTAATTCCTGACTTATTTGTTCTAAGTCAGCTTCGTTATATTGCTTTAAATCAGCAGGGTAGTTGATTTTGGAAAGCAGGGGGCCAGCTTTTACTTGCATTCGAAATTTATGGTAAAAAACAAGATACAAAGTAAGGGAAATTTGTTTTAATATAGAAGAGAAAAATAATGGTTTATTATTGATGGTTAAGCGATTAGTGATTAGCTGTTTAGCAGTAAGCGTTTGGCGGATTGCGTTAAAGATATCTTTTTATTGCTATTAGCAGCCAGATTGTTAAGACCTGAAATTTTCGTTATGTTTGCCCCTACGCATGCAGGCAGAGAATTTTGAAATAAAACTTCCGGTTTTCGAAGGTCCCTTCGATTTGTTGTTGTTCTTTATAGAACGCGATGAACTCAATATTCAGGATGTGGAGATTGCCAAGATTACCAACGATTTCCTGGCTTATATCCATCAGCTATTGGCGCTGAATGTAGAAGTGGCCAGCGAATTCATTCTGGTAGCAGCAACTTTAATGCGCATTAAATCGAAAATGCTTTTGCCCAGGATTGAAATTGACGAAGCCGGAAACGAAATCAATGCGGAGCAAGACCTGATTGCGCGGCTTATCGCATATAAGCAGTTTAAATCGGCTGCCGAAGAAATGAAAGTTTTGGAAGATGGCCGGATGAAACAGGATCAGCGTGGCAACATTGCTTTCGATTTAAGTCTGGCAGCTGCTTCTTCATCTCACCAGGATGAACTCCTTTCCCTCGATTTATATAAACTTTTAACAGTTTATCATCGTACCATGCAGAAGTATGAGCTGCGGAGCGAAGAAGTTAAGCATACCGTAGTTCAATATCCCTATACTATTGAGCAGCAAAAACATTTTATTGCCAATCTGTTAGATATCAATAAGCAGATAGATTTTGCACTGGTGCTTAAAAATTCAGAAAATAAGGTGCATTTCGTGTACAATTTCCTGGCTATTTTAGAAATGTTGCAACAACAAATCGTAGAGATAACCATCGGAAGCGGCTTCAACAACTTTAATGTGAAAGCATTATCGTAATACCGCTTAAATTAGCTTTGAATTTCTTACTTTTGCAAAAAAAATACAAACCTAATATAACGATGACACGCGACAACCAAATTTTTGAACTTATTGATAAGGAGTTAAACCGCCAGGAGCATGGTTTAGAGCTTATTGCATCAGAAAACTTTGTAAGCAAGCAGGTAATGGAAGCTGCTGGTTCAGTATTAACCAATAAATATGCTGAAGGTTTACCAGGAAAACGTTATTATGGCGGTTGCCAGGTAGTGGATGTAGTAGAGCAAATTGCTATCGATAGGGCAAAACAATTATTTGGTGCAGCATGGGTTAACGTTCAGCCACACTCTGGTGCGCAGGCGAATGCAGCGGTTATGCTTGCTATCCTTCAGCCAGGCGATAAAATATTAGGTTTTGATCTTTCACACGGTGGTCACTTAACTCACGGTTCGCCGGTAAACTTTTCTGGTAAATTATATCAGCCATTATTTTATGGTGTTGAAAAAGAAACAGGATTAATCGATTATAAAAAATTAGAAGAAGTTGCTTTAGCTGAAAAACCAAAATTAATTATCTGCGGCGCATCTGCTTACTCGCGCGAGTGGGATTATGCATTTATCCGTTCGGTAGCCGATAAAATCGGTGCATTGGTTTTAGCTGATATTTCTCACCCAGCTGGTTTAATTGCCAAAGGTTTGTTGGCTAACCCGCTTCCTCATTGCCATATTGTAACTACTACTACCCACAAAACTTTACGAGGCCCACGTGGTGGTATGATTATGATGGGACAGGATTTCGAAAACCCTTGGGGATTAAAAACACCTAAAGGCGAAATCCGTATGATGAGCAACTTATTGGATATGGCTGTTTTCCCGGGTACACAAGGTGGACCATTAGAGCACATTATTGCTGCTAAAGCAATTGCTTTTGGCGAGGCTTTAAGTGAGGAGTACGGAACTTATATTAAACAAGTTGCTGCCAATGCACAGGCTATGGCCAAAGCGTTTGTGGCTAAAGGATACGGAATTATTTCGGGTGGTACCGATAACCACTTGATGTTAATCGACCTTCGCAATAAAAACATTACCGGGAAAGTTGCTGAAAATGCTTTGGAAAGAGCTGAAATTACGGTAAACAAAAACATGGTGCCATTTGATGATAAATCGCCATTTGTAACTTCAGGTATCCGTGTTGGTACTGCAGCAATTACTACAAGAGGTTTAAAAGAAGCTGAAATGGAGAAAATTGTTGATTTAATTGATCAGGTATTAACAAATCCTGACGATGAGGCCAATATTAATGCGGTAAAAGCTGAGGTAATTAACCTGGTTAGCGCATTCCCATTGTATAAATAATACCGCTTTAACGCATTTTTATAGAAAGAGCCTTGCAAATGTGCAAGGCTCTTTCTTTTTATAGGCGGTGCAGGGCTAAACTGTTAATGGCTTCTTGTTTTGGTGTGGCTTTTTCTTGAATGCTATTTAAACATAAAGAGAGGCAAAAAGTAAAGGGCCGATATTCTTTTGTGAAATATCGACCCTTACCATCTAAATTAACGCTCTCGAATATATAAACGAAAATTTATGCCAAATTGTTTTCGATGAGGTGAAAAAAAGTGATTATTTTTCGTAACAGCCTAAGGTTGAGGGAAAAAACCTTGCATTTTCTTTAATGTCTTTATTCAGGTAATTGTTGAAATAGAGCTCCGCACTTAAATCTCTACCTTTTTTTATAGCAGGACTACTGGTTTGCAATTCAAAATTTTCCAATGCTTTATCAATAAAAAGTGGATCTGTGTTCAAAATGTTTCCATTGTTATTGTAGCTACCGTTGGTGGTTCTGATTAGATTATTCCATAAATTCAGTTGCAGGGCTGCTGAAGTTTTTCTTTGGATATCGAGCTCGTTAGTTAAACTGCCCCAAACGATATTATTGGCCAAATCTAATTGAAGTTTATTATAAGCATTAACGGATAGATAATCGGAAAAGCTTAAAGCTGCGGTCTTTCGCGGGAAATTGAGGTTATAGCCAGCAAAAGTATTGTGCTTGAGGTTATAATTTCCGCCACCTACTGCATAAATAAGGTAATTACCGCAATTGTACATCAGGTTGTTAAATGCCAAAAGCTCCGAATGGTAGCCAATATATGCCGCAACCTGCATGTTTTTAATAATGCTGCCGCTTAAAATCAATTTTGGGTTCGAGTTTAGGGATAAGGAATCGGAAGTGATACCAACCGATGCATTTTTGATAATGGCATGTTTGATTAAGCCATTTCCATTTCTTTTGATAAAAATTCCTTTCCATTGTCCGGGTTCATCATGATATACTTTTTCCAGCCTATCACTACAAAACACCACTGGTTCGTTAACCGTTCCGTTAACAGTAAGTGTGCCCTCTACGTTTAGGTTGGCATCTTTATGGAAATAAATTTTGGTGCCGGGTTGGATGTTAAGCGAATTACCGTTTTTAACGGTCAGCGTACCATTAATAATATAAGGCAATGCTTTTGCCCAAATCGTATTGGTGCTAATAACCGCATTGTTTATAAATATGGCATTCTGGCCGTAAGCCAAAAGCTGTACCACTTGCCTGTTTCCATTGGTGTTTAAAATAATCGAATCCTGCACTAAGAACGCCAGGTTCTGGACATTGGGACTAATGGTAACCTTTACAAAAAGGTTAATCGAATCCTGGCCATTTAAAATCAGGTTGTTCTTATTTAACAGGTTTTCTCCATTAATATTAATGCTAAAGGGCGAAGTATTGCCACCTGCCAGCTTTATTTCAGTTATTTTAACCGCATCGTTATTCTTATTGGCAATTTTTATCCTCTTCGTTACTGAACCCACCGAAGTAAAAATGGTGTCGAATAAAATTTCGGGATTAGAAATACTTAGTTTGGCGTTTGGATCAGTGGTTATATGCTCTCCTTTCCGGCAGGCGGATACTATGAAAATAACCAATAACATCAGGCCAATATTAAAACGCATAAATCAAACTTATAAAAATGTTCGAGGAGTTACAACAAGGCTCAAAAATAATAGCTGCCTTTATTAGGCAAAAGCTACAGTCTTAGTGTTTTTCATAACAGAATTAAAAAGCTCGTTGGCCGTGGCTCAAGTTTTTCTGTTAATTACTATGCCTTTTTCAAATGAAATGAGTTTATTCGAAATCTGTCTAGAAATTCTTAGGGCTCATTTTATACATAATCAAATGAGACTACCATAGCCAATTACATGTCTCCAGGCCCTCCTGATATTATTTTATCTCAATTAAGATAATGATTATACCTCTAGACGCTTGAGGTTCATAGCTATTTGGTAATAGTGGAATATTATTTCCTGCTGTAAACCAATTGTTTAGCCGAATTCCTTCAGAAAACCTTCAAATCCATTTGTGTGGTTTGTAATTTTTCCTACCTTTGCAACCCGCTCGGAAGGAGAGGGAGTTAATTGAAAAAGCGTACAATAGAGAAGATGGGGCAGGATTTATTTTAAAATAAAGCTTGCAGGAAGAAAAAAGATTGTTACCTTTGCAGCCCGCTCCGGAAGGAAAGGGAAGCTAAATAAAATTAGCGTATTGAAATAGCGAAGAAGGAAAAAAAGAAACGAAAAAATAAAAATTATTTTATTTGGAAGTTAAA